>Ga0209048_10003341_pt1 | contig 15584 bp, 12 predicted proteins | sample FrelakmetCRP12CR_FD_187146 | JGI IMG/M metagenome (GOLD analysis project Ga0209048, IMG submission 187146) | Freshwater lake sediment microbial communities from the University of Notre Dame, USA, for methane emissions studies - CRP12 CR (SPAdes)... | ecosystem: Environmental > Aquatic >... | reverse complement strand
GTCGGCGGCGCCGGGTACCCCGGGGCGATTCATCCGCCGAGCAGCTCCTTGACCAGCCGCTCGAGGGGCTCGCGATGATCAGGGAGCAGCGGCAGTCCCGACAGGCGCAGGGCGGCGTTGTCGAGCACCGATCGGGGCGGCCGCCGAGCCGGCCGGGGCGGATCCAGCTCGGCCGTGGTGATCGGCACCACCCGATCGGGATCGGCCCCCGCCGCCGCGAAGGTCTCCCGTGCCAGCCCGTACCAGGTGGTGGAACCTCCGTTCGTCACGTGGAAGAGGCCGGGCAGCCGGGCGGCGGCGACCCGCCGCAGCATGCCGGCCAGGTCCGCCGTGAAGGTCGGGCAGCCGTGCTGGTCGTCGACCACCGGCACGGTGCCGTCCCCCTCGGCGGCCAGTCGCACCATCGTGCGAACGAAGTTCGCGCCGCCGGCCCCGCAGAGCCAGGACGTCCGCACGACCGACGCGCCGGGCGCCAGCCCCAGGGCCTCCCGCTCGCCGCCCAGCTTCGACCGGCCGTAGACGCTGAGCGGGTTGGTGGCGTCCCACTCGGTGTAGGGGACCGCGGACGTGCCGTCGAAGACGTAGTCGGTCGACACGGCGCACAGGTAGGCGCCGACCCGGGCGCAGCCGTCGGCGACGTGTCGGGTGCCGAGGGCGTTGACCCGCCAGGCCCGGTCGGCGTCCGACTCGCAGGCGTCCACCGCCGTCCACGCCGCGGCGTGGACGACCACGTCCGGGTTCGTGGCGGTGATGGCGCCGAGAACCTGGTCCCGGTCCCCGACGTCGAGGCGTCCGCGGTCGGCCGCGACCACCTCCCACCCCTCGAAGGCGGCGACGAGATCCCGGCCGAGCTGGCCGCCGGCCCCGGTGACGAGGACCTTCACCGGGTGGCCGCGCCCGTCCGCGACTTCAGCGGCTCCCACCACCACCGGTTGGCGCGGTACCAGGCCACGGCGTCGGCGAGGGCCGAGTCGAGGTCGCGTGACGGCTCCCACCCGAGCGTCGCGATCCTGGACGTGTCGACCGAGTACCGGCGGTCGTGGCCCAGACGATCGGCGACCGGCCGGATCATCGACTCGTCGGCGCCGAGCAGGGCCAGGATGCGCTCGGTGAGCTCGCGGTTCGAGAGCTCGTTGCCCGCGCCGATGTTGTAGATCGACCCGACCTCGCCCTCCCGCGACACCAGGTCGATGGCGGCGCAGTTGTCCGAGACGGGGCACCAGTCGCGCATGTTCATGCCGTCGCCGTACAGGGGGACGGGCAGTCCGTCGAGCAGGTTGGTGACGAAGAGCGGGATGACCTTCTCGGGGTACTGCCACGGGCCGAAGTTGTTGGACGACCGGGTGACCACCACGGGCAGCCCGTAGGTCGAGTGGTACGACAGCGCGATCAGGTCGCTCCCCGCCTTGGAGGCCGAGTAGGGCGACCGGGGGTCCAGCCGGTCGCCCTCGGTCGAGGAGCCCTCGGGAACGGAGCCGTACACCTCGTCGGTGCTGACGTGCACCACCCGGCTCACCCCTGCCTCGAGGGCGCAGCGCAAGACGACGTTGGTGCCCGAGCAGTTCGTCGCGATGAACACGTCCGGGCCCGCGATCGAGTTGTCCACGTGGCTCTCGGCGGCGAAGTGGACCACGGTGTGGACCCCGCGCAGGGCGGCCCGCATCGCCGCCGGGTCGCAGATGTCGCCGTGGACGAAGCTGAAGCGGGGATCGTCCTCGAGGTCCCGCACGGTCGACCGGTTGCCCGCGTAGGTGAGCGCGTCGTACACCACCACGTGGTCATCCGACGAGGACAGGACGTGGCGGACGTAGTTCGAGCCGATGAAGCCGGCACCGCCGGTCACGAGCTGGCGCATGGGGACCTACCGTACAAGAGGGGTCGCGGACCCCTGGTGACGCGCCGGTCGCCCGAGCCCGGCGGCCTCCTCAGGCGAGCTCGACCCGGCTGTGGTCGCCCACCATGAGGCGAGTCGCCACCGGCTGACCGGTCCCCCGGCGCACGTGGACGTGCTTGCCGATGAGCGAGTCCGCGATCCGCCCGCCGTCGCGGACCGAGCTGTTGGACCAGATCACCGAATGCTCGAGGTCGGTGTGCGTCACCTCGCAGTCCTCCCCCACGGCGCTGAACGGTCCGATGAAGCTGTCGACGATCTTCGTGCGCGCCCCGATCACCGCCGGGCCGCGGACCGTCGACCGCACGATCTGGGCCCCCGACTCGATGACGACGCGGCCCTCGATCCGACTCTCCTCGTCGACGTAGCCGTCGATCCGGGGTTCCATCACCTCCAGGACCAGCCGGTTGGCCTCCAGCAGCGGCGTCAGCTTCCCGGTGTCGATCCACCACCCGGTGAGCAGCTGGCTGCGCACCGGGTGGCCCTGGTCGATGAGCCACTGGATGGCGTCGGTGATCTCCAGCTCGCCGCGGGCCGAGGGCGAGATGGCCGCCACCGCCTCGTGGATGTGGCGGTCGAAGAGGTAGACGCCCACCAGCGCCAGGTTGGAGGGGGGGTCGGAGGGCTTCTCGACGAGGCGGACCACACGGCCACGTTCGTCGAGCTCGGCGACGCCGAACTGACGGGGGTCGGGGACCGGGGTCAGCAGGATCTCGGCCGCAGGAGCCTCGACGTCGCCGGCCGGGCCGTCGAGGGTCGGGTGGCTGGCCTGCAGCCGGACGGCCTCGAAGTGCTCGACGAACTCGCGCACGGTCTGCTGCAGGAGGTTGTCCCCCAGGTACATCACGAAGTCGTCGTCGCCCAGGAAGTCCCGGGCGATCAGCACGCAGTGGGCCAGGCCCAGCGGGGACTCCTGGGGGATGTAGGTGATGTCGAGACCCCATCGGCTCCCGTCCCCCACCGCGGCGCGTATCTCCTCGGCGGTGTCGCCGACGATGATCCCCACGTCCTTGATGCCCGCGTCGGCCATGGACTCGAGGCCGAAGAAGAGGATCGGCTTGTTGGCCACCGGCACCAGCTGCTTGGCGCTCGTGTGGGTGATGGGTCGGAGCCGCGTGCCGGCGCCGCCGGCGAGGATCAGGGCCTTCACGTCACCAGGGTACCGGGCGCACGGTGGCGCCCCGCGGGGACCTCAGCACCCGGAGCCGGCCGGCGGGGGGTCGAACCCGTGGTCTCCCGGGAAGGCGCGCGCCAGCTGGGCGAGGTCGGGCGCCGGCGCGGTCACGGGCGGCGCGGTCGCGGGAGCGGGCGTGGCCGGGGCAACGGCGGCGCTGGTGATGCCGCCGTAGCTGGTCCCCGTGACGAGCACCAGGCCGCTCCCGGCCAGCGTCGGGTCGGGCTGGAGCTGGGCGCCGCCGATCACGACGCTCTGCAGCTTCTGGGCCTTCGCGAGATCGCCGGGCGCGTAGCGGATGACGGTGGTCGCGTACCGGGAGGTGTCGGCGTCACCGGGGGGACCCGTCTGGAAGCCGGCCTTCCGGAGATCCTCGGTGACGGTCGTCGCCTCCATCGCCCGTCCGCTGCCGTTGAGGACGCGGACCCGCACGCTGGCCGGCGCGACCGGTGGCACGGTCGAGCCCGGGGCGCCCGGGGCGGGGCCGTACTGGTGCTGGACCCCGAGGAACACGTCGATGACCTGCTGGTCCGGGTCCTTGGCAGGGAGCAGGACGTCGGCGTCCCCGTCGGCGGCGTGGACGACGGCCGCGGTCGTCGGGAGCGTCATGGTGGCGAGCTTGTTGGGATCGAAGTCCCCGAAGCGCTTCAGGAGCCGGAGCATCTCCGCGGCGGTGAATCCCTTGTCCACCGTGATGTTGTTGACGACGCCGCCGATCACCCCGTTGAGGGTCGTCAGGTGGCCGAAGCCCTGGTCCTGGGCCTTGCTGACGACCTTCTTCACGAACGACTGCTGGCGCCGGATGCGGGCGAGGTCGCTCTCGGACTCGAACTTCCAGTAGCCCTTGTCGTAGTACTGGAGGTGCCGGGCCCTGACCAGTCCGAGGGCCATGTCGCCACTGAGCGTGTAGCAGCCCGGCGTCGTGATGTTGAGGCCGGAGTAGGAGTCCCGCACCGGCTCCGGATACCAGAACTTCACGCCGCCGAGGGCGTTGACGACCTCCTGGAAGCTCTGGAAGTCCACCTCGACGTAGTGGTTGATCGCGATCCCGAGGTTGTCCTGGACGGTCCGCACGAGCACGTCGGGGCCGGCGTCGAACGCGGTGTTGATCCGCTGCTTGTACCCCGTGTCGGCGATGGGCACCCAGAGGTCCCGGGGAACGGAGAGCAGCGAGACGGTCCGGGCCCGGGGATCGAGGTGGACCAGCATGATCGTGTCGCTGCGCTGGCCGGCCGTCTGCGCGGCGTTCCCGAAGGCCTTGGCCTGCGCCGCGTTCTTGACGAACGCCCGGGTGTCCGAGCCCACCACGAGGATGGTGGTCGGCGCCCCGGGGCCGTCCGGCACCGCGCCGCCTCCCGGGTTGCGCCTGGCCTGGGCGGCCAGGACGGGCACGTCGATCCGCTTGATCTGCCGGAACTGGTACTTCACGTAGGCGAACGCCGACGCCGCGGCCACCAGGCACAGGGCGGCGGCGATGTTCAAGCCGATGAGGAGGCGCCGGGGCCACCTCCGTGTTCGGGCGGGGGATACGCCGGCATCCTCGTCGGGCGGGGCAGCTGGGGCCGCGACGGGGGCGCTGACCATGGTTCGACGAAGCTACCAGCGACAGCCTCGCCGTTGCGGTCACGCCCGTCGCCAGGCGACCCCGGCCGGGCGGGCCGGGCGGGCCGGGCAGGCCGGGCAGGCCGGGCAGGCAGGCAGGCCGGGCAGGCAGGCAGGCCGGGCAGGCCGGGCAGGCCGGGCAGGCCGGGCGCCTTATCGTGGAACGCCTCGTCGTCAACGACGGCACCGAGGTCCCGCAATCCCAGTCGCTGCACCCTCACCGACCGGAGGAGTCCATCCATGGGAACCGTCCCGACCCCACGGACCGGCCGCCTGGCCGCGCTCGGCCTGGCTGTGCTGGCCGTCGCCGCCGTGGCGTGCTCCAGCCCCGAGTCCAGCGCCGGCGACTCCGGCTCGTCGTCGTCCTCGTCGGCATCGGGCACGGGCGCGTCCTCCACGACGACCATCGGCGGTGGGGCGACAATCGCCTCCAGGCTCGTGCTCGGCGGCCCCCCGGAGTGCCCGCACAACGCCTTCTGCATCCCCGGCCTCCAGAAGACCTACGGGGTCACCTTCGGGGACTTCAAGCCGCTCGACAGCAACGGCCCGCTGACCTACGGGGCGCTCACCACCGGTCAGGTCGACGTGGCGGAGGTGTTCAGCTCGGACGCGCAGATCATCGCCGACAACCTGGTCGTGCTGCAGGACGACAGGAGGCTCCAGAGCGCCGACTACGTGATACCGGTCCTCCGCAACGAGAAGGCCACGCCCGGCGTCACCTCGGTCCTCGACAAGGTGTCGGCCGAGCTCACGACGGACGGGCTCATCGCCATGAACAAGGCCGTGAGCATCGACAGGGCCGGCCCGCAGCCGACGGCGGACGCCTGGCTCAGGACCACCGGCCTCGACGCCCGGTCGTCGGAGGCCTCGGGCGTCAGCGTCAAGGTCGCCGGATTCAACTTCAGCGAGAGCTCCATCCTCGCCTACGTCTACGGCGACGCCCTCAAGGCGGCCGGCGCGACCGTGACCGTGCAACCCAGGCTCGGCACCCGCCAGACCCTGGAGCCCGGCCTCCGGGCCGGCCAGATCGACCTGCTCCCCGAGTACGCGGCGAGTGCCCTCGAGTTCGTGAACCGGAGCGCCGGCGAGGCGTCCGGGGACATCACGGCCACGGCGGCCAGGCTCTCCGAGCGGATGAAGCCGCTCAACGTCACCGTGCTCACACCGTCCGGCGCCCTCGACACCAACGCCTTCGCCGTCACCAAGGCCACGGCCGGCAGGTACAACCTGAGGACGCTGAGCGACCTGTCCCGGCCGTCCTGACCCGTCGCACCGGTGACGGCTCGGGCTGGACCCCGTCGAGCCGGCGGTTGGCCGGGAGGGTCGGTCAGGCCGGCCGGAGCTGCACCACGTCGCCGGTGTCCACGACGACCGTCCTCCCGCCGCCGAGGTCCACCACGAGGGCACCGTCGTCGTCGATGCCGACGGCGCGGCCCTCGAAGGTGCCCAGGGACCGGTCGACGCGGACGACCTGGCCGATGGTCACGCAGCGGGCCCGGTACTCGCCGAGGAGGTCGGCGGCGCCCTCCCCGGTGCGGAGCGCCCGGTAGCGGGTCTCGAGCTCCTCCAGGATGGCCGTGAGCAGCGCGTGCCGCTCGGGGACCTGCGCCGTGAGCTGGTCGAGGGACACGGCCGTCGCGGCCAGGTCGGCGGGCAGCCCGGCCGGGCGCCGGACGTTGACTCCGAGGCCGGCGACCACGGCCGTCACGGTCCCGCCCGACGCCGACGCCTCCGCCAGGACACCACCGAGCTTGCGCCAGTCGCCGTCCACGCCGACCACCAGGTCGTTGGGCCACTTGAGGCGCGGCTCCACGCCCGTCAACCGTCGGCAGGCCGCCGCCGCGGCGCACGCCACGGCGGTGACCGCCAGGTGGAGGTCCGGCGTCGGGGGTCGGAGGAGGATCGAGATCAGCAGCGCGGTGCCCGGTGGCGCCACCCAGGACCTGCCGAGGCGGCCGCGCCCCGCGGTCTGGTGGTCGGCGGACACGACGAGCCCCTCGGGCTCGCCCGTGGCGGCGGCCGCCGCCACGACGGTGTTGGTGGAGTCGACCTCCCCCACCCAGCGGACCCGGAACCGGGTTCCGGGGACGGGGTTCGAGTCGGTGGGGGGCATCCGCGAACGATAGGTTGCGATGGTCCCGCCTGACCGAGAGAGCAGGAGCGTGCCGGTGCTGAGCAAGGTTCTCATCGCCAACCGAGGGGAGATCGCCGTCCGGGTCATCCGGACGTGCCGGGAGCTCGGCGTCGCCACGGTGGCGGTCTACTCGGAGCTGGATCGCGACGCGCACCACGTCCGGCTGGCCGACGAGGCCTACGCGCTGGGGGGCCAGACCGCGGCCGAGAGCTACCTCAACACCGAGGCCATCCTCGACGCCATCCGCCGGAGCGGGGCCGACGCCGTCCACCCCGGCTACGGCTTCTTCAGCGAGAACACCGATTTCGCCCGGGCCATCACCGCCGAGGGCGTGGTCTTCATCGGCCCCCCACCCGAGGCCATCGAGGTGATGGGTGACAAGGTGAGCTCGCGCCGGGCGGCGACCGCCGCCGGCGTGGCCGGGGTGCCCGGGACGGCCGAGTTCCTCAGGGGCCCCGAGGACGTGGTGGCCTTCGGGGAGGCCCACGGCTGGCCGGTCGCCATCAAGGCCGCCTACGGCGGCGGGGGCCGGGGCATGAAGGTGGTGCCGAGCCCCGACCGGGCGGCCGAGCTGCTCGAGTCGGCGCAGCGCGAGGCCAAGGCCGCCTTCGGCCGCGACGAGGCCTACATGGAGAAGTACCTGACGTGGCCGCGCCACATCGAGATGCAGGTGCTCGCCGACACCCACGGCAACGCCGTCTGGCTCGGCGAGCGGGACTGCTCCTCCCAGCGGCGCAACCAGAAGCTGATCGAGGAGAGCCCGGCGCCCAACTTCCCCGAGAACACGCGCCAGGCCATGGGCGAGGCGGCCGTCAAGGTGGCGAAGGCCTGCGGCTACGTCAACGCCGGCACGGTCGAGTTCCTCTACGAGGACGGCGCCTTCTTCTTCCTGGAGATGAACACCCGTCTCCAGGTCGAGCACCCGGTCACCGAGATGGTGACCGGCCTCGACCTCGTCGAGCTCCAGCTTCGCATCGCCTCGGGCGAGCCCATCCCCTTCGGTCAGGCCGACCTCTCCGGGATGCGCCGCGGCCACGCCTTCGAGGTGCGGGTGAACGCCGAGGACCCGGCCGGCGGCCGGTTCCTCCCCTCCCCCGGGACCATCAGCCGGTTCCGCCGCCCCGACGGGTTCGGCACGCGGGTCGATGCCGGCTACGAGGAGGGGGACACGGTCAGCCAGTACTACGACAACCTCGTCGCCAAGTACGTGACCTGGGGCTCGGACCGCGACAGCGCCCGCCGCCGCATGATCCGAGCGCTCGAGGAGACCGAGATCGTCGGGGTGAAGACCACCATTCCGGCGGACCTCGCGATCCTCCGCCACCCCGCGTTCATCGCTGCCGAGCACTCGACCCGCTGGGTCGAGGACCGCCTCGACCTGTCCTCGCTCACGACCGACCCCGTCGAGGCGCAGGAGGGGGACGGCTCCGTCCCGAGGGTCGAGCGCGACGTCGACGTCGAGGTGGACGGTCGGCGGTTCAAGGTCAAGCTCTGGGTTCCCGACCTCGCGCCGACGTTCGTCGCCGGTGCCCCCGCTTCCGCGGGCGGGGCCCGCACGGCCCGGCCCCGTGCGACCGCCGGGCCGGCGCGCGGCGGGGCCGGGTCGGGGAACGTCACCGTCCCGATGCAGGGCACCATCATCAAGGTGCTCGTGGCCACGGGCGACGAGGTCGAGGTGGGCCAGACGGTCGCGGTCCTCGAGGCCATGAAGATGGAGAACGCCGTGGCCGCCGAGCGGGCCGGCACGGTGACGGAGGTCAAGGTGGCGCCCGGCGACACCGTCGGGTCGGGCGACACGGTCGTCGTCGTCGCGTAGACGCGCCGCCGAGTACCGTCCCGCCCATGACGACGACCAAGGACGCGGCCCGCTCCACGGTCCGGGCCACCGAGGAGCTCCTCCTCGGGTTGAGCCACCGGATCCACGCCCACCCCGAGCTCGCGTTCGAGGAGGAGCGGGCGTCAGCGTGGGTCGCCGAGGTCCTCGACGCCGCCGGCTTCAGCGTCGAGCGGGGAGCGGCGGGCCTGCCCACCGCCTTCGTCGCGACGGCCGGCAGCGGACCCGTGACGATCGGGATCTGCGCGGAGTACGACGCCCTGCCCGGCATCGGACACGCCTGCGGCCACAACGTGATCGCCGCGGCCGGGGCGGGCGCCGGTCTCGCCGTGGCGCCGCTCGCCGACGACCTCGGCCTCACCGTCAAGGTGTTCGGCACGCCCGCCGAGGAAGGGGGTGGCGGCAAGATCCTGATGCTCGAACGGGGCGCCTTCGACGGCGTCCACGCCGCCATGATGGTCCACCCCTCGCCCTTCGAGCAGACGTCGATGGCCTGTCTCGCCGTCAGCCACCTCGACGTCCACTACCACGGCAGGTCCGCCCACGCCTCGGCCTTCCCGGAGCTCGGGGTCAACGCCGCCGATGCACTCACCGTGGCCCAGGTGGCGATCGGCCTGCTGCGCCAGCACCTCCCCCACTGGGACCGCATCCACGGCATCGTCACCCACGGTGGCGACGCACCCAACGTGATCCCCGAGTCGACGACCGGTCGGTGGCTCGTGCGGTCCCGCACCCTGGCCGAGCTGGCCGACCTCGAGCCGCGTGTCCGCCGGTGCTTCGAGGCCGGCGCGCTCGCGAGCGGATGCAGCCTCGAGATCGAGCCGGTCAGCCCCCCGTACTCGGAGATGCGCCACGACGTCGAGCTCGCCGCCCGCTACCGGGCCAACGCCACCGAGCTCGGACGCCGGTTCGTCGACCTGCCCAAGGAGGTGGCCGAGCGCTCGGCGGGATCGACGGACATGGCCAACATCAGCCTGGCCCTGCCCACGATCCACCCCATGCTCGGGCTCGACTGCCTGCCCGCGGTGAACCACCAGCCGGAGTTCACCGCGGCCTGCGTCACCTCCGCCGCCGATCGGGCGGTCCTCGACGGGGCCACGGCGATGGCGTGGACGTGCGTCGACATCGCCACCGAGGAGGCGCTGCGCGACCGACTCCTCGCCGGCGTGCGCGCCGACGGCTGAACGGCCCGCCACCCCCGGTCCGGGCCGCCGGCCCGGGATCGGGGCGATCAGCCCTCGTGTCCGGCCGCCCACGACACCAGGCCACCGACCGGCCAGGTGTTGACCACCCGCTCGGGGACGATGCCGCATTCGGCAACCCGGGCACACCCGTAGGGCTGCCACTCGAGTTGACCGGGAGCATGGGCGTCGGTGTCGATGCTGAACAGGCATCCCCACTCGGCCGCCAGGGCCAGGAGCCGGCGCGGGGGATCGAGGCGCTCGGGCCGGCAGTTGACCTCGACCGCGGTGCCGGTGCTCGCGCAGGCCGCGAACACGAGGTCGGCGTCGAACGTCGACTCGGGACGCCCCCGGCCCGTGATCATGCGGCCGGTGCAGTGGCCGAGGACGTCCACCTGGGGCGAGGCCACGGCCGCCACCATGCGTCGCGTCATGTCCCCCGGGCCCATCCGCAGCTTCGAATGGACGCTGGCCACGACCACGTCGAGGCGGCTCAGCACGTCGGCGTCGGCGTCGAGCGACCCGTCCTCGAGGATGTCGACCTCCATCCCGCTCAGCAGGCGGAACGGGGCCAGCTCCTCGGCGAGCTCGGCGACCACCTCGAGCTGGCGGAGCAGCCGGTCCCGGTCCAGCCCGTGGGCCACCGTCAGGCGGGCCGAGTGGTCGGTGAGGACCAGGTACTCGTGCCCGAGGTCGCGTGCCGCCAGCGCCATCTCCCGGATCGGGCTGCCACCGTCCGACCAGTCGGAGTGGGAGTGGCAGTCACCCCGCAGCGCCTCGCGGACCGCCTCGCCGCCCGATGCCAGCGGCGCGGCCGCCTCGGCCTCGAGCCGCTGCAGGTAGGCGGGGACCTGGCCGGCGAGGGCCTCGATGGTCACCCGCTCCGTCGTCTCCCCCACCCCCGGGAGGCTCCGGAGCCCGCCAGCGGCGCCGAGCTCGGCCACGACGGCCGGTCCGGCCTCCTCGAGCGACGCGGCCGCGGCCCGGAAGGCCCGGACCCGGTAGGTCGGCGCCTGGCCCCGTTCGAGGAGGTAGGCGATCCGCCGGAGGGCGGCTGCCGGGGCACCGTCGGAGGGCGACGACGTCCCACCCGCCTCCGGCACCCCCGGCCCGGCGTCGTCGCTCACCGGATCAGGCTCGCGGACCGGTCCGGCTACTCGGCCGCGTCGGCGAGGGCCTCGGCCAGCGCCGGGTGGACGAGGAGGCTCTCGACGATGTCGGTCACCTTGAGGTTGGCGGTCACCGCCAAGGCGACGACGGAGATGAGCTCGGCGGCGTTGCGGCCCACGATCGAGCCGCCGAGCACCTGCCCGGTGTAGGGGTCGGAGATGATCTTGACGAACCCACGGGGGTCCCCGTCGATGAGCGCCTTGGCGCTGGCCGAGAACGGGACCTTCGTGACCCGGATCTTGCGGCCGCTCGCGAAGGCGTCGGCCTCGGCCAGGCCCACGTCGGCGATCTCGGGCTCGGTGAAGATCGCCGACGCCGCCTTGTCGTAGTCGAGGTGGCGGTGCTCGCGGGTGTGGAGCCCCATGACGTGCTCCGCGATCTTCCTGCCCTGCATCGAGGCGACGGACGACAGCGGGAGCTTCCCCGACAGGTCACCCGCGGCGTAGATGTGGCGCACGTTCGACTGGCAGTGGTGGTTGATCGGGATGTATCCACCGGCGTCGACCTCCACAGCGGCCCCCTCGAGGCCGAGCGACTCCGAGTTGGGGATCGATCCGATGCACAGCAGGGCATGGGTGCCCCGCGCCGTGCGGCCGTCGTCGCACCGGACCACCACCTCGTCACCGATGCGGTCGATCCCCTCGGCGCGCGCCCCCATGTAGAGGCGCACCCCACGGGCGAGGAAGTCGTCCTCGAGGGCAGCCGCCACCTCCGGATCCTTCTGGGGCAGGACCTGCTGGCGGCTCACGATGAGGGTCACCGCGGAGCCGAACGAGCTGAACATGTGGACGAACTCGACGCCCGTCACGCCGGACCCGATGACCACGAGGTGCTCGGGCAGCTCCGGCGGCGGGTACGCGTCCCGGGTCGTCAGGATCCGCTCCCCGTCCGGCTGGCACCACTCGGGGATGCGTGGGCGGCTGCCCGTGGAGAGCAGGATGGCGTCGGCGTCGAGCTCCTCGATGCCGTCGGTCGTCTCGGCGACCACCTCGTGGGGCCCCTTCAGGCGGCCGCTGCCGTGGATGATGCGGACGCCCTGGCTGTCGAGGAGCGCGGACACCCCGCTGCGGAGATGGGTGCAGATGCCGTCGATCCGCTCCCGCAGCGCCCCGAAGTCGAGGGTGGCCTCCATCTTCTCGAGGCCCATGGTCCGGGCCCGGGCGCTCATCGACATGGCCCCCCCGGTGGCGATCATCGCCTTCGAGGGGATGCAGTCCCACAGGTGGGCCGCGCCACCCACGATGTCGCGCTCGATGATCGTGACCTCCGCCCCGAGCCGCGCCGCATAGGTCGCGGCCGTGTTCCCTGCGGGCCCACCCCCGATGATCACGAAGCGCACAGCCATGCCATCCGAGGCTACAAGCCGCATCCCGAGGGCCGGACCACCGGTCTCGCGTGGGACATCGCCGGCGCGGTGGCGGTGGAGCGCCCGACGGGCCGCACGGGGGGAACGCCGCTAACGGCCGGCCTGGAACTCGCCGAACTCGGCACGGAGCACATCGCTCACCTCGCCGAGCGTCGCCATGCGGCGCAGCGCGTCCTTCATGGGGACCAGCAGGTTCTGCGAGCCGCGCGCCGCGGCGCCGACATCGGCGAGCGCGGCGTCGACCCCGGCCTGGTCCCGCTCGCCACGCACCCGACGGGTGCGCTCGATCTGCGAGGCCTGCAACGCGGGGTCGATCGGGAAGACCTCCGGCGACTCGGCCTCCTCCTCGACATAGCGGTTCACGCCGACAATGACCTTCTCGCCGTCGTCGATGGCCTTCACGTACTCGAAGCTGGCCTGCTCGATCTCGTCCTGCATGAACCCGGCCTCGATGGCGGCGACCGCCCCCCCGAGCGCGTCGATGCGCTCGATGTACCGCCAGGCGGCCGCCTCCACCTCGTCGGTCAGCGACTCCACGAAGTACGAACCGGCCAGCGGGTCGACGGTGTCGGTCACCCCCGACTCGTAGGCGATCACCTGCTGGGTCCGCAGCGCCGTGCGGGCGGCCCTGGCCGTCGGCAGGCCGAGGGCCTCGTCGAAGCCGTTGGTGTGCAGGCTCTGCGTGCCCCCGAGCACGGCGGCGAGCGCCTGCAGCGTGACCCGGATGATGTTGTTCTCGGGCTGCTGGGCGGTGAGGGTGCTCCCGCCGGTCTGGGTGTGGAAGCGCAGGAGCCTGGACTTCTCGGATCTCGCCCCGAACCGCTCGGTCATGATGCGAGCCCACATCCGGCGACCGGCCCGGAACTTCGCCACCTCCTCGAAGAGGTTGTTGTGGGCGTTCCAGAAGAAGCTGAGGCGCGGGGCGAAGTCGTCCACGTCGAGGCCCGTGGCCACCGCGGCCTCGACGTAGGCGATGCCGTTGGCGAGCGTGAAGGCGATCTCCTGGACGGCCGTTGAACCCGCCTCCCGGATGTGGTAGCCGGAGATCGAGATGGTGTTCCAGTTGGGGAGCCGCTCGTTGCAGTAGGCGAAGATGTCGGTGATGAGCCGCATCGACGGCCGGGGCGGGTAGACGTAGGTCCCCCGTGCGACGTACTCCTTCAAGATGTCGTTCTGGATCGTCCCGCTCAGGGCGCCGCCCGGCACGCCCCGCTCCTCGGCCACGAGCTCGTACAGGAGGAGCAGGATGGCCGCCGTCGAGTTGATCGTCATCGACGTCGACACCTCCTCGACGGGGATGCCGTCGAGGAGGATGCGCATGTCGGCGAGGGAGTCGATGGCCACGCCGACCTTGCCCACCTCGCCCTCCGCGCGGGGGTGGTCCGAGTCGTAGCCCATCTGGGTCGGGAGGTCGAACGCGCACGACAGGCCCGTGCCGCCGCTTGCCAGCAGCAGCTTCCACCGCTCGTTCGTCGCCTCGGCGGTGCCGAAGCCCGAGTACTGGCGGAACGTCCAGGGTCGGCCCCGGTACATGTCGCGGCGGATGCCCCGCGTGTACGGGAAGGAGCCGGGGTCGCCGAGCTTGGCCCCGGGGTCCCACCCGGCAAGGTCGTCAGGGGTGTAGACGGGCTTGATCTCGATGCCGGAGTCGGTGAGCCGATCCGGATCGGGGCGCTGGCTGGGCATGCACCCGAGCCTACGCGGTCCACCCTGCTACGAACGAGGCGACGCACCCGGCGCCTGACGGCCCGGGGGGCGGCGGCACCGTCCGGTGCTCACGTGGCGGGCGGCGCCGTGGGGTGCGGCATGCACAGGTCGTCGTACTCGGCGATCCGGATGCGGTCCTTGGGGATCGAGCAGGCCGGGCACTCCGGGTCGCGCCGAACCTTGAAGGAGCGGAAGGACGTCTCCAGGGCGTCGTAGGCGAGCAGGCGTCCGGCCAGGCTGTCGCCGAGGCCGAGGAGGAGCTTGATCGCCTCCATGGCCTGGAGGCTGCCCACGATGCCGGGGAGGACGCCCAGCACCCCCGCCTCGGCGCACGAGGGCGCCAGCTCGGCGGGCGGCGGCTCCGGCAGCAGGCACCGGTAGCACGGTCCGGCGTAGGGGTGGAACACGCTCACCTGGCCCTCGAAGCGGAAGATCGCCCCGTAGACGACCGGGATCTCCTTGAGCAGGGAGGCGTCGTTGAGCAGGTAGCGGGTCGGGAAGTTGTCCGTGCCGTCCACGACCACGTCGTAGCCGTCGATGATGTCGAGGACGTTGTCGGCCCCGAGCCGGGTGTCGTAGGTGACGATGTCGACGTCGGGGTTGAGGGCCGTCAGCGTCTTCTTGGCGGAGTCGACCTTGCGGTCGCCGATGCGGTCCATGTTGTGGAGGACCTGACGCTGGAGGTTGGAGGCGTCGACAATGTCCATGTCGACGATCCCGAGCGTGCCCACGCCGGCGGCCGCGAGGTAGAGGGCGGCCGGTGAGCCCAGGCCCCCGGCGCCGAGCAGGAGCACCTTCGAGTCGAGCAGCTTGAGCTGACCGTCCTCGCCGACCTCGGGCAGGAGCAGGTGGCGCTGATACCGGTTGCGCTGCTCGGGGGCCAGGGACTGGGGCACCTTCCACGGCCGACCCTCGTCCTTCCAGCGGTTGAACCCGCCGGCCATCGAGACGACGTTGGCGTAGCCGAGCTCGGTCAGCGTCCGTGCGGCGAACGCCGACCTGACCCCGACGGCGCAGTACACGACGATCTCGGCCCCACGGTCGTGGATGCGAGCCTCGACGTTGGTCTCGAGCTGCCCGCGGGGGATGTGGACGGAGTCCGGGATGGTGCCCTGGGTGTACTCCTCGGGCTCGCGGACGTCGAGGAACGTGGCCGTGCCCAGCCGGGCCTGCCCGCCCGAGGTGTCCACTTCGGTGATCTCGGACTTGGCTCTGGCCAGGAGGTCGCGGAAGCTCGCCATACAACCCGAAACCTTATCGTGCGAGTCAACATTCCCGCGGCCGTGCGGTGTCGGTCAGTCGGGCGCCAGGAGCGTGGGGAGCACCTCGGCCAGCGGGCTGCGGAAGACGGCGTCGGCCAGTCCGTCATAGGGGGTGGGCTCGGCGTTGGCGATCACCAGCCGCGCTCCCGCCCGCCGGGCCCGCGGCACGAGCGAGGCGGCGGGCTGGACGGTGAGGCTGGACCCGGCGGCGACGAACACCTCGGCGTCGTTGGCGGCCGCCTGGGCACGGGCGAGCACGAGGG
>Ga0209048_10003340_pt1 | contig 15589 bp, 14 predicted proteins | sample FrelakmetCRP12CR_FD_187146 | JGI IMG/M metagenome (GOLD analysis project Ga0209048, IMG submission 187146) | Freshwater lake sediment microbial communities from the University of Notre Dame, USA, for methane emissions studies - CRP12 CR (SPAdes)... | ecosystem: Environmental > Aquatic >... | reverse complement strand
CTGGGCGCTGCGCGAGGGGATCGTGCTCGACGCCATCAGTCGGCACGACCTCGCCGACTGGACCGGCGATCAGGCCGCCATCCGCCGTTCCTCGGTCCTCGGTTTGTGTCGGCGATGCAGCTGGGACGAGCGCCACGCCCGCCAGGTCGCCCGCCTGGCGCTGTCCCTGTTCGACCAGCTCCAGGACCTTCACGGGCTCGGCCCGCTCGACCGGGAGCTGCTCGAGTACGGCGCGCTGCTCCATGACATCGGCGAGCACGTCGCGGTCGAGGGCCACCACAAGCACACCGCCTACCTCATCGAGCACGGGCGACTGCGGGGGTTCGACCCGGAGGAGGTTGGCGTGCTCAGCTGCCTCGGGCGGTTCCACCGCCGAGGCGAGCCGAAGCAGTCCTATGCGCCGTTCGCCGCCATGGACGCCGGGTGGCGCTTCCGGGTGACCCGCCTCGTCGCCATCCTGCGGCTGGCCGACGGCCTCGATCGCAGCCACCTCGGGACCGTGCGGCGGGTGCACGTCGGTTTCGAGGACGAGCAGGCGGTGACGCTCGGGATCGAAGCCGAGGGTGACGCCGACCTGCAGCTCTGGGGCGTCCGGCGCAAGCGGGACCTGTTCGAGCGAACCTTCGAGCGTCGGGTCGTCGTGGCGGAGCTCCCCGAGCTGCCACTTCTGGAGCGGCCCGAGCCGATGGGGGCCTGACCGTGGAGGAGCTCCGCCGTGCCTACCACGACCGCATCGGCTGGCTCCGGGACGTCACCATCGACATCGTCCGCGACGCCGCGGACGCCGTGGAGAACGTGACCTCGGCCATCCTCGACCACGACCGGGCAGCCGGTGAGGTAATCGCGGCCGATGCGGTCGAAGCGACGACCGGGCTTCCCGGGGTCGAGACCGAGGTGCTCGACCTCCTGGCCCAGCAAGCGCCGGTCGCACGTGACCTGCGCATCATCCTGGCATCGCTGCGCATCGCCCAGGTCGGCGAGCTGTGCCTCGGTCTCTGCCGCTCGCTGGCTTCCCGCGTCGGCCTTTCCGACGACGTGCTCACGCCCGCCCTGCGGGTCCTGATCGGAGAGATGGGTAGCCAGACGGCAGCCCTGCTCGAGCAGGCGAACGGCGCCTGGATCGCGCTCGACCAGGACCAGGCGCGCGCCGTGATCTCCTCGGCCGAACGGTGCCGGGAGCTCCAGCGACGGTTCCTCGCCGAGCTGCTCTCCCTCGAAGGGGTGCCCGTCGACGCCGCGGTGGGACTCGGGATGGCTGCTCGGGCCTACGAGCGGCTCACGGACCACGCGGTCGACATCGCCGGGCGGGTGGTGTTCGCGGCGACCGGCGCGCCGCCCGCCGTTGGGGACGCCGCCGGCTGAGGTGGAGAGACGACCGCCCTGAGCGGAAGAGCCCTCGGCGCTCAGCGGACCAGCAGCAGCCCGGTGCCGAGCAGCAGCAGGACCGTGCCGTAGACCCGTTCGAGCCGGGCCGTCGATGTGCGCAGGGCCAGGCGGGCGCCCGTGGCGGCGAGTGGCACCGACGCCAGACCGAAGGGGATGGCCACCGACCAGATCACGTGGCCGAGGGCGACATGGACGATCGTGCCGGGCACGGCGAGGAACGCGCTGGCGGCCAACGACGTGCCGAGCGCCCGCTTGAGGGGCAGCCCCAGAACGGCGACGAAGAGCGGGGCGAGAAGGAACCCGCCGCTGTTGGCCAGCAGTCCGGAGGCCAGGCCGACGGCGATCCCCACGGCCGCCACGGTGGTGGAAGCGACCGCCACGGTGGACGTCGGCGCCGGCGGGTCGGCCATCAGGACCACTGAGTCGGAGGGGTCGGCGAGGTCGGCCGGGACACGGGCCACCCGGTGCCCGGCGCCGGCCCGGTCGGGCGTTGAGCCGATCGTGTCGCGCCGGCTGCGGAGCAGCACGCGCAGCCCCAGGAGGGCGACGACCGCGTCGCAGACGAGGATCAGTGCCGGGCCGCTCACGAAGCGGGTGGCCAGGGCGCCGACGACCGTCGCCGGCACCCCGAACAGCACGGTGGTCCGCAGCACGGCCCGGTCGATCCATCCGGACCGGTGGTAGGCGAGGGCGGCAGCGATCGTCGCGGGGATGGTCGCCGGCAGCGGCGACGCCACGGCGGCGTAGGCGGGCACCCCCACGAGGTGCAGCAGCGGGGTGGCGATCGCTGATCCACCCTTCCCGAACAGGCCCCCGAGGAACCCCGTCCCGGCGCCCACCGCCATGACGAGGATCAGCCGCATGAGGTCCACGATCTCAGTGGACACCCCCACGATCCATCAGTCAAAGATAGGGAATTGATCAGAACGATAGGCTTCATCTATGGATCTCCGCCAACTCGAGTACGTGGTCGCCGTCGCCGACGAGGGCGGGTTCACCGCCGGCGCCGCCGCGGTCCACGTGGCCCAACCGTCGCTGTCGGCTCGCGTCCGGGGGCTTGAGCGGGAGCTCGGCGTCGAGCTCTTCCACCGCCTGGGCCGAGGGGTACGCCTCTCGCCGGCCGGCGAGACCGTGGTCGCCCACGCCCGTCGGGTGCTGGGGGAGGTAGCGGCCCTTCGGGCTACGGCGGCCGAGGCCGCCGGCCTCGAGGGGGGCCGGCTCGACCTGGCCGCCCTGCCCACCCTGGCCGTCGACCCGCTGGCCAGCCTCGTCGGGCGGTTCCGGCGGGCACACCCCCGCGTGGGGGTCCGGGTGACCGAGGGCGCGGACGTCGCCGCGGTGGTGGAGCAGGTGCGGACCGGCCGGGCCGAGGTCGGACTGACCGAGCTGCCCGTCACCGCCCCCGACCTCATCGACGTCGGGCTCGAAGACCAGCAGCTCTACGGCATCCTTCCTGCTCAGACGGCGATTGGCGGCGAATCGACATCGAATCGCCGCCAATCGGCGAACACGGAGGAGCCGGCGGTCGACCTCCGGCGCATCGCCGGCGCCCCGCTGGTGCTCACCCCCCCAGGCACGTCGAGCCGCCGCGTGGTCGAAGCAGCGCTGGCCGCCCTGGGACTCGAGCCCGTCGTGGCCGTCGAGGTGGCCCAACGGGAGGCGATCGTGCCGCTAGTGCTGGCCGGCGCCGGCGTGGGGTTCGTCCCGTGGGCGCAAGCCGAGGCGGCCCGGTCCGGCGGCGCCACGGTCCTCTCGCTTGACCCGCCGCTCGTGCGCCACATCGGGCTCGTGCACCGTCCGGGCCGACCGTCTCCGGCTGCGCGGGTCTTCCTGGAGCTGGCCTCGCCGGCCGGGCGGGCGGTCCTCAGCCGAAGCGGCCGGTGATGTAGTCGTCGGTGCGCTGGTCGGCCGGCGCGGTGAAGATCTGCTCGGTCGGGCCGATCTCGACCATCAGCCCGGTCCGGCCGCTCTCGGCGCCGACCTCGACCGTGAAGAACGCCGTCCGGTCCGACACCCGGGCGGCCTGCTGCATGTTGTGCGTCACCACCACGATCGTGTAGTCGCTCTTGAGCTCGGTCATCAGCTCCTCGATCCGGATGGTCGCGATGGGGTCGAGGGCCGAGCACGGCTCATCCATGAGGATCACGTCGGGGCGCACGGCGATGGCCCGGGCGATGCACAGCCGCTGCTGCTGGCCGCCCGACAGGCTGAACGCGCTCTCGCGGAGCTTGTCCTTGACCTCGTCCCAGAGCGCCGCCTTCACGAGCGATTCCTCGACGAGGTCGTCCATCGTGACCTTCATGCCGTTGACTTTGGGGCCGAAGGCGATGTTGTCGTAGATCGACTTCGGGAACGGGTTCGGCTTCTGGAACACCATCCCGATCCGCCGCCGCACCTCGATCGGGCTCACGCCTGGCCCGTAGAGCGCCTCACCGTGGTAGTCGAGGCGCCCGACCACTCTGGCGCCGGGGATCAGGTCGTTCATGCGGTTGAGGCAGCGGATGAATGTGCTCTTGCCGCAGCCCGACGGCCCGATCAACGCCGTGACCTGGTTGCGCCCGATCTCGAGGGTGACGTCGCGCAGGGCCCGGTAGGATCCGTAGTAGAAGTCGAGGCCCTCGACGGTGAACACCGGGTCCACGTGCCGCACCACCTGCCGCGTGACCCCCCGACCCTCGCCGACCTCGGGGGTCGTCGTGATGCGGAGCGTGTCGGAGTTCGCCGGGACGGACGTCGCGTCGGGCACGTGGTACCAAACCTTCGAGGGAGAGCGCTGGGATCCCAGCGAGATTGTCGCGGGTGAGCGAGCCTCGCACAAGCGTGGCGCCGGGTATCGACGGGCCGGGCGCGGAGTCCGTTGCCTGGAATTCGGGCCTCGTTCATGATCCGTTCGCTGATCGTCCATCTTGGTGACAGAAGCGGACCATACGGTTCGGCTGACCACGGCACGGTCGTCCGTATCGCGCCCCGTTTGCTCGGAACGCGTGGCGACCGTCGCGATGACGTAAGGGGAGAACTCCAACCCATGATGCGATCCGCCCGAATCATGCGACTCACGGCGCCCGTCCTCGTTGCGAGCGCGCTGGCCGCAGCCTGCTCGAGCTCCTCGAAGAGCAGCTCATCGTCCAGCGCCAGCAGCACGGCCACGACGGTCAAGGTGAGCGGGACGCTCAATGGATCCGGATCGACCTTCCAAGCCGCCTACAACCAGCAGGTGATCAGTGACTTCACGGCGGCCAACCCGGGCACGACCATCAACTACCAGGCCAAGGGTTCCGGCGGTGGGCAGACCGACCTGCAGAACGGGGTCGTGCAGTTCGCCGGGAGCGACGTCACGGTGCCCAGCGCCGACCTGCCGAAGTACAAGGGCTCACTGCTCTACTTCCCGACGGTGGCCGGGCCGATCACCGTGTCCTACAACCTCTCGGGCGTGAAGACGCTCCAGCTGTCGGGCACCAGCCTGGCCAAGATCTTCTCCCGGACGGCCAAGACGTGGAACGACGCGTCGATCGCCGCCGACAACCCCGGCGTCACCCTGCCGAGCACGGCGATCACCGTCGTGCACCGATCGGACAGCTCGGGAACCACGGCGAACTTCACCTCGTACCTGAAGGCGGCCGGCGGCTCTGACTGGACGATCGGCTCGGGCAAGACCGTGCCCTGGCCCACGGACACCACCGCCGGCAACGGCAACGCCGGGGTGGCCCAATCGGTCAAGGGCAAGGACGGCGCCATCGGCTATGTCGACTACTCCGACGCGAAGGCTGCCGGCCTGACGTTCGCCAAGATCAAGAACCAGTCGGGCTCCTACGTCGAGGCGACCCTGGACGGTGCTTCCCAGGCGGTGGCCAACGCGACCGTCAAGCCCAACCTGACGTACGACCCGATCAACGCCCCCGGGGCCAGCTCCTACCCGATCACGTCCCCGACCTACATCATCACCTACACCGCCTACAGCGACGCGGGGACGACGGATCTCTTGAAGGCCTTCCTGTCCTACATGCTCGGCCCGAAGGGCCAGGCGACGGCCCAGCAGACCGACTTCGCCGCCCTGCCCTCCGACCTGGCCAGCAAGGCGCTCGCCCAGGTCAGCCAGATCACGGTCGGCTCGCCGACGAGCTCGAGCGTGGCGTCGAGCACGACGTCGACGCCGTGATCCGCTCGCCCCAGCAGCACCGCTGACGGCGTCGGGCGGGACGGCGGTCCCGGGCCGACGCCGGTGGCGGTAGCTTCATCGCCACCCCATCCCCGAGGTCCGAGCATGGCGACTGCCACCAGCCCCGACGGGGCCACGTCCCGACTGGCGGCGAAGCGACCGGCCATCGCGGACAGCTCGTTCCGGGTTCTCAGCCTGGCCTGCGGGCTGCTGGTCCTCGTCATTCTCGCGCTCATCGCCTTCGCGATGACGGCCAGGGCCGTCCCCGCGTTCCGTCACTCCGGCGTGTCGTTCATCACCTCGAGCACGTGGAACCCGGCGGCCGACGAATACGGCGCCCTCGCCTTCATCTACGGGACGCTGGTGACCTCGCTGCTCGCCGTCCTGATCGGCGTGCCGGTCAGCGTCGGCATCGCCCTGCTGCTCACCGAGGTGGCCCCCGGGTCGATCCGCAGGCCGATCATCTACCTCGTCGACCTGCTGGCGGCCATCCCCTCGGTGGTCTACGGGCTGTGGGCTCTCCTCGTGCTGGTGAAACCCATCGACAGCCTGTACGGGAGCATCAGCAGCGCCGTCAGCGGGATCCCCGTCCTGGACTCGCTGTTCGGGGGCGGGCACAACGGGAAGTCGCTGTTCACGGCCGGCCTGATCCTGGCCCTGATGATCACCCCGATCGTGACGTCGCTGACCCGGGAGGTGTTCGCCACGGTTCCGGCGGCGCAGAAGGAGGCGGCCTACGCGCTCGGTGCGACCCGCTGGGAGATGATCCGGGGCTCGGTGCTGACGTACGGGCGCAGCGGCGTGGTCGGCGCCGTCATGCTGGGCCTGGCTCGGGCGATGGGCGAGACCATCGCCGTCGCGCTGATCGTGGGATCGAGCCCGCAGGTCACCTCCCACCTCTTCAAGTCCGGGGACACGATGGCGGCGGTCATCGCCAACAGCTTCAACGAGTCGACCCAGGGAAGCCTCTACCAGTCGGCCCTGATCGGGCTCGGCGTCGTGCTCTTCGCGCTCACGATCGTCGTTAACCTGAGCGCCCGGTCGGTCCTCTCACGAGCCGAGAAGCGGCTGGGGGCACCACTGTGACGACCCTGGCGACCCCACCCACCACTGAGCCCGAGGCCCCGTCACTGGGGGGCGGCGCGATCAGCTTCGGCCGCCGGTTCCGCAACACCCTCGCCACCGCGCTCATGGTCGTGGCCCTCGCGCTCGCCCTGATCCCGCTCGGCTTCCTCATGTACTACGTGGTCAAGCGGGGCAGCGAGAGCCTGAGCTGGGCGTTCCTCACCAAGCCCATCCCGGTCGTCCAGCGCCACCTGGGGCCGGGCATGGGTCCGGCGGTGGTCGGCACGCTCCTGATCACCTTCGCGGCGACCATGATGGCCGTCCCGCTCGGCATCCTGGGGGCCGTCTACGTGGTCGAATACGGCGCCGACAACCGGTTGGCCCGGGTGATCCGGTTCCTGGGCGACGTCATGGCCGGCGTGCCGTCCATCATCATGGGTCTGTTCATCTACACGGTCTGGGTCATCCGCTTCCACCACTTCTCGGGCTTCGCGGGGGCACTGGCCCTGGCGTGCCTGATGCTGCCGATCGTCATCCGCTCGACGGAGTCGATGCTGCGCCTCGTCGCGCCGGACCTTCGGGAAGCCAGTTACGCCCTCGGCGCCAGCAAGTCGCGCACCGTGCTCACCGTGGTGCTCCCCGCCGCCGCGGCGGGCATCACCAGCGGATGCCTGCTGGCCGTGGCCCGCGCCGCTGGTGAGACGGCCCCGCTGCTGTTCACGATCGGGATCGTCACCCGCAACAACTTCAACCTGTTCAAGGGATCGAACACGACCCTGGCGGCCCAGATCTTCACCAACGCGCAGGTGCTGTTCCCCGGCGCCCAGGCGAGAGCCTGGGGAGCGGCGCTCACCCTGATCCTGCTCGTGCTGATCCTCACCGTCCTCGCTCGACTGGTCTCCGGCCGGCTGACCGTGACCTCCCGCTGAGGGCCTTCAGCGGGGCTTCGCCGTGCCGACACGCGCCGTTGGCCGACCTGTTACCCCTTCGTCAGGTTCACTCACCACGATGGTGCCGACCGGCACGTCGGGCGGCCCGAGGTCCGGACCCCCGCCGTAGAGTGAGGAGATGGCACTGACGGCTCTCGACGCCGCGGCCCTGGGGTTGGCCGCCGTGACCGCCGTGACCGCCGTCGCGGCCGTGGTGGCCTCCCGGCGGCACCTGCGCCGGTCCGTCGCGGCCGTCGTGATGCCGCTCCTCGACGAGAACGGAGGGGCCGAGGTGCCCGACGACGCCGGCATCCCGCACCACGGGTCCCCGGACGTCCTGCTCGCGAACCTCCGCATCCGCCTCCGGGCCGAGCGCCGACAGGCGACCGATGCGCTCGCGGTGCTGGCTCGCCTGGGCCAGACCCTCTCGGCCGTGCCCGAGGGTGTCGTGGTGTGCGACGAGCACGGGACCATCCGTCACCGAAACGAGGTCGCCCAGGTGTTCTCGGGCGCCCGGCACGGGGAGGCGCTCGCCGAGCTGGCGGTCAACGAGCTGCTCGGCACCGCCCTCCACCGGGGTCCCGCGCAGCAGAACCTCGAGCTCTACGGACCGCCCCGTCGGGCGCTGCTCATCCGGTCCCTCCCGCTGACCGAAGGGCCACGGACCATCGGCGCGGTCGCCATCATCGAGGACGTCAGCGAGCGGCGCCGGCTCGAGGCGGTCCGCAGGGACTTCGTCGCCAACGTGAGCCACGAGCTGAAGAGCCCGGTGGGCGCCCTCGGGATCCTCGCCGAGACGATGCAGGGCGAGGAGGACCCGGCCGTGTCGAGGCGCCTGGCCGAGCGGATGCAGATGGAGGCCTTCCGGGTCGCCCGCATCATCGATGACCTCCTCGACCTCAGCCGCATCGAGTCCGAGGAGGCCCCCGTCCGTGAGCCCGTGCCGGTCCATGTGGCCGTCGCCCAGGCCGTCGAGCGCATCCGCCCGGTGGCGGAGCATCGCGGGATCACGATCGATGTGAGCGAGGCGCCCCGCCGGCTGTCCGTGGTGGGCGACCGCCGCCAGCTGGTATCGGCCATCCACAACCTCCTCGAGAACGCCGTCAAGTACTCCGACGACCGTTCGACCGTGGAGGTCCGCGTCCGAGCGGTCGCCGACCCCGGGCGTCCAGAGGGAACGTGGGTTGAGATCGGCGTCCGCGACTACGGGATCGGGATTCCGTCGCGGGATCTCGAGCGCATCTTCGAGCGGTTCTACCGCGTCGACCGGGCGAGGGCCCGGGACACGGGTGGGACCGGGCTCGGCCTGGCCATCGTTCGCCACGTCGCCACCAATCACCGGGGCGAGATCCGGGTCGCCTCCCGTGAGGGGGAGGGCTCGACCTTCACCCTGCGCCTTCCGGCCGCGCCGGGGCCGGTGGCACTCACGTCCGCCGAGGCCGGATGATCCGTCACGTCGTCGAGTCGAAGGGGCACCATGGCTGAACTGCAGGCGACTGTGCTGATCGTGGAGGACGAGGAGTCGTTCGTCGAGGCGCTGGTGGTTGGCTTGAAGCGCGAGGGATTCCTCGTGAAGGTGGCTCGGGACGGCGCCGAGGCGTTGGCCATGTTCGACGTTGTGCATCCTGACCTGGTCCTGCTGGACGTCATGCTCCCGAAGGTGTCCGGCATCGACGTGTGCCGTCAGATGCGCGCCAGGTCGCGGGTGCCGATCATCATGGTGACGGCCAAGGGGTCCGAGATCGACACCGTCGTCGGCCTCGAGGTCGGGGCCGACGACTACGTTTCCAAGCCGTATCGGCTCCGGGAGCTGGTCGCCCGCATGCGCGCCGTCCTGCGTCGCGCCCCCCGAAGCGACGAGGAGGCGGCCAGCGGCGAGGCGATCGAGGTCGGTGACGTCCGCCTCGATCCCGAGCGCCACGAGGTGTTCGTGCGGGGTGAGCCGGTCAGCCTCCCCCTGAAGGAGTTCGAGCTCCTCGAGATCCTGTTGGCCAACGCCGGTCGGGTGCTTCCCCGCGACACCCTCATCGACCGCGTGTGGGGCCCCCACTACGTGGGGGACACCAAGACCCTCGACGTCCACATCAAGCGGCTGCGTTCCAAGGTCGAGGAGAACCCGTCGGCACCCCGCCGCATCACGACCATCAGGGGTCTGGGCTACAAGTACGAGGCCGTGGCGGCGCCCGCCCTCCGCTGATCCCGGGCTCAGCGTCGGGCCGCCGAGGGGCGCGGCCGGGGATCGACGGCGCGCCGACGCGGCTCGGGGGTCGCTATCGGGACCGGTGGGCGCCCGGGCGGGGGAGCCGGCCCCGGTGGGGGAGCGCCCGGCCCTAGCATCGACGGGGTGGCCGACGAGGTCTCCCACTCCGGCTGGCAGGCGTTGAGCGTTCCGCTCCACGCGGTCGGGCTCCGCCCGGCGAGCTACCCGAGGAGCGACCAGGAGGAGGCGTTCCTGCGCCTCGCCGTCACCCACGCCCTGACCATGGCGGGTGACGCGATCGTCACGGTGTCGCTTGCCGGGTCGCTCTTCTTCTCGGCCGACCCCAAGGCGGCGCGTGGCCACGTCGCCCTGTCCCTGCTGTTCACGATGCTCCCGTTCGCCGTGGTCGCCCCGTTCCTCGGACCGGCGATCGACCGGAGCAAGGGTGGGCGGCGGCTCATGCTCATCGGCGCGGCCGCCGGACGCAGCGTCACGGCCTTCTACATGGCCGGGGTCGTCCACAGCCTTCTGATCTACCCGGCCGCCCTCGTCCTCCTGATCCTGTCCAAGGCCCATGCCGTGGCCAAGAGCGCACTCGTCCCGGCCACGGTCCACTCGCCCGACGAGCTCGTCCGGGCCAACGGCCGGTTGGCCATGCTCGCGGCCGTGAGCGGGCTGGTGGCTGCGTTCCCGGCCGCCGGGGTGCTCAAGCTGCTCGGTGCGCCGTGGGTGCTGCGCCTCGCCGCCATGGTGTACCTGGTCGGGGCCGTGATGGCCATCCGGTGCCGACCCGCGCCACCGGCCGAGCCCGCCCCGTGGGACGGGATCGACGAGACCCTCCGCAGCAGGGGCGTGGTCCTCGCGTCGTGGGCGATGGCAACCCTCCGGGCCGTGGTTGGGTTCCTCACGTTCGCCGTCGCCTTCGAGTTCCGTCGCAGCGGCGCCCCGTCGTGGTGGTACGGGATCGTGCTCGGAGGCAGTCTCGCCGGTGGCTTCGCCGGGAACGTGATCGGGCCCCGGCTGCGGACGAGGGTCCGGGAGGAGCACATCCTCCTCGGCTGCCTGTGGGCCGTCACGGCCGCCGGCCTGCTCGCCGGGAACCGCAACAGCCGCTTCGGGCTGACCATGCTGGCGATCACCGTCGGCTTGGCCGCCGGGGTCGGCCGCCTGGCGTTCGATGCGATCGTCCAGCGAGACGGCGCGGAGGGCGCGAGGGGCCGCTCCTTCGCGCGGTTCGAGGCCGCCTTCCAGCTGGTGTGGGTGTTCGGGGCCCTGCTGCCGGTGATCATCCCGATCCCCAACCGGTTGGCCTGCTTCATGCTGTCGGTGGGAACCGGGGTGGCGGGTCTGACCTACCTCAGCGGTCGCCGCGCTGCACTCCACGCCGCACACCTCGCCCACGACGGTGGCGCCGCCGTCTCGGCGTCCTCCGACGCGTCCTCCGCGACGTCCCCGCCGCACGCCCCGCCGCCGCCGTCCCCGCCGCCGCCGACCGGCGGGGCGCCGTCGTCGTTCCCGCCTTCCCCCCAGCCGCACCCGTCGCCGTTCCCGTCGTCGTGTCCCGACGAGCCGTCCGGTGTGCCGTCACCCGTCCGCGAGTCGACCGGTCCTCCCTCCTTCGCCGACGAGCCGGTCGACCAAGGGGTCTGGGAGGCGGTGCGGCCCTGGCCGGGGTTCGGTGCGCCCCGGTCCGAGGCGGACGCGGACGCCGCGCCGGCCGGCACCTCGACGGCATCCGGTACGGGACAGGTGCCCGACCCGGCCGACCCACACGGCCCCACCCCGACGCCCGGCAACGGGCAGTCGGGCGGCCCGCCACCGAGGCCCAGGCGGAACCCCGGGCGCTCGAGGCCTCCCGCGTGAGGGTCCTGGTCCTGGCCGACACCCACCTGCGCCGGGGTGGGAACCGGAGGCTCCCCGACGAGGTCTACGCCGAGCTGAACCGCGTCGAGGCCGTGCTCCACGCCGGGGACCTCGTCGTCCCCGAGCTGCTCGACGAGCTGCGGGGGTTCGCACCGGTCCATGCCGTGATCGGCAACAACGACCACGAGCTGCTCGGGCGCCTTCCCGAGACCGCAGTGCTGGTCCTGGGTGGCGTTCGGGTGGCGATGATCCACGACAGTGGTGGGCGGGGTGGCCGCGAGGCGCGGATGGCCCGCCGCTTCCCCGGGGCCGGGGTTGTGGTGTTCGGGCACAGCCACGAGCCGGAGGATCGGCTGACCCCCGCCGGTCAGCGCCTCTTCAACCCCGGGTCACCGACCGAGCGTCGCCGGGCCGCCTCCCACACCTACGGGATCCTCGAGTTGTCCGGCGGGGAGGTGGTGGCACACCGCATCGTTCGGGTGGGCCTTGCCGAGGCGCTGCCGGCGCGGGACGGGCACCGCCGGCTGACGCCGGCCGGCCCCGGCGTCGTCGGCCCCGGCTGCGAGCCCTGACCACGACCTCCGCCTCGACCGCGACCGGAGTTCCTCCGGGGCGAACGCGGCACCTACCATCCCCGGCGATGGATGCCAGGACCTTCCTCGGACTCGAGACCAGCGACCCCGAGCGGCTCCGCTGGCGGCTCGAGGTCACCACCGGACTGGCCACCCCAGGCCGATTCCTCTTCGGTGGGTGCGGCCTCGGGGCGGGGATCGAGGCCATGGAGCGGGCCACCGGTCGGCCGTGCGTGTGGGCCGCCGCCCAGTATCTGTCGTACGCCCCGGTCGGGTCGGTCGTCGACCTCGAGGTGATCCTGGCGGTGACCGGTCACCACATGAGCCAGGCCCGCTGCATCGGGCGGGTCGACGACTCGGAGATCTTCACGGTGAACGCCGCCCTCGGCCGGAGGGCCCTCGAGCAGGCCGGCCTGTGGGCACAGCCGCCGGATGTGCCGCCACCCTCGGCGTCCACCCGCCGCGACCTCCCGCGCTGGGAAGTCGGCGAGACGATCATGTCCCGGGTCGAGACCCTGATCGCCCACGGCCGCCAGCTGATCGAGCTCGACGGGACCCGTGGAAGCGGGCGCTCGGCGCTGTGGTGCCGCCTGCCCGAGGTCCTCGAACCGTCGGCGGCCGCGCTGGCGGTGCTCGGCGACTTCGTCCCGTCGGGCATCTCCCAGGCACTGGGCCTGCCCGCCGGCGGCAACAGCCTCGACAACACCCTTCGGGTGGTCCGACTGGTACCCACCGATTGGATCCTGGTTGACCTGCAGATCCAGGCCATCGAGCACGGGTTCGGCCATGGCCGGGCCCACCTGTGGGCGGAGGACGGGACCCTGCTGGCCACGGCCAGTCAGTCGGTCATCGTCCGGTTCTGGGAGGGCCGGGTGCCGGGGAACCTCCACCGGCCCGGGCGGACAGCTGGGAACCCCCCGCCGGGCTCGTCCCCCGAGTCGGGCTCGTCCCTCGGGTCGGGCTAGTCCCTCGGGTCGGGCAGGTCGATCCGCTCGAGCCAGAGACCCGGCGCATCGATCTCGGCAGGGGTCGGCAGCTCCTTGGTGGTCCGCCAGAGGCGAGACAGGCCCTCGTCTCCAGCCCGCTCGAGGACTCCCTTCACGAAGTGGGTACCCCGGTCGTAGGCCTGCTGGGACAGCTCGAGCCCGAACAGCTCCCGGATCAGCTGGTCGGCATCGGTGGCCTCCACCCGCCGACGCCGCAGGGCCTCGGTGAGGGGGCCATAGCTCCCGATGAGCCGATGCCCGACGGAGTCCACGACGTGGTCGACGTAGCCCTCGATGGCCGACACCAGCGCGGCCAGTTGGGCCTCGACGTCGTGCTGGGCCCGGGTTGTGACGGCCCCGAGCAGGGCCTCGGGGTTGCTGAAGAGCTCGGGCAGCGCCGACGGGTCACCCAGGTCGAGCTGCTCCAGCTGACCGGTCAGGGCGGTGGGATCGACCCGGAAGCCGCGGACGAACTCACCCAGCAGGTCCTCCAGCCGCGACCGGACGTGGGGGCGACCGAGCACGGCGTGGTGCGTGAGCTCGGACAGGCAGACCCAGAGGCGCACATCGTCGGGGGGAAGGCTCCAGTCCGATGCAAAGTCGTTGATGGTCGACGGGACCATCAACAGCTCGTCATTCAACGGGCGGGGTATCGGGAGCTCGTACTGGCCCATGGCTTGGCGGGCCAGATGGCCACAGAGGGTCCCCGCCTGGGCGCCCAGGAAGAACGGGCCAAGCACCTGCGGCAGGCTTCCCAGAAGCCCGGCCTCGGGATCGGCGGCGTTGAACAGGCCGGCGAAGGGGTCGGCGGGAGTCCCCGATCCGGGCTCTGAGGGCGGGCTGCCGGTCCGGGCGGGACCGCCACCCGGCTCCTGCGGGGTCGTCGTCAGTGCGGTGGCCAACCCCTCGAACAGCGGCCGGTAGTGGTCGAGGGTGTGGTATGCCCACTCGGCGTGCGTGACGGCCTTGACGGCCACGATTCGTCCGGTCTGCGCGACGGCCAGTCCGGTGGCGTCGCTCACGTGCAGGTCGGCCACCCGTAGGAGCTCCTCGAGCCGGAGCCGGTCGAGGGGGTCGACGTTGGACTCGGTTTCCCCGCCTGTGGACACGGCCAGGGCGGCCTGACGGGCGATCTGCCAGTTGAGTGGCCCTTCGGCCATGAACATCTTCATGAGGTCGCCCAGGAAGCCGAACGGGTTGGACCCCTGTCCGCCGCTTGGCCCGAGCTCGCCCACACGGGCCATGGTATGCCCGTGCGCTCCATCGTCGTCACCGGGGTGTCGGGGTCGGTGGGCCAGCGACTTCTCACGTTGCTGACGCCCCATGTCGTCGATCGGGTCATCGGGATCGACGTGCAACCGTCGACGTTGCAGCCGCCGAACCTCGAGTTCACCACGGCTGACGTGTCGACGACCGGGTTGGGGACCCTCTTCGCGGGGGCCGAGGCCGTGGCGAACCTGGCGTGGTCACTCGTCCCGCCCCGGGAAGCCGAGCGGTTGGCCAACGTCAACCTGGAAGCCACCCGCCGGGTGTTGGCGGCCGCCGATGCAGCCGGCGTCCGGACCCTCGTCCACCTGTCGAGCGCCACGGTCTACGGGGCATGGCCCGACAACCCCCTCCCCTTGACCGAGGAGGCCCCGCTCCGCCCCAATCCCTCGATGCTCGACGCCGTCCACCACGCCGAGGCCGAACGGCTGGTGTGGGAGTGGGCCGATGCTCACCCGGGGGCCGCCGTCGCCGTCCTCCGCCCGGCCACCATCCTCGGTGCCGGAATCGACTCGTGGCTGCTGCGGGCCCTCGGGGGACTTCCACTGCGGTCCGACGAAACCGACCCGGCTCGCCAGTTCGTCCACGTCGACGACGTGGCGTCGGCAGTGGCGCTGGCAGCGCGTGAACGGCTCGACGGGGCCTACAACGTGGCTGCCGACGGCTGGCTGTCCGGCGACATCGTCCGGGGACTCGGCGCCGGGCACCCCAGCCTGCCCGTCCCCGACCGCCTGGCCTCGGTCGTGACGGGCTGGGCGTGGTCGCTCCGGCTCTCGAGCCTTCCCCCCGGGCTCCTGCCCCTTGTCGAGCAGCCCTGGGTCGTCGCCAACGACCGGCTCCGGGCCGCGGGCTGGGTGCCTCTGCACTCCAACGAGGACGCGATCGTCGCCGGTCGCCCGCCGAGTCGTTGGCGGGAGATGAGCCCGTCGCGGCGCCAGGAAGTCGCCCTGACCGGCTCGGCGGTCCTCGTCGGTGCAGCCGTGGCCGTCACCGGTGCGGTTGCCGGCGCGCTTCGCCGACGGCGGCGCCGGGCCAGCGCCTGAGCCCGTCTGCTGGACACCCCCGGGCGTCGCCGGCTGGACACCCCCGGGCGTCGCCGGCTGGACACCCCCGGGCGTCGCCGGCTGGACACCCCCGGGCGTCGCCGGCTGGACACCCCCGGGCGT
>Ga0209048_10003339_pt1 | contig 15589 bp, 13 predicted proteins | sample FrelakmetCRP12CR_FD_187146 | JGI IMG/M metagenome (GOLD analysis project Ga0209048, IMG submission 187146) | Freshwater lake sediment microbial communities from the University of Notre Dame, USA, for methane emissions studies - CRP12 CR (SPAdes)... | ecosystem: Environmental > Aquatic >... | reverse complement strand
GATCCACTCGAAGTCGACGCCCCAGACCTTGGCGAAGTGCTTCCACGAGCCTTCCGCGAGGCCGTAGTAGCCGGGCAGCGAATCGGGGTTCGGGCCGACATCGGTCGCGCCCTGCACGTTGTCGTGTCCGCGGAAGATGTTGGTGCCGCCGCCGCTCTTGCCGACGTTGCCGAGCGCAAGCTGCAGTAGGCACGACGCGCGAACCACCGCGTTGCCCGTCGTGTGCTGCGTCTGGCCCATGCACCAGACGACGGTGCTCGGCCGGTTCTCGGCCATGATTCTCGCCACCTTGAGGACCGTGGCCTCGTCGACCCCGCACGCTTCCTCGACCTTGTCGGGCGTCCACTTGGCCAGGATCTCGTCGCGTACCTTGTCCATGCCCCAGACGCGGTCGTTGATGTACTGCTTGTCCTCCCAGCCGTTCTTGAACACGTGGTACAGCAGGCCGAACATGAACGGGATGTCGCCACCCGAGCGCAGGCGCACGTACTCGTCGGCCTTGGCGGCGGTGCGCGTGAAGCGCGGATCGACGACGATCATTTTGCAGCCGGTTTCCTTGGCGTGCAGCATGTGCAACAACGACACCGGGTGCGCCTCGGCGGCGTTCGAGCCGATATACATCGCCGCCTTGCTGTTCTGCATGTCGTTGTAGGAGTTGGTCATCGCGCCATACCCCCAGGTATTGGCGACTCCGGCAACGGTGGTGGAGTGGCAGATGCGAGCCTGGTGGTCGCAGTTGTTCGTTCCCCAGAGCGATACCCACTTGCGCAGCAGGTAGGCCTGCTCGTTGCTGTGCTTGCTCGAACCGACGAAGAAGATAGCGTCGGGCCCGCTCTGCTTCTTCAAGTCGAGCATCTTCTCGCTGATCTCGGCCAGCGCCTGGTCCCAGCCGATGCGCTGGTACTTGCCGCCCTCGAGCTTCATCGGGTACTTCAGCCGGAACTCGCCCTGCCCGTGCTCGCGCAGCGCGGCACCCTTGGCGCAGTGCGCGCCCAGATTGATCGGGGAGTCGAACACCGGCTCCTGGCGCACCCAGACGCCGTTCTCGACCACCGCGTCGACCGCGCATCCCACGGAACAGTGGCCGCACACGGTGCGCCGGACCTGCACCTTCGATGCCGGGGCTGCTGCCGGCGCATCTGCGGCCTGCGCCTTGCGCATCAGCGTCAACTGCGATGCCGCCAGGCCGACGCCGACGCCGAGACCCGAGCGACGCAGGAATGCGCGCCGGTCCATCGTCGGAATGGCGCGAGAGACCCCTCGGGCCAGGCCCGCCACGAGCGAAGAAGGCAGCGCAGCCGTTGGCCCGCTGGACGATGTGCGCGTCAGCAACATGGAACCTCCCGAAGTCCGCGTGGAGCGGCTGGAGTGAAAGGCATCCCGGCTCAGACCCGGGCGGTTTCGTAGTAGCGCAGCACGTGCTGCGAGAGGCGATAGCCCTCGGCGTTCGCGTCCCCGGAGGAGCGGGCCACCGGCTCGGGAGCCGAGGCCTGCAAGGTTCGCGCCGTCACTACCGCTGCCACGCCGGCAACCGCGGCGACGCCGGTGCCGAGCAACATGCCACGCCGCTTCAACGTCGAAGCGCCCGCTGAAGACTTCGAATCGGGTTCACCGGGCAGATGCGTCATGGTCGGACCTCGGAAACAGTGGACTTTCACGCGAACAGGTCTGTCGGGCCTAGGAACCGCCCTTCCTATTGAGTGTAGCCGTCCGAGGCTCCCCGCGGCATCAGGGGAGGCACCGAGGTTCGCTGACCGTTCGTCGCCAGTGTCGTCAGCTTCGTGCAAGTTGCGTCACGCGCCGAGCATCTCGAATGCCTGCGCCTCGACGCTGAAGAAGTCGCGCGCGAACGACGCCACGGCGCGATAGAAGTCGCTTCGAGGCTGTGTCTCGAGCACGTCCCAGAGCGCGCCGATCCAGCGTAGGTGAGCGTCGAAGAAGCGCCGCTGCGTCGCCAGATTGCAGACGGCGAGGTCGTCGCCGGCAATCAGGAATCGCATGACTTCGCACAGGCAGGCAACGTGATCCTCGGTCACGAACTGCGCCGGGTCGCGCTCGAGCCCGAGCGTGAGCAGATCGTCGCGCAGCACGACGAGGGGTCTCTCGTTCAGCGCGCCGGCGATGAAGTACGACGCATGCAGGAACACTTCGGGTTTGCCAATGCCCTGGAACAGGGCATCGTATTCGTCGCGCACCGCCGCCTGCGGCAAACGGCGCGACGCTTCCACCAGCGCGCCGAACCCCCTTTCGAGGAAGGCGCCCGCTGCGGGCGCCTCGGTCACGGCCGCCTGGAGCTGGCTGTAGAGCTCATCGGACGGTGGGGCGCTGAACAGCGCACTCAACAGACCGTAGACCTCGGCACGCGCGAGCTCCTCGCTGTCGTCCGCGGTGGCGCCGGACCTCAGCGTGTCCAGGGGACACCGCCTCTGGATTCATTCACAGCTCGTCGATCCTCACTTCGTTCGGGTCGGTATGGATGTCGATCACGCGGCAGTCGGGGCACATCTTCAGCCGCTCGGCCGCCGCACCCTGGAACATCGCGTGCCCGGCCAAACGCTCCATGATCACCTCGATCGAGCGCAGCGTTCCGATCGGCTTGCTGCAGCGCAGACAGAGGTAGGGCTCGGCCTCGTTGAGCACGCCCATCTGCTTGCGCGCCCTGCCGCGGTCTGCCAGCCACAGACGAGGCTGCAGCGTGATCGCCTTCTCCGGGCAGGTGAGAGCGCAAAGCCCGCATTGCACGCAGTTCTTCTCGATGAATCTCAATTGCAGCTTGTCGGGGTTGTCCGCCAGCGCTGCCTCCGGGCAGGCGCCGACGCAGGCGAGGCACATCGTGCAGCGTTCGGCGTCGACGACGATGCCGCCCCAGGGGCTGGCGTGGGCGGGCAGCGCAATCGACTCGGGCAGCCGCGGCGCATGGGCAAGCAGGTGATCCAGCGCCAGGTCGAGCGTCGCGCGCTTGTCGGCCTGCACCGCGAAGGAACCCGGCGGTGCGAGCGGCGTTGCCGGCGGCGCCTGCAGCGCGGCGTCGAGCGCGGCCAGATCGCGCGCGTCGCGCGCCGAAACCAGCCGCACGCGCTCGCCGTCGAACCCCAGGCCCTGCAGCACCGCGTTGGCGAGCGCCGCTTGCGCCGCCAGCGCATCACGGTACTCGGGCGCTTCTTCGTCGGTCAGCAGCAGCCAGACCTGGCTCGCGCCGTAGGCGAACGCAGTGAGCCAGAGATCGAGCCCGACGCTCGCGGTGTGCCACAGGCCCATTGGCAGCACCCGCGCCGGCACGCCGTGCGTCGCGCCATCGACGCTCGCGGCACGGCCCAGTTCCTCGATGCAACGCGCGCCGGCGCCCTCGCTGTGCAACAGCAGTGCCGCCCCGCCCGACGCGCGCACGCCACCGGCGCGCTGGTAGGTCTGCAGCAGCGTGCGAATGCGCCGGCCCTGGTGCGCCGCGGACGGCGTGGCATAGGCCAGGGCGCCGCTCGGGCACACCGTCGTGCAGGCGCCGCAGCCGACGCAGAGATGCGGCTCGACGACGACGCCGCCGCTGACCGTCACGTCGCTGCGGATCGCACGCGCCGAGCAGACCTCGATGCAGGCATTGCAACCGACGCGCTCGTTGCGGCTGTGCGCGCACAGCTTGGCCTTGTACTGAAAGAACTTCGGTTTTTCGAACTCGCCGGTCAACTCGCGCAACCGCAGCACGGCGTCGAATTGCCTGCGCTCGTCTGCGCCGGGGCGCAAGTAGCCCTGCGGCGGCTGATGCAGCGAGAGAAACGGCGTCGCCTGCAGATCGAGCACCAGATCGAATGCCTCGCTGAACTGCTGTGGCGCGCGGGCGAAGTCGATCGCGCCGGCTGCCTGGCAGACGCGCACGCAATCGCGGTGAGCCCTGCAGCGCTCGAGGTCGATCTGGTAAGAGAAGGCGATCGCCTGTTCCGGGCAGGCCGCGATGCAGGCATTGCAGCGCGTGCACAGGTCGAGGTCGATCGCATTGCTGCTCTGCCACTGCACCTCGAATGCGCCCAGCCAGCCCGTCAGCGACGTGACTCGGCCGACGTGCACGGCCAGCGCGTGCACCTGTGGCAGCGCGCCGGCGGTGCCGGTCAGCAGCAGGCTCACGTCGAGCTTGTCAGCGAGCATCGCCGCCGCGCGCTGCGCCGCATCGGCGGCGCCGATCACCAGCACGCCCCCGCCCGAGCGGTAGCTCACCGTCGCCACCGGATCGGGTTCCGGCAGCTGCGCGGCGGCGATCAGCGCAGCGATCTTCGGGATGACCGACGACGGCGCCGCCTTCGCGTCCTTCGACCAGCCGCCGGTCTCGCGAATGTTGACGAAGCGAATCGGCCGTTCGTGCAGTCCCGCGGCGCCCTCGGTCTCGGCGTTGAGTTCGAGGAAGAGCCGGCTCTCCTGCGTGCAGGCGACGACCAGCTCGTCGCCGCTCTTGGCGGCGCGCTGGAACGCGCCGGCCTCGCGCCGACAGAGCAGCGTGTGCTGCACCTGCAGCCCGTCGGCAGCGTCAGGACCGAGCGCCTGGGCGATGCGGTCCAGCGCCGGCCGGTTGAGCGGCATCGTCCGGTTGCAGTCGCAGAGCAGTGTTTTCATCGTCGGGGAGCGCGGGTCCGGGAGATTCGACGCCGGATTCGCCAGCGCGCGACTGCGGCAGAGCCGGCGCCGCAGCGTCAGCGGGGGAGTTCACGCGCGGCAAGGCATTCGCTCCCGCGTCAGCGTCTGGTGGTTCCGCGTCGAACAGGCGCAGGAACTTCGACTGCGTCATCCGGCGCAGCATGGCCTCGGGAATCGGATCGGGTTTGCCGTAGTCGTCGATGTAGGTGTCCAGTCCGTCCATCACGTTGAAGTGCGGATCAGCGAACAGTTTCTTCATCGCCGCGCGCTTGACGGTCTCGTCGACGCCCGGCGTGATGAAGCGGGAGAAGTCGGAGTCGTGCCTGAGCTTGGCGACTTCTTCCAGCGTCGGTGGCGGTGCGAGCTCGGCGACCCCGGCGTCGGCCGACGGCGGCGCGGCATCGGCCTTCTCGGCTGGCGGCACGTCGACCCGGACCGGCGCGATCGGCGATTCGAACTCCGCCTCGCCGCTGCGCACCTGCGCCTTGCGGCGCGACCAGCGCGAGAGGAAGCTGTCGTCGTCACTCATGTCCGTCCCGACGAGACTGCCTCACGGCCCACGCTGCTCGGGCGGCAGGAACGAAACCGGGCGACGACGGCGCTTCGGCTCGGGCTGGTAGTGGTCGTCGTTGAAGGCCTGCAACCAGGCGACCAGATCGGCCGGCAGCGGCAGGTTGTCGACGTGCTCCTGCGCGTCGAGCCAGCGCCCGGCCTCGTGGTAGGACACGCTGACGATCTCGGGCCAGGCGCGCGAGGCGTCTTCGTCGTCGCTGCGCCACATCACGAACCAAACTGGCGCGCCCGACGTGAGGTTGAGGTGGTAGCCCTCGCATTCGTCGCGGAACAGCGCCAGCCGGAAACCCGGATGCAGCGTGCGCAGGAACCGCCCGTCGTCGCGCAGCACGCGCGGCTCGCTGCCGAAGGCTGTCTCGTGAAGCACCACCTCTACCGGCCGGTGGCGCCAGGACTCCCATCGGTTCGGCGCGGTCTCGCGTTCCATCACGACGGCCAGATCGATGCACGGGCGCTCCACCTCGATCGCCTTCAGGTCGTCTTGGAAATCGAGATCGTCGGGAACTTCGACGAGAAGTCCTTCGCGCGCTGCGCGATCTTCACCGCCATCTGGCGCGCCACGCTACGGTAGATCGCCGCGACCTCGCTGTCGGGGTCGCTGACGACGGTGGGCCGCCCGGCGTCGGCATGCTCGCGGATGCTCATCGTCAGCGGCAGCGCACCGAGGTAGTCGACACCGTATTCGGCGGCCATCTTGCGGCCACCGTCGGCGCCGAAGATGTGTTCGGCGTGGCCGCACTTCGAGCAGACGTGCACGGCCATGTTCTCGACGATGCCGAGGATGGGCACGCCGACCTTCTCGAACATCTTCAGGCCGCGCTTCGCGTCGAGCAGCGCGATGTCCTGCGGCGTCGTGACGATCACCGCGCCGGTCAGCGGTACGCGCTGGCTGAGCGTGAGCTGGATGTCGCCGGTGCCGGGCGGCATGTCGACGAGCAGGTAGTCGAGCTCGGCCCAGTTGGTCTGGCGCAGCAGCTGTTCGAGCGCCTGCGTGGCCATCGGGCCGCGCCAGATCATCGGGTTGTCGGCGTCCACGAGGAAGCCGATCGACATCACCTGCACGCCGTAGTTCTCCATCGGCTCCATCGTGTTGCCATCGGCGCTTTCGGGGTGGCCCACGATGCCCATCATCGTCGGCTGGCTCGGGCCGTAGATGTCGGCGTCGAGGATGCCCACCGTCGCACCTTCGGCCGCCAGCGCCAGCGCCAGGTTGACCGCGGTCGTGCTCTTGCCGACCCCGCCCTTGCCCGACGCGATGGCGACGATGTTCTTCACCTTCGGCAGCAACTGCACACCGCGCTGCACCGCATGCGGGACGATCTTCGTCGACAGGTTGGCGCTCACGTTCTGCACCCCGGGCACCGCGCGCGCCGCGGCGATCAGCCCTCGGCGCAACGCGGCGACCTGGCTCTTCGCCGGATAGCCGAGCTCGATGTCGAACGCAACATCGCCGCCGTCGACGCGCAGGTTCCTCAGCTGTTTGGTCGAAACGAAGTCCTTGCCGGTGTTCGGATCGACGACGGCCTTGAGGGCTTCGAGCAGGCTGGCTTCGGTGATGGACATGGGCGCGCGGGTCGGGTGTGATGATCGAGGAACGAGGCGCGCGGAGTCTATCGCAGCGTGCTTGTCCCCTCTGGCCTCACGCCTAGAATTCACAGCTCCCCTGCAGCACCGGCCCCGGTCGGCCGCCCCGTACATGCACGCCGCCAAGCCCGCCCGCAAGCTCTTCGTCACCACGGCCCTTCCCTACGCGAACGGCCCGTTCCACATCGGCCATGTGATGGAGTACATCCAGGCCGACATCTGGGTGCGCTTCCAGCGCATGCGTGGCCACCAGGTGCACTTCGTCGGTGCCGACGACGCGCACGGCGCGCCGATCATGATCGCCGCCGAGAAGGCCGGCACGACGCCGCAGGCCTTCGTTGCCGCCATCGCCGCCGGGCGCCAGCAATACTTCGACGGCTTTCACATCAGCTTCGACAACTGGAGTTCGACCGACGGCCCCGAGAACCACGCACTGAGCCAGGACATCTACCGCGCGCTGCGCCGCAACGAGCTGATCGCGACGAAGACGATCGAGCAGTTCTTCGATCCGGTGAAGGCGATGTTCCTGCCGGACCGCTACATCAAGGGCGAGTGCCCGAAATGCGGCGCCCAAGACCAGTATGGCGACAGCTGCGAGGTCTGCGGCGCGGTATACGCCCCGACCGACCTGAAGAACCCGACCTCGACGCTGACCGGCGCGACGCCGGTGATGAAGCAGAGCGAACACTACTTCTTCAAGTTGAGCGACCCGCGCTGCATCGCCTTCCTGACGCAATGGACGCAGCAAGGCCACCTGCAGAGCGAGGTGCTGAACAAGATCAGCGAATGGTTCAAGACCGACGATGACGGCCGCGGCGGCCTGGGTGACTGGGACATCAGCCGCGACGCGCCATACTTCGGGATCGAGATTCCCGACGCGCCGGGCAAGTACTTCTACGTCTGGCTCGACGCGCCGATCGGCTACCTCGCATCGCTGAAGAACCACTTCGACAGGGGCGGCGCAAGGGCCCTGGGCGAGACGCGTTCGTTCGACGACTTCATCGCCGACCCGGCGACCGAGCAGGTCCACTTCATCGGCAAGGACATTACCTATTTCCACACGCTGTTCTGGCCGGCGATGCTGCATTTCAGCGGCCGCAAGACGCCGACCAACGTGTTCGTGCACGGCTTCATCACGGTGCGCGAAGAGAAGATGAGCAAGAGCCGCGGCACCGGCATTTCGCCGCTGCGCTACCTCGAGCTCGGCATGAACGCCGAATGGTTGCGCTACTACATCGCGGCCAAGTTGAACGCCAAGGTGGAGGATATCGACTTCAACCCGGAGGACTTCGTCGCCCGGGTCAATTCGGATCTGGTCGGCAAGCTCGTCAACATCGCGAGCCGTGCGAGCACCTTTCTGCAACGGCATTTCGAGGGCCGGCTCGGCGGCGTTGTCGTCGGATGGTTCGATTTCAAGGGCGAGCGCGTCGAAGCGCCGCTGTGCCCGGCGTTGCACTCGGCGCTCGACGCAGCGACCGACCTGGCGACCCTGTACGAAGAGCGCGAATTCGGCAAGGTGGTGCGCGAGGTCATGCGCCTGGCCGACGCCGTCAACGAATATTTCGACGCGAAGAAGCCGTGGTTGCTGGCCAAGGACATCGTGCAGCACCGCGCCGAGCTGCTCGCGGTCTGCACCGACGTCATCAATGCATTTCGCCTGCTCGCGCTGTACCTGGGCCCGATCCTGCCCGAGCTCGCCCGGCGCTCGGCAAGGTTCCTGAATTGCCGCATCGACGCCTGGGAGCAGACAGCATCATTGCTGCCCGCCGGGCACCGGGTGGCACCGTACGAACATCTGATGCAGCGCGTCGACGCGAAGCAGCTCGACGCGCTGCTCGATGCGCCGCCCGCGGCAGCGGCAGAGCCAGCCGCCCTCCCCGGCGGCGAAGCCATTGCACCGCCCATCGCCATCGACGACTTCGCGAAGGTCGACCTTCGGATCGCGAAGATCGTCGCCACCGAGCGCGTCGAAGGTTCGACCAAGCTGCTCAAGCTCACGCTCGACATCGGTGAGGCAACGACGCGAACTGTCTTCAGCGGCATCCAGTCGGCCTATGCACCCGAAGACCTGCTCGGCAAGCTCACCGTGATGGTCGCCAACCTCGCTCCGCGCAAGATGAAGTTCGGCGTCAGCGAAGGCATGGTGCTGGCCGCTTCGCATGCCGACGAGAAGGCGCATCCGGGGCTGTATGTGCTCGAGCCCTGGCCGGGCGCGGCACCCGGTATGCGCGTGCGCTGAACGCTCGTGGGTGCGATCACGCCGATCCGCGAATTCGCGGACAGTGACTGGCGCGGCGATGGCCCGCCACGCGAACTGGAAACGCTGCTCGAGGACGGCGCGGTGCTGCGCTTCGCGCAACTGCCGTTCGCGCTGCTCGACTCGGAGCGGCGCTTCCTCGACGAACGCTGGGCCGACGGCAAGGCGAAGAACATCTCGCTGCGCTGGCCGGCGGGCGAGTTGCGCGGTGCTGCCGGGAGCGCGGCCGACCTCGCCGCGCTGAGGGCAATGATCGCGCGCTACGCCGAACTGAGCGAAGCCTTTGCGCAACGGCTGTTCCCGCACTACGGCGGCGCCCTGCGGCGCGGAAACACATCGCTGCGACCGGCGCGGATCGCCGGTCGCGCGACGAGCTGGCGCCATGACGATGCGCGGCTGCATGTCGACGCGTTCCCGTCGAACCCGATGCAGGGCACGCGGTTGCTGCGTGTCTTCTGCAACATCAACCCGTACGGCGTGGTGCGCCGCTGGCGTGTCGGCGAGCCGTTTGAGGCGCACGCGGGGCGCTTCGTGCCGTCGATCTCGCGGCCGCTGCAGGGTTCGGCGTGGCTGCTGCGGCAACTGCGCATCACGAAGCGGCGGCGCACCGAGTACGACCATGTGATGCTGCAACTGCACGACCGCGCGAAAGCGGACGCCGAATTCCAGCGCACCAGCCCACAGGAGGTCGTCGATTTCGCGCCCGGCACCAGCTGGGTCGTCTACAGCGACCAGGTGCCGCACGCGGTGATGTCTGGCCAGCACCTGCTGGAGCAGACCTTCCTGCTCGAGGTGGAACAAATGCTCCGCCCCGAGACCTCGCCGCTGCGCACCCTCGAGCGGCTGCTAGCGCGCACGCTGCGCTGAGGCCGGGGGCGTCGCGCGCCCGACGCATGCCTTGCGCTGCCGCAGTGATGCGCGTAGGATTTGCGTCCAACGCACATTGCATTAACATCATCTGCGCACATGGAACTCAAGACCGCCCGCTTGACGCTGCTCATCGATCCGGCCAAGAAGGCCGCTTTCGAGCGGCTGTGCGCGGGGCAGGACCTGACGCCCTCGCAAGTCGTGCGCCAACTCATCCGCGACTACCTGGCGCAGCACGATGTGTCGTACGTGCCCAGCGGCGCCGATGCGTCGAGCGCGCCGCGCTCGACGGGCCCGGCCCGGTCTCGCAGGCGGGGTTGACGACTCCGGTGGCATGCGGCTGCGCATGAGTCCCCTCCCGCACGTCTCCGACTGGCTGGTCCTCGACGGCGTACTGGTCGTTCTCGCCGCCTGGCTGCTCGTCGGCGTGACGGGCATTGCCGCGCTGCGGCGCTTCCGCTTCGTCGCGCGCGTGCTCTTTCCGATCGGCGGCCTGTTCGGCCTGCTGCTCGGCGGCCTGGCGCTGACGGCGGTGTCGGGCACGCCCGAGGTCGCGGTGTTGCCGATCGGCCTGCCAAGCCTGCCCTTCCATTTGCGCCTGGACAGCCTGTCGGCCTTCTTCCTGATGGTGGTCGGCTTCGTCGCCGCCGGCGTCTCGACCTTCGCCGCCGGCTACTTTCGCAAGGGAGAAGGCACGCCGCCTGGCCTGCTCTGCCTCGAATACCACATCTTCCTCGCCAGCATGGTGATGGTGATCCTGGCCGACGACGCGTATGCGTACATGGTGATGTGGGAGACGATGGCCTTGTCCTCGTACTTCCTGGTCACGGCCAACCACCGCATTCGCGAGGTCCGCAGCGCCGGCTACCTGTACCTGGTGGTGGCGCACATCGGCGCGATCGCGATCCTGCTCTGCTTCGGCGTGCTGCAGGCCAACACTGGCGTCTACACCTTTGCCAACATGCGCGCGCAGACGCTGACGCCGTTCTGGGGCTCGGTCGCATTCCTGCTCGCGCTGTTCGGCTTCGGCGCCAAGGCCGGCATCCTGCCGCTGCACGTCTGGCTGCCCGAGGCGCACCCGGCAGCGCCCTCGCCGGTGTCGGCCCTGATGAGCGCGGTGATGCTCAAGATGGCTGTCTACGGCATGTTGCGCGTCTCGTTCGACCTGCTGAAGGCGCAGATGTGGTGGTGGGGTGCACTGCTGCTGGCACTCGGCCTGGCGACGGCACTGTTCGGCGTCGTGTTCGCCTCGGTGCAGACAGACATGAAGCGCCTGCTCGCCTACTCGTCGATCGAGAACATGGGCCTGCTCTTCGCCGGCATGGGCCTGACGCTGACCTTCTCGGCCTACGGCATGCCTCCGATGGCCGCACTGGCCCTGACCGCCACGCTCTACCACGTCGCGAGCCACGCCTTCTTCAAGAGCCTGCTTTTCCTCAGCACCGGCTGCGTGCTGCACGCCACCGGCGAGCGCAACCTCGGCCGTCTGGGCGGGCTGATCCGCACCATGCCCTGGCTGGCCTGGGTGACGCTGGTGGGGGTGCTCGCGAGCGCCGGGCTGCCGCCGCTGGGCGGCTTCGTCTCGGAGTGGCTGCTGCTGCAGAGTTTTCTCTTCACGCCCGGCCTGCCCAACCCGCTGCTGAACATGCTGATCCCGGTGGTCGCCGCATTGATCGCTCTCGTCGCGGCGCTCGCCGGCTACACGATGGTCAAGTTCTTCGGCGTCATCTTCCTCGGCCAGCCGCGCGAGGACAGGCTCGCGCAGGCGCGCGACGCCGGGCCGTGGGAGCGCGCCGGCATGCTGTGGCTGATGGGCGGCTGCATCGCGCTCGGCCTGCTGCCCGTGCAGTTCATCCGGCTCATCGATCCGGTGACGCGCCAACTCGTCTCGGTGGGCCTCGGCAATGCGGTCGAGGGCGGCGGCTGGCTGCTCGCCCCGACCAGCGTCGAGCGCGCCAGCTACGGCCCGGTGATCTTCCTCCTCGGCGTCGCGGCGAGCTTTGCGCTGGCCTTCCTGATCGTGCGCCGCTTCTATCACGGGCGACTGCGTCGGGCGCCGGCCTGGGACTGCGGCTACCGCTGGCAGACGGCGCGCATGCAAGACACCGCCGAGGGCTTCGGACAGCCGATACGCCAGATGTTCGAACCCTTCTTCGTGATGGAGCGCGAACTGCCAACTCCGTTCGACAGGCAACCGCGTTATCGGGTGACGATCGCCGACCATTTCTGGGGCTGGATCTACCTGCCCGTCGTCGCGCTCGCCGAGCGCATCGCACGCCTGTTCGGGCTGCTGCAGCAAGGGCGCATCGCGACCTACCTGATGTACAGCTTCCTGACGCTGGTGGCCACGCTACTGGCGGTGAAGCGATGAGGGCGCTGCGCCTGCGCACGACGAGGAGACGGCCATGACGGTGTCCGGATTCTTTTCGCAGCTGCTTGAAATCGTCTTCGCGCTCGCCCTGGCGCCGCTGCTGACGGGCTGGATCAACCAGTGGCGCGCCTGGCTGCAGAACAAGTCGGCGCCCAGCGTGCTGCAGCCCTACCGGCTGCTGCACAAGCTGTTCAACAAGGAGTCGGTGCTCGCCGAGCACGCCTCGCCGCTGTTTCGCGGCACGCCCTACATCGTGTTCGGCTGCATGACGCTCGCCTGCGCAATCGTGCCGACTCTGTCGACCGACCTGCCGCTGTCGCCGGCGGCCGACGCGATCGCCCTCGTCGGCCTGTTCGCGCTGGCGCGGGTCTTCATCTCGCTGGCGGCAATGGACATCGGCACCGCATTCGGATCGCTCGGCGCCCGGCGCGAGATGCTGATCGGCTTCCTCGCCGAACCGGCCCTGCTCATCGTGCTGTTTTCGGCGTCGCTGATCTCCCAGTCAACCTCGCTCACGACGATCGTCGAGACGCTCGCCCACCGCGATTTCGCGATCTACCCGGGCCTCGCGTTCGCCGGCGTCGCGTTCTCGATGGTCTCGCTGGCCGAGAACGCCCGCGTGCCGGTGGACAACCCGGCGACGCACCTCGAGCTGACGATGATCCACGAGGCGCTGATCCTCGAATACTCGGGGCGCCATCTGGCGCTGATCGAATGGGCGGCCAGCCTGAAGCTGTTCGCCTACTCCTGCATCGGCCTGGCGCTCTTCTGCCCCTGGGGCGTGGCCGAGGCCGGCGAACCGCTGGTGATGCTGCTGGCCCTGCCGGCGCTCGTGGTCAAGCTCGCGATCGGCGGCATCGGGCTCGCCCTGCTCGAGACGCTGAGCGCGAAGATGCGCATCTTTCGCGTGCCGGAGTACCTGGCGGCGGCCTTCCTGCTCGCCGTGATCGGCATGCTCGTGCACATCCTCCTCGCGGCATGAACGAACTCCTGGCCCAGTTCATCAACCTGCTCGGCGCGGGGCTGCTGATGCTCGCCTTCGCGATGATTTCGCAGCGGCGGATCCTGTCGCTGATCGCGCTCTTCACCGTGCAGGGCGCGGTGCTCGTGCTGTCGACGGTGGTCGTCGGCTTCGTGACGGACCAGCCGCATCTCTACGTCTCGGCCGGCATCACCTTCGCGCTGAAGGTGGTTCTGATCCCGCTCATGCTGCACCGCGTGATCGCCCGGCTCGACATCCGCTGGGACGTCGAAACGCTGTTCAACATCCCGACGACCATGCTGATCGGCATCCTGGTCGTGATCGTCGCCTTCAACCTCGCGATGCCGATCGCCAAGCTGTCGACCTCGCTCACCCGAGGCACGCTCGGCATCGCGCTCGCCTGCGTGCTGCTGTCGTTCCTGATGATGATCACGCGCGCCAAAGCGGTGCCGCAAGTGATCGGCTTCCTGTCGATGGAGAACGGCCTCTTCTTCGCCGCCACCTCGGCGACCTACGGCATGCCGATGGTGGTCGAGCTCGGCATCGCACTCGACGTGCTGATCGGCGTGCTGATCCTCGGGGTGTTCATCTTCCAGATCCGCGAGCAGTTCGACAGCCTCGACATCCGGCATCTCGAGAAGCTGAAGGAGGACTAGAAGTGACGACCCCCAAGCTCACTTCGTTCGCGGCCCCCCGGGGGGCCGGGCAGCCGGCTCGGGAGCGGCCCAGCGCCGGCTGAGATGCACCCCCTGCTCTTCGTCCTCGGCATCCCGCTCACCGGCGGGCTGGTGCTCGCGATGGTCGGCCACCGCGACTGGGCGCGCGACGTCAACGTCGCGTTCAGCCTCGCAACTTTCCTCGCCGCCTGCGTGCTCACCGCCGAGGTCGTCGCCGACGGTCCGCAGTTGGTCTTGCAGCGCGAATTCTTCATCGATGCGCTGAACGTTTTCCTGGTTGCGCTGACCGCCTTCGTCGGCCTGACGACGGCGATCTTCTCGCGCCCCTACATGCGCATCGAACGCGACCGCGGCAAGATGACGGCCCCAAGGCTGCGCCTGTACCACAGCATGTACCAGCTGTTCAGCTTCACGATGCTGCTCGCGCTGATGACGAACAACCTCGGCATCTTGTGGGTGGCGATGGAGGCGGCAACGCTGACCACCGTGCTGCTGGTCAGCGTCTACCGCACGGCGGCCAGCCTGGAGGCGGCGTGGAAGTACTTCATCCTGTGCGGTGTCGGCATCGCGCAGGCGCTGTTCGGCACGGTGCTGATCTACATGGCGGCCGAGAAGGTCCTCGGCGCCGAAGGCGGCGCGCTGCTGTGGACCAACCTCGACGCGGTGAAGGGGCAACTCGACCCCGACATCGTCACCCTCGCTTTCGCGTTCCTGTTCATCGGCTATGGCACCAAGGTCGGGCTCGTGCCGCTGCACAACTGGCTGCCCGATGCCCATGCCGAGGGGCCGACACCGGTCTCGGCGGTGCTGTCTGGCCTGCTGCTCAACGTGGCCCTGTACGCGGTGCTGCGCTGCAAGGTACTGACCGACGGCGCGTTGCACAGCAACCTGGCCGGGCGGCTGATGATGGGATTCGGCATCGTCTCGGTTGTGGCGGCGGTGTTCTTCCTGATCCGGCAGAAGGATGCGAAGCGGATGTTCGCCTACTCGTCGATCGAACACATGGGGTTGATGACGTTCGCCTTCGGCGTCGGCGGGCCGGTGGCCACCTATGCCGGGCTGCTGCACATGACCGTGCACTCGCTGATCAAGTCGGCGATCTTCTTCGCCGTGGGCCACGCGACGCAGAAGGCCGGCACGCAGATCATGGACGAGATCCGCGGCCTGATCCGGGTCAGCCCGACGATCGGCTGGGGGCTGATGCTCGGCACGCTCGCCATCCTGGGGTCGCCGCCGTTCGGTGTCTTCGCCAGCGAGTTCCTGATCATCACCACCGCGATGCGCGAGCAGCCCTGGGCGACACCACTGCTGCTAATCGCGCTCGGCGTCGCCTTCGCCGCGGTCTTCGCGCGCGTGCAGCCGATGGTCTTCGGCGATACCTCGGTGCGCGCGCTTCCCCACCCGCCGGCGCTGATCCCGGTGTTCGTCCACCTCGGGCTCGGCCTGATGCTCGGCCTCTACATTCCGCCCTACCTGGACACGTGGTACCGCCAGGCGGCGCAGATGCTCGGAGGCTGACCCGATGAACCTCTACGCACAGGTCGCCCGACTGTCCGTTCTCGGCCCGTTGCTGTCAGTGGCGCGTGCAGCCGGAAGTGGGGTCGCCGACTCCGTTCAGGGAATTCTTATTCACTCCGTCGACGACCCCACTCCCGGCT
>Ga0209048_10003338_pt1 | contig 15591 bp, 15 predicted proteins | sample FrelakmetCRP12CR_FD_187146 | JGI IMG/M metagenome (GOLD analysis project Ga0209048, IMG submission 187146) | Freshwater lake sediment microbial communities from the University of Notre Dame, USA, for methane emissions studies - CRP12 CR (SPAdes)... | ecosystem: Environmental > Aquatic >... | reverse complement strand
CTCAGTTCGCGCCGCAGGCGATCACCGCGCTGGTGCGGCTGGCGCGCCGCGGGGCGCTGAGCACGCAGTTGGCAGAAATCGTCCGCCCATAGTCATTGCGGCCACGACGCGGTGGCGCCATGATCGCGGCATGGACACCCTCGTCGCGCCGCAGCGGATTCGCCGGATCGTGCTCGTCGCGTTCCCCGACGTCCAGTTGCTCGACGTCAGCGGTCCCAGCGAGGTGTTCTCGCTCGCCGGCCGCGCCGCGCCGGGCGCGTACGCAATCGAGCTGGTGAGCATCGGCGGTGAGCCGGTCCGTGCCTCGAGCGGCCTCACTCTGCTGGCGCAATCCTCGACCGTGGCCTGTCGCGGAGCGATCGACACGCTGGTCGTGGCGGGCGGTCTCGGCGCCCGCGACGCAGCGCGCGACGAGCGACTGGTGTCCTGGATCAGGCTCGCAGCGCGCCGCTCGCGCCGCGTGAGCGCCGTCTGCACGGGGGCGTTCCTGCTCGCGCGGGCCGGCCTGCTCGACGGGCGCCGCGCCACCACGCACTGGGCGGCCTGCGACGCGCTCCAGCGCAACTACCCGTCGATCGACGTCCAGTCCGACCCGATCTTCGTGCGCGACGGCAACGTCTACACGTCGGCCGGGGTCACGGCCGGGATCGATCTGTCGCTGGCGCTCGTCGAGGAGGACCTCGGCCGCCGGGCCGCGCTCGACGTCGCTCGCGCGCTGGTCCTGTTCGTCCGTCGCCCGGGCGGCCAGGCGCAGTTCAGCGCCGGACTCGCCGGCCAGGCCGCCGAGCGCCCCTCGCTGCGCGACCTGCAGGACTGGATCGCCGACAATCTCGAGCAGGACCTGTCGGTGACCGCGCTCGCGGCGCGCTCCTTCATGAGCCCCCGCAACTTCGCCCGCGTGTTCGGTCGCGAGGTCGGCGTGACGCCGGCGGCGTACGTCGAGTCAGTGCGGATCGAGCGCGCCCGGATCCTGCTGGAGACGACCGCGCTGGCGCTCGAGGAGGTGGCGGCGCGGTCTGGCTTCGGGACTCCGGAGACGCTGCGGCGCAGCTTCGCGCGGCGTCTGCGGGTCAGCCCGAGCGAGTACCGCAGCCGCTTCACGGCCGCACCCGTGGCCCCGCCGCCGGCGCCGGCCGAGAACGTCACCCCGATCCGGAGGGCCGCCCGATGAACATCGCGATTCCCATCTTCGACCAGATCACGGCGCTTGATGCCGTCGGCCCCTACGAGGTCCTCTCGCGCCTGCCCGGAGCGCGGGTGATGTTCGTGGCCGCCGAGCCCGGACCGAAGCGGACCGAGACCGGCATGCTCGCGCTCGTGGCCGATCACCGGCTCGACGAGGTGCCCGAGCCCGAGGTGATCGTCGTCCCCGGCGGCTACGGCACCCGGCCCCTGACCAGCGACGCGACGATGCTCGAGTGGCTGGCGCGTGCGCACGAGACCTCGCAGTGGACCACCTCGGTGTGCACCGGATCGCTGGTGCTCGGCGCCGCCGGCATCCTCGACGGACTCGAGGCGACCACGCACTGGCTCGAGCTGGAGGGGCTCAGGCAGTACGGCGCCACGCCCGTGGCCCGGCGGATCGTCGAGCAGGGCAAGGTTCTCACCGCGGCGGGCGTGTCGTCGGGGATCGACATGGCGCTCACGCTGGCGGCCCGGATCGCCGGCGAGCAATACGCGCAGGCGATCCAGCTCGGAATCGAATACGACCCCGAGCCGCCGTTCGTCGGCGGATCCACAGCGAAGGCCCCGCCCGAGATCATCGAGCTGGTGCGCTCCGCTGCGGCCACGCTGGCCTGAGCGTCAGGGCGCGGCGAGGCTGACCCGCACCGCGGAGGGTGGTCGGAGAGCCGGCCACGCGTTGCGAGCGCGACTCCGCGCCGGCGGCGTGGGCGAGCTCCGGCGGCCACCACGGAGGCACCTCCTGCAACAGCGCCACCTCCCAGTCCCAGCCGGCCAGCGTGGCCGCGTACTCGTCGAGCGGGTCCCGGCCGCAGGGCGGCGCCGAGCGGCCGTGGTACAGGTTCCAGGTCAGCAACACCAGCCGCACCGGGCCAACGTACACTGCTGCGCTTGACGCGCCGCCTGCTCACGGGGGAGGAGCTGACCCCGACCGAGGTCGAGAGGCTGATCGAGCGCGCGCTCGACCTCAAGAGCGCCCCGGACGCCTCGCAGGCGCTGGCCGGTCGCGCGGTCGCGCTGATGTTCGAGAAGCCCTCGACGCGCACGCGGGTGTCGTTCGAGGTCGGCATCGTCGAGATGGGCGGGCACCCGACGGTGATGCGCCCCGACGACCTCCAGCTCAGCCGGGGCGAGTCGCTCCGCGACACCGCGCTCGTGCTCTCCCGCCACGTGTCGGCGATCGGGATCCGGACGGGACCCCACCGGATCGCGCGCGAGCTGGCCGACGAGGCCACGGTCCCGGTGATCAACATGCTCACCGATGCCCACCACCCCTGCCAGGCGCTGGCCGACATGCTCACGCTGCGCGAGGTCTTCGGCCGGCTCGCGGGACTGACGCTCGCCTATGTCGGCGACGGCAACAACGTCGCGCGCTCGCTGGCCGTCGTCGGGGCCCTGGCCGGCGTCGAGGTGCGGATTGCCTCGCCGGCCGGCTACCAGCTCGAGCCCACCGCGGGCGCGGTGCTGACCGACGACCCGGTCGCGGCCGTCGCGGGAGCGGACGCCGTCTACACGGACGTGTGGGTGAGCATGAGCGACGACCCGAGCTCGGCCGAGGCCCGGCGCGAGGCGCTCGAGCCCTACCGCCTCGACGACGCGCTGCTCGACCGCGCCGGCCCGCGGGCGATCGCGTTGCATTGCCTGCCCGCTCATCCCGGCGACGAGATCACGGCCGAGGTCCTGTACGGCGATCGCCAGCGCATCTGGGACCAGGCCGAGAATCGCCGCCATGCCCAGAAGGCCCTGCTCGAGTTGCTCGTCGCCGGGTAATCGCCGGAAAAGCGATCAGAAGCGGACCCGTTCGGGTAGCCTCGAAGCAAGAGTCTCCGAGGGAGGAACACAAGGGCATGCCTGCACCGAAATCGTCATCTCCGTCCGGCGGATCCAGCGGGTCCGGCGGATCCAGCGGGTCCAGCGGATCCAGCGGGTCCAGCGGGTCCGGCGGATCCAAGCGCGGCTCGAGCGCCAACGCCAAGCGCAGCTCGGGTGGCAGTGCGAAGAAGGCGGCGGCGGCCACCAAGACGCGCAAGGCCGCCGGGTCGGGCACCGCCGAGACGGCCCAGACCGACAAGACGGCGCGCTCCGGGGCCAGCTTCGGCGAGCAGCTCACGAACCGCATCCTCAACCCGCTCGACCTCGTGATGATCACCCGCGAGCGGATCCAGGACACGCTCGACGAGGCCGCCGAGCGCGGTCGCGTCACGCGCGACGATGCCAACGAGCTCGTGGCCGAGCTGTTCAAGCGCGGACGCGCGCAGACCGACGACGTGCTCGCCGACATCGAGGGCCTGCTCGACCGCGGACGCTCCCAGCTCGAGACCGCGACCAAGCGCGCCCGGCGCACCGAGCCCGTCGACCGCATCGTGCGCACCGCCGACCAGGCCCGGCGCAAGGCCGGCGTCGGTCCCGCGTTTCCGATCCTCGGCTACGACGACCTCACCGCCGGCCAGGTCGACGACCGGCTCGGCGGGTTGTCGCCGGCGCAGCTGCGCAAGGTCCGCGACTACGAGCGCCGGCACGCGAACCGGAAGTCGGTGCTGGCGGCGATTGAGCGGGAGTTGGGGTAGGGCGCGGGTTGACGGACGGTCTCTTGACGGTGTCGTTGCGCGAGATGTATGAGGCGGCTGGGGAAGGTGAGTGGCTGGGCTTGGGGGATGGCGGCGGGCCGCCCGCCTGGTGACCTCCGCCGGAGTCCCGATCCACCGGGTTCCGGCCATGCTTATCTGCGCAAATCACCCGGGCTGGAGAGGACCTCGGGCACATAAGCATGCATGTCGTGCTTATGTGCCCAAACTCGCCCGGGCCGCGGCAGTTTGGGTAGATAAGCACGCCCGCAGGTCCCGGCCGCCCGCCTCACGGAACCCAACCCCATCCCCAGTCGCCTTTTCGAGCCCGGCACCCCGCCACGGGCCCGAGAAGCTACCCGTCGGCCAACCCCAGATCCCCCAGCAACACCTCGAACCGCAGCTCCTCCCCGGTCAGCTCCCCGAGCAGCTCCTCCGCGGTCAGGCGCTGGCCGTCGCGCCACAGCGCCCGCAGCACGTCGCCGGCCTCGCGCTCGCTCCACCACCGCGCCCCGAAGCGGTCGCGGAGATAGCCGCGGAGATGGGTCTCGAGCGCCCACGCCCGGAGGTACGCGGCGCAGTAGAAGCCGGGGTCGACGTCGGCCAGGTAGGACTGCCGGGGCCACTCGATCTGGAGTGCGCGCCCCAGCAGCGCGGCGTAGCGATCCGCCATCCCGGAGACTCCGGAGACCCCGTTCCCCGCGTGCAGCTCGAGCTCGTAGGCGAGCTTGCCGGTGTAGCGGCGCAGGTAGACGAGGCGCTGGGCGCGGGCGTGAGCGCAGATCGGCTCGGGGTCGGCGACGCCGAGCTGAGCCGAGAGCCAGTCGGCATCCTCGACCAGGTGCTGGAACAGGAACGCGTAGGCCTCGGTGATCGCGTTGTCGCCGAGGAGGCGGAACTCGAACGGAAGCCCGGGGTCGACGTGGGCGAAGTGCTCGGTGTGCCCGCCCTCGTGGAACAGGACCGAGAAGTCGTCGACGCCGCCCACCGGCGAGAGCACGAGGTAGACCTCGCCCGGGGCCTGCACCGGGGCGCAGAAGGCGCGCGGTGACTTCTTGCGCCGGCGCTCGACGTCGAGCACGACGCCGGGCTGGTGGGCGATGTCGATGCCGAGGCCGTGCATCGTGTTGATGAAGCTCGGGGTCAGCGCGCCGGCGGGGAAGGACGCGTCCTGCTCGGCGGCGCGGAAGAATCGCGGCAGGTCGGAGCGGAGCAGCTCATCCACCCCTCGGCCCAGGCTCTGGCGCAGCTGCGGGTCGAGCACCGGGCCGTAGCTCCGGTCGGTCGCGTCGGCGAACGCCGCCGTGCCGGAGTGCAGCAGCTCGAGGTCGATCGCCTTCAGCTCGCTGCACATGGCGCGGTAGCTGGCGAACCCGAGCTCGCGGGCGCCGTCGTGCTGGAGCGCGATCGCCTCGACGTGGAGCGGGTTCAGCCGCCGCTCGGTGGCCTCGAGCCGGGCGCGGTCGATGCGCGCTCGGCGCTCGGCGTCGGGCTCGTTGGCCTGCACGACGGCGGACTCGCGGAAGCCGATTCGCTCGCCGTCGACCTCGATCGCGAGGTCGGCCTCGCGGCGGGCGAGCTCGGCTTCGATCGCCTTCGTGGCCTGACCCAGATGGCCCTCGACGGCGAAGTCGAGCAGCATCCGCCGCCGCCGGTGCTCGTCGGTCCCCGGCTCGGGGACGGACGCGAGCTCGCGCAGCGCCTGCACGCTCTCGCGGGTGAACAGCGACGCGTGGCGCTCGTAGATCGGCTCGATCGCGTAGTCGTCCTTGAGCCCCGCAAAGTGGCGGTAGTACTCGGCCGTCAGGTCCGAGACGAAGGCCTCGGCGGAGGCCCGGTAGGCGTCGAGGTCCATGCGGCTGGCATGCTAGTCGTCATGGAGGCACAAGCTTCACGTACGCCGCGGCCCGCCCGCGGCACCGAGCTCGAGCTGGTGATCGACTCGCTGGCGTTCGGCGGCGCCGGCGTCGCGCGGCTCGACGGCTACGTCGTCTTCGTCTCCGACGCGATGCCCGGCGACCGCGTCCGCGCGGTCGTGGGCAAGTCAAAGCGCGCCTACGCCGAGGCGCGGGCGGTCGAGATCCTCGCGCCGGGTCCCGAGCGGATCGCGCCGGTCGCCGACCATCCCGGCGCGCCGTGGCAGGTGCTTCCGTACGAGCGCCAGCTCGAGGTCAAGCAGGCGCAGGTCGAGGATGCGCTGCGCCGGATCGGACGCCTCGACGGCTTCACGCTCGAGCCGATCGTGCCTGCCGTGGAGCAGTGGCGCTACCGCAACAAGCTCGAGTACTCGTTCGGCACCGACCCGGAGGGACGGCTCGTGTGCGGCTTCCACGCCTCCGGCCGCTGGGACGAGATCGTCGAGATCACCGACTGCCTGCTCGCCTCCGAGCCCGCCAATGCGGCCCGCGAGGAGGTCGTGGCCTGGTGTCGCACCGAGGGCCTGAGCGCGTATGACCGCCGTACCGGCGAGGGCTTCCTGCGCAACCTCGTGGTCCGCGAGGGCCGGCGCACGGGGCAGCTCCAGGTCCGACTGGTCACCGCCGAGGGCCCGCTCAACACCGAGGGGCTGATCGAGGCGGTGAGCACGCCCAACCTGCTGTGGACGCGCCTGTCGAGCGTCGGCGAGACGACCCAGGGCGGCGAGACCGACCAGCTCGCGGGCCGGCGCTACCTCGACGAGGAGCTGCTCGGGATGCACGTCCGCGTCTCACCCCAGGCGTTCTTCCAGACCAACACCGAGATGGCCGAGCAGCTGTACGGGCTGGCGCGCGACTACGCCGGCCTGAGCGGCTACGAGCGCGTCTACGACCTCTACTGCGGGATCGGGACGATCGGCCTGACCCTGTCGCCGCGCGCGGCCGAGCTGTGGGGTCTCGAGCTCGTCGAGGAGGCGGTGGCCGACGCGATCGCCAACGCGCGGCTGAACGAGATCGACAACGCCAAGTTCTTCGCCGGCGACGTCCGGCTGGTGCTCCGCGACCTGGTCGCCGAGGCCGGGAGCCCCGACGTGCTCGTCGTCGACCCGCCGCGCGCGGGCCTCTCGCAGAAGATCGTCCGCCGCATCATCGAGGCCTCGCCGAAGCGGATCGTCTACGTGTCGTGCAACCCGACCACGCTCGCCCCCAACGCCGCGCAGCTGGTGGAGGCGGGCTACCGGCTGGGCCGGGTGCGCCCGGTCGACATGTTCCCCCAGACCCCGCACATCGAGTGCGTGGCCGTGCTGGACCGCGGGTAGGGTTCCGGGCGTCATGCGCGCAGTCACGATCAGCGACGGAGAGCTGCATGTCGTCGAGCGGCCCGACCCGGAGCCGGGCGCGGGCGAGGTGCTCGTGCGCGTGCGCGGGGCGGGGCTGAACGGCGCCGACATGCTCCAGCGCCGCGGCCGCTATCCCGCTCCTCCGGGCGCTCCCGCCGACATCCCCGGACTCGAGCTGGCCGGCGAGGTCGCCGCGCTCGGGCCGGGCGCCGAGCGCTTCTCGGTCGGCGACCGCGTGATGGGGATCGTGGCCGGCGGCGGTCAGGCCGAGCTGGCCACTGTCCACGAGCGCGTGCTGATGCCGGTGCCCGAGCGGCTGTCGTGGGCCGAGGCGGGCGGGCTGCCGGAGGTGTTCACGACTGCGCACGACGCCCTGTTCACGCAGGCGGATCTCCAGCCCGGCGAGCGCCTGCTCGTGCACGGTGGCGCCGGCGGAGTCGGCACGGCGGGAATCCAGCTCGCCCGGGCGGCCGGCGCGCGCGTCATCGCAACGGTCCGCAACGAGAGCGTGCGCGACCAGGTCGCCGCGCTCGGCGCCGAGGTGATCGCGCCCCAGGAATTCGCCTCCCGGGGGCCGTTCGACGTGATCCTCGAGCTTGTCGGGGCGCCGAACCTGGGTCAGGACGTCGGCGCGCTGGCCACGTGTGGCCGGATCATGGTGATCGGGATCGCCGGCGGGGCCAAGGGCGAGCTCAACCTCGCGGCCCTGATGGCCGTGCGCGGCCGTGTGTTCTCCTCGACGCTGCGGCCTCGTCCGCTCGAGGAGAAGGCGCTCACCGCCCGGGCCGTGGAGCGCTCGGTGCTGCCGCTGATCGCCGCCGGCACGGTCAACGTGCCGATCGCGGCGACCTACCCGCTCGACGAGGTCGAGGCGGCCTACGAACGCTTCACCGCGGGCGGGAAGCTCGGCAAGATCGTGTTGCTGCCCGCCGGCGACTGAGCCGGCTACTCGTCTTCGGCTTCGGCCTCGGCGAGACCGGGCTCGTCCTCGGCCGCGTGGATCGAGCAGAGCACCGGGCCGCCGGACTCCATGACGGCCTGCAGCTCCTGTGGCGTCAGCTTGGCGCCGCATTCCTCGCAGCGGTCGCCGAGCGTTTCGATGCTTCGCTCTTCGAGACCCATGGGGTCAGTCTATTCCTTCAGCCCGTTGCCGGATCAACGGTGAGCTCGGCCACCGCCGGCTCGGCCGGCTCGGGCTTGTCGTGCCGGCGGATCGAGATCGCGAGTGAGGGGAAGATCAGCACCGAGAGCACCGCGGCGGTGACCAGCGCGACGGCGGTCGAGGGGCGCATCTCGCCCTGCTGGACCCCGAGGCTGGTGATCGCGACCACGAGCGGCAGCTCGGTGGATGAGAACAGGGCCAGCGCCCTGCGCTCGGCACGGTCGAGCGCGCCGCGGTAGAGCAGCAGCGCCGGGGTGCCGCGGACGACCAGGAAGGCAAGCAGGAACAGGGGCACCTTGAGCACCGCGTGGATGCTGCCGCCCAGCGCGGCGAGATCGAGGTTCATCCCGCTCTGGATGAAGAAGAACGGGATCAGGAAGCCGAACCCGACGGCGTCGATCTTGGACTCGAAGCGGTGGGGGTCGCGCCCCTCGAGCAGCTTCCGCACGATCATCCCGGCCGCGAAGGCGCCGAGGATGATGTCGAGCCCGAGCTTGGAGGCGATCACGACGAGCGCGAACACGAGCAGCACCGTGAGCCGGATCGGGACCTGCCCGCTCGTATCCATCGTGCGGTCGAGGAACGGCCACGCCCGGTCGAAGGTCGCGTGCGAGGCCACCGCGGCCACGATCGTCAGCAGCACGAACGCCGCCAGCAGCAGCGCCTGCGAGCCCGTGTCGGACTGTGTGCTGAGCAGCAACGTCACGATCAGGATCGGCCCCAGCTCGCCGATCGCGCCGGCCGCGAGCATCATCGGACCGAAGCGCCCCTTCAGCTGCCCCGTGTCCTGCATCACCGGCAGGATCGTGCCGATCGCCGTCGTCGACATCGCCGAGCCGGTCAGCAGGCCGGAGATCACGATCCCGGCGGCGGCCAGCAGGCCGGCGAACGTGTACGCGAGCACGAGCGAGATCCCCCAGCCGAGCACGGCCAGCCACAGCGGTGTGCCGCGGATCTTCTTGAAGTCGATCTCATAGCCGGCGAAGAAGAACAGGAAGCCGAGGCCGAGCGTGGCCAGGAAGTTCAGCGTCGCGGTGATACTGGCCAGCTTGATCCGGTGGGGCCCGATCAGCGCCCCGAGCGTGATCTCGACCACCACGATCGGCACGATCACCCCCGGCAGCAGGCGGCCCGCCAGCGCCGCGATCAGCGGCGCGAGCGCGGCGACGATCACCACCACCAGGAACGAGTCGGGGTCGATGATCACGCGCGCGCCCCGGGCACAGTCACGTCCCGAGAGTAGGACACGGACGCGAGACTAGTAGGGCGGCAGATCCGCCCACCACTGGCCGAGCACTCGGAACGCGGCCCAGAACGCGCGCTTGGCCGGCTCCTCGTCGAGCGCCTCGTCGATGTTCGGCACGTACAGCGCCTCGATCGAGCCGGTCAGGCGCTGAATCTCGCCCGGCTCGGCCTGCAGTTCGCGCGCCAGCGGGATATCGAGATCGTTGACCGCGGCCAGCGCGTCCTCGCCCATCACGACGACGATCTTCGGCTGCACGATCGCGAGCTCCTCGACCAGCCGGGCGACGCAGGCCGGATCGGCCATCGCCGGGTCGGGCACGGGGCACTTCACGCACAGCGTTCCGTACACCGCAAGTGGATCGATCGACAGTCGCTTGAGCGATTTCATCAGCGCGTTGCCGGTGCGTCCGTAGAAGGCCACGCCCTCCTCGACCTCGGCCGGGCGCGCGGAGTGCTTGATCAGGAAGATGTCGGCCTGCGGGTGCCCGGACCCGAGCACCGGCATCAGGTTGCCGCGGGGGCAGTCAGAACAGCTCTGGAGCTCCCGCGTGAGCGCGTTGAGCTCGCGGATCGCGCGCTCGAGGTACTTCTCGCGGATCTCGTCGTCCGTGGCCGGCATGCTCCTCGAATTGGACGGCTCGCGGGCTTGTCCTTGCGAGTGCATCAGGACTTGCGTGGACCTCGGCCGGTCACGCGGCGCACGCGACGGTCCCGGGACGCCTGGCGGGCGGGGGCCGGCATTGCCTTGGTCTGCAGGAACTTCAGCGCCTGGACGTAGAACAGGCTGGCGGGATTGCGGACGATGTCGGCGTCGCGCAGCGACTCCAGGAACTCCTCGGGACCGTTGAAATCGCGCATGCGGATCCGCACCGAGCCGAGGCCCTGGGGCACGTGCGCGTCCGAGCCCGCGCCGGCGGGGATCCGGTACTTGGCCGCGAACCGGACGGCCTCCTCATTGAACTCGCTGATCGCGATCCGCGGGTTGAAGACCTCGATCGCGTCGACCTGGTCGAGCACCGTCAGCAGGTGCTCGTAGTCGGGCACCGAGTGCAGGCGGTCGAACGGGTGGGGCACGTAGACGAGGCCGCCCTGGCGCTTGATCTCGGCGATCGTCTCCTCGAGCGTGAGCCCGCGCGGGATCTTCTCCTCGATGAAGAGCCCGATCACCTCGCCCTGATTGGCGGTCTTGACCTCTTCGGCGACGATCACCTTGACGCCGACGGCCTTCTCGCGCGCTTCCATCGCGCCGGAGATCTCGTTGTGATCGGTGACGGCGATTGCGCCCAGCCCACGGGCGGCCGCCTCGGCCAGCAGCACCTCGACCGGCGTCGCGCAGTCGTAGGAGTGGTCGGTGTGCATGTGGAGATCGACGTCGATCAGCGCGCGCTCGGACAGGCGCGCGCGCAATGTCCGGTTGCCGCGGTCGTCGTGGCGCCGGGCCGTGAGCCGGTTGTAGATGCGCTCGAGCTCGTCGGTGACCCGCGGCCACGCGAACGTCTCGCGCAGCACGCCGGCCGAGGCCCGGCGCGCCTCGCGCAACTTCGGGTCGCTGATCAGCTTCGTCAGCTGGGCGCTCAGTGTCAGCACGTCGCCGGGCTCGAAGACGAGGCCGTGCGCGCCCTCGGCCAGCACCTCCTCGTACGGCGCCAGCCGTGAGGCCACGGGCACCGCGCCGGCGGCGATCGCCCGCACGAGCACGCCCGGCGTGGTCCTGATGCCCTCGGAGGCGAGCACGACGATGTCGGCCGTCGCGAGCACGTCCGCCTCGCTGCGCTCATCGGTGCCGACGAAGGTGACGCGATCGCGGACCAGGCGCCCGAGCGCCGCCGGGGGTGCGAGCGCCCGGTTCGAGAGCACGATGACCCCCCAGTCGAGCTCGAGCGGCAGCTCGCGCAGGGCGCGCAGGAACGTCCGCAGCGCGGCCCGCTCCTCGCCGGCGACCATGGCGAGCTCGACCCGCTCACCCGTGATGCGGAGCCCACCCGACCCACCCGACCCACCCGGCCCAACCGGATTGGCGCCCGGCGCGATCACCTCGTAGTCGCCGGGGAAGTAGCGCTGCATCAGCTCGCGGGTGGCGCGGTAGCTCGCGGTCCGGGCATCGAGCCGGCCGAACAGGAGCTGGGCCAGGGGCCGCGCGAGCTGCGTGGAGAGGATCCGCTCGGTCGGGGCGTGGAAGCTGCCCACGTTGAGCGCCCGGGACTGGCGCAGCGCCGAGCTCGAGGCGCTGGGCGCGAACGGCTCGTGCACGTGCACGAGGTCGAGCGGCAGCGCGGTGAGCACGTCCTCGATCGTGCGGGCCACGTCGACGGGCAGCGAGGCCGCCCGGCGTCGCGTGGGGGAGAACGGCAGCACCTCGCCGACCCCGAGCACCAGCGGGCTGCCGAGGGCCCGGTCGAGCAGCCGCTGCGGCTGCTCCCGGGCGGCGCGGATCGCGCGGCGGGAGTCGCGCACGAGCGCGCCCGACTCCGACGGTGCGATCACGACCACGGCGTGGCCGCGCCGCGCCAGCTCGTCGGAGACCCGCGCGACGTAGTCATTGACCTCGTTCGCGGTCTCCCACGCGAACGGGGTGACCTGCGCGATCGCGAGGGGCGACACGGGGAGGAGGATAGAGGGGCCGCTTGCGCGGCCCTTGTTTGGTGAGCCGACCCGGCTCTACTTGGTGCTCGTCGCCCGGCGCGTCTTCGTCGCCGGCTTGCGCACCGCCGCCCGCGCCTTCTTGCCGCCGTACTTGGCGATGAACTTCTCGGTCAGCTCACGTGCCTCGTCGTCGGGGCGCTGGTGCATCGGCGACTTCATCAGGTAGGAGCTGGGGCCGTCGAGCTGGCCGCTGATCCCGTGGTTGAGCGCCAGCTTGCAGCAGCGCACCGCGTCGATCACGATCCCGGCCGAGTTCGGCGAATCCCACACCTCGAGCTTCAGCTCGGCGTTGAGCGGCACGTCGCCGAACGCCTGGCCCTCGAGCCGGATGTGGGCCCACTTGCGGTCGGTCAGCCACGGCACGTAGTCCGAAGGGCCGACGTGGACATCGTCGGCGGGCAGCGTGTGGCCCATGATCGAGGTGACCGCGTTGGTCTTGGAGATCTTCTTGGACTCCAGGCGCTCGCGCTCGAGCATGTTGTAGAAGTCCATATTGCCGCCCACGTTCAGCTGCGAGGTGCGCAGCAGCTTCACGCCGCGGTCGTGGAACAGCCGGGCCATCGCGCGGTGCACGATCGTGGCGCCGACCTGCGACTTGATGTCGTCGCCGACGATCGGGATGCCGGCCTTCTTGAAGCGCCTGTTCCAGTAGTCCTCGCGGGCGATGAACACCGGGATGCAGTTCACGAACCCGCAGCCGGCCTCGAGCACCTGCTCGACGTACCACTTGGTGGCCAGCTCGGAGCCGACGGGCAGGTAGGAGACGACGACATCGGTGTTCGTGCTGCGCAGCACGTCGACGATGTCGACCGTCGGGCCCGGCGCCTTGGTGATCTTCTGCTTGAGGTACTTGCCCAGGCCGTCGTGGGTCATGCCCCGCATCACCTCGACCCCGAGGTTGGGGACGTCCCCGCCGAGCTTGAGGGTGTTGTTCTGCCCGGAGAAGATGGCCTCGGACAGGTCCTTGCCGACCTTCTCGACGTCGACGTCGAAGGCGGCGGTGAACTCGATGTCGCGCACGTGGTAGCCGCCGAGATCGACGTGCATCAGACCCGGTACCGACTCGGTCGGATCGGCGTCCTTGTAGTAGTTGATGCCCTGCACGAACGAGCTCGCGCAATTGCCCACGCCGATGATGGCGACGCGAACCTTGTCCTGTTGATAGCGCCCGACGCCGTTGGCCGAAACGTTGCTGGTGCTCACGATGAAGTTTTCCCTTCTGAATGCTCGCGTCGCTTCGCCCGGAGGGCCCGGGAGCGCCGTCTCCTGCTAAGGCTGCGGGCAAGCGGCCGGTTTGGCGCGCCCGATGCCGAGACCTCGCGCTATGTATCCCTCGGAAACGAGATGGTTACACCCGCGCTGGCGCCGTCACGGGAGCGTCCGCGGGGCGCTGTGGCTCAGGGCGCGTCGCGCAGCTGCGTGCGCACGTACAGAATCCGCTGCACCGTGGTGAGCACCGTGACTACGGCGAGCACGTACACGGCGGGGGCGAGCAGCTCGAAGTGGCCGAGCCCGGCCCCCTTGGCGAAGACGAGCCCGATCGCGATGATCACGACGCGCACCGGCCGCGTCGCGAGTCCGACCTTGCAGGCCACGCCGAGTGCCTCGGCGCGCGCCCGCGTGTACGAGACCATGAGTGAGAACAGCACGCCAACGACCACGGCGGCGACCGCGACCTGCATGTGGCGGGAGGCGAAGTAGGCGGCCACCGCGGTCAGCACGATCCCCTCCTCGAGCCGGTCGAGAGTCGAATCGAGGAAGGCGCCGAACGGGGTCCCCTTGCCCGACATGCGCGAATAGCGCCCGTCGAGCGTGTCCATGATCGAGCCGATGATGAACGCGATCCCGGCCAGGAAGAAGAGCCGCTCGACCACGAGCACGGCGGCGGCCAGGTTGAGCACGAAGCCGGTGAGCGAGATCGCGTTCGGGGTCAGGCGCGACTCGATCAGCCGGTCGCGCATCAGCGTCGAGATCTCCGCGGTGGACGGGCCCTCGCGGCGCGGGCGACCGCGACGGGGGCCTCCGTTGGAGGCGCGTGGCGGCTGGGTCTGCTGTGCCATGGCTATCAGATCGATGCCCGCGCGCGCGATTCCTGGAACGCCCACACATGCGGCCGGGCGCGGGCAAACAGGCGATCGGCGAGCAGCCACGACGCTCCGGCGGTCATGGCGCCGAGCACGGCGTCGATGAGATAGTGGTTGCCCGTCGCGATCACGACGAACGTGATCAGCAAGGGGTACAGCCGCCAGGCCATCCGAGCCGGCAGCGACTTGGCCATCCGCGCCATCGGGAACCCGACCATGATCGCGAAGCACACGTGCATCGAGGGAACGGCGGCATAGAAGTTCAGGAAGCTGTGCAGCGGACCATTCTCGACCTGCACGCCGGTGAACTGCGCGATCGAGTCGGTGAAGCCCCACTCGGACATCAGCCGCGGCGGCGCGGTCGGGTACAGCCAGTAGCCCACGAGCGCGATCGCCATGGCGATCATGAACATGTTGCGCACGAAGTAGAACGAGTCGTTGCGGCGCAGGTAGATGAACACGAGCACGCCCAGCGTGACCATGTAGTGGGCGTTCAGGTAGGTCCAGTCCGAGGCGTCGATCAGCCAGTGCCGGTTCGAGGCCCAGGCCTGGATGTTCGGTTCCACGAACACGTGCAGCAGGCGCTCGAAGTTGATGATCTTGGTCGCGTCGCCGAACGGCTTGTAGCCGCTGCCGTCGACCAGGCCGCGGACCACCTGGTAGCAGAGGTAGGCGACCGCGAACAAACCAACCTGACGGAGTACGTCAGGCCAGCCGCGCGGAAGGACCCGCGCCTCAATGGTCCGGAGCCGACGGCGCATGGCTGCGGGCATCCTATCGAGGCTCGAGGCCACGCTGAATCTGCGCTTTCCACCGATCAGGAGCAGCGCGGCGACCGGGCCCGGATGCGCCCGAGCGAGAAAACGGCCTGGAGGCGCACCCTCCCGGCCCGGCGGAGTGTGAGTTCGGTGAAATCGCCCGCCGGCCCCACGCATCCGAATCCGTCCGAGAGCTTCCAGTACGGCGTGAAGTGCACGCGCACGAAGGCGCGGCCGGGGCGCAGCGCCCGCAGGGTCAGCGAGTCGGCGCCGATCGCGGTCAGCGTCGCGGCGCCCTGGACGATGTCGGTCGCGTCGGTGACCTCGTACACGCGCCAGTGGGGCAGCCGCGCGACCAGCTTCAGGTAGGGCAGGCCACCGTCGATCAGGGCGGTCTCACGGTGCGCGGAATAGTCGAGCGTGGCGTCCGAGACCGCGACGATGCGGACCGCCAGCAGCCGCAGCCAGGCGTGATAGGTCTGGGCGTTCAGCGGGCCGCCGTAGAAGAGATGGTTGTCCTTGATGTCGAGCTGGCGCTCCCAGCCGCGGGCGAGCGGGAACCGCGGCGCGACCACGTAGGCCTCCTCGTGGAACTGCGTGAACGGGATCTCGACCCGGAACGGCGGCCCCGGCTGCGCGGCCAGGAACCTCAGCAGCGGCTTGTAGTAGCCGCTCGAGGCCGAGGGATCGCCGGTCG
>Ga0209048_10003337_pt1 | contig 15593 bp, 22 predicted proteins | sample FrelakmetCRP12CR_FD_187146 | JGI IMG/M metagenome (GOLD analysis project Ga0209048, IMG submission 187146) | Freshwater lake sediment microbial communities from the University of Notre Dame, USA, for methane emissions studies - CRP12 CR (SPAdes)... | ecosystem: Environmental > Aquatic >... | reverse complement strand
CGCCCCACCCAGCCCGGCCGCGACGCCGATCGCCGCGACCAACACCCAGAAGCTCGGGCTGTAACCGGCAACGATGCCCCGGCCGGGCACGTTGGGCTGGTGCGAGAAATGCCGCTCCGAGCTCACGGCGACTCGTAGGCCCACGGCAGCGCCGGCTGCCTGACACGGGTCGGAGACGGCTCGACCACGAAGCTGTAGCGATCCCCGCGCACCAGGCTCTGCCGCCATTCGACCGGCGACCCCTGGCTGGAGACGAGCCGCTCGATCGCGAAGGCGGCCACGTCAGATGAGATCGTCAGCGCCCGCCGCTCCGGGCCGGTCGGGATCACCGGGCGGATGCGTTCGACGCCCTCGTCGATCCGAACGTCGCACAGGCGCGCGAGCTCGTCGTACAGGCCCGCGTGGGTCAGCGGCGCCTCGAGCAGCCCGCGGGCCACGCGGGCCGGCAACCAGCTGCGATCGAGCGCCAGCGGCTCGTCGTCGGCCAGGCGCAACCGCTCGATGTGGACCAGGCGCGCGCGGGCGGGCAGGCTGAGGCGCCGGGCGATCCCGGCGTCCGTCGTCTCCTCGCGGACCCGGACCACGCTCGTCTGCGTGGCCCCCTGCGCCTCCACCTGATGAAAGAGCCCCTCGAGCGTTCCGGCCGTGTGCTCGAACTCGACGCTGCGCACGCGTGTCCCGCGTCCGCGCTCGCGCCGGAGCAGGCCCTCCTCGGCCAGCCGCCGCACCGCCTCGCGCACCGTCTGGCGCGAGACGCCGTACGCGTCGACGAGCTCCTGATCGGTCGGGAACCGTTCATCGAACTCGCCCGCGGCGAGCCGTTCCGAGAGGTCGCCGAGGACCTGCGCCCACAGCGGTAGCGGGCTGCGCCGATCCACGGCCGCTGCTGATCTTCCCGTCGGGGACGCCACGACAGGTCAGATTATACGAATGTACGTACATTAAGCGCAGCAGCCGTCGCCCATCGGCTATCGCCGAGCCAGGGGCGCGTGGCGCGAGAGGAACTGCCTCTGCTCGTCGTGCATGTTGCCCGGCAGGACCGCGAACCACGCGCATTCGGATCGCAGGTCCGCGGGGGCGGGGACAGATCCGGCCGGCTGAACCGCGAACGCCAGCCCCACCGGTGAATCGAGGCCGTTCTCGTAATGGCTCGGGTACTCGATGTAGCCGAGCATGTCCCCTACGTCCACCGCGATGCCCAGCTCGTCCCGGGCGACCCGTCTGACCGCCTCGACGAGCGGCTCGCCGAATCGCACCGTGCCTCCGGGCAGATGCCAGAGGCCCTGACACGGCCCGGACTCCCGGAGCGCCAGCAACACGCCCCTGCGGTCGGAGGCGATGACGAGCTCGACGGTGAGCCGCGGCACGCGACTGAAGATCCGGTCGAACTCCTCCTGGGGCAGCGGGCCTCTCATGGGTCGAGCCAGGAATGATGCCTGTCTGCCGCTCGAGCAAGACGCCTGGGGGCCGGTGTTCGTCTTCGCCATGATCTTCGCGGCACACCGCGTGCTCCCCGAGGTCACCTTCGGCCACGCATGAGCGGCGGCGTGCCTCTAGTCGGGCGCTTCTGAGGCCAACTCCGCGACGGTTCCCTGCTGGCGTCGCCACGGACGGGCGTAGAGCAGCCAGAACGTCGCCGTTCCGAGCAGGGTCGCGCACAGGATCCAGCCCAGCGCAGTCGTCCCGACGCCGACGTATTTCAGCCCCGAGGCGAAGACCACGAAGGCGATCACCGGCCGGATGTAGCGATCGGGGATCGTCGAGGACAGCATCGACCCGACGAACACGGCGGGCACACTCCCGAGGATCAGCGAGGCGGTGACGCTGAGCTCGATGTGGCCGAAGGCGAGCGCGCCGAGCGCGGCGGCCAGGGTCAGCGGAACGGCCTGGGTGAGATCGGTGCCGACGAGCTGGTTGGCCCCGATCAGGGGGTAGAGGAACAGGAGCATCACGATCATCAGCGATCCCGAGCCGACCGAGGTCATCCCGACGATCAGACCTCCGAGCGCGCCGATCGCCACGGTGGGCAACGGCCGCGGCACCAGCTCGTGGACGACCTGCGACCGTGTCGTGCCGCCGCGACGGTCGAGCACGAAACGCAGAACCATCGCGCCGGCGCCGACCAGCAGCGCCGCACCGAGGGCCTCCTCGATGTTCTGCTGCGCAGCCTTACCGCCTCCCATCACATGCAGCAGGTAGGCGCCCAGGAACGCGCACGGCACCGACCCGAGCACCATCCAGCGCACGAGCCGCAGGTTGACAGTCCCGGCCCGCAGGTGCACGGCAGCTCCGATCGGGCGCATCACGACCGCCGCGACGAGGTCGCTCGAGATGGCCGTCGACGGTGTCACCCCGAACAGCAGAATCAGCATCGGCGTCATCAACGCGCCTCCGCCCGCGCCCGTCATGCCCACGAGCAAGCCGATGATGGCGCTCCCCAGGACGATATACGGATCGATGTGCATGGCGGGACCGCGCCCTCCCTGACTCGTTCCCCTCGGGCCGGCGCAGCGCAAGCATGCCAGCGCGCCGTGATCGACGCGGCGCGGCGGCCTTCGAGCGCTACCCGGCGAGCCCGGGAACGCCGTCGATCATCCAGGTCGACGACTTCACGAGGCGCACCTGCTGGCGGCCGAACACCGTGCCGCCCGTGACCTCGGCCGTGGCGCTGTTGCCGTGGACCTGCACCTGCCCGATCTGGGCACCATTCAGCGCCGCCAGCACTTGCGCCCCGGCGACCGCGCGCACGAGTCCGACCGCGTCCGCGCACGAGGTGGTCGCCGACACCAGGCCCTTGCCCGCCTTGACGACCGCCCCGACCAGCTGGCTCTGCGCGGTTGGGGTCAGCAGCGCGCAGGCGGTCTGGCCGTCGCCACTGGCCTGAGCGCTCAGGTAGTTGTGCAGCACCTGCTTGACCTGCTGCTCCGCGGACGGAGCCGAGGAACCGCCACATCCGGCGCCCACCACACTCAGAACGCCGGCCGCGACGCATGCGACAAGGCGCATCCGTCGGATCGGCGGGCGAGTGGCCATACAGCGACCGTAGCGCGCGGAGGGCCCGCACGTACATCACGCTGTTTGCACGTTTGCTTAGATTCAGCTAATCTGCAAGCACGCTGTTTCCCACCTGAAGAGGGTTCGATCAACGTGACATCCAACGCTTCCACGCGCACGACCCTCGACCGTGAGCGGATCCCCGACGAGCTGCAGATCGAACGCGTGAGCTCGATCGGTCCCGCCGCGCGGGCCGTTCTGCACGCGGCGCGGGGGGTGCTCGCCGACCTCGATCTCGAGCGGGTGCTCGAGCGCCTGGTCGAGTCGGCCCGGGAGTTGACCGGGGCCCGGTACGGGGCATTGGGCGTCCTCGACGAGTCGGGAACATCGCTCGCCCGGTTCATCACCGCGGGGATAGATGCGTCGGCCCGTGCTCGGATCGGACCGGCCCCGACCGGTCATGGAGTGCTCGGCGAGCTGCGGCTCGATCGCGGGCCCGTGCGCGTGGCCAAGATCGGCGCCCACCCCCGCTCCTATGGATTCCCGGCCGCCCACCCGAAGATGGAGAGTTTCCTCGGCGTGGCGCTGGCGGTGGCCGGCGAGCCGTTCGCGAACCTCTACCTGACCGATCGGCGCACGGGCGGCCCGTTCACCGACGCCGACGAGGACGCGCTCGTGATGCTGGCCGAGTTCGCCGGGGTGGCGATCGAGCACGCGCTGCGCTTCAGCAGCACCGAGGCGCGCCGGCAGGATCTGCAGCGTACGGTCGACGGGCTCGGGGCGATGGCCGAGATCTCGCGCGCACTGGCGGGCGAGACGGACTGGCGCGCGATCCTCGAGCTCGTGGCCAAGCGCGGCCGCGCCCTCGTCAGCGCCCGCGCGCTGGCGATCGAGCTACCGGCCGACGGAGAGCTCGAGGTCGCGGCGGCTGCGGGCGAGCTTCCACCCTCGCTCGTCGGACAGCGCATGCCGCTGCTGGGCTCCGCCGCCCATGCCGCGTTGTGCGCCAAACGTTCCCTGCGCTTCGAGGACCAGCTCAACCGGGTGCGCCACAAGGAGTACGGCCTCGGCCGGCTCGGAGTCAACGCGCAGGCCGGCCTGGTCGTGCCGCTGGTGTTCGGCGATCGCTCGTTCGGCGTCTTGTTCGCGCTCGACCGGCTCGACGGCGGCCCGCAGTTCACGGCCGAGGACGAGCGGCTGCTGGAAGCCGTCGCCGTGAGCGCAGCCAGCTCGCTCGCGACCGCGCAGACGGCCGCGGCCGAATGGCGGAGCCAGCGCCTGGCCGCGACCGAGCAGGAGCGCGGGCGATGGGCCCGCGAGCTGCACGACGAGACGCTGCAGGGCCTGGCCGCGGTCGAGCTCGGCCTGGCCGCCGCCGCGCGCGAACGCGACCGCGACACCGTCGCCGAGGCGATCGGCGTGGCGATCAGCCAGCTGCAGGGCGAGATCGCCGGGCTGCGCGCGCTGATCACCGAACTGCGGCCGCCGGCGCTCGACCACCTGGGCGCGGGGGCGGCGATCGAGGCGCTGGCCGCGCGGGCAGCACGCAGCGGACTCGAGGTCGACGTGCACATCGAGCTCGCCTACGAGCAGACCGAAGCAGCCCGGCGTCCCGCACCCGAGCTCGAGACCGCGCTCTACCGCATCGTCCAGGAGGCTCTGACGAACGCCTGCAAGAACGGCCGAGCCACCCGCGCAGTGGCCGAGGTGATCGAGGCTGACGGCATGATTGAAGTGACGGTCAGGGACGACGGCGTCGGGTTCGATCCGGCCGCAGCCACCACCGGCTTCGGCGTGCTGGGCATGCGCGAACGCGCCGAGCTGCAGCACGGGAGCTTCGAGATCGAGTCGGCACCGGGCCACGGGACGGTCGTGCGCGCCACGCTGCCGCTCCGCCACAGGGCGGACTCGAGCCTGCCTGGACCGGGCGGGCACGCCTGGCGCTCCGTCTGAACGCCCCCGCCGTCCGCGCGCCGGTCCCGGCCGCTCCGAGCTACCAGCGATTGTGGACGTGGGGACGGATCAGCCGGTCGTAGACATCCCTGACGCCGGCCAACTGCTCCTCGCGCAGGGGAGGCAGCGATGCGCTGGCAACGTTCCCGTGCATCTGCTCGGGGTTACGGGCTCCGGGGATCACGGTGCTGACCCCGGGCTGGTCGATCACCCAGCGCAGCGCGAACTGGGCCAGGGACGTGCCCGGATCCACCAGCCGCGCGAGCTCGCGTGCGGCCCCCACCCCGACCTCGTAGGGAACGCCGGCGAAGGTCTCTCCGACATCGAAGGCCTCGCCGCTTCGGTTGTAGTTGCGGTGATCCTCGGGCGCGAACACCGTGTTCTCGTCGTAGCGCCCCGACAGCAATCCCGACGCCAGCGGCACCCGCGCGATCACCCCCACCCCGGCTGCCTGCGCCGCTGGGAGCACCTGCTCGAGCGGCTTGAGGCGGAAGCAGTTGAGGATGATCTGCACCGTCGACACATTCGGCCGCGCGATCGCTGACAGCGCCTGCGCACACTTCTCCACGGAGACGCCGTAGGCGCGGATCCGCCCCTCGCTCACCATCGCGTCGAGCGCCGCGAACACCTCGTCGACCTCGAACACGCCGTCCGGCGGGCAGTGCAGCTGCACGAGGTCGAGCTGCTCGATGCCGAGGTTCTCCCGCGAACGGTCGTTCCATGTCCGGAAGTTGTCGCGGTTGTAGTTCGCGGCCAGCTGTTCGACGCGCCGGCCCATCTTGGTCGCGATCAGCAGGTCTGGGTGGGCGCGGTAGAGCTCGCCGCAGAACTGCTCGCTGCGCCCGTCGCCGTAAACGTCGGCCGTGTCGAAGAAGGTGATCCCCTCCTCCACGGCGGCGTCCAGGGTCGCGCGGGCATCGTCAGCCTCGACCGCGCCCCAGTCGGCGCCGAGTTGCCACGTGCCCAGGCCGACGACGCTCACGTCGCGACCCATGCGTTCGATCGTCCGCTGCTCCATGTCTGCCCGGCATCCTGCCAGGCTCGGCTCAGTCGCGTGCGCCTGGGCGTTGCCGGACCGCTGTCCGCCACCGGTCGGCCTCCTCCTGGGCCCAGCGCAGCGTCTGGGCCAGTGCGGTCTCGTGTCGCTCGGTGCTTGTCATGAGTGGATCCTGACCCCCTGTCCGACCGCTGACAATCGGGCCGCGGGCCACAACCGATGAGCGAACGGAGGACTGCTCCATCCTCGGATCGGAGGATGTGTGCCAACCGCGCTCATGCGCCTTCGGCGGCGATGATCTGCTGGGTGCGACGGACGCTCGCGACCGAGGCGACCGTGTCCTGGAGGACCGCGGCTTGTGTGGCCTCGGAGCGAGCGGGGTCGGTCGGGTACCCGGTCTCGGCCACGGTGATCGTGGCGGCGCCCGAGAGGCCGGCAGCGACCATGTGCCGGGTGCGCAGGCAGCGGCTCGGTGGTGCAGGGGGAGCTCCCCGCCGCCCAGTTGGATCCGACTTTGACATCCGGGCGCCCCGCCGCCGCCAGGGCGGCCCGAACCGCCAGGACGCCGTGGGCGATCGCGCTCACCACGCCGGGGTAGGCGCCGTCGCCCGTCGCAGCGGACTGCGTGTGATCGGCTCGTTGCCGACCTGCAGGGCCAGCAGCCCGGGCAGGGCAGCGAGGCGCGTCGCGACGGACTGCACCCAGGGCACGCAGCCGGCCTGCTCAGCGCCCGACTGGGCGCGGACGACGGGCCAGCGCGTGGGCGCCGCGCAGGTGGGCGCCGGTCAGCTCGGATGCGGCGTCGGCGTCCCGGCGCTCGATCGCCGCGGTCAGCTCGGCGTGCTCGGCGATGAACCGGGCGATGCGCTCCGGGTCACGGGCGGCGGCGCTGGCCGCGATCCGCTCCAGGCGGTCGCGCAGGGTGTCGTATTGGCGGGTCAGCAGCGCGTTGCCGTTCGCGGTCACGATCGTGCGATGGAAGCGGCGATCGGCGGCTGCGAACCCGGTGCCGCCGGCCGCCAGCGACCGCTCCTGCTCGGCGATCGCCTCGCGGAGAGCCGGCGCCACCTCGGCACCGTAGGCCGCCACCCGTCGCGCGCAGTGCTGCTCGATCAGCAGCCGCGCCTCGAGCACGTCGTCGGCCTCCGACGGCGAGATCGGGATCACCAGCGCCCCGCGCCGCGGGTACAGCTCGAGCAGGTCCTCGGCCTCGAGCTGGCGAAACGCCTCGCGGACCGGCGTGCGGCTGATGCCGAGCCGCCGCGCCAACTCGTTCTCGCTCAGCAGCGTGCCGCCGGCGAAGCGACCGTCGAGCAAAGGACAACTCCATGATGCTCCGACTCGCCGATTCGATCGTGCGCGTACTTCGCGTCGAGCCAACGCAGAATCAGGCCCACTTCCACACCGGCTCCGACGGCCGCCCCTACGTTTGCGACTACGACCGCTGCCACTCCCCCAGCCTCAGCGGGCCCGAGGTGGGTCTACCGCGGCGGTAGCGGGGGCGTCCAGCCGCAGGCCCAGGCACAAGCTCCGGCTGCCGCCCTTGCTGGTATCGGAGAACCCGAGCCGCGCGTAGAGGGCCAGCGCGCCCGCGTTGTCCTCGTTGGCGTCGAGCTCGATCCGCCGGCAGCCGCGGTCGCGGGCGTGATCGATGGCGCACTCGACGAGCGCGCGGGCGAGGCCGCGGCGACGCGCCTGGTCGCGTACGTACAGGTCCTCGAGCCAGCAGTCCTCGGTCGCGGTCCACACGCTGAGCCGAAAGCGCAGCTGGCAGACGGCCGACGGAGCCGCGCCGGCCTCGGTCGCGGCGAGCCAGAACTCGCTGTCGGATCGCCCGATCAGCTGGCGCACCGACGCCGCGAAGGACTCATCGGGCGGCCATGAATGGCCCATGTGGTCGCGGAATTCGACCAGGAGCCCGGCGACGGCATCGGCGTCGTCGGGTGTGGCGCGCCAGACGGTGCTCACAGGTGCCCGGGCGCCATCGATGGCAGGGCGCTAACTCGGCTCGCCCCAGCGGCCGTCGCCGTGGTCGCGCGTGCGCTCGTCGCCGACCGCGCCGGCATCGTCGAGCCCGTAGCCGGCCTGGGTCAGCATCCGCCGCAGGTCGACGACGGTCTGCACGTCGACGTCCTTGCCGTGCGGGGCGGGAAGCACCTCGGTCTCCGGCCCGAGCGTGACCTTGACCTTGCCGTTGTGCTCGGTCGTCACGGTCCCGATCGTCTCCAGCAGCGAGAGCACCTGACGCCACCCGATGTTCCGACTCGTCGGATGGCCGAAGATCTTCTCGACGGTGTCGCGGTGATGGTTGTTGAGGTGCGCTTCCATGCGCTTCCCTTCGTACCAGTTCGGACGTCGCCTGGCAAGCCGCGGTCCCGGGGCTGAGACCGCGGCTGCCTGCGATCAGATCCCCTCGGGCTCGAAGGCCGGCACCTCGAACGACTCCGTGGCCTGGGGCTCCGCCTCGGACTCGGTCACCGTCTCGACCTCAGCCACCGCGGCGGCCTCTGGCTCTGCCTCGACCACGGCGGCCGCAACCGGCGGGGTCAGCTTCTCGGCCTCCGGCGGGAAGCGGTCGGCTGCGCTCTGGGCGAGCGTCACCAGGGCATTCGCGACATCGCGCACGTCTTGGATCAGCCGGGCGCGCTCCTGCCACACCGCATCGGTGTCGCCGTCGAGCCGGCGCAGCTGGCGGTTGGCCTCGTCGGTGATCGCCGCGGCGTTGGCCTCGGCGTCGGCGATCAAGCGCTCCGCCTGTGCCCGAGCCCGGAACGTCGTCTGTTGCGCCTGCTCGTGGGCGACGCGGAGGACGGCCGACGCCTGCTCGCCGATCCGATCGAGCTCCGCGGCGACCGGCGTCGCCAGCGACCGCTGTGTGCGCAGCTCGCTGAGCTCGCGCTCGAGCTCGCCGATGTGGTCGTCGACCGCGGCTCGGTCGTAGCCGTGGCGGGAGATCGGGAATCGCGGGTCCCCAGGCTCCCACAGCGCCGTTGAATGCGTTTCGACCGGGTGCTCATGGTCGTCGCTCGGCACCCAGCCGACGACCCGATCCGGATCGCTCCGGTCGAACCCGCCGAACGTCCGAGCGAGTCGATCGCCGATGTCCGCGAACCGCGAACTGGCCGGGCGCCGCTCGGGCTCGTCGAGCGCGGTCCTGGGTGTGTCGAAGTCGGTCATGTGTCGCTCCTTCGCGCGTCGTTCACCACTGGGCTGTTCGCGATGCCCGGTGGCATCCCTCTCGCCGGGCATCCGGCGGGAGGGATCCTGCATGGCGCGTGTCAGCTAAAGGACGGCGGCGCGGAGCGCCCGGGTCTCTTCCTCCAGCAGCGGACCCCAGGTGTTCTGGGCCTCGAGCAGGACGCGGCGCTTGACCTCGCGGACCGCCGGCCGCGGGGCCGAGGCGATCTCGTCCGCGAGCGCCAGCGCGTCCTCGAGCGAGCCGATGCTGGAGACGACGCCGCGCGCGAGAGCCTCATCGGCTCCGAGCACGCGCCCGGTCATGCACAGCTCACGGGCGAGGGCCGACGGCAGCGCAGCCCGGGCGGCGGCATAGCTCGGCGGGATGTAGCGGCCGAGCTCGGGGAATCCCATCCTCGCCCCGCCGGCGGCGATGCGCAGATCGCACAGCAGCGCGATCGCGAAGCCACCCGCAATGGCCGGGCCGTTGAGGAACGCGAGCGTCGGCGTCGGTGATGTGGCGAGCGCGCTGAACAGGCGCGTGCTCGTCTCGACGATCCGGACGCGGTTCGCCTGATCGCCGCCGAACTGCGTCACGTCCATGCCGGCGCAGAACGCGCTGCCCGCACCGGTGAGGACGATCGCCCCCGTGTCCTCGCCTGCGCACGCCTCGAGCGCATCCGCGAGCCGCTCCCGCAGATCCAGGGAGAGCGCGTTGCGCCTGTCCGGCCGGTTGAGCGTCAGCAGCGCCACGTCGCCACGCCGCTCGACGAGCACCAATTGCTCAGGGTCACTCATCGCTCTCCTCGCACGCCCGCGATCCTCTCAGACCGAGCGAACGGCAAAGCGTTCCCGCTGAGTTACGGGGGCCGGAACTCAGCGGGAACGCTTTGGGCAAGATAGTCCCGTAGCAGATAGTCTGCCCACGGACCGACCGGTGCTACGGTGGGTGGCATGGCAACGTCGGCCACCATCCCGGCCGCAAGCACCGAAGAGTGCCCCAACTGCCTGGCCGGGAACCTGAACTGGCTCCTGGCCCAGGCACACTACGCACTGGCCGGTGAGCTGGCCGCGGCGCTCGAGCCGCTGGCCATCACCCCGCGCGGCCATTCGGTCCTGGCGGCAGCAATGACCGGCTCCTACACGCAGACGCAGCTCGCTGAGCTCGTCGGCCTCGACAAGACGACGATGGTCGTGACGCTCGACGAGCTCGAGGCCGCCGACCTCGCCCGCCGCATCACATCAAAGACCGATCGCCGCGCACGCACGATCGAGGTCACCGCCGCGGGCCGGCGCAAGGTCGCCAAGGCCAACGAGATCATGGTCCGCGTCCAAGCCGACGTCCTGTCGGCGCTGGCGCCGACCAGCAGCCAAGCGCTGCTCGACACGCTGAGCCAGCTCGTCCAGCACCGGCTCGCCGAGCCCGTCGCCTGCAAGTCGATCCGCCGGCGCGAACCCCGCGCGCACTAGCGCCTGACCGGCTCGAGCTGGTAGACCCGGACGGGGGACCGGGGCTGGACACTCGAGATTGGCCAGCCGGGCGCCGATGCTCGGCTGGGCTCACTCAAGGTGTCCACCACCGGCACCCCGCCCGTGAGGACCTCTCCCGCCACCAACGACCGGGCCCGCTGGATCGCCCTGATCGTCCTGTGCGTCGGGATGCTGATGATCATCCTCGACTCGACCGTGGTGAACGTCGCGCTGCCCTCGATCCAGCACGACCTCGGCTTCTCGCAGCCGAACCTGGCCTGGGTCGTGAATGCCTACTTGATCACGTTCGGCGGGCTGCTGTTGCTGGCCGGCCGGCTCGGCGACCTCGTCGGCCGCCGGTTCGGGCCGAAGGCGACGCTGCTGCCCGGTCTGGCGATGCCGGTGGCGGGACTCGCGTGGCTCGCGCGGGCACCGGTCGACGCGGCCTACGCCACGAACGTCCTCCCGTCGATGATCCTGATCGGCGCCGGCGCCGGCATCTCCTTCCCCTCGTTGATGACGCTGGCGATGTCGGGAGCGAACGCGGGCGCCTGGATCATCTCCGCCGCCGTCGCCGGCGCCGCGCTGCTCGTCGCCTCGGTGACGCTCCGCGCGACGCCTCGGGTCGCCGAAGCCGAAGAGAGCATCGCGCAACAGAGGGACTTGCTGGGACCCGACCCCGCCTACTCGGAGGCTGCATGAGCATGAGACAGAGTCACGTCATCGATAGCTGGATCGCCGAACTGGCCAGGCAACAGCCCCGGCGCCGGGCGACGGTCACCCGGTCTGTGCCGGCGCCCGTAGCTCGGCAGCAATCTGCTGCGCCCACGAGCGGATCTCGTCCCAGTCCCGCCGGTCCCGAAACTCGGGCGGCGTGTTCTCGACCATCGAGCGCTCGAGCCGCCCCTGCGGCTCTGCCGGTACCCGCCCGCCGAAGACGGCGTGATCGCGGACCCCGAGCTGCTCTGCTCGATCGATGATCCGCGGCGGCTCGAGCCATGACGGGTTGGGGGTCTTGCTCGGATCCCCCACCGGCCCGGAGCTGAACACCCAGAACGGGAGCTTCGACAGCTCCTGGCGTGCTTGCGCAGGAAATGCTTCGCGTCACCCTGCCAGCGTTTGACGTAGACGGCGCTGCCGAGCACGACCGCGTCACAGCGATCGAGATCACCGACGTCGCCGGCCGGCCGGCATTCGACCTCGAGCCCGGCCTGCCGGAGCTCCTCGGCGATGGCTTCCGCGATCTCCGCGGTCGAACCGCGCTTGGAGGCGTAGGCGACGAAGACGGTGGGCATACACACAGTGTCCGCTCTGTGCCCCCGGCGTCATCCGTGATCGGCGGCAGCGCGGCGTGGTGGGCTACGGAGCCCGGCAGCGAGCATCTGCAACCCTGTCCAGCATGAATCTCGGCACGATCGGAATGTGGACCTCCTATCGCGCGATCGGCGAGCAGAACGCGCACGAGGCGGCACGACTGGTGGAAACGCTCGGCTACGGGACGTTCTGGCTCGGCGGCTCGCCCAAGCTCCCCGCCGTGCAGCCGCTGCTGGACGCAACCGAGACGCTCGTCGTGGCCACCGGCATCCTCAACGTGTGGCAGAACAAGCCCGCTGAGGTCGCGGCGGCGCACGCCGAGCTGACACGCTTGCACCCGGGCCGGCTGCTGCTTGGCATCGGGATCGGTCACCCGGAGGCCACGAGCGACTACTCGAGGCCGCTGAGCACGATGCGCGCGTTCCTCGACGGCCTCGACAGCGCCGAGACCCCGGTCCCGCGTGAGGAGCGCTGCCTGGCGGCGCTGCGCCCGAAGATGCTCGAGCTGAGCGCCGAGCGAGCGCGTGGCGCGCACACCTACTTCGTGCCCGTCGAGCACACCCGCTCCACCCGCGAGCTGTTCGGACCGGGCCCGTTGCTCGCGCCCGAGCTGGCCTGCGTACTGGACCAGAACGCCGATCGCGCCCGCGCGACCGCGCGACGTTATGCGGCGACGTATCTCGGCCTGCGCAACTACACCAGCAACCTGCTCCGGTTCGGCTTCACCGAGGCCGACATCGCCGACGGGGGCTCGGACCGCCTGATCGACGCGATCGTCCCGCACGGGAGCGCGCAGGACATCGCCGCCGTCGCCCGCGCGCACCTCGACGCGGGCGCCGACCACGTGTGCCTGCAGCCGGTCGGCATAGCGGGCGTCCCGAGCGACGAATGGACCGCGCTCGCGGCGGCGCTGCTCTGAAGGCCTGAGCCGGTCAGTCCAGACCGCGGGGACGGGACGACGGCGCTCCCGGGGTGACGATCCAGAACAGGACAGCCTCGGCCTGGCCAAGGTTGCGCCACCCCCCACCCGCTCGCTGTCGGCGACGAGCACCTCGCCGTGGCGCACCGCGGGCGTACGGCCTGCGACCTGCACCTGAACGAGCCCGCTGGCGACGGCGACGATGCCCGTGCCCCGCTGCTTGGCGACCGGAGCGCCGGCCTCGCGCGCGTCGAGGTGCACGAGGTCGACGCGCAGCTCGGAGTCGGCGCCGCCGAGCAGCGTGATCGTCCGCTCGAAGCCTCGCTGCGGATCGTCGGTCCGGCGCCCGATCCGGTATAGGTCGGGATCCTCGCCGCGCAGCAGGTCGTCGATCGTCACCCCCAGCGCCGCGCTCAACCGCACGAGCGTCCCGAGCGACAGTCCCCGCTCGGCGCGCTCGGCCTGGGAGATGGCGCTCGCCGTCACCCCGGCGAGCCCGGCGAGATCCTGCTGGCTCAGGGCCCGGGCGCGGCGGACGGCGCGGAGCGAGGCCGCCACTCGTCCCACGAGCTCCGCCGGCGCCAGGACGGGGCGTCCTCCCTCTTCATGCCAATGCAGCACGGAGCCGCGGACGCCCTCGTCACGTGCCTCGGCCTTGGCCACACGGACGCTGCGTTCGTCCACCCGGAGCACGCACTGGGTCACCGCCTCGACGGTGTCCCGCACGGCGGCCGACGTCTCGCGCGCGCCCATCGACCAGTAGGCCACGGCGCCGACCTCGAGCAGGAGCGGGCAGCAGCGGGCGAAGAACGCCCGGGCGCCGTTCGCGCCCCAGGCCCGCACCATCGTGTCCAGCGATTCGAACAACAGCAGGCGGCGGCCCCGCGGGTGGCAGAGCTGATGGATCTCGCGCAGCAGATCGGCGGGTTGGGGCAGCTCAGTCCCAGGCCCGGCGGCGATCACGTCCACGCCGGGATCGGCGAACGCGGTCGCCTCGCCGCCCAGGGAGATGAACGTTCGCGTCTCGAAGGCGTCCCGGAGGCCCGCGATGGCGGCGTAGAAGGGCTCCATCGGGGCACCGTCGAGCTGCCAGACGACGTTGTCGCCCCAGTACAGGCCCCCGAGCACGTCGTCGAGCGCATCGATACCGGTGCTGACTCGCTGCTCGGATTGCGCTCCCTCAAGCACTGCTGTCGCCGGACACAATGACACGGATCCGGCACCGGGCGCGCCACGCCACCGCCGCTTACCACGGGCACAGGTCCGACAGCCCCCGCGACCCCTCGGGAGTGCCTAGGAGCCGGTCGCTCGCACGCGTGCTGCGAACAGCAGCGCTGCAGGGATTCGCAACCGCGCAGCGCCGGATCTACAACCGATCCCGATCCCCGCCCACGGTGGCGGGGCGACACACAGCCCCGAGGAGGCCGGATGTCAACCGTTCCCAAACCCGCCTACGGTGGGGCAGCGCCGCTTGCGCCGGCTCGTCCCCGCCCGGGCCACCCGCGTTCGGCGACCGTCACCCGCCTGCGCGTGGCCACGCACCGCAACGCACTCGATGCGGCGCTCGCCGGCGGTTCCGAGCGGACCCGGCACCCCGAGCTCGCGATGCGCGCCGCCCAGCTCGAGCGCCCTCGCCACCGGCGCTCGCTCGCGCGGACGCTGCGCGGCTTCGTCGACGAGGCCAGTGGCCCCCGGCCCCCGGCCCGAGCGACGGCGATCGTGATCTCCCGCGCGCAGATCCGCGCGCACGCCGACAGCGTGCTCGCACTCGCCGCACGTCTCGACAGCCAACAGCCGGCCAGCGCGGCCGGAATCGCGATCGCCCAGCGGCTGGTGACCGACGCAATCGCGAGCCCGCTCTACGTCTCTGGCGACCCGAAGCTGCTCGGACCGCTCGCGCACGCGGCGATCGCGAAGATGGACCGCGACGAGGCGGTGTGTGAGCACCCTGGTCCTCACCGAGCCGCACGGCATCGCCATCGTCCACTGCTGCCGCGCACACGAGCGCGTGCTCGTGCGCCTGCGCGCGTGGCGCCTCGATACGGCGCTGGCGTCGGGAGTCTCAGCCGATTCGAGTGCGGCTCTGTCGCTGCGCGCGCGCATGCTGATCGGCGCGCGCACGCGCCGAAAGCAGTCGGCCCACATCCGGCGTGTCCTGCAGGCCGCCGTCCGCTCGCCGGACCTGCGCGGGCCCGCCGTACCGGTCTGCCGGCAGAAAGTCCTGACCGCCCGGCCCGCGCTCGAGGCACTGGCCGAGCGCCTCGAGCGACCCGGTCCGGTGGACGCCCGCGGCGTCGCCCATGTGCGACTGCTGTTGCGGGACGGCGGCGGCCCGCTCTACAGCCGTCCGGACGCCGACGATCTCGAGCACCCGTTGCACGTCGCGCTGGACGCGCTGGAGATCGAGACCTAGGCCAGCGCGATCACCGATCCAATCAGCAGGACCGCCGCGGGAACGGGACCGGCACGTAGAGCATCGGCGTCAGAACGCCGCGGCCGGCGAGCGGGCCCGGTCGAATCGGCGCTCGCACGTGACTCCGAACGCGGTTGCCACCACGGCGACGAGGTCGACGAAGATCAACGGCGCTCGCCGCTCGGGCCCCCGGTAGCCTTGCCCCGCCCGTGTTTCGGAACCTGCTTGTCGCCATCGACGGGTCGTCCGTCGCCCAACGCGCTCTGCAACACGCGATCGAGCTCGCCGAGGCACTTCATGCCCGGCTGACCATCGTCGCGGTCGTCCCGGAGCTGCCGCCCTTCGCCCTCGCCGCC
>Ga0209048_10003336_pt1 | contig 15593 bp, 12 predicted proteins | sample FrelakmetCRP12CR_FD_187146 | JGI IMG/M metagenome (GOLD analysis project Ga0209048, IMG submission 187146) | Freshwater lake sediment microbial communities from the University of Notre Dame, USA, for methane emissions studies - CRP12 CR (SPAdes)... | ecosystem: Environmental > Aquatic >... | reverse complement strand
CACCGCCGAAGCCCTGGGCCTCCTGGTGCGAGTACACCAGGTGCGCGTGGTAGTGATTCAGCACCAGCGGCGAACGGACCGCAACTTCGACGCCGCGGATGCGCGCCGAATCGATGGTGAGCGGCAGGAAAATATTGGAGTTGCCGAGCACGTCGTGGTCAAAGAAGTTTTTCACGCCCGTGCGAAAGTAGGTGACGCTGGAGATCCAGTTATGGAAGGGAATGGTGACACCATACTCCTGCTGAATGTCGCGCTCGCCCTGCAGCGGAAGGAAGGTCACTCCCTGGCTGGCGGCGTATTGCAGGAGCGGACCGGAGACGGTATCCAGCGGAGGCGGCTGGTAATAGTAGGAATAAGCGGCGCGTAGTACCCAGTTGGGTTTGGGGACGCGTATCGCAGCGCCCAGGCGCGGATCAGCCGCATTCTCGCTGACGCCGCCCGAAAAATGCGTGAGGCGAATTCCGCCGGTGAAGGTCAGCCACGAAGCCGCCTTGAACTGGTCCTCCAGAAACAGCGCTTGCAGATTGCCCTTGGGATAGACCCGCTGGCTGAAGGCGTCGCCCGACCCGTCATTCGCAATCACGGAAAAAAATGTGTTGTCCTGCTGCGCGAACGCGTAGATGCCAACTTGTGCGTTGTTGCGATTGTTGATCGCCGACAACGTGATTTGCCCGCCTTCATAGGTGGACGCGCGATTGTCGGTGGTGATTGGCACGCCGCTCGGCCCGCCTTCGTAGGCTGCGCGATTGAAGTGGTAGAACGGCGAAACGATGAGCATCAATCCCGGCGAATAGGTATGCACCCAAGTTGCGATCCCGAAGATGTCCTGCTCGCGCTGGCGGTCGTTGATGCCCGCAGCTTGCATGTCAGCATCGTTCGGCACCTGGTAATAATCGAGGCGAAGACCGGCGTCGAAGCGGAGCTGGTCCTTGGGATTGGGATTGTAGATGAGGGAAGTGAATGCGCCGCCTCCGTGTGCTTGATTGTGCAGGTTGACGCTGGTTGGCGGCTCCAGTCCCCAGTCCGTGTTATTGCCGCTGACGCTGGCGTAGTAAGCGAACTTCGCGGTGTGGTCGCCGAAGCTCAACATGTTGTCGGTCTGGTTGTAATTGCCATAGCTGGCGATGAGTTCCGCCTCGCGATTGCGCTCGAAGCCGGTGTTCGGCGCGACGTTGAAGACGCCGTAAATGCGGTCGCCGTATTCGGCCGCGTAGCTGCCTGTCTGGGCCTGAAGATACGAGACGTCCTTGGGATTGAACTGCGGGCCGACATTGGAAGCGATGTTGGTATTGGGAATCGGCACGCCGTCAAGCGCCCACGTGACTTGATGGCCACCGCGGACGTGGAGTTGATCGTGGACCATGTACGAGCCGGGAACAAACCCGGTGATGATCTTGAAGCTGTTGCTGGAATCGACCCCCGCGTAGCGCGAGATCTGCCGCCGGTCGATGAGAATGTCGCGGCGCGGCGATTCAGGGTTCAAATCTTCCAGCGAGGCCGTTACTGTGACCTTCTCCTGCGCCGCGGCTATCGCAAGCTGGTAGTGCAAGACAGGCGCTGCGCCGGAAATCACGATCAGCGTTTGCGATTGCGTCGCGAAGCCCGCCGCTTCTACGGTGACCGTGTAATTGCCGAGAGGCACCGCGTCGAAGTGGAACTCGCCATCGCCGCTCGTGTTGGAGGTCAGCTTGTACGCCGAATCATTGGCCTGCAGCGTGGCCTGAGCTCCGCTGACTGGATGATGCTGCGGATCATGCACCACTCCGCGCACATTACCGAAGACGGTCGCAGCCGCAGGCCAACTGAAGGCCAACAAGGCTGCACCGAGAGCGATTGCGACAGCAGATTGAACGTGTTCTACGAACCAATGCTTCATCACTTCACCCGGACCTTTCGCAAGAAACACATGTAGACATGCAGGTTTCAGCCCAGAGCGGCGTGCGGCCGAAGCAGAACCAGCGGAGCATTGCTTAGATGTGAAGAGTTAGGTGGCGAAAGGCGGACCGCGATCCTGCGTGTTGCCAGCGACAGGTTGCGAGACGTCCGGAGATTGCGGAGATACGAACTCGCCGCATGGCTGTGTAGCGGCGCAAAAGGCAGAAGGCGGTTTGTGAGCAGTCGAATGGCTGATGAGTGGAGCGCTATGTCGAAACGGGCAACTGGCCGCGGCCGTCCGCAGGCCGTCGCCGCCCTGCGGCATCGTGCAATGATGCTTGCCCGCGCGCCGGCAGCATGCTGGCGTGCGGTTTGGCCCACCCTGCATGAAAGGCAGCGCCAGTCCGGCACACAACAGCGACAGCAGCAAACTGGCGTAAATACGGCGCATGAGTACGGGGATTGTACTACATCACAAAGGCGTGTGACGTTGGCCCCAAGGCTCCCCACGCCAGGCAACTCCGCACACCACGGTAACGGCAAGTCCGCGGCAGCTAGCCGCCGGCTATCGCCCCAAGGATGATAAGAGGTTCTGCGCCCGAAGCAACCGCATCAGGCAGCGGCGCGTCCGGCGATTCATGCGACAGATCTTCCTCGCAGGCGAAGAACCGCAGGAACGGACGCCGCGTTTGTGTGCCGTGGTCGCGAATCGTGCCGCGCAGCATCGGGTATTGCGCCTCCAGCGCGTCGAGGACCGAACGCTGCGTGGCTTGGCCTTCGACCTGAAGCTGCACTTCCCAGCCAACCTGCGCCAGCGTCCGTAAGTGCGGCGGAAGCGTGACGCGGATCATGGCAGCGTCTGCACCTCGACCGAAAGCACCGCCGGCAGATCGCGGACGATCGGCGACCAGTTATCGCCGGCATCCGCCGACGCGTACACCTGTCCGCCCGTGGTGCCGAAATACACCCCGCAGGAATCGAGCGAGTCGACAGCCATCGCGTCGCGCAGCACGTTCACGTAGCAGTTGCTCTGCGGCAGGCCCTTGGTGAGCGCCTCCCACTCGTTGCCGCCGGTGCGGCTGCGATAGACGCGCAACTTGCCCTCCGGCGGATAATGCTCGCCGTCACTCTTGATGGGAACGACGTAGATGGTCTCCGGTTCGTGCGCGTGGACGTCAATCACGAAGCCAAAATCGGTCGGCAGGTTCCCGCTGACCTCTTTCCACGAGTCGCCGGCGTCATCGCTGCGCATGACGTCCCAGTGCTTCTGCATGAATAGAACGTTCGGGCGCGATGGGTGCATGGCGATGTGGTGAACGCAGTGGCCGACCTCAGCATTCGGGTCGGGAATGTACTGAGAATGCAGACCATGATTGATTGGCCGCCACGTCTGCCCGCCATCGTCGGTGCGAAAGGCGCCCGCCGCCGAGATGGCGATGTAAATCCGGTCGGGATCGCTGGGGTCGAGAATGACGGTGTGGAGACACATTCCGCCCGCGCCCGGCTGCCATTTGGGGCCCGTTCCATGACCGCGCAGTCCGGCGAGTTCGTGCCAGGACTTCCCGCCATCGGTCGAGCGGAAAAGCGCGGCGTCTTCGATTCCGGCATAAACCGTGTCTGGCTCGGTGTGCGAAGGCTCCAGATGCCAGACCCGCTTGAATTCCCAGGGATGCTGCGTGCCGTCGTACCACTGATGCGTGGTGAGCGGCTTGCCCGTCTCGGCGGAAGTGTCGTAGGCGAACTTGTTGCTCTGGCCCGCCGGCATTCCGCCTGGTCCGGGCTGCGGTCCGCCTCCCGGAATCTCCCAAGTCTTGCCGCCATCATTGGAGCGCTGAATAACCTGACCGAACCAGCCGCTGGACTGCGATGCATAGATCCGGTTCGGATCTGCCGGCGAGCCCTTCACGTGGTAAATCTCCCAACCTGCGAAGTGGGGCCCGCTAACCTCCCACTTCTCCCGTTTACCATCCGACTCCAGGACAAAAGCGCCCTTGCGAGTCCCCACCAACACTCGTACCTTGCTCATCCTCACTCCTTCCAGCCGCCTCGCGGCAGGTTATATGCTATCGACGTTCGAGAAAGCCAAAGATCGACATGGCTCACAAGAAAGTACGGCCCACTCTTGCTGATGCAGGTCCGCCGCCCCTCTGCGGCGGCCCAAGCGTGAAGGCGCTCATTTTACTGCCAATCAACTCCGGAGGCTACCCGAGGGCGAGTCCGCCCGTAAGCGACCGTTTACCGTGGTAAAGAGCCAGCGTATGGTTCCAGTGCTGGTCGAGGACGATACGGCGGTCCAGGCAGGCTGGCATGGCCGCGGTTGCGCCATCAGCGATGAGAAGGGACCCTGAAGCGTAACTTCCGACGCGCTTTGCCGTCTTCCGGCTCCGCGCTATACCTTCGCCATTTTCCGGCTCTGCGCTGCATCGGTGGCGCGCAGATTCCCTGCTATAATCGTGCTTGAGCGCGTTCATCCTGAATCACGCCAAGTGATCGCACGCGCGTCTTGGCCGCGGTGTACTTGCGCGGTCCTTGCAAGTGTCGGGGAGTGGCTCAGCCTGGTAGAGCACCTGGTTCGGGACCAGGGGGTCGGAGGTTCAAATCCTCTCTCCCCGACCAAATTCTTTCAATTACTTACCACCACCGCGGAAGTTCCAAAACCGACCTGCTGGTTTTGCACCAGAATTGACCAGGTGCTCTAGCGTTCCGACCTGCAAAAACACTGCACTTCTTGTCTGGGGAGACGTTCGCGCTCCAGTCTCAACGACAACGGAGAAGATCAGTCATCGCTCGAGGTCGGGAGTGGAAGAGGCGGACGGAGCAGCCACCACCTTGTCTGCGAGCGAGCGGGGACACTGAAAGGCAATCAGAACGCTGCTGTTGAGGCAGGGTGGCGCGAAGGGAGCCTCCACGGACTAATCGTATGGGCATCTCCAAGCCATTGGGACACGGTGGCCTTCATTCCCGGCTTGAAGATTCGCTCTCTGCAGCGGCAGCGACCAAGTAGTCCACTCAGCCGCTCTCGGCTGCTTAGCTTCCCGGCCCGATGCTGTTCACGGCTGCCAGCGCCTTCTCCGCCACAGCGGGAGGCAGCTGTACGTAGCCCATCTGCGGCGCATAGCGTTGTCCGTCCTGCAGGGACCATTGAAAGAACTTGCGGATCGCTTCGGCGGTTTGCGGGTTCTTGTAGGATTTCCGCAGCAGAATCCAGGAGAATGTGACGATCGGGTAGGAGTCTCCTCCGTTAGGGTCGGGAACGAACATTCTGAGGTTCGCTGGCACCTCTGCCGTGGCCAATGCGGCTGAACAACTCTGTTCTGAAGGTTTTACGAACTTCCCCTCCTTGTTCTCGAGCGTGGCCATGTCGAGGCCAATCCGGCGGGCGAATTCGTAGCCCACATAGCCGATCGAGCCAACGGACTTTTCGATAAGTCCCGCAACCCCTTCGTTCCCCTTGGCCCTCATCGCATTGCCAGGCCAGTTAATCAGGTTCGCTGGAGTGAACTGACCACGCCAGCGCTCGCTAATTGCATCAAGGTTCCGCGTGAAGGCAAATGTGGTTCCACTACTGTCCAGACGTACCACGGTCACGATCGTGAGTTTGGGAAGCTTGACTCCCGGATTCGACTGCGCGATGAGGGGATCATTCCAGTTTGTGATCTCGCCAAGGAATATTCCGGCGTAGGCGCGGCGGGAGAGCTTGAGCTGACTACTGAGTCCAGGCACATTGTAGGCGAGGACAACGCAGCCCGCGGTGGCCGGGACCATCAGCACGTCATTGTTGGCATCCGCTATCTGGGCATCCGACATCGCGGCATCACTGGCGCCGAAGTCCACCTGCTCTCCATCGGAGATGTTCTTCCCTACAAAGCGGCGAACTCCTTCTCCGCTGCCCACGGCCGCATACTTAATGTACGTATCAGGGTGACTGTCGTGGTAAACGGTAAACCACCGGTGGTAGAGCACGGAGGGAAACGTGGCGCCAGCGCCCGTCAATACCGTGGCGCCGGCCGGCACCTTCTCTTCGGCCTTGGCGCCAGTCTCCTCGCCCGGGATGGGCGGTTTGCCTTCGGTACAGCCGGCGAGAAGTATAAGGGAAAAGACAGACCCCAGCAGGCACGCGATTTGAAACCGGAACCTTCTGCTCTTTACCCCAGTGATCATGCCTGTTCTCCGAGTAAATCCCTTTCTCCAGTCATCCGAGCTGTACTTCCGACCGACTAGAAGTCCGGTCTCGCCTTCCGAGTCTTCACGATGGTCAAATCCGTTAGCTGAACTCGCCCCGGATGTAATCGCGCGTGTGCTTTTCTTTCGGGTTTTCGAACATTTCCTTCGAGTTGCCAAACTCCACCAGATAACCGGTGCGTCCACCTTGCGTGGTGTCCACATAGAGAAAGCCCGTCTTGTCGGCCACGCGCTGCGCCTGTTGCAGGTTGTGGGTGACGATTGCGATGGTATAGCGGTCTTTCAACTCCAGCATCAGCTCTTCGATCCGGCGCGTGGCAATGGGATCCAGCGCGGAGCAAGGCTCATCCATCAAGAGCACTTCCGGATCGGTGGCAACCGCGCGAGCAATGCAAAGCCGCTGCTGCTGTCCGCCCGACAGGGACAGTCCACTGTTTTGCAGCTTGTCTTTGACTTCGTCCCAAAGGGCCGCCCGCTTCAGTGCCTGTTCGACTTTCTCTGTCTTGTTCCCCTTGTAGTTGTTGATCCTCAGCCCAAAGGCGACATTGTTGAATATGCTAGTAGCAAAGGGATTCGGCTGCTGAAAAACCATTCCGATATAGCGCCGGACCGCCACCGGATCGATCCCCGGATCGTAAATATCTTTTCCCCGATATTTCACGTGGCCATTGAACCGAAAACCGCGGACCAGATCATTCATGCGGTTCAGGCAGCGCAGCACGGTGCTCTTACCGCATCCGGACGGCCCGATGAACGCCGTAATAGCGTTCTTCTTAATCGGGATCTTGGTGTCACGGACTGCTTTGAATGTCCCGTAGTAAAGCTCCTTGATATCGCAATCCATAACGACATCGTCCTTGGCTTGCGGTTCCAATGCTGTACCAGGCGGGACGGCGGCCTTGGGATCGTAACTGGGAACCATTCCTGTGCCCATCTGCGAATACTCCTATTGTTGAACCTGTTGCCGAGAGAAGCTCTGGCCAATGAGGTTGGTGACCAGGACCAGAACAACCAGGACAAGTGCGGCTGCCCAGGCCAACTCAACCTGATTCTGGAAAGGCATGCCGGAGAAGTTGTAAATCAAGACCGCCAACGACGCGGTCGGTTGCATGAGATCAAAGTGGCCATTGCTGGCCAGCCAGTAATTGCTGAACAACGCCGTAAAGAGCAGCGGCGCCGTCTCGCCGGCAGCCCGCGCGACGGCCAACATGACTCCAGTGAGTATGCCGGGCATCGCGGTGGGCAGAAGCACCATCAGGACCGTCTGCGTACTGGTGGCACCGAGTCCGATGGAGGCTTCCTTCATCTTCGCCGGCACCATGGCGATGGCGCTTTCCGAAGTCAGAATGATGGTCGGCAGCATGAGAATGGACAGCGCGATGCCGCCTGCAACGGCAGAGTATCCACCGGTCGCGAGCACGATTGCGCCGTAGGCAAATACACCGGCAAGGATCGAGGGGAAGCCGGTCAGCACCTTTGCAGAGAACCTCACCCCTGCAGCCAATCGGCTGTCGCCGGCCTGCGCCAGGTACACTCCGGTAAGGACGCCCAGCGGTACGGTGATGAGGGTGGCAAGTCCCACCATGACCAAAGTGCCGAGAATGGCATTGCCGAAGCCGCCACCCTGCTCCAGGGGAGCGGGCGGTAGCTGGGTAAACAAGGCCAGGCTCAGCTTCCGGCCGCCGCGCCAGATCAGCATGCACAGCACCGCGAACAAGGGGATCAGGGCGAGCAGAGTCATGCCGGCAACGATCCAACTCAGGATGATGCTGAACATAGTTCGCGGTTTATAGAGGTTGAGCTCGAGTTCCCGAAAATCTACACCGGCGAGGGGGTCTTTTGCCGCTTCTTCCTCCGCGCGATGCAGCAGAGTCCCCGCATTACTCGGAACTTTCGCGGGGGCGGGCTTACCGTCGCTCATTTCGCCTCCGATTTGGCCGCCGCCCGCTCGAGCACCAGCGCGCCGAACATGTTTACAACCAGAGTGATGGCCAGCAATACCAGGGCCGCATACATGAGGACCGGAATCTCCTTGGCGCCGGCTTCCGGAAAGCTGTTGGCCAGCAGGGCAGCGAGGGTATTGGCCGGTGAAAACAGAGAAACGGTCAGCCGATTCGCATTCCCAACCAACATGGCCAACGCCATGGTCTCGCCCAGCGCGCGTCCGAAGGCGAGAACAACGCCGCCAAAAATGCCACGCGATGCCGTGGGCAAGAGCACACCGAGGATGGTCTCCCAACGGGTAGCGCCCAACCCGTACGCCGCCATTCTCAGCTTTGGAGGTACGGAAACCAGAGCATTGCGGCTGATCGCAGTGATGGTGGGCAGGATCATAATAGACAGCACAAATACCGCCGGAAGAATGCCGGGGCCGCTAAGGTCCGTCGAAAACAAGGGAAACCAACCGAACTGCGCATGCAGCCAGTTGCAGGCCGGCCGGATCAGCGGAATGACCACAAACAAGCCCCACAGGCCGTAGACCACGCTGGGAACCGCCGCCAGCAATTCAATTAGGTTCTTTAGCAAGAGTTCCAGCTGTTCGGGGAGCTTTCCCCAGATGGGGTGGAAATGCAGGTCAAATTTCTTCAGGATCTTGAAGACCACCTCCCCCAGGTAGGCTTCGCTGAGGAAGATGGCGGCAGCAATCCCGAATGCCGAGCCCAAAAAAAGCGCCAGAAGCGAGGTGTACAACGTTCCCCAAATCTCCGGGAGGATCCCGTAATGCGCCGTATTTGGGTCCCAGGTTCTTCCATAAAGAAAACCCAGACCATGCTCACGGAAAGCCGGCACCGCCTTGACGCCGATCTCAATTACCAGAAGCGCGATTAACGCAATGGTGAGTGCTGCGAAGGCCACGCACAGGCGACGAAAGATCCGGTCGATCCAACGCTGCGCACTGGATGGCGGCTGCCATATCTGGCCGGGGTTCCAGGCCGCCACTTCTCCTTGGGCTCGAATTGTCTCGGGCGATGATGCCATGGGAAGCTCGATGTAAAAGACCCGGTCAGGAGCTAGAGATTATCCACAGCCGCCTTCGCCTTGGCGGCGACCTCCGGTGGTAGCGGCACGTAGCCCAAAGCTTCCGATTCTTTCTGTCCATCGGTCAGGCTGTAATTGAGCAGCCCCTTGAGAGCCTCGAGTTTGTCTTTGTTGTCGTATTTCTTGTAGAGAATGACCCACGTATAGGTGACGATCGGATAGGCGTCTTTGGCCTCCGGATCGGACACCCAGGCGATGAGGTCGGCTGGCATTTGTGCGGAAGCCAGGGCAGCTTTGGCCGACTCAGTATTCGCCGACACGTAATTCCCAGACTTGTTTTCGAGCGTGGCTGTCGGCACGTTCTGGCTGTGGGCGTAACCGTACTCGATATATCCGATTGAGCCGGGGGTGGTCATAATGCTCGCCGTGACTCCCTCGTTACCCTTGGAGCGGGTCCCGACCGGCCAGTTGGGCATGTTATTCACGCCGACGGTCTTCTCGAACTCGGGACTGATGGCGCTGAGGTGCTTGGTGAACACGTAGGTCGTTCCGCTGCCGTCCGCCCTCACGATCACGTTGATAGGCTGATCGGGAAGCTTGACACCGGGATTTGCCTTGGCAATCACCGGATCGTTCCATTTCGTTATCTTGCCGCCAAAGATGCCAGCGTAGGCTTCCCGCGAGAGGCGCAGGTTGGGAACATCCTTCAGGTTGTAAGCGAGGACGATGCTGCCCGCGGTGAGCGGCAGCAACTGGACTCCACCCTCCACCTTGGCCATGTCTTCCGGCTTCATCGCCGCGTCGCTGGCTGCGAAGTCCACGGTCTTATCCATGAAGCTCTTTACGCCGCTGCCACTACCGACGGACTGATAGTCAACCTGAATGTTTGGGTGGGCACTGCTGTAGGTCTTGAACCACTTCTGATACAAGGGAGCTGGGAAACTCGCCCCCGCCCCCTGCAATTTCACCGAATTACCTTTGTTCCCGCTGCAGGAATTGGATAACAGCGCTGAAATCAACAATGCAGCTAATACGGATATGCGCTTTCCGTTCATGATAAAAGTCCTTTGTTTAACTCGTTGTGACTTCGCCGGACAGATGGCGCCGCTGCCCCCAGCGGACAGTGCTCAGGCTCAGAAGCAAGAGGAGGAATGCCTCTTGACTCTGAAGCAAGGTTGTCCAAGTTGGGTTACAGCTTGATGAACATCAAGTAAATAATCGCGCACAACGCCCTACTTTCTAGAGAGCATCTGCAGCATATTCACTTGATCTGCACCGGTGCGGGGAGTCCTAATGCGAATCTCCATGGTGTTTGAATCTTCCACCGCCGCGCAGGCCGAGAGGGCGACGTCGCTGTCTTTCGAACCCGTGCATACCTACTTCCTGTTTCCCTTTGCGCTCGAGAGCTAACGGCTTCCGGAGAATTGCCGATAAGCCGGGTGTGAACATCGCAATTGATCCAACCCCCGCGCTGGCCGGCGCCGGACTGCTTCCCCACGAGCGGCGCCGGAAAAACCGCATACAGGTCCGCATCCCGCTGCGCATCATCGGCAAGAGTCCCGTGGGCCAGGTTTCGCAAGATGGCGTATGCCTGGACATCAGCGAATCCGGCGTCTCCTTCGAGGCGAATGTCGATTTGTATGTTGGGGAAATCGTTGACCTGCAATTCCGACAGAGAGACGCAGGCCGCCTCAATTTCCAGGTGCGCCTGCTTTACAAGGTGGGGAACCGTTATGGGGGCTATTTCCTGTCCGGTGGCCGCCGCCCCGGATGCCAGAAGAACCAAAAAGAAAGCCCGTTGCCCTGCAAGTAGCGCAACGCCGCCGGCGCGCCCTGGCGGTCGATTCCGGGCTTACGGGGCGGAATCGGGCCAGCGCTCTCTTCTGGGGACGAACCGCTTGGGACGGGAAGCGCGCTCATTCCGGGGTTTTGCTCTACAAACCGGACGGTGCGGCGAACAGGATCGCGTTCCCGCCCATCCCGCTTGAAGGTCGGCGGCAGTTTGCCGATGAAAGAGTCGTAATCGCAGCGCTTTCATGAGCCATGATTTCGCTTAAGAAGTACCTGGAGCAAAAACCGGACGAGCTGCTGCATTGCACGCTGGATTCCTATCGCTCCGCCGTGAGTTCCATTGGTACCTACGGCAGGATGTCCTGTCCTGCTACGGGCTCGGACCTGCGGCAGAACCTCACTGCAATCGCGCAACGCATCTCCAAGGAAGCTACCTGTCCGGTCATCCAGGAGACCAGGGAGCAAGTCGAGGAACAGCTGCAGCAGTGGGGTTTGCGTACCGAGGAATACTTCCAGCAGAAGACCAACGAAGTGAAGGAACTCCTCATCGTGCTGGCCCGCACGGCTGAATCGTTAGGCCAACGGGATGAGAAATACGCGTCGCAGTTCACCCAGCTCACATCGCGCTTGCAAACCATAGCCCGCCTGGAGGACATTACGCAGATTCGCACCTCGCTGGTGCAGAGCGCAGCCGAATTGAAGCACTGCGTGGACCAGATGACCTATGATGGCCAGGAATCGGTCTCCAGACTCCAGGCCGAGATGTCGGGGTACCAGGCCAAGCTGGTTGAAGCCGAGCAGCGTGCCTTGCGCGATGGGCTGACGGGCCTGGACAATCGCTCCAGCGTAGAGTCGCAGATCGAGGAGTGCATTGCCAGGAATCAAACGTTCTGCGTCGTTCTGCTCGATCTCAACCACTTCAAGCGGGTAAACGACAAGCACGGGCACCAGGCCGGCGACGACCTTCTCAAGCAATTCGCCAGCGAACTGGGGACGGCTTTTCGCTCGGAGGATGTTGTGGGCCGCTGGGGAGGCGACGAGTTTATCCTGGTCCTCAATTGCGACTTGCAGGAAGCGCAAGTGCGCGTTGAGCGCATCAGGACCTGGGTCTTCGGCACCTACACCATTTCGGTCGGTAATGAGACATGCAAGCTTAGCGTCACGGCGGCTATCGGCCTGGCCCAATGGAAGCCGGGAGAAACGATGGAAAAACTATTGCGGCGAGCCGATGCCCTCATGTATCAGGACAAGGCGGGCAAGGGCGAACGCAATAGTAGCTGATGACCATGCCGATGCCGATGGGGCCGCTCGCCAGGTACTGAACGTCGCGTCGCCTGACGGCTTGGTCGGAGAAAACTTTCCGGTTGCGCTGCTGAACCATCAGCGGCTAAGGTATTGCAACTGGCTTTCCCCAGACATCCAAAGAGTTGCCAAGGCGTGTACCTGCATAGTCGCGCCAGACAGGAGACCTCGTGTTTTCACAGTCGCTTCCCATCAGTTCCGAAGGCGGTCACACCAGCTTCCAGAACAACGTTCCCGATCCCGTCACCTCGGGGAAGGAGCTTCCCACCTTCAAGTTTGAGCTGGAAAAATCGGAAGGCCGTGTAATGGGGGGCAGCTACGGCAAAGAGGCCACCGTAGACCAGTTGCCGATATCGAAAGGGATCGCCGGCGTCTCCATGCGCATGGAGCCCGGCGTGATGCGCGAGCTTCACTGGCACGCCACCGCGGCGGAGTGGGCTTTTGTCACCGACGGCGCAGTTCGGACCACGGTCATCGACCCTCAGGGCTGCTGCGAGACCAACGACTTTGCTCCGGGCGATATCTGGTATTTCCCGCGCGGTCATGGGCACGTCATCGAGACCCTGGGCGACAAGCCGTGCCACTTTATTCTCGTCTTCGACAACGGTTACTTTTCCGAATTCGGCACCTTCAGCATCACCGACTGGATAGGTCACGCGCCGAAGGAGCTGCTCGCCAAGAACTTCGGTGTTCCGGCCGCGACCTTCGACAGTTTTCCGAAGAAAGAGGTCTACTTCGCCAAAGGCAAGATTCCGCCCGCTGTCGCCGCTCCGCCACTGCAGGGTTGGAAGATGCCGCCGCTCACTCATAAGTACAGCCTTCTTTCTCAGAAGCCCTTCGAGACCTTCAGTGGTGGCCTGGAGTGGCGAGTGGATGGTTCGCAATTTCCCATTTCCACGACCATGACGGGCGTCGTGCTGGAGATGGAGCCGGGCGCCCTGCGCGAACTGCATTGGCATCCCAACGCCGCGGAGTGGCAATACATTCTGAGCGGTGAATTCAACGTGACGCTCTTCGGCTCGCAAGGACGCTGGCGCCAGGAGACCCTTGCCAAAGGAGATGTTGGCTACATCCCGCAAGGCTTTGGTCACTCCATTGAAAACGTGGGAAGCGACAAAGCACGAATCCTCATCGTCTTTAACAACGGGCACTACCAGACCATCGACTTGTCGCAGTGGATCGCCGGCAACCCGACCGATGTCCTGGCCACCAACTTCGGCCAGGATGCGTCGCTGTTCGAGAAATTTCCGCGCAAGGACGTGTTTCTGACAAAGTAGGTCGAGTTGACGTGAGCGGCGCACGGTAGAGTTCACGCAACTTCGTGCTCCGCTCACAAGAATGGCACTCTAGTAACGCAAAAACCAGGGAACCGACACCACCTTCGTAAGTAACGGATGCGGAATTTTGTTGATTTTGCCCGCGAAACGGAGTTACGGTCGATTTGTACGCTTGCGTCGGTAGACGGACACCGGTTAGAGACTACCGACTGCTGCAGTCTGGCAGCAGGCGCGTGGAAGCTTCCACTTTCCTACGATTCGAAAATGGTGGAAGACAGGAGCAACAGAGCAGAAGTAAGAAGCTAAAAACAAAGCACTAACGGTCAGAAACCCAACCCCCGGCACTCCGCCCCGCTGCTCACATCCAAGTCAACGGCAGAGGACTCTTGTACCCTTATGCCGCCTTAGCCGCGGCAATCCGTGGCGGTGGAACAGCATGCTGATTTCGCCGAGTCCACTGTACAAGTCCGCTGGCCACGCACAACTAGGCAGTGACGCTCGTCACAGCCATAACAGCATAGGTGGTAGACACTGGCTTTGCGATTAGCGGCCTGCTACTGCTGGTAGCCCGCCAACCCAAATCACACCGACAACTAACAGGCCTGGCAGGTCTGTTCAGGGCCGTGAGGTTTCCGGCGTCTTTCGATATTCCAGGAGAGGTTATGACATTCGCTAATAAGAAGAGAGTTTGCGCTTTTTCAATACTGTCATTGCTCTTGATTGCAAGCCTCGCGGGCTGCTCAAAGGCGGTTCCGCAAGATGGAGCGCAAGCCAAAATGATGAGGTTCGACGGTCTAAACAACCTCCGCTACTGCGAGATATTCCTTATCGGCGGCAATCCCATCACCAAGGACTTACAGGCAGCCGTTTATAACACGACCGCACTGAATGACTCGGCCAATCCTCGCGACACGTGCCCGGCAGACATGTGGGCCAAAGTCGATCCCGAGACGTTGAAGAAGCAATTCGACTTACTGGGTGTATTCAAGAACGGACCACGGTTTTGGATGTACGACTGGATCGAGTTGCCCGTCGGGGCGCAGCACGACTTCAATGGACTGCAGGCGCGTTGGTTTGCTCAAGTGCAGTTGCCCAAGGATTTCAAGAAGGAAGGGTCAACCTACTACAACCCGACGACGGTCAAGCGCGCGTCCCATCAGGGCTATAAAGCGGGCCAGACGGTCTTCATTCTTGACGACCCGAGTGGCACTCCGTGGATTCTGCAGGCCTACTCGCTCATCGTAGATCCCAACCTCACCTACGACGACCTCAAAACTCTCGACAAGAAACTCAAACTTCCGGCTGGCTGGAAGTACCGTTACAAAGTCCTGGATCAGGACCTCACGGTGAGCGCAATCAACGGGACTGCACGCATCGTTCAGGACGATCTGCAAGGAACCTATAACGCCTGCTTTGAAGAGGCTGGCCAGAGCAACTGCACCTACAAGCCGTAAGTACTGGCCCCTGTAAAAGATGAGTTTTGTTTAATCCCTATCTGTAAAACGCAAAGGAGATCGAGTCGTGAGGCAGAAAATACTTTTCACTCTTGTGCTGGTGGCGATGCTGGCCGCGGTTTGCGGTGCAGCATTTGCCCAAACCGCCGAGCGAAACATGGCGGCGCAGTCCAAGCAGCACATCATCCCGGGCAAGCAGCTTCACGCGGTCGGGCCGAACTATGAGTTCTGTGAGGTGGCTCCTATCGTGGGCACATCGAAGGAAAATGCCGTCGCGAACTTCTACAACCCGACCGGCGTAGCCCACTGCAGCCCGGAACAGTTCACGCAGATCGCAGGGGACAAAGAGAAAATCATCAAGAATGCGGGAGCAATCAATGTTTTCCTGAATCCGAGCCGTCATTGGACGTGGGATGAATTCTGGGTCTATGAAGTCGGCGATGAGCAGCAGTTCGGACCGGTCAAAATGGTTTGGATGGGTGTAGTACCCGTGGAAGCGATGCAAGCGGCAGTCGGCGCGGGCCACTACCATCCCGGCCAGATCCATCGTAACAACGCTTACCTGTTCAAGAAGGGAACGCAGGTTTATCTAATCGACATGGGCGGCGGGAAGGTGCTGGTCATGCAGTCCTGGACGAACTTCGTCAATAAGGGCGAGACGGCGGACAACCTCAAGGACCTCGGCAGCCAGTTGAAGGAACTGCCAGCGGGCTGGAAGTTTCGCACCAAAGTG
>Ga0209048_10003335_pt1 | contig 15598 bp, 13 predicted proteins | sample FrelakmetCRP12CR_FD_187146 | JGI IMG/M metagenome (GOLD analysis project Ga0209048, IMG submission 187146) | Freshwater lake sediment microbial communities from the University of Notre Dame, USA, for methane emissions studies - CRP12 CR (SPAdes)... | ecosystem: Environmental > Aquatic >... | reverse complement strand
ACAATGTAACTATGCCCGGTTACCCAGCCGATGTCGGCAGTGCACCAGAAAATGTCATTCTCATGGTAGTCGAAAATCATCTTGTGTGTATAGGCCACAAACACCAAATACCCACCTGTCGTGTGCAGGACGCCCTTTGGCTTTCCCGTGGAACCCGACGTGTACAGGATAAAAAGGGGATCTTCCGCATCCATCCACTCCGGTTCGCACTTATCACTTGCCTTTGCCATCACCTCATGCCACCAGAGATCTCTGCCTGCCTTCATTTCACAGGCGATCTTGTCGCCCACCCTTCTAACCACGATAGACTTCTCGACGGAAGGACAGGTCTTCATTGCCTCGTCCGCACCACTCTTCTGGGGAACTGCCTTGGAACCACGGAAGGTCCCGTCGCAGGTCACCAGTACCTTAGCTTCGCTGTCCAGAATCCTGTCACGCAAAGACTCGGCGCTGAATCCGCCGAACACTATGTTGTGGATAGCACCAATCCTGGAACAGGCCAGCATCCCGATGGAAAGCTCGGGGATCATGGGAAGGAAGAAGCATACCCGGTCACCTTTCTTCACGCCTAAGGACTTCAGAACGTTGGCGAACTTGCAAACTTCCGTATACAGCTCCTTGTAGGTGTAGGACTTGTCCTCAGTGGGCTCGTTCCCTTCCCACTGGATGGCGATCTTGTCCCCCCGAGTCTTAAGGTGCCTGTCTAAACAGTTGTATGAGACATTGAGCTTGCCACCCTCAAAGTACTTCACGTAAATGGGGCCCTTCTGCACATCAAAGTTATAGTCTTCTACCTTGTCCCATTTCTTAAACCAGTCCACATACTCGGTTGCGATCTCCGCCCAGAAAGCGTCAGGGTCTTTGATGGAACGCTTCCACAGTTTCTCGTACTCGGCCCTGCTCTTAATGTACGCTTCCTTGCGCGCCCAATTAGGAACGGGATAAACTTCCTTCAATTCAAGCTTTTCTGTATCTCCCATGTCTATGAATAACCTCCCTTTTCTATATCTTTTGTGTTGATATTAAATCAAATTTCTCCACACTATATTATGCAGAGCTCTTGTATAAACTGGGATCCGCCTTTCTTTTTTCGGTTCTATACCTTGCCCAGGCGGAATTGATGGTGGTCAGGCTTTAGCCTTAGTTCTCCACCTTACACCATATAACTGATAAATATCAATATTAAAAGATTCATAAATAATATTAAGATTATTTAAATATTGCTGATACGAGAAAATCGCGACAGTTTCTATCACGAAACAAGTTCTTGGACAAGGAATGCTTCCGCATGTGAATAATAATGATTAGGAGATGATGCGGAACCAATTCTCAGGATGGATAGCAGTCATTATATGACTACTAGTCAAACCTGCGACTCGTGGGCTACATCTTTAATTGAATGAAGTCAAGAAATCTTTTGGCAGATGAAAAATGTGTAGCAGCTATCCAGGGATAATCGTAATCAACCAAACATTTTTGCTAACGGTTTGTAGCAATCACGCGGTGGTCGTGAAAAATCATGGATTCTGCGTACAACACCGGCCACTTTTATGCCGGAAGCATCTTCAATGGCAGATTTGTTTTCCCTAATCATCTCGGACGGCGTCTCCATTTCTCCGGCATCAATGAAGACAATTCCGAGAGGCTTGAGCCCTCTCTTCTCTATGGCTTCGATCGTAAGGAGAGTGTGGTTAATTGTCCCTAATCCCGCCCTTGCGGCAATGACGGGAGTGCCATTTACTAAGCTGATAATGTCAACTATAAGTTTCTTTCCCGATACGGGGACAAGAACACCGCCCGCACCTTCGATAACTAAAGGGAAGTGGGCCTTGGCCTTCTTGGATACAACTCTCTCTATCTTTGATAGGTCTATTGACTTTCCCTCGTCGCTTGCGGCATACAGGGGAGCCTTCGGATTCTTAAAGCAGTAGATTACGGATTCAGCCGGTTCCTTACCCTTCAAAGGTTCGACATGCCGGTAAATGAATCCTGCATCACTGTCAGCGTCATCTGCATCCTTGCATCCTGTCTGCACAGGCTTGAGATAAAAAGGGTTGTATCCCTTGGCAAAAAAGAATTGCATTATAAGAAGAGCAAGCACAGTCTTTCCCACCCCTGTATCAGTTCCTACAACAAACAGATTTGCAATTTTCTTATTTAAGCTCTCCACTTGCCCCCTTTACATGGTCGATGAATATTTTAATATCCTCCTCTTCATGAAGGGCCGTTATACCTATTCTCAGTATGGAGCGATGCAGAGGAACTGTAGGATAGCGTGCAGGGAGGACAAATATATTTCTTTGGAGGAGCTTCCGGGCCATATTCGCTGCCTTGGCTTCATCTCCGATCTCAAGGGCCAGGATGTGGGCATCACCGGACACCCGAAATCCGTGAAGACTCAAGCCTTCCTTGAGAAGTTGACTGACATCTCTTAGGTGTTTCCTCCTATCTTCACTGCCCTCAATAATTTCCAGAATATCTATTGCCGTGGCGGCATGAGCCTCGGGAAGGGTCGTGGTATAAATAAGGGGGGAAGAAAAGTTAAAGAGGTATTCCTTAAATCCAAGAGGAAGAAGAACGAAGGCGCCAAAAAAGCCAAGAGCCTTTCCAAAGGTTCCTACAGCAATATCCGCAACAGAACCCGCGATGCCACGACCTCCGGACCCTATGGCGCCAAAGGCGTGGGCCTCGTCGACGATTGTCAGGAAACGGCAACGCTCCTTTAATTTTCCCAGGCCCTTCACGTCCAGGAGATCCCCATCCATACTGAAGAGGGACTCCGTGAGAACGGCAACCTGCTGGCTCCCGCACATTTCCAGTCTCTTTCCCAGGTGGGGCATGGAATTATGGTTGTACCCGAGGAAATTTGCCCCGCTCATGGTCATTCCCTTTACAGAGCTTGCATGGACGTGCTTGTCAAAAATTACTGTATCTCCCCGTTCAAGAATGGTGGAAAGAATTCCCAAGTTAGCCTGATAACCGCTCGGGAAGAATATGGCATCGCCGTAACCGAAATATGACGCATATTCTTTCTCCGCCTTGTTTATTATAGAGTAATTTCCTGACACCAGACGCGATGACGAAGATGACGTTCCATACTTCCCAAAATTTCGCGCTGCCCTCTGCCGCAGTTCCTCGGAAACACCAAGCCCCAGGTAGTCATTGGAGGCAAAATTCAAAACCCTCCTACCCTCTATGCTGAGGTATTTCCCTTCTCTCTCTCTCACTTCCGGCGGTTCGCGGTATAGGCCTGTCTGCCGCTGAAGCATCAGCCGGTTTTTAAATCTCTCTGCAAACATGAAAACACCTTTTTGTAGTGGTCATGCAAGATTCCTTTTTTGAAATTATGATCGTAATCAACTGCGGCGTATAGAAGCTCCGCCTCTGCGGCCGCTTCTCTGTCTCTTTCCGCCTTCACAAGAGAGCGAAAGGACGAGTCGGTCCGGTCAAGCAGGTTTCCGGATAGCACATATTCTCCCTCCATGGCTATCCTTAGAGGGATGGAGCAGCTCACGATTTTTATAAGAAAAACATGCCTGGAAAACCCGGTTATATAGCGGATATGAAACGCGCCAAGCTGGGCAAGGGACTCCAGGGGCAAATAGGCCGGCACACCGGCAAAAGATCTTGTACCAACGATGCGGGAAGCGCTCACCTCCAGAACCCTGTCAAGCATTATGAAACCTGTGAGTCCTGTGTTGATGACAATGTTCGCACCCATACTATGCGCTTCCATAAAGTAACTTTCTGCTGTGGCACGGGGACAGCGGCATTCTTAAACCTCTTCAAGACGTTTCACGATAAGGGCGCCGTTCTGTCCTCCAAAACCGAAATTTTCAATGACACACGACCCAAATGAAAAAGTTCCCCCATTCCGAACAAGATTGATTTTCCCGTTGCACGGGTCTTCCAGGTTTCTGATCTCGGGGATATAATTCTCCTGCATGCAAAGCAGTGAGATGGCAAGCTCCATAGCCCCGCAGGCGGAAGCCGTGTGGCCTATCCAGGACTTCAGTGCAATCACCTGTGGATTGTAGCCACTGTAGATTTCGTCTAACAAGTTGGCCTCTCCTTCATCGTTGAGGAGGGTTCCTGTTCCATGTGTGGAAATCACATCAATCTGGGAGGGAGACATCTCCGCCTCCTGTAAAGCCGAAAGTACGGCCATCTTTCCCCATTTCCCAGTACCATCCGGAGCCGTCATATTGGAAGCGTCCATGGAACTTCCGTAACCACAGATCTCGCCGTATATCCTCCCCCCACGTTCTTTCGCCTTCTCCAATTCCTCCAGAAGAAAAAAGGCTCCTCCTTCACCGGGGACAAAGCCGCTCCGGCTGGAATCAAAGGGCCTGCTTGCCTTGTCGGGTTCGCTATTACCTTTATAGAGGGCGCCTGCCTTCTTGTAGGCCAGAATGCCTCCCGGACTCAGACGAGAATCACCGCCTCCGGCAAGGGCATGATCAAGATAACCGTTCTTTATCTTCCGAAACGCCTCTCCGATTGCCTGCAATGAAGCTGCACAGGCAGTGCATACAGTGAGGTTCTCTCCGTGGATACCTGAAAGCTTTGCGATAGCAGATGCGGCGGTATTGGGCAGAAATTTCAGTATCCACAAGGCCTGAAGGTCTTCCCGGTCAATTTCTCCTCCCCTGATCTCCGGGAATTCGCCGCCGATATTGAGGTTCGGACCGGCGCCGACAAAGAGTCCTGCTTCTGCCAGATCGTCTTTCTTACACCCTGAATTCCTTATGGCTGCCATGGCGGAGGCAACAGCAAACTGAGAGCCGCGGTTTAGATAACGGCCATCCTTAAAGGGGCCTGTATAGTCACGGACGTTAAAGTCCCTGATGGGGGAGGTAACGACTTCGCCGTCAAAGGCGGGCCTTTCGAAATTAACTTTTCTCTCTTTGAAACTCTCTATAATCTCCCCGCTCTCATGGCCCAGAGATGAAAGAATCCCCATGGAGGTAATAACGACCCTTCGTTTCATTTTAATGTCCCTACAAAAAGAGGAAAATTAAGTTGAAAATGATCGGCGAAGTAAAAAGCTCCAGAGGCAAGGCAACGCAGCATATGGACTTTTTACAATGCCGTCAGATTTCCCTGTAGATCTCTGTGATGTCCTTTCTCTTGATATAGGCCGGCTCTTCATCGGCATATCCTGTTGTAACAAAGCACTTGATCTCTATCCCTTTCAAGCCGAGGATTTCCTCGGGTTTCTGGATAAAGATCAGGGGTGCCGTGAGAATACAAGAACCGAGGCCAAGCTCCTCCCCTTTTAAAAGATATCCCTTAAGAGCCAGACCTACGGCAATGTCTATGTCCCTGTGTTTCTTATGCCCTTGTTCCATGGCGCCTGCGCGGAACAGCCTATCCGCGAGATTGATAAATGTCATGGTGGTTCCCACAGCAAGAAGTACGGGGGCATGGAGCATGAACTCTGAGTACCGGCTGTAGGCATTGATCCAGTTTCTCAATCTTTTTGAACTGCTCGAATTCTTAACAGCCGTGAATAGACGCTCCTCGCCTTCGCGCATGGCCTGAAGCAGACAGTCCTTCAACTCTGGGGAAAGGATGCGGATAAACCGCACGGGCTGGCTGTTTGTCGGTGAAGGCGCCCTACTGGCTGCCAGGATCATCCTTCTTACCCATTCTTTGGGAGGGCATTCGGGCTTGTACTTCCTGATGCTTCTCCTCCTATTGATCAGTTTATCCAGAGGCGTTATGTCCAAAGTGTTAACCCCCCCCTGACCGGTAAGTCACGTAACTGATAAGGTCTTTAATTTTCAATTGAGGGCCTTCTTTGATATGAGCCACTATTTCCGCTATCCTGTCTTCACCAAGAAAGGGATATCTTCCTGCAAGATATTGGACTGCGTCTTTCCCTTGCTGATTCGCTTCTGTAGAATAAAGTCTGAACCGTGTCAGGAATATCTCATCATCCTTCACGGCGATTTTAAACCGGCTATTTATAGTTACGGCGAGTTCCAGAAGGTCAATTGACTCAGCGCCCAAATCCTGGATGAGAAGAGTCTCCGGCGTAATTTCCCTGTCTTCAAGGTCCAGGAGCTCCTCGATAATTTTCTTTAATTCAGCAAAAACGTCCATGTGTCCTCCACTTTCGGATGTGCAACTCAAGACTTTTCTTTTGCTAGAGAGTTTCGGCAGCTTTTCATTTTCCGGATGTGAGACCGCCGTCCATGGAAATCTCCGTTCCGTTAATGCTGGCGGCGCCGTCGGAAAGCAGGAAGAGAATCGTCTGGGCAATTTCTTCGCCTGTTATGGCCCTCTTTATCGGCGTCATCTCAAGAATTTTCCGATCCTGTTTTTGCAGATAAATTCTGCCCCGCCCGGCATCGATATAACCGGGGCGAAGAATCACCGTGGTCACACCGCGTTCCCCCAGCTCCAGTCCCATATTGCGATAGAGGGCCTCCGAGGCCAGCTTGGCGGCTGCATAAAATCCCTGGCCGGGATTGGGTCTTGCCGCGGCAGCAGAAGAAACAAAAACGAGTCTCCCCTTTCTTTTCTTCAGCATCGCCCTTCCAACCCTTTTCAGAATCTCGGCGCGAAAGGAGATGTTCTCCATGAAATAACTGTAAACCCTTTCCTCGTCTGCTCCGGCGATAAGGCTCTCATAATTTCCCTGGGCAAAATCTACCAGGAAATTGAGGTCATCACCAATTTGGGTGAAGATGGAATCCAGCGAATCACGATCACCGAAATTCAGATAACAAGTCTCGTATCTCCCATGAAATGGCCGCAGAGCCTCTCTGATTGTGTTTAAACCCTTATCGTCTCTGTAAGTGAGAAGCGGAAAAAGATCAGATTCTATCATGGTTTGAGCCAGAACAAGAGCAAGCTCGCAGGTGCCTCCCAGAACGAGGGCACGAGTTCCCGAAAAGTGGAGGCTCATCTTTTCAATACCCCCGTAACGATCTTCCTCTTCCCCCGATGAATGAGGCAGTAGAGCCTCTCCCCATCAAATTCGATACGAAATGCATAATGGCCTGGGGAGAGAAATTCTCTGAACCTGAAGTTTTCTATGGCAAGATAATCCGGCAGTAATCCGGCGTTCGCTGCCGCTTCCAAAAATGCATGCACTATCAGGCTGCCGGGGACAACGGGGTAACCGGGGAAGTGATCCTGGTAAATTCCGTCATCGGGATCAAAATAGAAGACGCCCTCCCAGGAGCCATTCCCGGGGCCTTTATCTGGCACTTTTTTATCACCGGCCATGGCGAGGCCTCACTTTTCTTCTGTGACCATGCGAATGGAATCGTATACAGTCTGACAGAGGAGATCTATTTCCTTCTTAGAAATGCTCAAGGGTGGCATCAGGACGATGACATCCCCTAGAGGGCGGATAATCACGCCTCTATTTCTTGCTTCCATGATTACCCTATGGCCCGTTCTCTTCTCCGGAGGAAAGGGCTGCTTTGTCTTTCGGTTGTAAACTAGTTCTATGCCCACCATGATGCCGCACTGGCGGACCTCTCCGACGTGCTCCAGTGAGGCAAATGGTTTTAGCCTCTTTGCGAGGTGCGCAATTTTACCCTTGAGCCTGTCGAGGGTGCGCTCCTCTTCGAAGACCTCAAGACTGGCGATGGCAACGGCGCATGCCAGGGGGTTTCCCGTAAACGTGTGTCCATGGAAAAATGTCTTGAACTCTGCGAACTCCCCGAGGAAACCCTCATAGATTTCCTCCGTCACAAGGGTTGCCGCAAGGGGCAGGTAACCGCCGGCTATTCCCTTTGCCAGGGCCATGATGTCCGGCACGACCCCTTCGTGTTCGCAGGCAAACATCTTTCCTGTCTTGCCAAAGCCGACTGCCACTTCGTCGGCAATCATGAAGATATTGTAACGGGTGCATAACTCTCTTACCCTTTTCAGGTATCCCGGTGGCTGCACCAATATGCCGCCAGCTCCCTGAACCAAGGGCTCTATGACGAGAGCGGCAATCTCCTGGCCATGAGCCTTCATGATCTCTTCCACGTGCGTCAGGCACTCGAGCCCGCAGGCGGGATAGGTCTTTCCCAAGGTGCAGCGGTAACAGTAGGGTGCATCCGCCTTGAAAGACGGGAAGAGCAGGTCTTTATACATGGAATGGAAGAGATCAATCCCTCCCACACTCACGGAACCTATGGTGTCCCCATGATAGGCATTGGACAGGCGAATGAATTTTTTCTTGCTGCCCTTTCCCAAAGGGCATTGCTGGTGGTACTGAAAGGCCATCTTGAGGGCTATTTCACTGGCTGTGGAACCATTATCGGAGTAAAAAACCTTGGTCAATCCTGCCGGGGCAATCTCGATTAATTTTTTTGCTAATGTGATTGCCGGTATGTTGGAAAGTCCCAGCAAGGTTGAGTGGGCGATTTTTTTGAGTTGCTCCTTAAGGGCGCCGTCGAGTTTCCTTTTCCTGTGGCCGTGAACATTGGTCCAGAGCGAAGACACACCATCAAGATAGGTATTGCCGTCAGTGTCCTTTAATAAACATCCCTTCCCTTCTTCAATAATGAGCAGCTTCTCATTGACATAACCCCGCATCTGGGTAAAGGGATGCCAAACATACTTCTTGTCATGGATCTCCAGTTCTTTTCCATCTTTGCCGGTCATATTATCTCAACCTCTGATTCTGCTATAAAGATTTCTCCGCCCCAGGCGGTGTACCATTGTCATTGCGAGGGAGTGAAACGACCGAAGCAATCTCACATGGTGTTGAAAATATAGAGATTGCCGCGCTCCCTTCGGTCGCTCGCAATGACAAACGAAAATCGTGTCAAAGCTCCTCCAGGCGAAATGAGAGTTAGTTTTGAAACGACGTGAAACCTATAAAACCCTCTACACCTAGCTCAACAGGGTTACGTCCCCGGAGATTATCCTCTCAATCGTGCCCTCACTATCTCTGAGGATCAGAAACCCGTCTTTGTCTATATCCAGGACTTCTCCCATGCGCACACGGTCCATGAGGTCAACGCTGATCCGCCGGCCGATGATATCAGCAAAATTCTTCCATCGATTCATAACGGGATCAAAGCCCTTTGTCTTGAATGTCTCATAATATATTTCGAGCCACTCAAGATATGCACGAAGAAGGGCAATCCTGGGGAAGGGTTTGCCTGTCTCCATGAGAATAGATGTTGCCGTTTGTCTGATATCGGGGTGGAGACTTTGACGCGGCGTATTCACATTCACACCGACGCCGATGACCACATAATCGATTCTATCCATGTCAGTGCTGATTTCCGTAAGAATGCCTGCAACCTTCCTGCCATTGATCATTATGTCATTGGGCCATTTGATATTGATCTTTAATTTCGTAAGGGAAAGTAAAGCTTCCGCTACAGCTACGGATGCCATGAGAGTGAGTTTAGGAGCTTCATTTGGCGAGATGGGAGGCCTTAAAATAATGGAGGTATAGATTCCCTCGCCTGGAGGCGAAAACCAGAATCTTCCTTTTCGTCCTCTTCCCTGTGTCTGCTTCTCCGCGACAACCACCGTTCCTTCAGGAGCGCCGTCGCCTGCCAGATACTTAGCCCTTACGTTGGTTGAGTCCGTTTCCCTGAAATAAATAATTTCTCCCTTGCCGAAGACGTTGGTTTTCAGCCCTTCCCGAATCTCATCAGTGAGAAGCAGATCGGATGTCTGCCGGAGGAGGTAACCTTTTTTTCGCGAGGATTCGATGACATAGCCATCGCCCTTTAAACTGCCGATGTGTTTCCATATGGCCGACCGGGAAACAGTCATTTTATGTGCCAGGAATTCGCCGGAGACCCAGGCTCCTTTAACTTCTTTTAAATAGATGAGTAATTGCTGTTTTGTGGACATGGGCGGCTCATAACATCCTCGTGACCAATTGTCAACCCAAAATATAAATGCGGTTGACTTATATTACGCTCTCTGATATGGGCAAATACTCTTGGGACGCATCAATAAACGGACATCCCGCGAAAAAGGAGAAAAGTATGTTCAACAGAAAAATTATGGAGCTGACGGAAAAGATTATACACCATGGCGGGGATGCTATTTCGTACGAAGATGCCTGTGAGCTTGCAGGACTTCCGGAAAAGGATACCATGGACTTATTATTCTGCGCCCACAAGATCAAAAAGATGCGAGAGGAAAAAGAAACCATTCTGTGTTCCATCATCAATGCCAAATCGGGTTTTTGCTCCGAAGATTGCGCCTTCTGCGCTCAGTCTGCACATCACAGAACGGAGATCAAGACCTATCCCTTATTGGATGAAGAAGAGATTGTGAAAAGCGCAATCCAGTTAGAAAAAGGCGGCGCCACAAGGTATTCCATGGTCACAAGCGGATACATGCTGAGAGATGCGGAACTGGATGTCATCTGCCGCTGTGCCGCTGCCATTAAGAAAAAAACGGCTCTTACGGTCTGCGCGTCACTGGGTATGCTCAAGGAAGCCACGGCACGCAGGCTCTCAGAAGGGGGGATCGCCGTTTACCATCATAATCTGGAAACGGCCCGGAGCTTTTTTGACAAGGTATGCACCACCCATGACTATGATGAGGATATTGAAACTGTCAAGCTTGCCAAGGCCGCAGGGATGAAGGTCTGTTCGGGAGGCATCCTGGGACTTGGTGAAACCTGGGAGCAGCGCGTGGAAATGGCCTTTACTCTGAAGGAACTCGACGTTGACGGCATACCGATAAATTTTCTGAATCCCATTGCCGGCACGAGGATGGAAAACAGACCCCTCCTTACGCCCCTGGAGGCATTGAAGTGCATAGCCATTTTCAGATTCGTGAATCCTGACAAGAATATCCTTATCTGCGGTGGAAGAGAGGTTACTCTCAGGGATTATCAATCCTGGGCCATGCTTGCCGGCGCAAATGGCCTGATGATCGGCAACTATCTGACAACGCAGGGGCGCAACATTAAAATGGATACGGACATGGTAAAAGATCAACAGGCCTTGTTGTAAAAAATCCCAATGCCCCATGTAAGTGTGTTTTTTTCGCCACACATGCGGGGCGTCTCTTATAGTTTCTAAACAGTTCCCCTTGTCATTTAAACCGCCTTCTATTCCTCAGGGAAAACTCCGGGAGAAGAGTTATAAGTTATTGTAACTAATGAAATTGTCCACAACCCACCAGGGCTTTACCAATTTGCATCGGCCCTTTTGCTCCTCGCCATGACATTGATTGTTCATTTTCGAGGCTTTTACAGGTGTCTCCATGCATTTCTTTGACGGTAGGAAGCGTCTGGCATTTTAGCCTTTATTTACAGTATGTTACCGATGCCCATTCTTCTCTGATATTCCTGATTCGCAACGCTGGTACGCTTATTGCTGGCTAAATGTTAGAAAAGGGGCTTCTCTGCAAGGCCCTTATTTTAAAATAGCGGCAAAAAGGCTTGACAACGAATATTGATGGTGTTACATCTTTCTGCCGTAAATCTCAATGAAAGGAGGTGAAGGAGGTATTTCAGGGGCCTTTGGATAATTCTGGAGGCCGAAGTTTTTAAAGTGGTTCTAATGAGAATGGTCTTTCAGGAACATGCCCGGAAAGATCAATATGAAAAAAACGAAAACAGGAGGAAACAATGAAGAAACTTTGGATAGTTTTACTATCAGTTGCCCTGATCATGGCCTTCGCCATGCCCGTATGTGCGGCGGATGTGAAGATGAGCGGAAACTACATCATCCAGGGCTACTATGAAAACAACCGCGCCCTGGTGAAGGACGGCCAAGCCTCGGTTGGCAATATCTGGCAGAGGCTTCGGCTTCAGACAGATATCCAGGTTCAGGAAGGCCTGAAGCTGACGGCCAGAGCTGACATTATGGAGAAGATCTGGGGCGCGGCGAGAGCGCCTATTACTAGTTCCGGAAGTACGATTAGCGTACCTGCTTTCGGCTATGACAGCAACGGGAACAACTGGGAAGCTGAGAACATCAAGTTCGAGCACGTCTATGTTTCCGCCAATCTCTTTGGCGGTCTCCTCAGGGTCGGCTACCAGCAGCAGTCGGTGTTCGGTACCGCCTTTGCTGACAGCGGCGACTCGACCTACGGCCCCAGGGTCAGATACGATTACCAAATCGGTCCCTGGACACTCATAGCCCTCTGGGACAAGATCGAAGGTACCCAGTACTATAGTGCTAAAGGTCCCGCCGGCAACATAGGCGATCCTGCCTACCAGGTTGATGCAACCGCGGAAAAGTACGTTGGTGCCTTTATGTATAACTGGGGCAAGGGTAATGCGGGTTTACTCTTCTACTACTATCTCCTCAGCCAGACCTCCGGTCCGTCCTCGGCAGCAGTTACTGACACGGGCTACAAGGGTCAGTTCTGGGTATTTGACCCGTACTTCAAGGCCCAGATCGGTCCTCTCTATCTTGAGGGTGAGCTCACTTACTGGGTAGGCAAGTCACGGAAGGCTGAAGGAAATAATCCAGCTAACAGGGACATCGACCGTGACGGATGGGGCGCTTATCTCACAGGCACGTATGATTTCGCGCCCATGTACGCAGGTGCTTTGTTTGCCTATGTGTCGGGTGACGACAAAGGAACGACTGATAAAGATGAACAAGGACCTCCGGGGGGCACCGACTTCAACCCCTGCCTGATGTTATTCAACTACGATCTTGCCAGGTGGAATGGCGCCTACGGGACTAACGGCGCAGCATACGGGTATTCAGCCAACACCCAAATGAGCAACGTGATGCTTCTGCAGTTCTTCGTCGGTATGAAGCCTGTACCGAAACTGGACATCAGGGCGAGCTACAGCTGGGCCCAGGCGGACAAGGACGGCGCAGCGGTTGGTTGGCAGGACAAGAATTACGGTAGCGAACTTGATATTACTGCTACCTACAAGATCTATGACAACCTCTCCTACATGGTGGGCTTTGGCTACCTGTGGGCAGGTGACTATTTCAAAGGCACCAATCCAACAGGGCAGGTCGATAACGACTATCTCATAACTCATAAACTGACACTCACCTTCTAATCCAGTCGTTATTTGTCACACGAAATAAACCCCGGGGGGATGCCCCTCCGGGGTTTTTTCATGCCCAAATTTCCTTGACCCGTAAACTGCGAGTGTGTTAAATTTCTTATAAATGAACCATTAGGAATCCTATATGCCTATCTATGAATTTGAATGCAGCGCCTGCAAACATGTATTTGAGTGTTTCATGAAGGTAGATGAAGATCAGAAAGGTCTCACCTGTCCCAAATGCGGGGCATTGAATCCCAAGAAATTGATAGGGCGTGCAAGCTTCCACAGCCGGGAGAGATTTGAGGAACGTCTGGCCAGAAGAATGGCGGCGCGTCAAGCTGAAAACAAGGGGGCAGGCAATCAATAAAGTCCATGGCAACCTGACCGGCCTCGGGGCGGAACAGATAAGGAGGATCGGTCAACTCTACCGGAGGAAGGTGCCGCCGGAACGCGTCATTACCCATGAACTGGCGAGGCAACTCACATCACTTTCGCGGGAAATCAACCGTCAGATAGGCATCCTGATAAGCCGCAGAGGCGAAATCGCCTACGTCATCGCCGGCTCGCCCAAGGACATCATGATCCCCGGCCTTGACGGCTTCCGCTCTTCTTCCACACGTTTCAAGGGTCTTCGTCTAATCCACACCCATCTAAACGGTGAGGGACTCACCACTGACGACCTTACGGACCTGGCCCTCCTCCGCCTCGATCTCATCTCAGCCGTCGAGACCGGAGACGATGGCCTTCCCGGTTATGCCCACACGGCCCACCTGATTCCGGAAAACCCCGATGGCAGGTACTGGCTCATTATGGAGAAGGTTCGGCCGTCGGAGATGGACCTCAATTTTCTTGCCTTCATTCAGGCCCTGGAGAGCGAATTTGCAAAAAAACAGAAAACGAGGAAAGTAGATTCTACGGACCGCGCCATACTGATCCGTGTAGAAACGAGACCCCTTGCCGACAGCCAGGGCTCATTGGATGAGTTGAAGGAGCTTGCCCGTTCCTGCGGGGTTGAGGTCTTCGACAGCATCATCCAATACCGGGAGCAGATAGACTCCAGATTCATCCTCGGCAAAGGTAAAATTTCGGATCTTGTCATCAGGGCCATGCAGATAGGGGCGAATCTCCTCATCTTCGACCACGAATTGCAACCGGCGCAGCTCAGATCCATTACGGATTTTACGGAAATGAAGGTCATCGACCGCACCCAGGTCATTCTTGATATCTTCGCCCGGCGCGCCCACAGCAGAGAGGGCAAGCTTCAGGTAGAACTTGCCCAGTTAAAGTATCTCCTCCCCAGGCTGGTGACAAAGAATACGGCCATGTCGAGGTTAACGGGAGGCATCGGTGGAACAGGGCCGGGGGAAACAAAGCTGGAGATAAACCGCCGACGTGTGAGGGATCGAATCCACCGCCTCGAACGTGAAACGCACGGCATCGAAAGGGCAAGGGAACAGCGCCGCGTTAAACGGGGGAAAAGGGGTCTTCCCGTGATATCCATAGTGGGCTACACAAATGCCGGGAAATCTACCCTCTTGAATACGCTTACAAAAAGCAGGGTCTTCACGGAGGACCGCCTGTTTGCGACCCTTGATCCGAAAAGCTCGCGGCTCCGCTTTCCCCGGGATACGGAAGCCATCATCACCGATACGGTGGGCTTCATCAAGGAGCTTCCGCGGGACCTCTTCGCTGCCTTTCGGGCGACCCTTGACGAACTTAATGAAGCCGATGTCCTTCTGCATGTAATCGACATCAGCAACCCAAATTTTGAAAGCCACATAGGGGCAGTTGAGAAAATCCTGGAGGAGCTTGCAATTATCGGGAAGCCGACCATTCGTGTCTTTAACAAGGAGGACCGTTTCGCCGACAAGGCAATGCTGCAAAACCTCTGTCAGAGATTTGGTGCCATAGCAATATCAGCCCTCAACGCCGAAACCCTTCCCCCTCTCGCAGAAAAGATGGAGGCCATTATCAATCAAACCCGGCCGAGGATTAATCCGGTCGAAGCTACGTCGCTCCCATGTGATGAGTAATGTACATGACCACTTCAGGCGATTTGTAGAATATCAAGTTCGCATTGACCAACTATGCTCTACTTGTTTATGGTAACAAATTTTGCAATAGACATTTGGAGGCACTGTGAGAAAGGGAGAGGCATTGAAAGCTTCTAAGAAGAAACAGAAAGTCATCCCCAGTATAGAAAAAAAGGAGGTAAAAAAGCGGCAGGTGCCGTGGGGTTTAACATCCATGGTGCTCATATGCCTGGTGGGTGTGATAGCTTATTCCAACTCTTTTGATTGTTCTTTTCATTTTGATGATAAACCGAACATTGAGGAGAATATGGCCATACGGAATCTCTCCAATGTGAAAGCCTGGTGGGGTTTTGTCCCCAGCCGTCCCATGGGGACTCTATCCTTCGCCTTGAATTATCATTTTCATCGACTTGTTGTGTGGGGATACCACCTCGTTAATCTGGCGATACATATTACTAATGCCGTATTGTTATGGTGGCTGGTAATATTGACAATGTCGACACCTGTGATGAGAGGCCAGCCTGTGAGCAGACACAAAATGTCAATGGCCCTTTTTGCTGCTTTGCTCTTCGTATCCCATCCTCTGGCGACCCAGTCGGTAACGTAT
>Ga0209048_10003334_pt1 | contig 15598 bp, 11 predicted proteins | sample FrelakmetCRP12CR_FD_187146 | JGI IMG/M metagenome (GOLD analysis project Ga0209048, IMG submission 187146) | Freshwater lake sediment microbial communities from the University of Notre Dame, USA, for methane emissions studies - CRP12 CR (SPAdes)... | ecosystem: Environmental > Aquatic >... | reverse complement strand
TATAGCTCAGTGGTCATGGCAGTGCTTGCTGATCCCGCGCGCCCCTACAAACTTCCAGCTATCATAGCTATTCTGGCGGGTCTGCTGGCTGGTACTTTAGCAGGTCTCATCAATGGTTTCTTTGTTGCTGTGCTGCGCGTTCCCTCATTTATTGTGACACTGGCTGCGTCGATCTTTTATTCGGGATTGCTGCTCTTCTTGCTAGCAGGACAAAGTACGCTCATCATCTCCGATCCCCTTATCCTTGGCATCACGAATGGTTTCCTGAATATCTACCTTGGTGTCGCTTTGGCTCTCATCGCCGTAGTGCTGTATGCCTTTAGCCTGATTATGAGCTACGTGAGACGAAAGAGAGCTGGCCTCAGGACCATGTCGCTTCTGCAGCTTGTTGTGCAGATTGTGATTTTAGCACTACTCGTTGGAGGGGCTGTTTGGATTTTTGACAGCTACAATGGTGTGCCTTATGAGGTTGTGATCCTCTTTGCATTGATAACGCTGTTCTGGCTGATCATGACGAGAACCTCATTCGGCCGCCACGTCTATGCTGTCGGGGGTGGCACTGAGGCGGCCCGCCGCGCGGGTATAAATGTGGTGGGTATCCGCATTGCATGCTTTACATTGTGCTCGACACTTGCTGCTGTGGGTGGAGTCGTATTTGCTTCATATGGTACTGCTGTTGCCAGTGCGATCGACCCAACGTTGCTGCTCAATGCGATCGCAGCAGCTGTGATCGGTGGTGTTAGCCTCTTTGGCGGTCGGGGCTCGGTCTGGTCGGTCGTGCTAGGAGCGCTCATCATCGGTAGCGTGGTCAATGGCCTGGCGCTACAGAATCAGCCCGTATATACATCAGAAATGGTCGAGGGTGTCGTCTTGTTGATCGCCGTGACCGCAGATGCCCTTGTACGCAGGGCTCAACAGCGTACAGGCCGCTAATGTATACGTTGGGACAATAACTTAAACGGTCTGGCTTCCTGGCCAGACCGTTTTTTATGCAAGAAGTAAATGAATCGTAGAGTATAATGTACTCCAGAGAAAAGAATATAGATTGGCGGAACATATTATTGTTTAAACGTATCCTTTACCAGGCATTGAGGAAATCAGTGGGTTTTTCATTTAACTGCCTGAATGTTTGCCTGTTTGGAAACTTACCCCCTCAAGGGTGTATCAGTGTGATTGTCGAAGACCAGGGTAGATTTTTATTACTCAAGCGGCCAAATGGAACTCTAGTCTTTCCCGGTGGCTTTATGCGCTGGCGAGAACATCCAACTCAGACAGCGTTGCGCGAATTCAAAGAAGAAACTGGATTACAAGTGACATTACACCATGTCGTTGCTTGCTATTCGAATACCAGTACGGGCTTTGGGAGTATGAGCACTTTGACGGTCGTCTTTTGTGGGGAAGTGAGTGGTGGGGATATGCGTGGCAGCGTTGAGGGGCATCCTTGCTGGATCAAAGAATCCGATTTACTTGAGATAGTTGATTTCCGCTATAAATCCATGCTCAATGATTATCGCGAGCATCGCAGACAACACGATAAACAGGAATTTTGTGGTGCCTTGGTGAGGGAGATGGCGCAAAAGAACCTTTAGTTTGAAAATTGACTCAGGAAATTCCATATGACGGCGTTGGTGTCAATGGTGTGCGAGTTATAACCTATTCCAAGAGTTGGGTTTGAGTCTGGCCATACGTGACCACCATCGCTGATACGGTAATGTTGAATAATAGCACCAATAGCGCATTGAGACCATTCCAGAGCCGTGACATCTGCCTTCTGGAAGATTACTTTGCTGGCTGGTTTACACTGATCATGAGCAAGCCAGAAGTTTAAATACGTTTGAACAGATGACATACCCATGTAAGCATTGCCATCATATGGCGCAAACTGATCTGCTTGCCCGTGAATTTCCAACACAGGAATTGGTCGCGATGCATTGCAGCCGCCCGGTATGCGATAGAAAGCACCTGCTACGGTTGCAAAGGCAGCGATTTGATTACTGAGCGTGCAGGCGATACGATATGCCATACCACCACCTAGCGAATAGCCAGTAACGTAGATGCGATGTGCATCAACACAGTAGTTGTGCTCGAAATAACTGATAAGGTCACTTGTGAACTGTACATCGTTGGCATCGCCGGTCGGGCCGTAAGCTCCTACGCCGGCATTCCAGGCGGGCGGGTTATCGATACCTTGCGGGAAAATCAGAACGAATCCAGCTTTGTCTGCTTCAATACCCATATTTGTGCGTTGAGCTGTTCGCAGTGCTGTATTTTGATAGCCATGATAGTTAATGACCAGCGCTTGTGGTTGATTGCCATATGATGGCGCCAGGTGAACGATAAAGGTACGAGTGAGTCCGCCAGATTGAATTGATGAAGTTTCGTCACCGATTTTATGAAGAGATGTGTGACATTTGTTATGAATTGGGGCGATGTTACTAGCAGACTTGACTGAATTCGTTGAGGATTGCCTCATTCCAGGAATTATGCCTGCGTAAGCGTTAAAAACAATCGCACCCAGAATTAAAACGAGAGAAGCACCAATACCTATTAAAACTACAAAGCGACGATTTATGTGTGAAGACTGATGTTTAGAATCCTGCATCTACTCCGCTCTTCGTAATATCTCATTCTTATTTGAACGAAGCCGAGTATAGCATGTATGTGTGACGTGTCGCAAGTAATGCAAACGTGCTATACTCCTACAAATATCTTTTGATTAGACTCGTTTATTGAAAAACCTGGAAGCATTTAAAGTATATGGAATATATACGTACGGAAATCATTGAGGTTAATGCGAAATACCCCGAGCCAGGGGTGATTGAGCGTGCCGCAAGATTATTACATAATGGTGAGATTATCGTTTTTCCTACTGAGACAGTGTACGGCCTTGGAGCCGATGCTTTTCAAGAGGCAGCATTGGAGCGTATTTTTGCGGCTAAGGGGAGACCTTTAAGTGATCCGCTGATCGTGCATATAGCTGATGAGCATGAACTTGAACTTTTGACGACAAAGATACCCACAGAAGCAAAGTTACTGGCTCGGGAATTTTGGCCCGGTCCTCTTACATTAATTCTACCAAAGGGATCTCGTGTGCCACATCTGGTAACAGCAGGGTTAGAGACGGTCGCTGTTCGTATGCCTCGACACCCTGTTGCATTGGCATTGATTAGAGCATCAGGTTCTCCGATAGCCGCACCGAGCGCAAATCGTTTTATGCATATCAGTCCAACAACAGCGCAACATGTTTATACTGATCTATCTGGTAAAGTGCCGTTAATCCTGGATTCCGGACCTTGTGAAATAGGTGTAGAGTCAACGGTGCTTGATCTTTGTTCCGATGAGCCGAGGATTCTACGTCCTGGAGGAATCAGTCTGGAGGCATTACGCACTGTACTGCCTGATGTACAGCCCCCTGAACAACGAAATAAAGTAGATGAAGTTGAAGAAGACCTGGCGATGAAAGCTCCAGGCCAACTGCTTACCCATTACGCTCCTAGCGTCCCTTTGTTGCTATTTGATGGCACAGTTGAAGAAATGCATACTTCTATATTGGCTGAAATTGGGCGACGATACGTAAAGGGCGAACAGGTTGGCATCCTGATATCAGAAGAAGATATTCCCATGTTTCAGGATACTCAAGCATGCATTTATTCTGCTGGTAGCGAAAAAGATTTAAAGCAGGTAGCTGCTCATTTGTTTGCAGGTTTACGCTCTCTTGAGGAAGCACGCGTACAGGTTATACTTTGTCGCAATTTTGGAGAGCAAGGCCTGGGACTTGCTATTCGTGATCGACTGTTGAAAGCAGCAGGCGGCAAATTCAGAACATGATTCTGAATAATGCCCCTGGCTTATGACTGTAACCCGGGTTATGTACAGAACTCTTCCGCAACGGCAGCTAGAATCTCAGCACAACGTTCAACATGCTCAAGGTTAGACCACTCAACTACAGCGTGCGCGCCCTCTCCACCGGGTCCAAAAATAACTGTAGGGATGCCAGCAGAAGAAAGTAGCGCAGAGTCCATCCAACCGGTATGGCCAATTTCTATCGGCTCGTGTCCAAGTATCGTGGAGGCTTTGTGGAATAGCATTCTCACAATAGGTTCGTCCAGGGAAGTTTCAAATGGTTCGCGTACCATACTGGTCTTGACTGATGCTTTAAAGGATGAATCGGATGCAGCAATCTGACCAAGTATTGCAGGTATTTCGGCTTCGACTTTTTGCAATGTTTCACCTGGGACTGTTCTTCTTTCGGCACTCAAAAAACAGTGTTTGGGGTAGCTAGATAGTTCCTGTCCACCTTGAATCAGCGAAGCGTGGACTGAACCACTTCCAAGGAGACGATGGGAAGGATTAGAGCGCAGGAAGCGATCCAATTTCTCGATACCAACGAGGACATTACCCATTTTTACAATTGCATCGACACCGAGATCGGGCCGAGAGCCGTGGGCAGCAATTCCTTCCGTCTCGATATCTAGCCAGACAAAACCCTTGTGAGCAGTACAAATATTCAACTCGGTTGGCTCGGTGACGATGGCAGCATCCGCACGCCAGTGTTTGACAATTGAAGAGGTGCCGATGCTAGCAAACTCTTCATCTGCGACTGCTGTGACGATCACATCCCCACGTAAGGCGAGTTTTTTTGCACTGGCACCTGCGGCCATAATTGCAGCAAGTCCGCCTTTCATATCGTAAGCCCCACGTCCGTACAAGCGGTTGTCCTGAATAAATGGGTCATGAGGTCGATCCATGCCTACAATACCAACTGTATCCATATGAGCATTCAGGAGGAGTGACCGACCGCCACCTGTACCTCGTGCGATGCCGATGACGTTGGGGCGTCCAGAGGCTGGTTCGTCCCATACAACTTCTAAACCTGCTCGTTCAAACCAATCTGCAATGAAACGGGCAATTTTTTCTTCACCTGCGCCACCTGGTACAAGATCAGGATTGATTGAGTCAATTGCAACCAATTGTCGTAGAAGCTCAATAACTTCGCTCATGTTAGACCTCCTTCGTGATGCTTTACACGAAAATATGCATATTAAAAGACTACCAGTTAATCAGGTTTAGTGGTGCATTCGGGAAATTCGTGGATGTGAACCAAGGCCGATAAATCGGCGATGTGCACGATAAATCGGCACCTACGTTTTCCCTAGTTATTAGCGAGCGCGCCATTTAGTGATAGGTACGAAAAGCATATTTCTTTGAGAACTCCTATGGAAGTCAAGTAGAACTGGCTAGCTACTGAGCATATGCCGTATTTTTAACGCAATTAGTAAGGAAAGTCTCAATTCGGGGTCTTCTAATGATCTACCTAACAATTCTTCAATACGTCCCAGTCGATATAGTAACGAGTTTCGATGCAAATGCATTGTCCGAGCTGTCTCGCTTAAGTTCCCATTGCATTTAAAGAAGCATTCTAAAGTTTCAATTAATGCGTTGTTGCTACGACTGTCAGATTCAGTTAATGGCCCAAGTGTCTCCTGGTAAAAATCTAGCAGTTCCTGGTGTCCATAAAGATGGAAAAGTAGTCTGTAAATGCCCAGCCGGGCAAAATAATGTATCTTGCCTTCACCGAAAAGCCGTCTCCCAATTTCAAGCGCTTGCTTCGCTTCACGATAGGATTGGGAAATGTGTTGTACATCTTTTGCAACGCGTCCAAAACCAGCCGAGAAGGTGGGCAGGTTACCATTACCTATCTTACCCTGTTGTAATCTTGCCTGAACTCGATCCATACGTGTGGAGATCGTTTTTTCAAGTTCACTTTCAATGACTCCAATACTTCCATTTGCGGGTAGAAGAGCCAGTACACGTCGAGCTTCAAAGGATACCCAGCACGCAGGCCAAATGCGTTGTAATTCGTCACGAATTCTTTTACTCCATTGAGCATGATAACTGCTTGTTGGATATTCGGGTTCATTTTGTCCAATTTCAAAAATGGCCACTATTTGTGGAACCAGTAGATCGTAGCCGAGTAAACGAGCGCGTGTAAGGATTTCATCAGTTTGCAGATAGTTGCCTTGCAAGACATCCATTAATGCTTCTGCTGAATAGCGGCTTTCAACCTCGTTGCGGTCTCGCTCCCGCGCAAATTCCAACGCAAGAATGGGCGTAACCTGGCCTAGAATGAGCCTTTCAAGGTAGTCGAAATCGGTATCCTTCCCGATGATCGAGAGATAGCCAACCTCTTCGTGGCGAATCTGTATGGGGACTGTGATGCGTTTTAAACCTTTTCGCAAGAGATTCTCATCGGTTAGTGATGAAGGTAGTGTTTGAGTTTCGCTGTCAGAAGGGGCGGCCTGGAACCGTAGCTCTTGATCGGCGTCTTGCACAATCACCCATTTGTTGCGAGTCAAGGCAAGGTGTTCACAAATCCCTTGCAGACCAGCTCCCTGTATGCTTAATTGCATCAATTGATGGGAAATTTCGGTAGCTTTACGTTCGTTTTCACCTCGAAAGCTAACAATAAAGGTAATAACTTCACGCTCGATTTCTTCAAGTGGAGCTGTTAATGGAAGAAGTATGAGCGGTATGTGGAGTTGGTCGGCGAGAGATAGAGTTTCTTTTTCTAAACTTTCCAGTGAAGAAGTGGCTATAGCTATAGCTGCAACACCTTCTCTCTGCAAACTTGTCAACAGGTGTGGCAATGTTTCATCGAGGCGATGCAATTGTGAGAGCGCAAGTAGAGCAAGTTCACCCCCACGCACGCGTTCAAATGCTGGAAGACGTGCTCTCATACGTGTAGCCCATGTTACACGGCGATCCAAACCTTCCCCTCCGGCTACAAGTTGCGCATCCCGTGGAATGAGCAGGGAGAGGATGTTACGTACAGATGCCGAGGAGATTGGGGATGTCGAATTATTCATCACTCATGCAAAAAGGGAAGCGCGGCGATTATCGCCGCGCTGTTGATGTGGCTGTGGTGCCACTGGCCTTCTGCGCTTTGCGCTTTTCGTCGTATTTTTTTGCTTTGATTCGATGTTTTCGCCATGCAACTCTTTTTGTTTTGTTCATTTTGTTTTCCCTTTCAGCTTAGATTATTATATGTTGTAACTATTCGGTTACTTTTTATCTTTCGCCGCCTTCGGCGACGAGGGGAGAGTAGTGAGCGGGGACACCCCGCGCCCCGTCAGGGGACTCTGTCCCCTGGCACCCCTTAAGTCCGCGCCTGTGGGGACACCCCGTACCCTGCCAAGGGGCCTTGCTAGCCCCTTGGAACCCCTTGCTAGATAGTTACTATAGAATTTATTCTTCAGATTCCATACCGCCCTCAAATTCGATTTCGGTCATTTCTTCTGGTTCGTCTCCACCATCGTAGTATTCATCTTCGTTGCTCATATCTTCGTCGTCTTCACGATCATAGCGTAACAGGCTTTCCTTGGTATAGGCACGAATAATATCTCCGCCTCCCTGCGATGGGAAACTGACTTTACCAAACATGCCTGGATGCTGATATTCTTCACGGATAATTAAACGTACCTGACCATTTTCCATGGCAAGAATGGCCGCTGCGTAGCGATTACCACCTTCCATGAAATTGATTAAGCGGTTAGCAAGACGCAGCTCAATCTGTCCGATATCTTCACCAGCGGCATTGCGTACGAGAAGAGAATGGCCGCTAACGTGGAGTTGAACTTTGTCACCAACACCTACTTTAGCGAGAACGGAGGCTGGAGAGATGTTGATCAATTCAGTCATGCCAGTTTTACCAGTTTCTTCGATGAAGAGACGCGGGTCAATGCGCTCCGATCCAGCATGGATTTGAACGGGTTCCTCCTGCAAAAGTGAGAGCCGTTCCAGGTTCTTTTTTGCGATAGCGTTATCCGGGCTGTATTTCAGCGTTTGAGAGTAAGATTGACGGGCCTCGATATATTGTCCAAGTTCACTGTATGCCTTGCCTAGACGATTATAGGCATCTGGTTCAGCAGGGAATAAGTTGAGAATGTTTTTGTTCGTTACTACCGCTTCTTCCCATTGACTTGATAAAGCCTGTTGAATAGCCAGGTCAGTCCACTGTTTCTTTAGCCGCGCCTTCTCTTCAGCTGATTGTGTTTGTGTCATCAATACCTCCTCAATCCACACTAGTTTTTCACGGGCGAACATTTGGGTGAAACCCTGTATCCTGACAAGAGCGCTCACTTCTCTTGCGTCCCGTTATCCAAAGCTCTATTTTGTGTCTATGCCTGGGGTACATAGTGTAGTCAGCATATTATAGCGCAACCATGCAACCTTGCAAGGACCAGGCAGTTGCCCGTTCAATATGAACGTTCACAAGATCTCCAGGTTTAATAACTTGAGGTCCATATCCATTTTTAGATATGTCTTCTTCAGGTTGCTGGAAGAAAACCCATTTATTTGTACGATTACGCCCTTTCCATTGTTGACGACCGTGAGAGTTGTTTATATCTTCTACCAGTACTTCTTCTATCTCGCCGATTAGCTGCTGGTTACGTTCAAGGGCAATGTTGGCCTGAACTGCTTCTACAGCGTGTAAGCGGCGTTTCTTTTCGGCTAAAGGTATATTGTCATCCCATCGCGCAGCAACGGTTCCTGGACGAACTGAGTATGCTGCTACATGCACTACGTCAAAGCGAATCTCTTCAAGCAGATCGAGAGTATGCTGGAATTCTTCGTCAGTTTCACCCGAGAAACCCACAATGATGTCTGTAGATAAGGACACATCAGGCCATAATACACGCAAACGTTCAATGCGGTGCCGATATTCATCAATTGTATAGCCACGTTTCATGCGCTGGAGCGTGGCATCGTCTCCAGCTTGCACTGGGATATTGACGTGCTCACAGACCTTAGGCAATGCTGCCATACGTTCGATCATACTATCGTTCATGTGGCGGGGATACGAGGTCATAAAACGAATTCGTTCTAATCCATCAATTTTGCTGAGTTGGCTCATGAGGAAAGCCAGATCTGGTTGATCAGGTAAATCCATGCCATAAGCTTCAACGGTTTGTCCTAATAATGTTAATTCCTTAGCACCTTTTGTCACTAATGTGCTGGCTTCAGAAACTAATTCGTCGATTGGCCGGCTACGTTCACGCCCTCTTCGATAAGGAACAATACAGTATGTACAAACTTTGTTGCAACCAAGAATAATCGGAAGCCAGGCCGTTGGGCTGGCAAGGACTGGTTCGATTTTTGTAGGATAATGTGCTGTACGTTCTCCGGGTTTAGGAGTTATTGCCATTGGAAGAACCGTATGCTTTCCTACAGTACTGGTCGAGGTAGCGAAGGTTGGTAAAATTCGTTCGATAGGTTCTACTGTAATAACTTCATCAGGTGCCATGTATTCAATGTCGAGACAGCCAGCACCAGAGATAGGTGTCCATCGCTCTTCCAGAAAGCGAGGAAGAATATCAGCCTGCTCGACTTTCATGAATAGATCAATGTGTGGATAGCGTTTGCTGAGATCATCGATAGTCTTCTGATTACCAATCATACAACCCATCATTGCGACAAGCAGGTCACTACGTTTGGCCTTGGCGTGTTTTAATTGGGCAAGCTGGTTGTGAGCTTTCTCCTCAGGGGCTTTACGCACGCTACATGTGTTAAGGATAACGAGGTTAGCCTGGTCCATACTTGTTTCTTCCCAACCAAGTTCATCAAGCATCGTTTGTATACGTTGGGAATCTGCTTGATTCATCTGGCAACCAACGGTCCAGATGTGATATTTCCCCCGCGCAATCGTTGCGGTCGTGGTCATTGCATTGCCTCTCTCAGCGCATGATTTAATAGTTTTATTGGCCAAAAACCAAATTATATTTTTTGATACTACTAGAGACGGTATTATAACACTAAGCGAGGCGTATGTCATTAGTTCTTTGTTATGTCTAATTCTAGACTCTTCTAACTCGCACCCGTTCCGTTTGAGTTGTAATCAAAACACCCTGTATGAGGAGAATCAGCAATATAAGCAGATAGATATGCTTGGAAATATCTGAATCTGCACCAGAATATTGCAATAAAGCACAGATGCCAGCGACTCCGAAGACTGCCAAAAGTATGACTCGATCTATCAGCATATATGGCCGCATCAGCCATAGGAACGAAATGAGAGAGGCTGCTGCCAGGCTTGAAGTTGAGAACAGGTTAAGAACGTCTTGATTGAGCATAAAAGGTAACTGCTGATGGACGTCAATTAATGTTTGCACAATAAAAGCGAATACAGCTCCTAGAGTAAACAAAGCAGTTAGTAAAAGGATGATGATAGCGGCGCCGTTGTGTACAAACCAGAGAGCAGCAATTGCAACCAATACTAAGATCACAGATAAGCCAAGTTCAACGGCATGGTCTAAGCCTGCATTGGGATTAATAGATCCGTATGGTTGTGAGATGTTGAAGGCAATGATACTCCCAACTACTGTAAGTGCAAGCATTAATCCAAAGAGTATGATAAAGCTACGAGTCCAGACTGCGGAAAAACTTGTGGCGTTTCTTGTCTGTTGTGTTTGGGGAATTGGCGGTACATTGCTATGAGCAGGAGGAATGCTTACGGGAACTGTTGCTGGCTGTGCGGGCACAGGGTTAGAATTGTTAGTGGGCACTTGTACTGGTGGAGTTGAAGAAAAAGATGGGTTGTATTGAGTTGGGGCCGAAGCCATAACTGGATCTAATCCGGTAGTAGCATCTGAAGCCTTTTGTTTGATGTTGAGTAGTGCTTGCCTCACCTCTAGTGCGCTATTGGGGCGTTGTTGCTCATCTAGCGAGACCATTCTTTGAATGAGTTGATCGAGTTCGATGGGGACCAAAGGATTCATTTGTTGCACAGGTGGGAAAGCGAAACGATCAGTAGCGTGAAATGGATCTCTGCCAGTCAGGCAACAGTGAAGTGTAGCTCCAAGAGAGTAGAGATCGGAACGAGGATTCGTCTGTGAAGTACCATGTTGCTCTGGAGGCGCATACCCTGGAGAACCTAATAAAACTGTATCTTGTGCCTGACCTTCTTTAAAGAAACGTGCGATACCAAAATCAATCAGCATGACATGCCCATTGCCTTTAACCATCACATTTGTGGGTTTAAGATCTCTGAAAATAATTGGAGGATTATGCGAGTGGAGATACATAAGAACGTCGCATAGTTGAATGGCATAGTCGAGTACGTGGGCTACTGGTAGTGGCCGACCACCAGTATCTTTGAGCATTTGCAGCAAGGTCTTTCCATCGATATATTCCATCACCAGAAATGATCGGCCATCTTCACTGAAACCATCGTATATTGTAGGTAGATTCGGGTGATGAAGAGAGCCAAGTAGATCAGCTTCCTGCTGAAAGCGTGCAGTTGCTTCAGTAAGTTCATTCTCGCTGAGATTACCCTGGCTCATTTCTTTAATGGCGACATGATGATTTCCGTATTTTGTATCCACTGCCTGGTATACGGCACTCATCCCACCTCGACCTGCCTGACCTACGATGAGGTAACGTTGATGTAATAACGATTGTGGAGCGAGTTTGCCAGTTTTGTTATCGTAGGTGGACATAGGATACCTCACATGCTTATTGTTTAGCTCGTCCCGTGTTTCTACGTCAGTGAAATACGATGCGTGCTCTTAAAGCACAGTATAGATCATCTCGACTATGGGGTCAATTGAAAATTTCACATTTTCAGAGTGTTGTCAGACACACATATACAATATAAATCAGGTTACTATTCATGTTCTTTTTCTCTTGCGCCGCCTCCGGCGGCGAAAAAGGGGATTATTGGCGGGGACACCCCGCACCCCGCCAAGGGGCCTTGCTGGCCCCCTGGAACCCCCTGCTGAACAGTCACCAAATTTGAATACACATAGTTTATTCGGATGATTCAAATGCATAACGCAGGAAGAGGTGACTTCCACCACGTTTGATGCTAATAAGTTTACCCCAGAGTGGATGATCTGGGGCAAATATTTTTCCTGCGACAATTCCGCCTCGTTCGATGTGTCCGTCGCGACCGGCAATCTGTGGAGCAAGTGTCAAGAAAAGTTCATCGAGGCACTTTTCTGAAAGAAAGTCTCCAAATAACTGGGGGCCACCCTCAGTAAGTATTACATCACACCTACGAAAACGAGTCACCTCTTCCAGGATAATTCGAGCGCTAAGTGGTCCATTACTTTCAACCGTTGCGATCTGCACTGATGGCGGAATACCTTGAGCATGGATACGATCATGACCTTGTCTAGTTGTGACGATCAAAACTGGAACCTCAGCGAGTTGGAAAACGGGCAGACCAAGGTCGATATTTCCCAGTTCAGTCACGAAGACGTTAAGTGGAAGTTCTGACTTCCCCAGATTGCTGCGCAGTTGTTGGTAAGCATCCGCGAGAGGCGGATAAATGTAGGAAGCAGTCCACCTGTGATTGCGCGCTACCCGAAGTGTCCCCGCGCCAACGATTATGGCATCTGAAATCGCTCGCAGCAGTCCCATTAGCATGTGATCTTGTTGATTAAAACCGCTAATATCTCCACCACCATTATGGCCAGGTACATTCAAAGTGACGACTCCATCTAGTGTGGAGACAAAGTTGCCGATGATGTATGGTTTACCTGCATGGATTGGGAGGAAGAAATGACCATAAAGGGTTGCCAACTCAGGTGGGAGCGGCAATTGGTTGTCATACTTTTCGCCGAACAGGTGCTCAAGTGCATTCAATCCAATATCGTTCATGATTGTACTTGGGAAAGGCTGCGACTTTGGAGCATTATTAGCAGACGAATGTTTTTATGATCGATGCTATAAGACATCTTCTCATCTCCTTATGCTTTGACTGATGATACTCGCTCAAATTGAATTACGCGCATTATGCCTAAGAATAAAAACAGGAATGCAACTTGTGAAAAGAAGAAGTTCGATTCATTTGTCAACAGGGAGGGAATTGGTCCACTTAATACTTTCGCAAGGAAATAATTTGATGGGTTAAATTCTTTTGCAGACAGAGCAAGAATCAGTGGAATAAGCGGAACGCAGCCGAAGAGAAATGTAGGTCCAGGTTGAGACCGCCATAAAGCGGGTCGTATCCACCAGACAAGTAAAGAAAGTATGAGTGCTGTAGTAGCTATGGCATTTTCAAAGGTAATTAGAGAACGCTCATGAGCTGGAGTCAGAAAATAAATAAGCGTAACTACGATACAAACGATGAGAGGCGCAAGCCCAAAGAGCCAGGCATCCATACGATTAATGGGCGTATTGTCGATTGAAAGGCAGATGTAAGAGCCTAGTAACGCAATGCACGCTGCGGCATTTATAGGAGCATGAACTAGTAAACTAAGATCGGTGTTTAACGAATAAATAATAATGTGTATCGACATGAAAAGTGCCCAGATGATTCCAAATGTACTGCCAATGCGAATCCAGTTTGAATGAGTAATGACAAGCAAAGCGATCCAGCCTAAGCAGACACATATGATATACGCCTGAAAAATCCATAGTCCTGAGTAATAGCCTTGCATCCAGAATTGGGCGAGCAAGCTTGCGATGCTCAGGCCAAATACAAGCGTTAGAGAGAAGATGATGATGAAGCGAGGCGTCCAGATGATCGGTGTGTGAGGAGAATTTGATTCAACTTGATGATTGTTTTCAAGTGAAGTTGTTTTCTCGCTCGTTGTATTTTCCGACTCACTTTTTTGGGAGTCTTCGATTTCTGGTTTGATGGCGCCTTCTGCCATATAGTATCTCCCACCCACGGGCTACCATAAAGGCCCACCCAGTCGCACATCATCCACCCTCGCCCCTACGTATATCGATAAGCTTTTTTAGGTTGATGCCTATTAAGGTCAATAATGAACGTTAACTTTTTAAGAGGATTATCATGAAAATCGTAGAAGGCCGATAATGAATTTTAACAAATAAAAGGTGGTATCGTGAAAACCATGGAAGGCCGATAAATCGGCGATGGGCGCGATAAATCGGCCCCAACGGTAACCCAGGTTATTTTGTTAAAGACCATAATCGTCACATACGGTAATCCTATGTATTTTGCTAAACGTCATTCTAGCCAGATGCTTGTATTGTACTCTTCATGATGCGTTGAGCGCAATTAGAATTCTAAAGATAGTTAGAACGTACTTTGGGCAAGGGATGAACATTTGAATTTAGAGATATTTTACGGTAACTGAACATTTCCCATTGCTTCGACCGCTTGTTTGAGAAGAGCTTGTAAGTTTTCACTGAAGCGAACGGGGTATGGCTTCTCGATAGTGAGCGAGCGATATTGAATTGGAATTGCCTGTAAATTCTGCTGAGCTAGTTCACGGATTTCCGTTAATGGAGGCAAACTGCCTGGAATAATTTTGCCGTTGCGCATAACGGGTCGTAGAAGGCGTTGATAGTTATCAGGACGTGGCTCGTGCTCAAGCTGTATGATATCTTCCACCCAATGAGGATGTCGATAGATTTCTTTTTTACCTGGCCAGGTGGATTTGACACCGGCAGTTTTTACTTTAGGGTATTGGTTACCTTCCTCATCAACATACCACACTTCCTTATAGACTCCTCCGAGCGCCCCTCCTTCTATACCTCGCTCTGCCGAACCGAGACCGCCACCCAGAGCGGTACCGACGCCAAAAGAATCGATGGCCGCACCTGCCCTCAAGAGATCAGTGATCTTCCATTCGTCGAGGTCACCACTAGCGAGGATGCGTACATTGTTTAAATCTGCCTTGTCGAGTAGTTCGCGTACATAGATACTATCGCCAACAAAATCGCCACTATCGAGGCGCACAGCCGCGAGGGTATGTCCAAGGGTCTCTTGCGAGCGCAAAGCTACTTCAATGGCTGTATGTATAGCCTGGCGAGTATCATAGGTGTCAAGCAAGAGGGTATAGCGATTATATGCAGCAGCAATGGCTTCAAAAGCATCTTCTTCAGTAGGGAATAATTCGATGAGAGCATGTGGAACGGTACCAGTTGCAGGCAAACGGAACTCGTATGCTGCATCAAGCAAAGAAGTACTGGCACATCCTCCGATGTAGGAGGCTCTAGCTACAGTTAGGGGTTCTTGTGCCCTGCGGAAAGCAAATTCTGCTACTCTGCGAGGGTGTCCTTGTTCTGCCGCAAAGACAATTCGACTGGCTTTGGTCGCGATGAGAGTTGAAAGATTAATAGCCTGAAGCAAACCGGACTCTAAAAGTATCGCTTCACGAAATGGGGCTGTAACACGTAAAATTGGTTCATTGGGGAAAGCGATAGACCCCTCCGGCATGGCTAGAATTTCGCCAGTGAAACGCAGTTCCGCCAAATAATCAAGAAAAGCTGAGTCGTAATCGCGAATATGCGCGAGGAAGCGTAAATCTTCAGAGGTATAGCGAAAAGCTTGAGCAAATTCCAAAGCTGTCTCTAAGCCTGCTATGAGTAGATAGGCTCCTCCAAAAGGAGCAGCACGTGAATAGAGATCAAAGGTAGTAAGACCATTGAGGCCAGTACGCCAGGAGACAAATGCACTATCGGGATGATAGAGATCTGTCATAAGCCCAGGGTGAATACTTGGAGCACGACGAAGCATAGCTTATTTCCTTGTTGCATCTAAAATGATATTTGAGTTAGTGTACATTGTATTATAAATCTGTAAAAAATGGATTACAAAGAGAGAAAATTGTGATAATTACAA
>Ga0209048_10003333_pt1 | contig 15602 bp, 11 predicted proteins | sample FrelakmetCRP12CR_FD_187146 | JGI IMG/M metagenome (GOLD analysis project Ga0209048, IMG submission 187146) | Freshwater lake sediment microbial communities from the University of Notre Dame, USA, for methane emissions studies - CRP12 CR (SPAdes)... | ecosystem: Environmental > Aquatic >... | reverse complement strand
TGACGGAGGCCGAGGCACAAATTGAATCTGAGCGTTGTTTGCGGTGCGGGGTATGCTCGGAATGCCTGGAATGCCTGACCGCCTGTGAACGTGGCGCCATCAACCATGACATGCCCGACGAGCACCTCGACCTGCAAGTGGGCACCATCATCCTGGCGACCGGCTTCAAGGACTTCGACCCGTCCCGCCTCCCCGAGTTGAACTACGGCAAACTGCCCAACGTGTTGACTGCCCTCGAGTTCGAGCGCCTCATCAATGCCAGCGGACCGACCAGCGGGAAGGTGCTGCTCAAGAACGGCAAGCCGCCCAAGTCGGTGGCGATCATCCATTGTGTCGGCAGCCGTGACGAGCGCTACCACGAATACTGCTCACGCGCCTGCTGCATGTACTCGCTCAAGTTTTCGCAGCTGGTGCATGACTACGTGGGTGCGGAAGTGCACGAGATCTACCGCGACATGCGCTCGTTCGGGAAGGGCTACGAGGAGTTCTACAACCGCACCGAGAAGATGGGCGTGCATTTCTATCACGGCAAGGTCAAGTCCATCAAGAAGAGCGGTGGCAAGCTGCGCGTGAGTTGGGACGAATCTTTCCACGGACAGCCCGACCAGGTGGACGTTGAGATGGTGCTGCTGGCGACCGGCTTCGAGCCCCGGGCGGATGCCGGGGCGGTGGCAGCCCAGTTTGGCATCAGCCGCAGCCGGGACGGGTTCTTCCTGGAGCGCCACCCGAAACTGGCCCCGGTCGAGACGACCAGCGAAGGCATCTACCTGGCGGGGGCGTGCCAGTCGCCCAAAGACATCCCCGACAGTGTGGCGCAGGCCGGAGCGGCTGCCGCTGCGGCGCTCTCATTGATGGACCAGGGCGTGATTGCGCTCGACCCGTCCATCGCTGAAGTGAATATCCAGTTGTGCGCCGGGTGTGGACAATGTGTGTCCGCCTGTCCGTACAAAGCCATCGAATTGGAAAAGAATGTAGCCAAGATCAACGGCTACCTGTGCAAGGGCTGCGGCACTTGTGCGGCGGCCTGCCCCAACAAGGCCATGTCTCTCATCCATTACGACGACCGCGAATTGGTCGCGGAAATCATCGGCGTTTTAGCGGTGGAACCTGCGGAGGTAGTATGAGCTACGAGCCAAGAATTATCGCTTTCCTTTGCACATGGTGTTCGTATACCGGCGCGGATACTGCCGGGATTGCACGCATAAAATCCCCAGCCAACATCCGGGCCATACGCGTGCCCTGCTCCGGGCGTGTCTCACCCGAACTGGTCATGCGTGCCTTCGATCAGGGAACTGACGGTGTGCTCGTGCTCGGCTGCCATATCGGTGAATGCCACTACGATACTGGCAACCATCGCGCTGCCAAGCGCCTGCCCATTCTGCATTCCCTGATGCAGTTCGCCGGTCTGGAACCGGAACGCTTTCACCTGGACTGGGTCTCGGCCTCGGAAGGGGAACGCTTCTCCCGTATCGCCACTGAATTCACCGATGCTGTGCGGGCTCTCGGACCGGTATCTTGGCGCGTCACCCCGGGAGAATGGCAGGCTGCGGTGGAGTCCCTGCTCCCACCTGAAGAGCAGGACATCCCTATGACCGCTCTGGACTGCTCCGGTAAAACGGATGCTATCCGCGCCAAGGCAAAGGAACTTCTCACAAGCAGAGAGGTCGAATGCGTCATTGGGTACGAGGTCGGGCCGCGCGGGCGGACTCGGCCGGTCTTCATCTACACCCCCGAGGAGACTGGGAGACTTGTATGGAACCCGGACGCAAGTAATAACTTGGTTTCCTACCTGCCGGTCAAACTCAAGCCTAAAGGCAAGGAACTACCGAAGAAAGTGGCGGTGGTCGTCAAGCCGTGCGATAGCCGGGCTGTCAACGTCCTGCTGGCAGAAAACCAGTTTACACGCGACCAGGTCCACGTCATCGGCGTGACGTGCGAGGGCATGCGTGATGAAGGCGGCAGCTTGCAATCGAAATGTATCACCTGCGAGGAACACACACCAGTGGTTTACGATACTCTCATCGGTGAGCCGCCAGTCAAAGGTCTCGCCGTGACCGTTGACAGGCCGGAATGGCTGGAGAAACTCCCGCCCCCCCAGCGAATGGAGTTCTGGCTATCCCAGTTCGACCGCTGCATCCGCTGTTATGCCTGCCGCCAGGCCTGCCCCATGTGCAATTGTCCCACCTGCCTGTATGAGCGCGACGATTCCACATTTGTTGGTCTGGGTATAGGCTTGAATGAGAAACGTACCTTTCACCTCGGACGTGCCTACCACTTGGCTGGCCGCTGTGTTGGCTGTAATGAGTGCGAACGTGCTTGCCCGATGAATATTCCCATAGGCCTGTTGAACCAGAAACTGGCTGAGGAGATTGAGGCAGCCTTCGATTATCACGCCGGACTTACTGTTACCCCTTCCCCGATCGTGACCGTCCTGTCGGGCGAATATAAGGAGGGCTAAGGTGAGCAAAATAAAAGTTGATAAAAAAAGCTGGCTCATCTCGCAGTCCGAATTGGAAACCTGGCTGGATGGCATTGCAGATGTGCGCACGCTCATCGCCCCACGCCAGGTATCCGGCATAATGCTGTACCGCCCTGTGGCAAAGAGCAATGAAATTTCCTGGAAGGGAATTACCACCGGGTCCGCTTATGCCGTCCGCCCGGTATTGTCAGTCAAAGAGATTTTCTTTCCGCCTACCGAGCGTCTGTTCACTATTCAAAAAACCGGGCAGGAAATCCACTTGAAGGAAACATATCCAGACTGGGAAACTGTCGTCTTTGGCGTCCGTCCATGCGATGCGCGCGGTGCAAAATTGCTAGATTCACTCTTCCTGGACACCAATCCGGTTGACTCTTTCTACGCCCGTCGTCGTGGCAATACAACCCTCATTGGCCTCGCATGCAAGGAACTGGGTCCTTCCTGTTTCTGCACTTCGGTCGGCGGCTCACCCAATGACGCCCACGATGTGGACATCATGCTTTATGAGACGAATGGAGGCTACCTGGCTGAGGCAGTTACTGAGAAAGGCCGCTTCCTTATCCCCGGCGGCGAATGGAAGGAAACTACAGTCAGCCCTCAGCCGTCAACCCAAACTGGACAGTTTCCGGTTCCGGACAAAGGGAAATGGCCGGAAATTTTCAATGACGATTACTGGGTGAAAATATCCGAGCGTTGCCTTTCCTGCCGCGCCTGCGCCTATGTCTGCCCAACTTGCCGCTGTTTCGCCGTACGCGATGAAGTGCTCGGTCCGGGTCAGTTCGAGCGAATCCGCTGCTGGGACGCCTGCGCCGGAGAAAATTACCGCCGCGTGGCAGGTGGGCATAAACCGCGCGCCGAAAAAGGCGAACGCCTCCGTAACCGCTTCTATTGTAAGTTCTACTATTATCCCGAACAATACGGGTTGGGTACCGCCTCGGCCTGCACTGGTTGCGGACGCTGCATCGATGTATGCCCGGTCGGGGTGGACATCACTGAAGTACTGATGGATTTGGAGAAGCCGACATGAACGAGAACCCGATGCTTCCATACCTGGGAAAACTGGTCGAAGTGCGTGACCTGGCGACCGAGATCAAACTTTTCCGCGTTGAAATGTTGAACGGCGGGGGTGAAGCGTTCCGGACTTTCCAGCCGGGCCAGTTCGCCTTCGTATCGGCGTTTGGCCTGGGGGAAGCGCCCTTCGGCATAGCCAACGCCTCCGGGCGCGGCCCTTCGGTCGATTTTGCGGTGGCCCGCCTCGGGTCCGTGACAACTGGTTTGCACGAACTTGGAGAAGGTGATACTGTCGGCGTGCGCGGTCCACTGGGGAATTGGTTTCCGATGAAACAGTTCAAAGGGAAAAATCTGATCGTTTTGGGGGGAGGGATCGGCGGCGCACCCCTTCGCCCGGTCATCCAGCATGTGCTGGACCACCGCGCTGATTACGGAACCCTTACTATCCTTTGGGCGGCACGCCACCCATCCCTGCTGGTCTTCACCGACGAATATGATGAGTGGCGCGCCGCGCCTGACACGGACCTGCATCTGACGGTGGATAGCCCGGACGAAAAATGGGATCACAACGTCGGGTTGATTACCCAACTGCTTGAAAAGCTGTCTCCCTCACCGGAGAACACCGTCACTATCACTTGCGGCCCGCCAATTATGATCCATTTCGTAACTAAGATGCTCCAGGAGAAGATGGGTTTCGCCCCTAAAACAAATTACGTTACACTCGAGGCTCGCATGCACTGTGGGATGGGCAAGTGCGGGCGCTGCAACCTGGGAGAGAAACTGGTCTGCGTGAATGGGCCGGTCTTCAACATGGAAGAGGTGGGAGAACTGTTGGAGACATTCCTGTAGCTGCCTTCAAAACAACGAAATTTAACATGCATTAAGTTACATTATGTTATAAATAGTTTATCCTTGCAAGAGTTCGGACTTCCACCGGCAATTTATGGGGATATAGTCCTCCTTTAGTGACACTAAAATTATTATTTTGGGACAACGAACCAGGCAGGTTGCAATATTGTAATTAATGAGTGCACCATCCTTCAATCAAACCCGCTCGGTCGTGGTTGTCGGTGGAGGTCCAGCTGGACTTATGGCCGCCGAAGTATTAATTCTGGGTGGAATTCACGTTGATCTCTATGACAGCATGCCTTCGGTTGGTCGTAAGTTTTTAGTAGCAGGAAAAGGGGGGTTAAACCTGACGCATGCTGAATCTCGGGAACAATTCCTTTCTCATTACGGAACGCGACGCTCACAACTTGAACCACTGCTGGATAAATTTGGTCCTGTAGAATTGCGTAGGTGGATATATGAACTTGGGACCGATACCTTTGTAGGTTCATCTGGGAAAGTGTTTCCGGTCGGTATGAAAGCAGCTCCAATTTTACGCGCCTGGCTATTGCGTTTGCGCCAGGCCGGATTAACACTCCATATGCGTCACAAATGGGGTGGCTGGAGCAATGACGGTTCTTTGCTTTTTACTACGCCTGATGGCGAAACGATTGTGAATCCCGACGCAGTGGTCCTCGCTCTGGGTGGCGGGAGTAGGGCACGTTTGGGTTCCACCGGCGCATGGGTACCACTGCTTGTCGAGCGCGGGATTGCAGTTGCGCCACTAAAACCATCCAACTGTGGTTTTGATGTTGCCTGGAGTAGCCATTTTCGCTCCCGTTTCGAGGGATTTCCCTTGAAATCTGTCAACTTATTCTTCACTGATTCAAAGGGAATTTCATTTCACAAGCAGGGTGAATTCGTAGTGACATCAACCGGTATTGAAGGCAGTTTGATTTATACCTTCTCTTCTCAACTGCGGGATGAGATTGAAGCCAATGGCAGCGCAGTCATCAAGCTTGACCTCGCCCCCGGCTGGTCATATCCGCGTCTTGTAGACAGATTGTCCCAACCGCGAGGTTCTCGGACTCTGTCTGGACACCTCGAAAAAGCTGTTCATCTAAAAGGTGTTAAAGCCGGTTTGCTCCGGGAATTTGTGCCAAAACAGGATTTCGCTGATCCAAAATGCCTGGCATCTGCCATCAAAGAATTACCAATCACGCTTATTAAACCTCGACCACTTGATGAAGCAATTAGCAGCGCAGGCGGTGTTCTCTTCGATGAACTGGACGAGCGATTGATGATTCGCTCCATGCCGGGTGTCTTCTGTGCGGGGGAAATGTTGGATTGGGAAGCACCCACCGGCGGTTATCTGCTCACAGCTTGCTTCGCCAGCGGGCGGGCCGCCGGCTTGGGCGCCCTGGACTGGCTGGAAAGGGCTGCATAAGAAATCGACCACCTCCCAAATCGCGTATTCTCGGAATTATTGCTTGTATAATTGGGCGGTTATCTCAGAATCTGGAGTTACCTTTGGTTTCATTTATTAAGCGTGCATTTGATTTCTATAGTGACCGGGAGTATTTCCGCTTGCTGGTCAAGTTTGCCTTACCAATTGCCTTGCAAAGCCTGATCACATCGTCTCTTAATATGGTCGGCGTGATCATGATCGGGCAATTAGGCGAGACCTCCATTGCGGCAGTAGGGCTGGCAAATCAGGTCTGGTTCCTGCTCAATCTCCTGTTGTTTGGAATCGTAAGTGGCTGCACAATGTTTTTGGCGCAATTGTGGGGAAAGAAAGACATTCCCAATGTTCGCCGCGTTTTGGGGTTGGCCGTTAAGCTTGGATTGATAACCGCGCTGTTTTTTTGGACGCTGTCCACATTCTTTCCGGGTACGGTGTTGCATCTATATACCAAAGACAGGGCCGTCATCGAATTGGGCAGTCAATACTTGCGCATTTATGGTTGGTCCTATGGATTTTATGCCATTTCCGCCGCTTATAGTGTCAGCCTGCGTTCCACTGGCTATGTCCGTTTACCATTGGTTGTCAGCACTGCCGCGCTGGGATTGAACATCTTGATTGCCTATCCGTTCATTTTTGGCTGGGGAGCGGTTGGACTTCCCGCACTCGGTGTAAACGGTGCAGCGCTTGCAGGATTGATCGCCCGCATCTTGGAATGCCTGGCGATGCTGGGAGTTGTTTACTTGGGTCGTCTGAACCCGTCTGCGGCTTCGCTGAAAGACCTGCTTGAACTGGATTTCAAGTTTCTGGTATCTGTGCTCAAACCGGTTTTGCCGGTTATCGCCAATGAATTCTTGTGGTCCATGGGCATCACCACTTACAGCGCTATATATGCGCACATCGGCACGACCGCCATTGCTGCCATCAACATTATCTCGACGATTGATCAACTGGCGTTCGTCATCTTTCTTGGCATTGGGAGTGCAACTGCAATTCTGGTCGGCAATCTTATTGGTCAGGGTGAAAATGAAAAGGCATACCGCTATGCTGGTCGTTCGCTCGGACTCCAAATTTCCGGTGCGGTTTTGATGGGTTTACTGGTTTATTTGTTTTCTTGGAACCTTTTACAGTTCTTCAAAGTTTCGCCGGAAGTGATCGTGGACGCTCGCAATATTTTGACTGTTTTGGCACTGGGTATACCAGTACGTTTTGGAAACCACGTCATCATCGTTGGCATCCTGCGCTCTGGCGGGGATACCCGTTTCTCGCTTGTACTGGATGGGATCATCATTTGGCTGGTAGGCGTCCCAGCTACCGCTGCAGGCGCGTTCTTGTTCCATCTCCCCATTCACCTTGTGTATGCACTGACTCTAAGCGAGGAAGTTACCAAGTTTGCCATTGGTTTGGGACGCTATTTCTCGCGCAAGTGGATCAATGATTTGTCCCTAAAGGTCATACCCGCTGGTTGATTTGGAAAATTCCTTGACAACTCCCCCACTCCGGTGATAGACTCTTCACCGTTAATATAATTCTAAGGAAAGGAGGCGCGCTTCATGTTCATCAAGGATTATGTCAGGATCTTGCACGTCCGCTCCAATACTGCGGCTGGCTCGATTCTTCCTTCTCGGAGTGCGCCTGTTGACCGGTAAAGGTCAACACAATTGGTTATTATGCCACGGTGCCTCCTGCACCGTGGTTTTTTTTATCATCTATTGGCTGGTGCTATCCACCACTACAGGATATTGTTATGTCACTTACCAAAACGTCTTCAACCTATTTTGACTTCCGTAAAGCTCTTACGGAAAATAAACTCGTCGGTATGCTTCGCATGATGACTGGCTATCGTCTTACGTACGCCGCCGCCAATCTGACTCTGGCCATATCTGCGACTGCAAAAACGCTGACCTACTTGTTGCTGCGGAATTTTGCAGACACAGTGGTCCACAACGTTGCCCCGTTTGCCGGCACTCTTTCACGGACCCTGGTCCTGATCGCGCTCGGATTTGTCGGCCTGGCCCTGTTCGAGGGTGGATTCGCCTATATCTCCACCCGGCTGGCTGCCTCCTCTGCTGAAAATATCACCCGCCGTTTGCGTAACTTCTTGTTCGACCACATCCAGCGCCTGTCCTTCGCCTATCACAGTAAGACCCCTACTGGCGATCTGATCGAACGAGTAACTTCGGATGTTGACTCTGTGCGCACGTTTTTCAACGACCAGGCCATCGGAGTTGGACGTATTGTGTTGCTTTTCATCATTAATTTCATTGCCATCTGGTGGCTTTCCTGGAAACTAGCATTGGCTTCTATAGCGGTGGTTCCTGTCATTGTGTTTGTTTCAATATGGTTCTTTAAGAAGGTTACCAAAGCTTACGAATCCTACCAGGAACAGGAAGCTAAACTGTCCACCACCCTGCAGGAAAACCTGACTGGCGTAAGGGTGGTTAAGGCCTTTGCCCGCCAGGGCTATGAGATCGATAAATTCGAAAAGGACAACTGGGAAAAGTTCCTGCGCGGCCGCAAACTCATGCGGATGCAATCCCTTTTCTGGCCGCTATCCGACCTGTTGTGCGGTTTTCAAATGCTGGCTGGATTCATTTTTGCAGGGATTCTGGCCGTCCATGGCGAAATCACCATCGGTACTTATCCTGCTTATGTCGGATTGGTAGTCTGGCTGATCTGGCCTATGCGTAACTTGGGCCGTATTATCGTCAACACTTCCACCGGCCTGGTTTCTTATGACCGCTTAATGGAAATCGTCAAGCAACAGCGCGAACCTTTGACCGAAGGCTCCGTCCAGGTGATGGGTCCGGTGCGCGGCGAACTCCTCTTCGATAACGTCTCGTTCCAATATGGCGAAGGGAATACGGATGTTCTGAAAGGGATCTCGTTTGCAATTCAGCCTGGGCAATCCGTTGCCCTTCTTGGATCGACCGGTTCGGGCAAGACCACCTTGGTCAACCTCCTGCCTCGTTTTAATGAATATACCGATGGGCATATCCTGTTGGATAATCAGGAATTGAAAGAGTACCCTCGCGAATATCTGCGCAACCAGATTGGGATCGTGGAGCAGGAACCCTTCCTTTTCAGCCGCTCCATTCGCGACAATATCACCTATGGCGTCGGCCGGGATGTTCCTCAGGAAGAGATAGAAAAAGCCGCCCGGGCCGCTGCTGTTCATGATGTGATCCTGTCCTTCCCAGGTGGGTACAATACCCTGGTCGGCGAGAAGGGTGTGACCCTTTCTGGTGGGCAGAAGCAGCGGGTCGCCGTGGCCCGTACCCTGCTTAAGAATCCGCGCATTCTTATTCTGGATGACTCCACATCCAGCGTGGATACCGAGACAGAGGCTGAAATCCGCTTTGCACTGAATGGGCTGATGAAGGACCGCACTACGTTCATCATTGCCCATCGTATCCAGTCCGTTATGAACGCTGATTTGATCCTGGTCATGGACAAAGGCGAGATAGTACAAATGGGCAAACATAAGGATTTGCTTGCACAAGACGGGATGTACCGGAAAATCTTCGATATCCAGACTCGCATTGACGAGGAGTTGGAGGAAGAGATTGATTCTGTATGAGTGGTAGGGGCACGATTATTCGACCTCTACTGGAGATTGAACAATGCCTGACGATTTGATTGAACTCGAAGAAGAAGAATATACCAGTCAACTGACTGCCCCCACCTTCAGACGAATACTGGGACTAATAAAGCCTCATTGGCGTTGGATGGTTGGCTTCCTGGTCGCGATCATCTTTACCGCCAGCTTGGACGCTATGTTCACTTACATAAACAAGAACATGATCGACCAGGGTATTGCCCAGAAAAGCATTCCCACCCTGCTGAAGTACGCTACATTCTATGGTGGGCTTCAGCTGGTGCAGGCTGTTTCGGTATTCATCTTTATTTACTTGGTAGGCATTCTGGGTGAGCGCGTCCAGTATGACATTCGCCGGTCAGTCTTCAACCATCTGCAGGACCTTTCGCTCTCGTATTATAGCCAGAATGCAGTAGGGCGTCTGATGGCGCGTGTGACCTCGGACTCGGGGCGCATTTCCAGCCTGATGACCTGGGGCACGCTTGATGTGACTTGGGCTATCGTCAGCATCATCACCTCGGTCATCTTCATGATGATCCTGAACTGGAAACTTGCTTTGATCGTCTTTGCGATCATCCCGATCCTGCTCATCATTGCCATCAACTTTCGCAAGAAGATCCTTGTGGAGTTCCGCAAGTCGCGTCGCGCCAATTCAAAGATTACCGGCGAATATAACCAGAATATTCAAGGCGTGCGCGTGGTCAAAGCGCTTGGTCGCGAGGCTGAGAACCTGAGAGAGTTTTCCATCCTGACGGATGACATGTTTAATGCCTCTTATCGCGCTGCATGGCTCTCGGCGCTTTTCCTGCCGACAGTCCAGATCGTTGCGGCTTTCGCTTTGGGTGCTATTGTCTGGTATGGCGGGATGCAGAGCGTGACTGCCCATTTTTCGGTGGGCGATATCCACGCTTTCGTTTCCTATCTGACTTTCATGATCTGGCCTGTCCAGGACCTTGCGCGTGTTTACGCAGACATGCAACACTCCATCGCTTCAGCCGAGCGCATCTTCAATTTACTGGATACCGTCCCCGAGGTTCACAACCGTCCTGAGGCGTTCGAAGCAGAAACTATTCAGGGCGAGATTGAGTTCGATCACGTTCACTTCTACTACGAGGACCATAAGCCCATCCTGACCGACTTCACTTTCAAAGTCAAGCCGGGCGAGACCATCGCTCTGGTAGGGCCGACCGGCGGTGGGAAGACTACCATCGTCAACCTGTTATGCCGTTTCTACGAGCCGAAGGAAGGTGTCATCCGCATCAACCACAGAGACTACACCGACTACACCCTGCAGAGCATCCATTCACGGGTGGGCATCGTGCTCCAGACCCCGCACCTGTTTTCCGGTTCGATCCGCGAGAATATCCGCTATGGTAGGCTGGATGCGCTGGATAATGATGTTGAAGCCGCCGCGAAGATTGCTGGCGCACACGATTTCATTACTGCATTCGAGAAAGGGTATGACCAGAATGTTGGCGAAGGCGGTAACCTGCTCTCGGTCGGGCAAAAACAACTCATTAGCCTGGCGCGCGCCGTACTGTCAAAGCCCGAAATTTTCATCATGGACGAGGCTACTTCCAGTGTAGATACGCTGACCGAGGCCTTGATCCAGCGCGGCATGGAAGCTCTTATGAAAGGACGTACCTCATTTATTATTGCTCACCGATTGAGCACCATCCGTCGCGCTGACCGTATCGTGCTTATCGAGGAGGGACGTATTTCTGAAATTGGAACGCACGCTGAACTGCTCAAATTGCGCGGCCACTATTATCGCCTGTACACTCAGCAGTTCAAGTACGAAAAGGAACAAGCCTTTGGGGTGGCGGTGCCGAACGCTGTACAAATAACCAATTAAACCAAGTAATACTTCCGAAGTCTTTAGGCTTCGGAAGTATTAATATATGTCTTGGTTCTCGCGCCGCAGAAATAACCGGATTTCTTCATTACTAAAGTAGATTGAACAGATGCTTCATCGGCGAAATTCGAGATTATGGGACCAAGAATGCTTTATAGAGGATTTCCATGCCGTGCAGTAGGGTTTCCACTTCTTGCGTATCGAGACTATCGAAACGGGCGGATAACCAGGCCTTAGCTTCCGAGAATACGGCATCCATAACGCGCTGACCCTCGTCCGTGAGCGCCAGCGGGATATTGCGCCGGTCGTTCGGGTCGTGCCCTCGGATGACCAACCTCCTGCGTACCAACGCCTCCACCGTCTTGCTGATTGCCGAGCGGCTGATCTGACTTGCCCCTGCTAAGGCACTGACCGAGGCGTTGCCCTTTCGGATTCGGCGTAATACTTGGAACTGTTCTTCGGTCATCTGAAATTTCTCGACTGCAATTCGGCGGATTTGGCTGCGTGTCTGCCGCCACGCGGGCGGGACGCTTTCCCAAAATTTATCGATCAGGTTGATGTTGGAGATTATTTTAGACATTTAGACCTCTTTATAGATGAAAGAGTAAATAGTTGAGCAATGGAATTATTATACTTGAATTATTAAAAGGTTTTTTTTAATTTCATCATTATTCCTTGTGGAATATCATTTTGCAAGTAAGATGATCAATCTTCTCTGATAACCATACTCTAAATACCTGTCACTTGTAACTTGCCACCCCATCCGTTTTATCCTATACTACAAATGCTTTACTTCTCTGATTCTGAAAAGGAGCAAAAACATGCCTGAAGCACCCGCAACCCCTCGCAAGAAGATTACTCTTCCTTATCTCTTTAAAAAAGTCACCGACGGACAGCCCATCACCTGGTTGACCTGCTACGACTATCCGACCGCCTATTTGCAGGAACAGGCTGGGATCGAGATGATTCTTGTCGGCGATAGTCTGGGCATGACCATGCTCGGCTACGACAGCACTCTGCCGGTCACCATGGACGATATGGTTCGGCACGCTCAGGCCGTCCGGCGCGGCGCTCCCACTGCCTTTGTTGTCGGTGACATGCCCTACATGACCTACCAGCCCTCGGTCGAGACGGCTATCCGCAGCGCAGGTCGTTTCATGGCTGAATGTGGTTGCGATGCCATCAAGCTGGAAGGCGGCGAAGCCATGGCTGATCGCATTAGAGGAATTGTAGATTCCGGTATCCCGGCTATTGGTCATCTCGGATTGACACCGCAATCCGTCAGTGCACTGGGTGGCTTCCGTGTGCAGGGCAAGTCCGCTCTGTTGGCCAGGAAAATCATCGACGACGCCAAAGCGCTTGAAAAGGCCGGGGCGTTTGCTATCCTGCTCGAAATGGTTCCAGACCGGGTGTGCAAACTTATCACTGAACGCGCTGAAGGCTGTATTATCATGTCCCTCGGTTCAGGCCCGGATGCACATGGTCAATTACTCATCTACCATGACATGTTTGGTCTGTACCCCAAGTTCAAACCGAAGATGGCTAAGGTCTACGGCAACGCCGGTGAGGTTATCCTCAATGGCTTGAAGAATTACCACGACGAAGTCATTGGTAAGCAATTCCCTCAACCCGAGAACTGGTTCGGAATGCCGGATGAGGAATTTGACGAACTGAAAAAAATGTTGGCTTGATTCCGTCTGTGTGAGCGCCTATGGCACGCGGTAATTTCCTGGTGTACATGAAGATTGCTTAGTCGTTGTATATCTCACAACTACACGCGAAAAAGAGGATTCCAAATGAATAAAGACCTGCATCACCTTCTTGCTATCCCCACCGATCGTCTATCTGCTATCAACTCTGTCCTGCTCGACCCCGGCGAAAAAGTAATTACCGATTTCCTCGCTGTTGTCGCCAAATATGGAACTCCGGAAGAGATTAACCGCAAGCATCGCGCATCGCGCAAGCTCGACCATCTGATGAAATTAGTCGCTGAACGTGCCCCTGGTCATGTCCTTGACTTGAAATGGCTGATGGAGCAACGCGATCATGGCGCCTTTACCTCCATTTCTGACTACCGGACTCAGGTTCTGGGCGACCAGGCTAAGAGAAAGAAATTCGCCGACGATTACGCCGTCACGCTCGAAGTCTCGGCCTTGCAATATTTTCCCTGGATCCGCCCGATGTGCGAGCGCGCCATCCAGGAACGCAGCCTTGTCCCCGGTCGCTTTATTGCTGTCCGTAAAATGAAGGAATCCGAAGAAGATGGCGACTTGCCTGCTATCGTCGCTGCCATGGACATCATTGGCACCTCCTTTGTCGAGACGCTCGATACAAAAGGAACCGACGGCTCCAACCCGCATTTGGGTGGTCCCGCCACCATTACTGGTTATTTTGGCGGTATAGGTCTTCCGAACGAACACGCATTGATGTGGTTGGACGAATTTTTATATTACTATACTAACTTCGGCGTCCAACACGTACTCAACTTCAACGCTGGGACGATCTTACTGGGTTTCTTGCTCTATCGCTTGGGCGTGGACATTCAGTTCAAGATTTCGGTTTTCTTTGGCTCCGATAATCCTTATCATGCATTGTGGATCATGCTGGCAGCCAAACTGTTTAGCCGTGACGATGGGACCTCCCCGTTTATTGGCTTCAATTGGTCCAATTCTATCAATAACCAGACCATGGAACTGACTGCCCAGTTCCGCAAGTCACTCGGCTTTGAGGAAGTGGTTCGTTTTGAGCATCATATCATCGAGACCTGGAAAAGCATCGTTATCCAACCCTATGACCGGCGAGCTGAACTGGTCGAGATTGCTGATCACGTGGCTAATATTTCGGCCAAGCATGAAGGTGGCGATGTTGAAGTTGAGCAGACTCGGGCCCACCCCTCTGACATCCTCGATTATTTCCGTGAGAAGAAGGAAGTCATTGAATCCGGTGATTGGGACAATATGCAACTAAATTTTATGGACAAGGTGAATGCCTGTAACAAGTCTGCCTGGGCTCTTACAGAGCGGGGTTTATCATTCATAGCCGCACAGAATCTTCATAAATAAACTCTCTGGGTAGTCGATTGGTTGCTCAGAGAATTTTGTATATATATGTTTAAAAAGATATAAGTATAATTTGTAATAATGGCTATGCGCAATATGAACTAATTGCCAAATTTATTCTTCTTGAAACCCTTTTAATTTATATATTTACACCTGTATATTTACCTAGGAACGTTGATACTTGGAATCGTCCAATTCCTTTCGGAGTTTTTCTTCTTCTGTCTCTTCCTTAACCTCCGCCCTGCCCCACTCCAATTCGGCCTTTTCAGCCTCGCGTAATTTATTAAGAGACTCGACCTTCACCAGGCTATATTTGCCACAGTAGGGGCACCGGGTGAGCCTTGAAAGCCCCAGGTGCATACTGATCAGCGGCAATGCGAAAGGACGGTGGCATTTCGGGCAAATCCCGCCGTATAGACCATATTTGCGCTCCGCACCAAGCGGCAATTCCCTGGTCTTTCCCCGCCTTGTTACTAACGGGACAACGAAGGAGATCAGGATGGCTCCAAAAACAATCACCAAGATTGGGACAACCACCTTTGTATTTGCCGAAGCAGGCACGAAATTGGCGCTGATTATATTGGAACTATATTGTTGGCCGCCTGAAGAATAACCGACAGCAGACAATTCGTGTTGGCCAAGGGGATAATTATCCGTGTTGAACTGCAAATTAAAAGGCGTCTGGGTAACTTCGCCTAACAGGTTTTTATCAATATAATATTGCACCCGCGCCAAATCGGCTGGTCCGGTGACTTTCATGGAAAATAAACCCTGAATATCGTTGTTAAAGCCTCCATAACCAAAATCACGTGTCAGTCTCAGGGTCAATCCTGCAGTCTGTGCAAAGGCTGCTGTAGCGGCCAGAACGGTCATTAAAACCACGAGCAATAATGCAATTTGACTTTTTTTCATAAGTTCACTTCCAACGGGTCAGAATTTGTTCGCGCTGAAATACACGCGTTGTTAGGAAGAGTAAAAGCGCATCCAGCACCAGCATGACCAGGGCGACGACCGAAATGATTTGTTTATTTAGAACGAATAAGCCAGCTACTTGCCCGAAAAAACCAGCCAGGACTGGCACAATGACAACCATTGAAACTTGTTCCGCTACTCGCGGGTCATTCACCCGCGATGATATCATCAGCGAAAATGTTACGGCCATTACTGCCAGAAGTGGGCCGACAATGAAGATTGCGATCAGCCAGCGCGCATCCAGCAGCGCCATCAGTAAAGTTTTGTTTGCTACGATGATCCAGGAGCCGAGGGCAAAAACCCCAAAGGCGGCATATGTTGCCACTACTGCTGGGATGACA
>Ga0209048_10003332_pt1 | contig 15604 bp, 14 predicted proteins | sample FrelakmetCRP12CR_FD_187146 | JGI IMG/M metagenome (GOLD analysis project Ga0209048, IMG submission 187146) | Freshwater lake sediment microbial communities from the University of Notre Dame, USA, for methane emissions studies - CRP12 CR (SPAdes)... | ecosystem: Environmental > Aquatic >... | reverse complement strand
CACAATATCCATGCCCATCCGACACTCTCGGAAGCATTGATGGAAGCCGCACATGCTGCGGAAGGCAGTGCGATACACATTTGATTATTTCCAGCCGCAACCGGCTCCTTTTGAGAGACAATCGTCCACCCTGAAAAATGATGTGAGCATTCAGCCCCGCAATTTCACCGCGGGGCTGAATAATTTTCGGGGAAGTTCTGCAAGAAATTGAGAGACATAGGGATTAGAATTATCACCATGAAGCGACTCAAATTAGCCGCCTTGCTCGTCTTTGGCCTATCCATCCTTTTTTACTCCTTCTTCGATTACTGCAAACATGCACCCGCGCTGGGAGCTGCCAACCCCTTTGCCGAAGACCCCTACGACGCGGTCGGGTCTTTCGGGATCCAACTGGCTTTCGTTTCCGGGTTGCTGACCCTGCTGCGCGCATTTCGACCTTACCCGGAAAAAAAAGGCCCTACCGGCCAGGTAGTGATGTTACTACGCAGTGGGACGGTGGCGCTGTTCTCTGTGGGTGTAACACTGGCAGCGGATGCCGTCGGGTTGGGTCGGGCAGTTATTGCGAGCGGCAGTATCCCTGCGGAAGTGCCGCTGGCTGCCCTGGTAGGCGGGATGACGCTCGTCACACTGGCTGTGGGCTGGATCTTCATGCGGGTTGCGCAGAGTGTTGAAGTGCCATCTGCGCAGCATGCGTGGGGACGGGCGGTGATCATTTCCGGGCTTGCAATCCTAATCCTGGCGTTCTACCCACTCCCCTGGCGGGACTCGGGCGTGCCGGGCGGGATTTTCACGGCTCTGGCGGGGACAGCCCTTCTGTTCGTCACAGTTTGGGGAATTTCGACAGCCATTTTCCCGGTGGAAAAGACCAAGTATGAGGATATATTCAGTGACTTGGCAGCAATCTTTCAGCCCACGTTTCGACGTTTCGGACATGCGGCTGGTTTACTCACTTGGGGAGAGAAGTTGGCAGCCTTCCCATCAGTGCACCGTCTTGTGGGTTGGTTAAACCCGCGCAGACACCGTTGGAACCTGGTCATTCTTGCGGCGGTAGCAATGGGTCTCATACTGGTCCTGTTCGAGGCGGTGGCGGAGGGATTGTCTCCCAACCTGGGCAGGGTGCTGCTGGTGGTGGGTGTCTACGTCAGCCTGGAGGTCGCAGGCGTGGTGCTGGGATATTTGCTCCTTGGAGAATACCTGGGAATTTTCCGGGCTGAGTAAATTTCCATGATGCTACGTCTTGATCATGGTCAATAGCATCTTGAATTTTTTTACTGCCTTGACTGCATGAGGTTGATTGGCGGGCATGAGGATGGCGTCGCCCGATTTAAGCAGGGAGGGCCTTCCGGAGATTTTGATCTCCGCCTCCCCGTCCAGCACGTGAACGAGGGCGTCGAAGGGGGCTGTATGTTCGCTCAGTTCCTGACCCTCGTCAAAGGCGAACAGGGTGACGTTCCCGCCTTCGGCCTTGGTAATTTGACGGGATACGATGGTCCCGGACTGGTATTCAGCCAGGCTGATCAGGTTCAGGATCTCGGATTTGGGTGCAGCAGGCATGGGTTTCTCCTTGTAATATTTATATGGCAGGCAATTGAGTTTGCCAACGCAATCTATCGAATATCAAACTGGTAGGCAGCTGGTTGCAGAGTAAAACGCGTCGTGGCGGTTACCACCAAAACGACATCCCGCAAACCGCGACTGCCAATATTTACCGGGATGTGAGCTGTCTGGTCAGCGTTGACGGGGATAATGTCCACGGAGGTCCCTTTACCGGTATGGGTGATAAGCGCCAGGCGGTAAGTTTGCGGCACGACATTCTGAATACGGGCAAAGCCAGCGGGTATCCACCCGCCATCGCCGGATTCAAAATCTTCGGAGTAGCCAATTTCGGGAATGGTAATGTCATCCACCAGAAAACCTTCACCATTAACCCCTTCATCAGTGATGTAATTAAAGCGCAGAGAAACGACCTGCCCGGCAAACTTTGACAGATCCACCGTTTCCTGGATCCAGCCATTGGATTGACCGGTATAACCCCAGCCGTAAGAATTACCCGTAGGATTGTCGCCTGTACCGGAAGGGGTGGTGAGAATATTCCAAGTGGTGCCATCAGTGGAGGCTTCCAGGTAGACATAATCATAATTATTTTCGAGGTCGTACCAGGTCCAGTAGTTGAAGGTAAGCGAGGTGGAGACCTTGGTCAGGTCAAATTGACGAGTAAGGGTCATATCGGATACGTCGCCCTTGTTTGACCAGTAAGCATAGGATCCCGAATGCGGATCGGCAGGCAGGAGGCGGGTGAGGGTGGAGCCGGTGAAATCAATGGTGTAGTTGCCCGAGCAGGTGAAGCGGATGTAGTCCACACCATACTGATTAACGGTGCGGGTGCTCTTCTGAGCCTGGGGGCAACTATTCACATCTTCAGTATCCTTGGTGGTGGGTGAGTTCGGATAGTTATGATAAATATAGCGCCCATCGGCAACACCGGAATCATGGATGTAGTTGGCGAGAGTCCAGTCCAGGAAAAAATCATCTGCAGTGACCGGCTGGCTGGTGAGGGGGTCAGTTGTGTTCAACTGCTTCAAAACATCATCCACACTCGCCAGGGAATTCTGCTGGTCATGGACAAGAGCCTGAGTAGCAGTCTTGCCAAAACGGTCAAGGAAATAGGTGACAAACAGGAAATTGGCACCATAGTGAGGACTATTATCGCCTGAAGCACCCAGCCAATCGGTTAGATTAATATCAGGATTGAGGGTGTAAACCCAGTCAAACCCACCGGTGCTATAGCCATTCAGGAAGGTTGCCAATTCAGAGAAGCCTTCGTTCAGGAAAGAACCCTCATTCCTGTCCTGGTACCAATGGATCATATGTTGGAATTCATGAGCAAGGGTGCCATAGGTGTAATCGTCCGCCAGATTCTGCGTCGAGTCGATGTAGAAAGATTCATGGGCATTGGAATACTGGCTGATCTGGGGCGGATATTCGTCCCCCGTGTTGTATAAACCAGCGACATTCGAGCCCAGATCACGGGCATAAATTATATAAAGATGCGGGTCACCATCCACGCCGGGAGTCCATTCCGAGCCGAAGAACTCACGGTCGGTGGGGTAGATGCTATTTTCAAAGGTGTCGATCAATTTCTGGGCATCATCCTGGTTGAAGCTGACACCATCTTCCACCCAAAAGTAAGCGTGCGGAGTGACAACCTGAAGGGTAACATTGATCCGGGAAAAAACGGTGCTATCGGTATGCAACAACCAGAGTTGAGTCTGGGCGCCAACCTCGAAGGGGACAGCAGGCGGGGGCAACGTTGGAGGCACGTCACAGAGGCTCTTGAAGCGGCAGGCAAGCACTGCGAGATCCCGGTCCGGGACGATAATCTGCTCAAGCAGGTGCAGGGTGCTGGAGTTGTTGGCATCCACGGGAACACGCGTGATCTCAAAAGGAGTAGGAGTACCATCGTTCGTGAAAATCGTCGAATAGGCGGCAATGGTCGGAAGTATTTTCCCAACCCGGTAATAAGCATAGAACGTCCCGCTTAAAATGACGATCAGACAGCAACACAGCACCAGCAGGATGCCTACAATGATGAGAACAACGGAAGAGGATCTTTTCATTTTTCCTTGATATTGCTCAAGAGGTGGCAGTATTCTACTATGAGTTGGAAGAAATAGGCGGAAGGAGGATGGGAGGGAGGAACCCTGGAAAAAAACAGGCTGTTGAGAGAAAAAAAGAGGAACGAATAATCCTCTTTTTCCCTAAGAGGGTTCCCTCATTGTTAATTATAGCCCGTGGCAGCAGTTGGATTTGATTTTCAATCGTTACTGAGGAACGAATCCCCTTTGGGGGCAACTGTCGACGATGGGCAGAGGGCGGAAGACAAACAAAAGGTGTGACAAGACAAAGAGGAACGAATGCCCACCGTGCATTGGGCGTTGGAAGCGCAGCACCGCCCACGAAACAAAACGCACGAAAACAAAACGAAACGAATGAGTGAATTGGAATGGTTTTTATCGGAAGAAGGGATGGGGGGGACATTTTTCTGGAAAATACCCATTGGTTTATTTTTGGCAAAGGGGAGCGGATGGGTTTCCCTGCGGGGGTGACCTTTGGGGTTTCGTCGAGCAAGGTGGAGAGGTGGAGCAGGGGATGATCCTTTATTTTAGGGAGGAAAAAGAGATTCATAATAAAGGGCACACTGAACACAAAGGAAAAGAGGAATGATGATTTCATCGCAGGCTTATCCCTTCCATGCGGCTCCCTGCTGATCGAGGCCGCGCTGTACATAAACGCGACAAGCGGCGGAAATTGACCGTCGCTTGTCTGAGGCTATTATAGAATATATGTTCTATTTCGTCAAGAGGGAAATTTCCGAGGTGCAAACATTAGGCGGGACAAGAGCGTGTGGTTTCACGAGAATAAAAGCGCGACACCAAGCATGGCTAGACACGTCCCGGCAACAGCCTGCCAGCCGAAACGTTCTTTGAAGACAAAATAGCTGATGGGCAGCATGAAGATGGGCGGCAGCGCCATCAAGGTGCTTGCCACGCCGATCCCGGTATGCTGGACGGCCAGCAGGGACGACGAGACGCCCAAGACCGGTCCGAACAGTGCACCGAAAACGACCCAACGGAGTGCCGAAGGCTGCTGGCGCATGGCAGTGACAGTGGCTCCGGCCTGGCGCTGGAAGAGGGCCGCAATCCAGAGAGTGACGACCGCGGCGAGCATGCGGATGAGAGTACCCGCAAAGGGCGAAAAACCTCCAGTCATGCCCTGCTGGGAGAAGACCAGCCCAGTCGCCTGCCCGAGTGCAGCCAGAGTTCCGAACAGGACACCGCGCCCGGTGACTTTGCGGACATTTTCATCGCCTGCCTGCGGGCGGGCCATGACCACCCAGGAAATGCCCCCCAGGGTGACGAGGATGCCAGCTATCTGCACCAAGCCAAGCGCCTGTCCGAAGAAAATCCAGGCAATGGCCGCGCCGAATACGGGTGCCAAGCTGAGCAGCAGCAGGCCGAGACGCGGGCCGATCTCGCGATAGGCCTGGAACAGGAAGGCGTCGCCCAGGGAAAGCCCGATAATACCCGAAACACCCAACCAGGCCCAGCGCGAGGCACCCGCATGGAGCGGGATGGGTTGGCGATAAAGGACGGTATTGATCAGGATCAGCACCAACATGGCGATGAATACCCGCACGCGGTTGGTGACCTGGGAACCGACCTGCTGGGTCGACTGAGTGAACCCAATGGCGGACAAGGTCCAGCAGAAAGAGGTAAAGAGGGCTGCAATTTCACCGATATTGACCATATCTCCTCAAAAAAAAAGCCGGGAGCAGGCGCTCCCGTCCCCAAGTATATCCGAAATTGCGTTGGAAGATAACGCACTTGTAAAGGTTCCCATTGATAGGGGGCGAGATATGGATTGACGGAATTAATATGACAAATTCAGTTTGAATTTACACTATTTATTTAGGAAGTATATCTGTTATATAAAAAACAGCTATACGGCTGGGCTTTTATTATAGTTTACCCAAATAAGTTCCGCATGCTCACCAAACAAAATCCTGACCCCATCAGAATCAGGATTTTGCCACCGGAAATTTTCAGAACGCGTTTTGCTTTGTTTTACATATCACTCAGCCTGGGATTAAGAATCCGTTCCAAGGCGAAACCCAGCATCGCAAAGGCCAGCCCCGTTAATATCAGCAAAAAAATCGGTTCCAGCACCCAAAAACCGGACCCATAGGCGGACCCGTGCCAGAGGGCGTCGTAGATTACCTTGCCCCAGGTGGGATATTGTGAATTTACCCCAAAAAGCCCAAGAGTGGCTTCCAGGAAAACATAGCTAGGGATTAGAGTGATCAATTGCGGAATCAATAAGGGCGTGATGCTCGGAACCATGTATTTCAGGATGATGCGCAGATCGCTGGCACCCGCAGCCCGGGCTGCTTCGATATAGGGGGCTTCCTTAACTTGCAGGAACGCCGCCCGGAAAGATTTGGTCGGACTGCCAAAAACATTCAGAAGCGCGATCATCCCCAGGAATGTCCAGATGCCTACATTGAAATAGGCATAGAAGATCACCCCGATGGCAATTACTGGCAGGATCATGATCCCCTCTATGAGCCTCTGGATCAAACTGTCCAGGAATCCGCCGTACCATGCCGCCATGGCTGCCACGATCATGGATAAAAATGTGGTGACCGAGGCCCCCCCCAGTCCCAGCGCCAGTGCGAACGGCATCCCCCACAGGAGGGGCACCAACAGGTCCCGGCGCATATAATCGGTCCCAGCCCAGCCGGACACTTTCCCCATGAGGACAAATTCAGCGTCAATATTCGTTCCTGCTTCAAAGGTCATCACGTTTATCCGCAGGGTATAGGTGCCGCGCAAGACCACGGGCTTATCCTTGGTGGGATCGGAAAATAACAAATAGAAATCCGGTGTGGGATATAACCCACCCACGACAAACCACTTCTGCATGTTGGGGTACTTGGAAAGATTTTTCCGCAGGGACTGATCGTCCGAAAGGTGATAAGGCACGCTGGTCACCGGTGAAAAATTACCGAAGTTGATCTCCCTGCCGTCGGGGGTGATCCAGGTAAGAGTTATAAAAGGTAATTTCGATTTATATTCAGAGGTGAAATAGAGGGTCAGGTCCTGTGGATAATCGCCATAGGGATAATCAACTACATAGTCCATCGTGATACTGCCAACTCCGCCTTCCAAATACGGTTGCTCAGTCTTCGGAGCTGTACCATTGCGGCTATCCAAGACCACCGTGGAAGGCAGCGGATCGAGCCGGAACCAGTTTGACCATATGGGAGCGGCCAGTTTTGGAATATACGATCTGCCCGTCAAAATGCTTGAATTCCAGAGCCGGCCCAACTGATCGTACGGGTAAATAACCACGGCGCAGATCGATCCGACCACCAGGAGAAGGATGATCACCAGCCCAAAGATGGCGGACGGATATCGTACCAGTTTGCGAAAAAACGGTTTGATCGATCGACGCGCCTTGGCGAAACTTTTCTCGCGGTCTCCGACAGGTGCTTTTTCATGGATGCCCTGTCCCAGGGCGTGCTGACGCGTCCAGACCTGCTCGGTGGATAATCGATCCTTGTCACGCCGGCGGACCCGGAAACTGATCCGCCTTTTTGCTGCGACCGGTCGCATGGTCTGTTCCGTCTCGACGACTCTAACGCGCGGGTCTACCAGCCCGATGACAATATCCAACACGAAGACTGTTATCCCGAGGATGTATGCAAAAACGACCACGATGGCAATGACGATCCCCGAAAACCCAGCGAACATGCCCTCCCCAAAGAAATTCGGGACCGACATAATGTAAAGTCGCCCGATCCCAGGCCAATTGAATATAGACTCCAGCACAATGATCATTTGCCAGAAGCTGACCATGAGCAGGGTCAGGTTGGTGATCAAATATGGCAGGGCGGGCTGTAGGATATAGCGTTGCTCGATGACCCTTTGCGACAGGCCTTTGGCTTTCGCAAGGTCAACATAATCTTCGTTGGCATTGAGCAGGAAAAGCGTTTTCCAGGAATAGACCAGTTGGAAGAACAGGCTTAAAATGATGGCCAGGACCGGCAGGATCATGTGCCTGATCACTGTGGAAAAATAGGCCCAGGTGGTTTCGGGCGGGATTGGGTCGAACATCCCGCTGGGAGGCAGCCAGTGCACCTGGACGGCAAAGATCAACACCAGGATCACCCCCAGCACCCAGCTCGGGATGGATGAAACTGGCGCCAGAAGTGCGAACAATCTTTCCAGCCAGCTGCCATTTACCCGGAACAAGAAAAGTGCCAGGGGGATTCCAAAGATAAAAACAAACAGGAAAGCCGTGCCGACCAGCAGCAAGGAGTGAGGCAGGTCTCCCAGGACGATATCATATGCACTCGTACTGTTGTTGAAGTCGTTGTTATAGGAAGAACCGGGTGCTCCCGGGATCAAGTTGGTGTGACCGATATCCAGCTTCAAGGCCTTGACCGTCCAAAGCAATTGACGCGGCCAATACGGGAGGTTCAAACCAGCCGCTTGCTGAAGCTGGGCGCGGTTTTGATCAATGAGCGCCTTCTGTTCGGGCGTGGGCTGGCAAAAATCACAAATGAGACCGGGGAATTGGAGACCGAGTTCATGTTCAACATCCCAGTTGATGCTGTTATCGATCTGGTGACTCTGATCAGCCAGGATCACCGTAATAAAAACACCAATAAAAATAGTGATCGCAATAGTTGCCACTCTACCAAGCAAGTACTTTATTATCCTCCAAAGGACACGGGGGGAGGCTGGCTGGTTGGTCTTGGTTTCTGCGATCATATTTTCTACCGAGATTCCACCTCGAAATGATTTCGCCTAAATCGGGTAAGAGGTTTGGCGGATCTTTTTTAAGTTTAGCATTGTTTTTGCCATTCTGCATAAATTATCGTGAATAATTTCTCAAACCCGAATACTCTGGCAAATTTTGACAATCGATGGCTTAATTACTGGAAAAGAACGAGCACAGTATTTTGATTTGTCGTCTGGTGTTTATGATTTCAAAAAAGCAAAAGTAGAAGAACGCAAAGCCAATCGAAACATGCTTGATAAGGCCGAAGCCCTCGAAGTGCGAAGGGCCAATAAAGCAATTTGCCTCGAGGACCGATTCATGAGGCAAATATTTCGTCCAACAGGCGAGAGTATTCCGCTCCGCCTCCACCAGCTAAAGCTATCTTCCCATGTATTCCCATAAAAATTTTAATCAAAAAGGCGCCCAACGGTTTGGCTCAGCGGCAGCGGCGATACTGGCAAGATGTTTTTTCATTATGACACAATTGCTGGCAGGTCACGCCCGCCTGGAGTGGCGGAGCCGCTGTCCGCTGCAGCCGGTGTTCGGCGGCTCTATGAAAGCGAGACTCGCTGACTGAAAAAAGATACAACCGCCAACATGCCAAAATCCTTACACACAACTTTATCTTTGGCAATAACTAACAACCCAGACAACCAACCTCCATCGAAGTGCTTGGATTAAGCGTTTATTCGGCATTAATTGGTTAGGCTTCAGCGACAAGGGCGATAGAGATTTTCATGCCCTTTGGATGAATGGCAAGTTTCGCGCCCTGTCGTGCGGGCGGATTGTTGGGGAACCACTTTCCCCATTCTTCGTTCATTCCTACAAAATCGCTCTCCTCACCAAGTATCCAAGTTGCACTAACGGCTTTGTCGAGAGAACTACCAGCCGCCCGCAAGATTGCTTCTATGTTCTTAAGGCACTGACCTGTCTGTTCTTGGATAGTTGTTCCAATAACTTCACCTGTTTTGGGGTTGAATGGACCTTGTCCAGATACAAAGATAAGCCCACCTGCCTTCACGGCTTGGCTATATCCTGCTAAGGACTTTGGTGCTTCATCAGTATGTACTATTACTTTTGCCATTTTGTTATCTCCAATCTGTGAGTGGCCGCCGAACTATGAGTCGATCAGTAAAACTTTTATATCATTCAATTTAAGCACAGTATATAAGTAATCCAATGGCGGGTCAACGACTATAAAAAAGCAAAAGGCAGTTCCATTGGGCAATTCATTATCGCACCTTTCTGCAAAGTCATCGGGACTTGGATTACACCATCAAAACATAAAGCCGAAGCTTTTTTCAAGGCTAACCAACAGTGAAGCCGCAGCTCTTCAAAATCAAGCGCTTAATGATGAACTATTAAGCATAGACCTTCTTCTTGAAGAGAAAATTTGAAAACACCAGCTCAGATTTAACCTCAGTTTAGGGACAACACAGCGACACCTTCTCGCAGGAAAATTAGGAAAGGCCAATTTCCAAACCTGAAAGGAGATGTCGCCATGGCAATTGTAACCGGTTGCCACTTCCCAGGATTGAGTCGTTTTGCTTGCGCCCAGGCGGACTGCCCAGTCTGTCTGGAGGCGCTGATCCTTTTGCCTTTCATGGCGGTCTATGTTCTTTCAGAAACAAGAGTATTCGACCTGACGACAAACAACCTATTGATCATGGCGGCCATTCTGGCTGCCGTCGATGTGGTCGTGTTCTTCCTGGCCAAGGCGACATTCCGGAGAGAAGAAATCCTCACGAAATGGAAGTGAGATTTTGTCAGGGGGAGAAAAGCAGCCGCGGCGGGCATCACGCCGGCCAGGATTGGCGCCAACTCATTAGGCGCACGACAGAGGTGGGCCGGTGGATCCCCCCAACAAGCCCGGTACCAAAAAGAGGAGATTCAGACGCGCCCGTTGACTTGCGGGGCTTTTTCGTCTATATTACGAAGCATGCCAAAACGCCAAGTTTACCTGCTCTCGCCCAAGGAACTCAGCCCCGAAACCATCGCAGTGGCCTTCGCGAAGACTTCACGCTCGCCCGAATCCTTTCGCGAAATTGCCGCCGGACTAAACGAGGAAGCCAGCGCAAAATTCCATGAGCGCTGGGTGGTGGGGTATGGGCACGCCTCGGTAGCCGAACACGCCGTGCTGCACATTGCCATTGAGAACGTTTCCAGGCTGGCGGTGGAGTGCATCGAGTCCAACCGGCTGGCATCCTATACGGAAAAATCGACCCGCTACCAAAAGTGGGAGGCAGACAGCTTTATCGTCCCGCCCGAACTGGACGACCATCCGCTTCGGGAAATGTACCTGCGGACCTGTAAAATGCTCTTTGATACCTACGCGCAAAGCCTGGCACCTGTGCGGGCAATGGTGGAGGGTCGGAACCCGCGCCGGAATAATGAGTCAGACGAGGCCTACGACCGGCGCATCCGCTCACAGTATGTCGATGCCTGCCGGTTCCTGCTCCCGGCGGCAAGCCTGGCCAACCTGGGCATGACCGCCAACGCACGCGCCCTGGAACATGCGATCAGTAAAATGCTCTCGAACGAGCTGGCAGAAGTCAGGGAAATCGGCGAGCAGGTCAAAGAGGCGGCGCTGGCAGAGATCCCAACCCTGGTGAAGTACGCGGAGGCGGTGCCTTACCTGGTGGAAACGAGGAAGGATTTTATTCGCAATGGACACCAAGAGCACAAAGAAGAAAAGGCGGATTGGTGCAGGCTGACGGATTTCGATCCCGAGGGGGAGATGAAAGTCCTGGCGGCGGTTATCTACAGGTTCGGAGAAATGTCCTATCCCCAGGCGCTGGAGACTATACGTTCTGCTCCGGAGATTGAGCGCAGTAAAATGGCTGAGTCCCTGTTGGGCAGCCTGGGCGAGCACGACCGGCCTTTGCGCGAACTGGAATATACCTCGTACACTTTCGATCTTATCCTGGACCAGGGTGCTTACGCCGAGTTCAAGCGCCACCGCATGATGACACAGACCGCGCAATTGCTGACCGCCAGGCTGGGGTATGCGCTGCCGCGCCAGATCGTGGAGGCCGGGTTCGAGGGACAGTACCGCTCCGCCATGGAGGCGGCGGGGGAGACATATGAAAAATTGGCGGATTGGAATCCGCACGTGGCAAGTTACGTCGTGCCCAACGGGTTTAACCGCCGGGTGTTGTTCACAATGAATTTACGTGAGGCATTTGCCTTTTGCCAGCTGCGCTCGGCCTCGAACGCCCACTTCTCGATGCGGCGCGTGGCACAGAGGATAGCCGAAGAAATCCGAGGCGTCCACCCCCTGCTGGCAAAATACATGCACCTGCCAGAGGAAACCTGGCAGGAAATCGAAAAGCAAAATCTATAAAGAAAGCCCCAGCTAAAAAACCGGGGCATTCCAGAATATTCATTATAACGCCACTCCCGTCCCCTCTCCCACCCCGCATTAACCCTTTTTTCACCTACGGTGACCGAAAAGGGGGGACGGTTTTCTCACAATTTCCCCGCGGCTGACATTATGTTTATGCCGATCATTGCGCAAATAGCAAGCACGATGAGGGCATTAAAGACCAAACCAAGAATACCGAAAACTTTTTTCGTATTCTTGCGGGCAACAGCCGCAATTCCCAATGCCAATCCAGCCAGAGCGACCAGGGCGGAAACACAGGTAAGAGCGGAATCCACCCCGGCATAACTTGGGGACATCGTAAAGCCTCCACTTATCCCAAAAGCCAGGACGAAATCAGCGCAACTGATAAATGCGGCAACCAAAGATAAAATGAAAGATGCAATTCCGAGGCGGGAATGTTTGCTCAATTCAGGGGCAGGCGGGGTCAGTGGAAAACTGGGGTCCATTTCAATCTCCTTAAAGGATTTTCTAAATTTTTATAGTCGGGGCAATATCCAAGGGGCAGGATAAGTCAAACTGACTTGCAAGATAACAGCTTTTAAACCAAAGCACTGAACACTCTAAAAATCGAGGGGCGACCTGCCTGGCATAGCCCCTCCCCCCTGTAACGGGTAAGAAACGACCAATCATAATGTGTCCTTCGCAAAGTCGAACCAACCAGTTTTATGATCATTCGTGGAATTCTTCCACCTGGTAGACGAGCACCTTCAAGTGTTTCTGTCTCCAGGTGTCAGGTGCAGCACCCATCTTGTAGCAAAGGTTTGCCAGAAACTCAGCCGGATCGGGGATCTTCTCCCACACTTGCGGAAGGAAGGTGGCCCGGCGGGCGCCATCGCGCAGGATAACGCCATCCATGCCTGGGCGAAGCCTGGCAAGCAGATCAGCGGAATCCGTGTATTCCAAGGGTTCAGGCACCGTCAAGCGCGAGACCTCGATCTTAATACCCGCCAGTTCGCGGACCTGGACCTGGGGAAAACGATAATCCTCCAGTGCGGCAGCCACGGCGTGCTCGCGCACATCTTCAGCCAGCGGCTGGTAGGGTTCCAGAGCACCAATGCAGCCGCGCAGGTTAGCACGCACCGTCAGCGTGACAAAAGAGGCTCCATCAAGGCGCAGAGCCGGTGTCAGGGAGACTCCGTCAAGAGGCGGCAATGGTTCCCGGCGCACCCCGGTTTCAAGCGCCTGCCGCGCCAGCTGGAGCAAGGTCTGTTTTTCTTCAGGAGTCAGCGGTTCACTCATAACAACATCATACAATTCCTCGCAGAGGGTGTCAAGTAATATCTTCAAGAAAAGACCCTGAAGGTTTTGCCTTCAGGGTCTTATTAGGTTACTCGCCGCCGCGTTTGCCGAGGCGATGATCGAGCATCAGCACCGCCGTGCCGTGGGCGTCGATCAGTTCCAACTGCTGGACGATCTCTGCGGCATTCTTTTCCTCCTCCACTTGTTCGGTGATGAACCACTGGAGCAGCACCTGGGAGGGATAATCCTTCTCTTTGAGCGCCAATTCGTACAAGGCATTGATGGAAGCAGTCACCGCGGCTTCATGGGATTGCACTTCCTTGAAAGCCTCCAGGCTGGATTTCCATTCACTGTGCGGAACAGCAATCGCCTTGAGGGCGACGCGTCCGCCGCGGTCGACAAGAAAATCGTAAAATTTCATGCCATGGGCGCGTTCCTCATCCACCTGAACACGCAGCCAACCGGCAAAGCCAGGCAGGTTATTGCCAGCGAAGTAGCTCGACATGGATAGGTACAGGTATGACGAGTAAAGTTCCTTGTTTATCTGTTCGTTGATGGCATCCAGCATTACTTTTGAAATCATATTTGCCTCCTTAAATAGGATAATTAAGGTCAGATTATACCCGTATTTTGGAGGCGCTACATAAGCGTTTTGTTAATTTTATTGAACAACCAGAACGGCTTGTGACCACCCATGCCTAATTATTCCCCCTCTTCACCGCCTTCGTCCGAGGTGGCAGGCTGGTCCAGCCGAACCACTTCGCCGTGGACGTTTATCACCACCTTGAAGCCTGACATGCCCATGAAGGCGCGACTTTCTTCGGGGATACCCATCTTGAGCAAGTTATCGAATTGCTGGTCAATATTCTTCAACTGGTTATTAAGCATAGCCTTCGAGAAAATATCTTCCGTTCCGAGCATTTTGGCAGCCTGCTCGCTGAGCATATCTTCGTTGCCGCTGATCTGCTGGCGCATCATTTCCAGCACCTGGCGGTCGACCTGCTCGGAGGGGATATGCCGTTTGAACCCGCCATCATCCACCACATAGCATGGCTCATCACCGACAAAAGCAGTTCCAGCAGGGCGGTCAGCCTCGTCCACGACGAGACCGGCAAAAATAGGTTGACGTGGCATGATTAATTAATCTCCATTGGATGATGAAAACGTTAACTATGCGCAATCCGGACCCGGGTGCCTGCCCCAGGTTCGAGTACCAGGCGCTCTCCAGGCGGGACGGTTGGGAGGGTCCAGCGGTAAATCCATTTTGCATCCTGGGGGGTCATATTGATACAGCCATGACTGTGCGGGTGCCCAAAATCATTATGCCAGTAAGTGCCGTGGAGGGCAACCCCAGTATCTGTAATATATGAATCCCAGGGCACACCGGGCAGATCGAACACAGAGAATTCGTCAGCACCGCCAGTCATGTGGTAAGTGGGACGCTTGTGGAAAGTGCGGAACCAGCCTGTGGGAGATTCATAATTCTTCTGACCGGTGGCCACGCGGGCGGCATAGACGAGCACATCCCACTCAAATGCCAGCAGGATCTGCCGGTCCAGAACTATTTCTATATGTTTTTCATCCTCCGGTACCTGTGGAGAAAGCGGGGAAATCTCTTCTGGCGAAAAGACATGCATCCATTCCGGACGGGTGTAGTAATGTGAATTATAAAGATTATCGTAAGCCTTGTACCACAGGCTGCCATCGCGCTGGTCCACAACCAGGGCGGTGATCCAGTGAGTAGTGCCGTAGTAGAGTCGTGGACCCGGGGAGGGGCTGCGGTTTATAGCCCAGACCGAATCGGCATAGGGGATGGTAATCTCACCCAGTATACCCGTTTCGGGAATCGCGGTTACGAGGGGATTCAACTGCGTATTGACCGGTTGGACACCCCCTGAGTAGACGTAGCCTTCATTCCCGAGGCGGTACCAGATGCGGTTGTAATCGCCATCCTTTCCACCAAATACCTGATCGGTGATATCCAACGTACCGTCGCGTGGCAAGGAATTTATCTGCACTCCGCCGAAGGCCGGAGCATTGCGCACGATCAGGCTGCGGTAGACCACCCGTCCCTGCATGGGAAGCGGAGCAGCCCGGACTTTATCCAGGTGGAGTTCAGAAAGAAAAAGACTGAGCAAGGTTGCCCCGCTCAGTTTCAGGAAATCGCGTCTGGATAGGATTCCGTTAGACATATGGACAATACTTATACGAGGTGCTGCTCTGCAAAGTGCCTTTCTCGAAACAAGGACTAATAGTGGATATTTACCAGTGTCCCTTCAGATGCCCAGTAATACATCCACCTGGCATCCGGCGTGTACATATTTACACAGCCATGACTCATGGGATGCCCAAAATTATTATGCCAGTAGGTGCCATGGATGCCATAGCCTTTGTAGAAGTACATTGTATAAGGTACATTTGGCAGATAATAGCCATCCCCGGCCATGAGGGTAGAAATCAATTTTATATAAATGTGAAACTGGCCGGTCACAGTTGGAAACGCCGGCACCCCGGTGGAGACCAGGAAACTGGCCACGACGGTATCCCCTTCAAAGGCATACAACATCTGCTGGGACAGATTCACATCTATCCAGCGCACACCGTTACTGGGATTACTGTAGGGTGTGTTTGTTG
>Ga0209048_10003331_pt1 | contig 15605 bp, 14 predicted proteins | sample FrelakmetCRP12CR_FD_187146 | JGI IMG/M metagenome (GOLD analysis project Ga0209048, IMG submission 187146) | Freshwater lake sediment microbial communities from the University of Notre Dame, USA, for methane emissions studies - CRP12 CR (SPAdes)... | ecosystem: Environmental > Aquatic >... | reverse complement strand
ACTCGAAATCCTGCGCGCGCGGCTCCCCGGCATGGAACAGCGGCTGGCGCAGCAAGTGGTGAGCTTCGTTCAACGGCTGCGTCGCGAAGAGCTCGAGAAGGTCCCGGGTGTCGCCGAGTCGCTCGATTGGATGCGCGCGCTCACGGCGCTCGAGGTCGAGGAGCTCACGCCGGAGTGGATCAGGCTCACGCTCGGCACGCTGCTCAAGAACCGCGGGGATATCGAGCGCGAACACGGTGCGCGCCTCGAGCGCCTGCTCGCGGAATCGCGGGAATCCTCGTTCTGAACGCATCGTCGCTGACCGCGCGGATTCTCGAGCTCGCGGACGTGCTGCGGCGTGCGGGGGTCCCGGTCGGCAGCGGTGAAGTGCTGCTCGCGATGACCGCCGTCGAATCGATCGGCATCGAGCGCGTGGCGGATCTGCGCGAAGGACTCGCGGCGACGCTCCTGCATCGGCGCGAAGACCGCGAGCTGTTCGATGCGGCATTTGCCGCCGTGCTGCTCGCCTCCGCCGCCGCGCCCGACCCTGATACGGCGGTGCCGGCGCCGCGATCCGCCTCCGCCCGCAATCAACGCCTCGCCTCCGCGTTGGCTCTGCGCCGCTCCACCCCGGACCCACGCGTCGCGATCGAGACGCCGGCGCTTCGCGCCGCATCCGATATGGAAGCGCTGCGCCACCGTGACTTCGAGCAAATGTCGGCTGAGGAAGCGCGAGCCGCTTTGGACCTCGTACGCCGGGCGGCGCACTGGTGGCATCGACCGACGCGCCGCTGGCAGGCAAGCGCACGGCGCGGCGATCTCGACATGCGGCGCACGCTGCGCGAATTGGCGCGCCGGCCGGACTCGGCGCTTTGGCACTGGCGCGAGCGGCAAGATCGGCCGACACGGTTGGTGATGGTCTGCGATGTCTCGGGCTCGATGCGGGCGTACGCTCGCGCATTTCTGCAGCTCGCTCATGCGCTGGCGGGCCGAGACCGCGCGGTGGAATTGTTCGCGTTTGCGACGCGGCTGACGCGGCTCACTCCCTGGTTGCGATTGCGCGACCCCGATCGATCGATGGCGCGCATGGGAACATCGGTGCAGGACTGGGACAGCGGAACCCGGATCGGCGCCGCGCTCGCCCGGCTGGCCAAGGAATTCGCACCCTCGGTCCTCGGTTCGAACAGCATCGTCGTGCTGCTGACCGACGGCCTCGAACGCGGCCCGCCTGAGGAATTGCGCGCCGCGGCCGAGCGCCTCAAGCGTTCCTGCCGGGAGGTGCTGTGGCTGAATCCCCTGCTGCGCTATCCCGACTACACGCCGCTGGCGCGCGGAGCGGCCGTCCTCGCTGAAACGTTGCGCCCCGTGCGCCCGGCACACGATCCGGCGAGCCTCGAAGCGCTGGTGCGATCGCTCGATGCGCTGCGCCGGCGCGGCGAGCCAACCCGAGCGGCCCGTACGCCGTGACGACACGCGGCCGCCGGCTTCGCGTCGCAGCCGCGCTGCTTGCGACCGCGGTAATCGCCGGCTGCGCGATTTGGGGCGGGTTCGCGCTCTGGTATCAGGCTCCGGGCGGCCCCGCATTGAAAATTCTGTGCATGGTTCTGTGGGCCGCCGCCGCCATCGCCTGCGCCGCCGCCCTGTGGATGCGGCGCGTCGCAGGCGGGCTGCTCGGTTTCGCGCTGGCCTTCGGCGGCCTGCTCGGCTGGTGGTATAGCCTCGTCCCGACCAACAATCGCCAATGGGCCGACGACGTGGCGCAGATCACCAACGGCACTGTCGACGGCAATCGGGTCACCATGCACAATGTGCGTAACTTTGCGTGGCGCAGCGATACCGATTTCACGCCGCGATGGGAAACCCGCTCCTACGACCTCGACAGCCTGAAATCGGTGGACATGATCCTGTCGTATTGGGGCAGTCCCGCCATTGCGCACCTGCTGGTCTCGTTCGGATTCGACGGCGGCGATTACCTTGCCTTCTCGGTGGAAATCCGCCGCGATAAGCACGAGGATTTCTCCGAGATTGGCGGTTTCTTCAAGGAATTCGAACTCAGCGTCATCGCTGCCGACGAACGCGATATCGTGCAAGTGCGCACCAACGTGCGCGACGAGCGCGATTATCTTTATCATATACGGCTGCCGGTGCTCGAGATGCGCTCCTTGTTTCTGGCCTATATCGACGTAGCCAATCGACTGCTGCACCATCCGCGCTTTTACAACACCGTCACCGCCAACTGCACGACGCTCGTCTATCACATGTTGAAGCGCATCGTCGGGCACCTGCCCGTCGACTACCGCGTACTGTTTTCGGGATATCTGCCCGAATATGTCTATAGCATCGGCGGCCTGGACAAGCGCTATCCGCTCGAAGTGCTGCGCTCGCTCGGCCACATCAGCGAGCGCGCCAAGAAAGCGGATGGCAGCGCGGATTTTTCCGCCCTGATCCGCCAAGGCGTACCGCCCTTGAACTAGGGGCAGCGGCGGCAAAGGAATGCTATTGAGCCTCGGTTCGCCTGGCTATCGGCTCTTTTCGAGCCATCCGCCGCCGAGCGCCTTGTACAAGGTCACTCGATTGGTCTGCTCCGCGAGCCGCACCGCGATCAACCGTTGCCTGGCCGAATAGTCGTTGCGCTGGGAGTCGAGCACGTTGAGGTAGCTGTCCCGTCCCGAGTGGTACCGCTTTTGCGAAATTTCATACGCCGATAACGTGGCGTCGGTCAACGCTTCGTCGGCATTGCGCTCGCGCACCAAGGTGTCCGACAGCGCCAACGCATCGGCCACCTCGCGAAATCCCGCTTGAATCGACCTTTCATATTGCGCAATCGCAATGCGTCGGTCGGTGTGCGCCACATCGAGATTGGCGGACAGTGCGCCCCCCGCAAATATCGGCAACGTCACCTGCGGAGCGAATGTCCAGGCGCCGGTACCGGATTTGAACAAACCCGAGAGATCCTCGCTCGCCGAACCGGCATTCCCCACCAAGCTGATCGTCGGAAAGAAGGCGGCGCGCGCCGCACCGATGTTGGCGTTGGCGGCGCGCAGCAAGTGCTCGGTCGCCCGTACATCCGGCCGCCGCAGCAGCACACTCGAGGGCAGCCCCGCAGGCGGTGGACCGAGGCTCGCCAACTCGACATCCAATCCTTGCGGGAGCATCGCCGGATCGGGCGTCACACCGACCAGCAGCGTCAATGCATCGAGGTCTTGAGCGACATTGCCCTCATATCGCGCTTCGTCGGCGCGCGCCGATTCGACGGTGGTGCGCGCCTGCGCCAGGTCGAGCCCGGACGCGGCCCCGGTCTCGTGCATCCTTTGCGCCAACGCAAAGGAATCCTGCTGGCTCTTCCGCGTATCCGAAGCCAGGCGCTTAAGCTCACGATCGGAGGCCAGCGTAAGATATGCCTGCGCAACTTCCGCAATCAGGGCGAGCTGGGCGCTGCGGCGGGATTCCTCCTGCGCCAGATATTGTTCCAGCGCCGCATGGCTCAGACTGTTCACGCGGCCGAACAGATCGAGTTCAAAGGCGGCCACCCCGACACTCACCTCGTAGGACTGATAAGTCGACGGCGGTGAGCCATTGGACAAGGCGGCTGGGATGCTCTGTTTCGTATAAATGCCCGCCGCCGAGACATTCGGCAGACGCTCCGCACGTTGAATGCGGTACATCGCACGCGCCCGCTCGACGTTCAGCACCGCGATCCGCAGGTCGCGGTTGTTCGCGAGGGCTTGTGCGATCAGGGCCTGCAGGCGCTTATCCACAAAGAAATCACGCCATCCGATGTCCGCTGCCGCGGTCTCCTTGCCCGCCGGCGTCGCGGCCGGCGTAGTGGCTGGCGTAGTGACTGGCGTCGTTGCCGGCGTTACGGCCGGCGCCGTGGCCGGCACCGCGGCCGCGGTCGTGGCCGGGATCGGCCATACGTCCGCGACGGGCGGCGCCGGCTCACGAAGCCGCGGTTCCAAACTGCACGCGGCAGCGACGCACATTCCGAAAATCAGCGACACAGCACGCATACGGTTACCCATCGGGCGGCTTCGCCTGCGCCGGCTCGGGTTCCGGATCCGGCAGCTCAGGCAGGCTGTGGAACAGCCGCTGCACGATCAAAAAGAACAACGGAATGAAGAATATGCCGAGAAAGGTTCCGCCCAGCATGCCGCCGAAGACACCCGTGCCGATCGCCCGCTGCGCGCCGGCGCCGGCGCCGGTGGCGAAGGCGAGCGGCAGCACGCCGAATCCGAACGCCATCGAGGTCATGAGGATCGGACGCAAGCGGTCGTGCACGGCGCGCAAAATCGCGTCGATCACCGGCATGTCGCGCTCGACGTTTTCCTTTGCGAATTCCACGATCAGGATCGCGTTCTTCGAGGCGAGACCGATGGTCGTGAGCATCGCCACTTGGAAATAAACGTCACGCTCGAAGCCCCGCAGCGCGGTGGCGAGAACCGCGCCGATGACACCGAGCGGAGCGGCGAGCAATATCGCGACGGGAATCGTCCAGCTCTCGTAAAGCGCCGCCAGACACAGAAATACGACGATCAAGGACAATCCGTAGAGCAGAGGTGTCTGGGCTCCGGCCGCCAGCTCCTGATACGACTGTCCGGTGAACTCCAGCGAAAATCCGGGCGGCAATTGGGATATCAGCTTTTCCACTTCGTGCATCGCCTCGCCCGAGCTCACGCCGGGCGCCGCTTCGCCGTTGATTTCCATCGCCGAGACGCCGTTGTAGCGCTCGAGGCGCGGCGAGCCGTTTTCCCAATGGGATTTCGCGAACGAAACCACCGAGACCATATTTCCTTGGGCATTGCGCACCGACCAGCGCGCGAAGTCCTCGGGCACCATGCGAAACGGCGCATCCGCCTGCAAGATGACGCGCTTGACGCGCCCTCGATCGACGAAATCGTCGATGTAGCGGCCGCCCCACGCCACCGCCAACGCGTCGTTGACTTCGCTCAACGAGACGCCAAATGAGGCCGCCTTCTCGGCGTCGACATCCAATCGAAACTGCGGCGCATCCTCCAGACCGCTCGCCCGCACATTGGCGAGCCGCTTGTCCTTCGAGGCGAGCTCCAGAAATTGGTCGCGCGCCGCCGTGAGCGCCTCGTGACCGTGTCCATCGTTGTCCTTGAGGTAAAAATCGAAGCCCGCCGAATTTCCGAGATCGAACACTGCCGGCGGCGCAAAGGTGAACGCCATCGCATCTCCGATGGCGGCGAGCGCCGCATTGGCGCGTGCTTGCAGGGCAGCGACGCCGAGCCGCGGGCCCTTGCGCTCGTCCCAGTCCTTCAGCAGGACGAAGCCGATACCGACGTTCTGACCGCCGCCGTTGAAGCTCCAGCCCGCGATCGTGAACACCGATTTGACGGCTTCCTTTTCCTGGACGAGAAAATAACCGGTCAACTGATCCAACGCTTTTTGAGTCCTCGCCAGCGTGGCGCCGACCGGGGCCTGTACCAAGCCGATCAGAAGTCCCTGGTCCTCGTCCGGCAGGAACGCGGTGGGCAGGCGAAGGAACAGCAGACCCATGAGCGAGGCCAATCCCAGATACACCACCAGGTAGCGCCCCGGACGCGCGAGGATTGCGGAAACGGCGCCCTGATAGCGCCGATTGGCGCGGTCGAATAGAGCGTTGAACCAGCGAAAGAATCCTCGCTCGGAGTGATGCCCGCCCTTATTCACAGGCTCGAGCAGCGTGGCGCACAGCGCCGGCGTGAGCGCGATGGCGACGATCACCGAGAGCACCATGGCCGAAACGATGGTCACGGAAAATTGACGGTAGATGACGCCGGTCGAGCCCCGCAAAAACGCCATCGGCAAAAACACCGCCGAGAGCACCGTCGCAATGCCGACCAGCGCCCCGGTGATTTGATCCATCGAGCGGCGTGTCGCCTCCACCGGCGTGAGACCCTCCTCGCTCATCAGGCGCTCGACGTTCTCGACCACGATGATCGCATCGTCGACCAGCAAGCCTATGGCGAGCACCACGGCGAACATGGTCAGCATATTGATCGTGTAGCCCGCGATCGCGAGCACGCCGAAAGTGCCGAGCAGCACGACCGGCACCGCAATGGTCGGGATCAAGGTGGCGCGCAGGTTCTGCAGGAACAGCCACATGACGAGAAATACGAGCACGACCGCCGCGGCCAGCGTCTTGGCGACTTCCTCAATGGATTTTCGCACGTACGGCGTCTCATCGTAGGGGACAACCACCTTGACACCGGCGGGCAGCTGCGGCCGGAGCCTTTCCACCAGCGCCAACACGCCTTTCGATGTGGCCAGGGCGTTGGCACCGGTGGCGAGGTGGATGCCGAGACCGGAAGCCGGTTTGCCGTTGTAGCGGTTCATGAAAATGTAGTCGGCCTGCCCCAACTCGACGCGCGCCACCTCGCCGAGGCGCAGCGTCGAGCTGCCCGCATTGCTGCGCAGGACGATGTTGCGGAATTCCTCCGGCGTCTGCAGCCGGCCGCGCGCCGTGATGGTCGCATTGAGCTGTTGGCCTCGTATCGACGGGGCGCCGCCCAGCTGACCCACGGTCAATTGGGCATTCTGCGCCTGCACCGCCGAGGCGACGTCGCCCGGGGTGAGCCCGTAGGCCTTGAGCTTGTCGGGATCGAGCCAGATGCGCATGGCGTACTTGGAATCGAGCAACTCGACCGAGCCCACGCCGGGCACGCGATTCAGTGCATCGACGACGCTGCTCGCCAGGTAGTCGCCGATGTCGCCGGCGCTTAAGCGGCCGTCCTCGGAGATGTAGCCGAGGTACATGAGCGCGCTGTTGCTCGCCTTGGCGACGCTGATCCCTTGCAGCTGCACGGCCTGGGGCAGGAGCGGCATCGCCTGCTGCAGCTTGTTTTGCACCTGCACCTGGGCCGTATCCGGGTTCGTGCCGCTCGAGAAGGTGAGCTGGATGGCCACAGTGCCTTCGCCGTCGCTGGTCGAATCGATGTACATCAGGCCGTCGATGCCGGTCATGTTCTGTTCGATGATTTGCGTGACCGATTCCTCGGCCGCCCGGGCCGAGGCGCCCGGATAGCTCGCGTTGACCACCACCGAGGGCGGCGCGATGTTCGGGTAGCGCGATATCGGCAATCGGGTGATCGCGAGGGTGCCGACCAGCATGATGATGAGGGCGATGACCCAGGCAAGGATCGGGCGGTCGATGAAAAAACGCGACATGCGGCGGACTCTGGGCTCAGCGATTCTCGGCGGTGGCATCCGCCGCGGCGGCTCGCTCCACCGCGTGCACCGGCATTCCCGGCCGCACTTTTTGCAAGCCCTCGACGATCAGCCGATCGCCGGCCGACAAGCCCTTCTCGACCAGCCACTGATCGCCGATCGTGCGCGAGACTCGAACCGTGCGCGCCTCGACTTTGCCGCCTTTGTCGACGATCAATGCGCTGGCAACGCCTTTGGGGTCGCGCGTTATGCCGACTTGCGGGGCCAGCAAGCCTTGCGCCCTGACGCCTTCGTTCAATACCGCGCGAACGTACATGCCCGGCAGCAGCAGCCCGTTGGGATTCGGCACGATCGCGCGCAGCAGGAAGTTTCCCGTGGTTGAATCCACCGTCACGTCGGCGAACTGCAGCTTTCCTTGGTGAGCGTAGGGCTCGCCGTTCTCCAGCAATATTTTGGCGGGCGCGCCCGACCGATCCGTTTGCACCCGGCCGGCGTCGATGTCCTGTTTGAGCGCCAGCCATTCGCTGCTCGATTGATTGACCTCCACGTAGATCGGATCGAGCTGTTGAATCGTCGCCAGCGCCGCCGCCTGTTCGGCGGTCACGAGTGCGCCTTGGGTCACGTTCGATTTGCCGATGTGGCCGCTGATCGGCGCGACGATGTGGGCATAGGCGAGGTTGACTGCGCTGCTCGCGACGGCGGCTTGCGCTGCGGCGACTTCGGCCTCCGCCTGACCGAGGGCGGCAACCGCGCTCTCGTTGTCCTGCGCGCTCACCGCATCAATTTTTACCAACTCCGCGGAACGGGCCGCGGCGAGCCGGGCAGCGCTCACGATTGCTTGCGCTCTCTGCAAGCCGGCTTTCGCGCTTTCGTACTCGGCGCGGTAGAGGCTGTCGTCGAGCTCGTACAACACTTGTCCGGCAACGACATTCCCACCCTCGACGAAATTGCGCCGCTTGACGATGCCGCTCACTTGAGGCCGCACTTCGGCTATCAAATAGGCGCTCGTTCGCCCCGGCAGGTTGCTCATCATGGTCACCGGTTGAACCTTGAGTTCCACCACGGTGACCTGCGGCACGCTGCTGCTCGGCGCCTCGGCGCCGTGACCGCCGCACGCGGATAGATCGGCACATAGAACCGCGCCTAGGGCGGCAGTCCTGAATCCTCGAGCGATGTTGAGACAACGCATCCGGCCGTTCTCCTCGAGACCGACTGATCTTGGCGATCGGATTGGTACTTATGAGCGCGGAGGACTCCGCGTGTCAGTTCTTTAATATGGGGGCTAATCTAACCGGTAAGCCCGGGAGACACAATCCTGGCGCAATGCGGATGTACGCTGCGGAATGCCCGGCAACAGGCGAAAACACGCAACCGTTGGGCCTCGACTCATCAGCTCTGCCGTTCCGGCGCCGCGGCCGCGAAGGCCGGTATTTCGCGGCAGGCCGCGTCGATCGCGACGATGCGCGGATAGGGAGCAAGATCCACCGCGAAGCGGCGCGCATTGAACACCTGCGGCACCAGCAGCACATCGGCCATCCCGGGGGCATCGCCGTAGCAACAGCGCCCCAAGAAGGCATCGCGAGTTAGCGATTGCTCCAGCGCTTCGAAACCGGCCTGTATCCAGTGCCGGTACCACGCATTGCGCGCATGTTCGTCGAGCCCGAGCTGCGCTTCGAGATACTTGAGCACCCGCAGATTATTCAACGGGTGCACGTCGCAGGCGATGAGTTGGCACAGAGCCCGTACGCGGGCGCGGTCCGCGGGCGCGGCAGGCAGGAGCGGCGGCTGCGGGTACATTTCTTCGAGATACTCGATGATGGCGACCGATTGCGTCAGCACCTCACCGTCGACCAGGCGCAGCGCGGGCACGAAGCCCTGGCTGTTCAGCTGCAGGAACTCCGGCTGGCGCTGCTCGCCGCGGCGCAGATGGATGTCGACGGCGGTCGCCTCGACGCCTTTTAGTTTGAGCGCGATGCGCACGCGGTACGAGGCCGAACTCAGCGCATAGCCGTAGAGAATCATGCCTGCCACCCACCCTTGAATGCGCCGGCGAGATCCTTTGCCGCTCTCACCAACAGCGACATGTCCACACCGACCGCGACGAACAGCGCGCCCAGCGCCAAATACTCGCGTGCGAGGCGTTGATCGCCGGTGAGCGTGCCGGCCGCCTTCCCCGCCTTCTTGACGGCCGCGATGCCTTGGGCGATGGCCGCGCGCACCTTCGGATCCATGGGCTGTCCGATCAAGCCCATCGATGCCGCAAGATCGGCCGGACCGAAAAACACGCCGTCCACGCCTTCGACGGCGGCAATCGCCGCGAGATTCTCGATCCCCTTGATCGATTCAACCTGGACCAGCACGCACAACTCGGCTTCGCACTCGTGAAAGTAGCCCTCGATTTGACTGAAGCGCGAAGCGCGCGTCGAGGCGCTCGCCACCCCGCGGATTCCGCGCGTCGGATAGCGTGTGGCCGCGACCATGAGCGCCGCCTGCTCGGCGGTCTCGATCATCGGCAGCAGCAGCGTTTGTGCGCCGATGTCGAGGTACTGCTTGACCGCCTCCACGGCGCCATGCACCGGCCGCACGATCGGGTGCACCGGGTAAGGGGCAACGGCCTGCAGCAGCGGCAGCACGCTGCGCGGGTCGTTCGGCGAATGTTCCGCATCGATCAGCAGCCAATCGAACCCCGCGCCCGCCAGAAGTTCCGCCACCGAAGGGTCGGACATTCCCATCCACAGGCCGATCTGCGGCTTGCCGTCGCACAGCGCTCGCTTGAATGCATTCACGGGGATTTTCACTTGGGATCTCCCTGACGACGTTATGGGTCAAATGAAGCGCATCGAGATGCCGCCGAGAGGCCCATAGTCGGCGTGCAGCACATCGCCGCACGCCACCTGCGTGGGCCGGGTGAACGAGCCGCCCAGGACGACGTCGCCGGCACGGAGTTCCTCGCCATAGGACGCGACCTTGTTGGCGAGCCAGGCCACGCCGGTGGCCGGATGATTCAACACCGCCGCCGCCAGCCCGGATTCCTCGATGACGGCGTTCTTGTATAGGAGCGCGCCCACCCAGCGCAGATCGACCGCATCGGGCTTGACCGGCCGGCCGCCCAAGACGACGCCGGCATTCGCGGCGAAGTCCGCGATGGTGTCGAACACCTTGCGCGGCAACCGGGTGTCGCGGTCGAACTGCTCGATGCGCGCATCGATGATCTCGAGGGCGGGGACGACATAGTCGGTGGCCTGCATGACCTGAAACAGCGTCACGCCCGGACCCCTCAGGGCTCGCGACAGCACGAACGCCAGCTCCACCTCGACGCGCGGCGCGATGAATCGCTTAAAAGGAATGTCGCTGCCGGTATCGAAGAACATGTCGTCCATGAGCGGGGCATAGTCGGGTTCGGTGATCTGCGATGCCTGCTGCATCGCTCGCGACGTGAGACCGATCTTGCGCCCTTTGACGGACCGGCCGTCCGCCAGTTCGAGCTCGACCCAGGCGCGCTGAATGGCGTAGCCGTCCTCGATGGTCATGCCAGGATGCTGGGCGGAAAAATGGCGCAATTGAGTCCGGCTCTTGCGGGCATCGTAGAGCCGCTTGGCAAGCGCGCGAGTGATTTCCGGCGACAGCATATGAAACTCGCTTTGGTTGGGTCCGCTAGGGTTTCTTGAGGCGCGCGTGCAAATTATTGTGCTTGAGCGTGCCGCTTTCGCTGAACTCGATGAATTCGAGCGACAAAGCCAGGCCGCGCTCGGCAAATTGCCGGGCGAAATGCCTTTTCATGATCTCGAACAAGCCGCTGCAAGTCGCCGTCTTGGCCTCTTTGGTGCGTCCGGCGCCGATCTTCAGAATGGCGTGCACGAACGCGGCATCCGCGATGCTGCCGTCGGCGATGCAATAGTCCTCACAGGCAATGGCGCGCACCCGGACCCCGCCCGCCGGAAATACCGCCTGGCCCGCGATGCGCAGATCCACCATGTACCGGGCAAGCTCGCGGCACAGTTCGGCGAAGCGGCCGGCGGTGCGCAAATTCGCGCTGTATTCGAGCGTCATGTGCGACATGTTTAGGCTCCGATGCTCATGTCGGCGATGGTGCATCCCACGGCGAACATGGGAATCGGCCGGTAGTGATGCAGCGTCCCGCGGCCCTTCGCCGCCGCGGCGACCGCGATGAAGGTGCGGATTTCGAATCCGCCCTGACCGGCATCGCGGTAGGTCGCCTCGTCGGTGTACGACAACAGCGCTTGCCGGTCGTTCGCTTGCCAGCGGTCGACGAACTCGCGATCCCAGGCCTCGTTGATCTTTCCGGAATCCGGCGTCGCCGGCCAATGCGAAATCCCCCCGGTGCCGATGACGGCGATGCGCTCAGGCACCGAATCGGCGGCGCGGCGCAGCGCCTCGCCCAACGCCCAGGCGCGGTGCAGCGGCGCCAGAGGCGGTCCCTGGCAGTTGATGTTCATCGGCACGACGGGCAGATCGTAGCGCGGCGTGAGGAAATGCAGCGGCACCATGATGCCGTGATCGAATTGCCACTCTTCCGCGTAGGCGAGATCGACGGACTGCATCATCTCGCGGATGAGCCGCCGGGAAAGCGCGGCGTTGCCGGGAACCGAGGTGCGCGCGATACCCAGCCATTCGGGATCCTCGATCGGGCCCTGGTAGCGCTCCGCCATCCCCACGGCGAAGGACGGCATGTTGTTCATGAAGAAATTCGCGAAGTGTTCGGCCGCCACGACGATCAACGCGTCGGGACGAGCGGCCGCGAGCCGCTCCCCCATGGCGCGAAAGGCGCCGTGAAAGTCGCGCACCGCCGCCGGGTCGGCCAGGTGCGCGCGGCCCGTGATGCCGGGCGCGTGGCTCGCGATGCCCGCGAACACGAGGCTCATACGCCGGCCACCTTCTCGTCCATCGCGGTGGTCATGTGGTAGAGCCCGGCGCGTACCGGCCCGTAGGTGCTCACGCCGCGGCGCATGGCCGCGATGTACTCGGCCCACGGCATGCCGAGAAACGCCGCGTAGTGCATCAGCAGCTGGCCATTGGCGCCGAGCACATAGATCAATCCGATATCGCCCGCGGCGATCGCGCCGCGCTCTTCGGCGGTGAGCTCGTAGCGATTGAGAAGCCCGTTCAAATCGTCCCGATACTGCTGCTGAACGCTCCGATCGCGATTGATATCGAACAGAAATTTCTGCATTTGATACAGGCTCATGTCTACGCTCCCCAGCGCGGAATCGGGTGCGAGCCCAAGCTCACGCAAACGTTCTTCGGCTCGAGAAATACCTCGTAGCTCCAGGTGCCGCCTTCGCGGCCGACGCCGGAGGCCTTGGTGCCGCCGAACGGCTGGCGCAGATCGCGAACATTCTGGCTGTTGACGAAGCACATGCCCGCCTCGATCGCCGCGGCGACCCGAAGAGCGCGACCCGCGTTTTCGGTCCACACGTAGCTCGAGAGGCCATACGGAATATCGTTCGCCTTGGCGATCGCGTCCGTTTCGTCCTTGAACGGAATCAAGCAGGCCACCGGTCCGAAAATCTCTTCCTGGGCGATGCGCATGCGGTTCTCGACATCCGCAAACACCGTGGGCTTGACGAAATTGCCCTGCTTGAGCGCGCCGGGGAGCGCCGGCGAATCGACGCCGCCGCACAGCAGCGTCGCGCCTTCCCGCGGACCCAATTCAATGTACCTGCGCACCTTCGCCAGGTGTTCTGGGCTGATCATGGGTCCAACGATGGTGCTGTCGTCCATCGGGTCGCCGACGCTGATGCGGCGTGTCCGTTCGGCAAACTTCGCGGCGAAGTCCGCATAAATCGTTTGCTGCACCAGGATGCGCGAGCCCGCGGTACAGCGTTCCCCATTGTTCGAGAAAACCATGAACAGAGCGGCATCCAAGGCGCGCGCGACGTCGGCGTCGTCGAAGACCACGAACGGGCTCTTGCCGCCCAGCTCCATCGAGAATTTCTTCAGACCCGCCGCCTTGACGATGCGATCTCCGGTCGCCGTCGAACCGGTGAAGGAGATCGCCCGTACGTCGGGATGCCGGCACAGCGGTTCGCCCGCCTCGGCGCCGTAGCCGTGCACGACATTGAGCACCCCGGCGGGAATTCCGGCCTCCAAGGCGAGCTCGCCCAGCCGCGCCGCCGAGAGCGGCGACAGCTCGCTCATTTTCAGCACGGCGGTGTTGCCGAACGCCAGCGCTGGCGCAACCTTCCAGGTCGAGGTCATGAACGGCACGTTCCACGGCGAGATCAGCGCGCACACGCCCACCGGATGGAACAAGGTGTAGTTGAGGTGAGTGGCAGTCGGGTACGTATGCCCGTCGACGCGCACGCACATCTCGGCGAAGTAATAAAAATTGTCCGCCGCGCGCGGCACGAGCTGCTTGGCCGTCTGCGCAATCACCTGGCCGGTGTCCTGCGTCTCGGTCTTCGCGAGTTCGGGAACATGCGCGGCGATCAAATCGCCGAGCCGGCGCAGCAGACGCGCCCGCTCCGCCGCCGGCTTGCCCGCCCACCGCGGAAACGCCCCCTTTGCCGCACCGACCGCCGCATCGACGTCCTTCGGTCCGCCGCGCGCGACCTCCGCCAGCACCTCCTGCGTGGCGGGATTCCGCGTCTCGAAGTACTCCGCGCCCGCGGCCGCGGCGCCGTCGATCAGATGTTCGATGCGCACGACTTTGCGTCCCCCCGGCGGCCAAAGGCCGCGTCCCCGACGATGGTGTTGACGAGCCGGCCCAAGCCGTCGATTTCGCACGCGATCTCATCGCCCGGCATCACGTTGCTGACGCCCTGCGGCGTACCGGTGAGAATGACATCGCCCGCCGTCAATGTCATGAACGAACTCAAGTATTCGATCAGATACGGGATGTCGAAGATCAAATCGCGCGTGTTGCCCCGCTGGGTCAGCTGGCCGTTGACGAAAGTGCGCAATTCGAGGTTCGCCGGGTCCTTGAGATCCCCGGCATCCACCAACCAGGGTCCCAAGACTGTGGCGCCGTCGCGATTCTTGGCGCGCATGTTGGGGCGGTACCAATTCTCCAGATAATCGCGCACCGCGTAGTCGTTGGCGATGCAATAGCCCGCCACGTGCTGCATCGCCTGCGCGCGCGCCACGCGCTGCGCCCGGCGTCCGATGATCACGGCCAGTTCGCACTCATAGTGCATGAACCTGACCTCGGCCGGGCGGCGGGTGGCGCCGCGGTGGCCGAGCAGAGTGCCCGGACCCTTGAGAAAGACCAGCGGCTCCTCCTGGGAGTTGAACGCCAATTCCCTGGCATGATCGGCATAATTCAAGCCCAAAGCGATCACGGTGCCGACCTCGAAGGGCGGCAGCCAGATGACTTGATCCTCCGCGAGCACCCGCCCGTCCGCCAGGCGCAGATTGGCCTCACCGCCACCGCCTGCCGGAGTGGCCTCGTGCAGCGCTCCGCCGTACGCCACTCGTGCGCGCATCATGCGCCGCCCGCGAAACGATTGGTGAGTACCCCCAAGGCATCGGCCTCCATGGCCACGGTCTGTCCGGCGCGCACCCGCGGCGCCGGGGCCGCCGCGCCCGCCGCGAGCACGTCGCCCGGCGCGAGCGTCATGAATTCCGTCACGTCGGCAAGCAGCCGCGCCACCGAACGGATCAGATCCGCGGTGCTCATCGTTTGCACCAGGACGCCGTCGACATGGGTGCGAATGGCGAGCGCGTCCGGATTCGCGACCAGGGCGCGCGCCGTGACCCGGGGACCGAGCGGGCAGAAGCCGTCGCGGGCCTTGTAGCGAACCGACGGCCGGTAGTAATCCGGGTGCGGGATGCTGACGTCGTTGACAATGAGGAATCCGGCGACATGATCCAAGGCAACGGCTTCCGAGAGATTGCAGGCGGTGCGCCCGATGACGATACCTAAGCACGCGGCCGCCTCCAACTCCGCGGTTGCGCCCGCGCCCGCGGCGGGAACTTCCACGGTGTCGCCGCCGGCCGCGAGCGTATTTCTCGGCTTCAGGTACAGCACCGGCGCCCGCGGCGGCGCGTTGTACGGCGGCAGCGTCATCTTCCCCTCGAACGCCGCAAGCGCCGTTCGATGGTTCAGCAGGGTGCCGTAAACCGTGCCGCTCAAGCGAAACGGCTCCACGTCCATGGGAATCCTGCACAAAGCCGTTGACAACTCGGTCGCTTCCCGATAAATCTTGCTAATATATTAGTAATCGTTCCACCAATGGGCGCGAGTGTCAAGAACGGCATGGTTCCGAAATCGGCACGCTTGAAGCACCGCAACCTGCCGCTCCTCATGCTGCGGGCCCGCGAGCAGGTGATCGGCCGATTCCGGCCCCTGCTGAACGCGCACGGCATCACGGAGCAGCAGTGGCGCATCGTGCGGGTATTGCTCGAAGCCGGCGCCCTCGAGCCGCGCGAGATCGGCGGGTTGTGCCGCCTGTCGAGTCCGAGCCTCGCCGGGGTCTTGGCGCGCATGGAGGAGA
>Ga0209048_10003330_pt1 | contig 15608 bp, 13 predicted proteins | sample FrelakmetCRP12CR_FD_187146 | JGI IMG/M metagenome (GOLD analysis project Ga0209048, IMG submission 187146) | Freshwater lake sediment microbial communities from the University of Notre Dame, USA, for methane emissions studies - CRP12 CR (SPAdes)... | ecosystem: Environmental > Aquatic >... | reverse complement strand
CAAAGAGCCGACCTGCGTGACATACCTGGCCTCACGTCGGCACTCGCCGCCGGCATAGAACGCAATTCTTCCGCGCTCGACGACGGCGAGGCAGGCGCGCGAGCCCGCCTCGCCTCCCGGATGAGCACTTGGCCGGAATGCTACCGCAGCAAATGCTGGCTAAATCCCCAGTTCTAACAGGTCGGAACCGGGTTCTTGAGGATCAGTGGCCATAGATTGTTGAAATTTTGGCCAAAGAATACTGAAATCGACATTTACCGTAACCCGTGATGCTTTACTGACGCCGGACGTCCTTGATCTGTTTGAGAATGACATCGTTGCTCTCAACGAACCAATCGCTCATGCGATCCGCTTTTTTCAGCCGCTCGTTCACGCGGCGCATCGCGGCGACCACCTCGTCAGCCGAGTCCGCATTGAATTCATATAAGGCGAGGAATCGCGGTACCTGCAGAGTCTCGATCATGGCCACCCGATACACCTCGAACCGCTCCACTCGAGTCAGCCCTTCGATGCCCGCGCCCACGATGTCAGGAATATGCGTATTGTCATACCAGTCGTTGAGCGCGAGTTCGGTGGCTTCGTCCCGGCAGCAGGCGACTCGTTCGAGGTAGAGATAGGTGTTCCCGCTTCCGCTCTTATGCGCTGCATTCGGTACGAGGACGGCACCCCCGAGTCGACGAAAGTAGACCCGCTCGGTGACCTTCAGCGCCTCGATCGAGCGGCCCGTCATGTCCATTTTCTTCGCCGCCATCAACATATCGATGATGGTCCGATCCATGTTCGGGGTTTCGATGTCGTACAGCGCAACATACCGGCCATCCGCGGCTTCCTGGTTCGCCGCCGAGAACCCAGTCACCGTTTGCCGCACGCCGCGCCGCGCTCGTTTGTACCCGGGCACTTTGAGGACGTCGGGGATGTCGATGTCATCGTACCAATGGTTGAACTCCGCTTCGTGCGTCGGATCGAGGTTCTTGGTGGCAACCAACATCAGCCAATGGCCGGCGACGGGCGTCGTGTCCTCTGCCCAGGCGGAGCCCGCGAGGCAGCCGGAAAGGAGCAACAGCAAGGCGACTCTATTGATCATTGGTTTAGGTCTCGTGATGACAAGCCACTTACCGTTGAAACACGACATCACCGTTGATGATCGTCGTCATCACCTGAACCTCGTGCAGGCGGTGCACCGGGGTATCGAAGGGATCCCGATCGAGCACGATGAGGTCCGCCAACATTCCAGTCGCGATGGCTCCGACCATTCCCTCGAGGTGCCGATGGCGGGCGGAATTGACGGTGAATAGATCCACGGCTTCTTTCAAGGAGATCGCCTCCGCCTTGCCGAATGACCGGTCACCGCCGCCCGATGGCTCCCGGGTGACCAGCATCTCAACCGCGATCCAGGGGTTGACCGATGGCACCACGGACCAGTCGGAGCCGGGCACGACCAAGGCACCCGAGTCGATCATCTCTCGAATCGGCCACACGCGTTTGATGGTCTCTGGGCCGACTGCGGCCGCGATATCGTCGGTAATCGGACTTGGCGCCCAGAGATAGGGAGACACCTCGAAGGTCGCCCCGATCGCCCGTGCTCGCGGTATATCCGCCCGCGCAACGAAGGTGCAGTGTCCGACATCGTGCAGCACGCCGCTGAATCCGTTTGCCCGGCGCGCCGCCTCGATGGCATTGAGACCCGCGTGTACCGCGGCGTCTCCGGCCGCGTGAAACTTCACCGCAAGGCCCATTCGATCGAAGCGGGTGACAGCCGCATCGATGACATCCTGCTTCAAAAGCAACATCCCCCGACGGCTGGCCTCGTCGTCGCGCCCTTCGACGGTGCCGGCATAAGGCTCGAGCATGGCGGCCGTGTGCGAGTCGGTCGGCACCCCGTCGAGGAACATTTTTACGCAGTCGGGCGAGAGCCGGCTGCGCGCGTAAAGATTGCGCGCGGCGATGACGGCGTCCGCCGCCGCGTCGTCGGGCACCCACGACATGCACAGCCGGGTGCGCTGCTTGAGCACGCCGGCATCGGCCACGGCCGCGTAGGCCTTGACCTCTTTCTCGAGAGTCGACGAATAGCCGGCGGCCGCTTCGGTAAAGGAGGTAATGCCAAAGGACAGCATGGTTGCCAGCGAGGACTCGAGTGCTGAGCGAAGCTCGGCATCCGTCGGCGCAGGTACGTGCTGGCGCACCAGCAGTACGGCGTCTTCGCGCAGCAGTCCGGTCGGTTGACCCGATTTATCGCGCTCGATGATGCCGTTTGGAGGATTCACGGTGCGCCGATCAAGCCCAGCCGTGCTGAGCGCCAGCGAGTTGGCCCAGGCACTGTGTTCGCTCGAGTCACCGAGCAGCACCGGATTATGGGGCGATATCGCATCGAGCATGGCGCGATTGGGCGCCCGCCCGATGGCGGCTACGTCCCACTGGCCCCCCGTGATCCACTTGCCCGGCCCGGCCTTGTCGGCACAGGCCTTAACGATTCGCTGCAACGCCGGGAGCGATGATCCTTGTGGGATCACGCAGCGTTGCGCCTGCATCCCGGCGAAGATCGGATGGACGTGCAGGTCGTGAAAGCCCGGCAGCACGGCGTGACCCTCAAGATCGATGCGTCGCGCACCACTCGTTGGCAGTTGGTCGAGTTCTTCGGTCGTGCCGAGGGCGATGATGACGCCTTTCGCGTCTACAGCCATGGCCTGGACGATTCCGGCGGGCGTGTGAATGCGCCCATTGACGAGCAGCAGCGCAGCGGCGCCGCCGCCGGCAAGCTGCAACGGCGCCGGCACAGCGAGCCCGGCCACGAGCAGTGTGCATGCCGTTGCGATGAGGCGGCGTGTAATCATTTGGCTGCGCCCGCGTTGACATGATTCTCGACGCTGTACTTCAGGAAAAAGTCGGCCTGTTGATAGTCAGGGTACAGCGCCTCCATCTTGCGCATAGCCTCGTCGCGTGATTTTGCCGCGGACGTGATGCGCACGAAATCGTCGATATAGCGGATCGTGGTATCGAACAGCGACATGTCCGTGGGATCCCCGTGTCCCGGATACACGGTCGGATTGCGCGCGGCGTAGAGAGACTTAATCCGCACGAGTTCCGCTCGCCAGGTGGCGATGCGGCGGTTGTCGATGTCATCACCCATCCACAGATGCACTTTGTTGTAGCCGAAGTCCGCCAGGAACAGCGCATTCAAGTCCTTGCTGTAAACCGTGGTGGCGTGAGGGGATTCAGCCGGCTGGTAATCGGTGGTGAGTTCGAGGGTCCCCCCACCCACCATGGTCAACGTATGGCCCGGGAGCACGTGAATCCAGTTCTCATAGTCGAATCCGTTGGGATTCGCGGCGGATTTCGGCAGCAACCCGGGTTCCAAGGCAGGCTCCGCACCGGTTTCACCGCCCTGACTCATATAGATGGCGTAGGCTTTGATATCGCGTCTGATCGCTTCACTGGCGACGACGATTTGCGCCTGCGGAAACTCCCGGTGAAACCAATCCATGCCGGTGAAATGATCGGTATGCCCGTGGCTGATGAGGATGTGCGTCAGCGGCAGGTGCTTCGACTTGATCAGCTCGGCGAGCTTCTTGGCTTCATAGGTCTTGCGCTGCACGTCCATGACGATGAGCGATTTGCCATTGGAAAAGATGAACGAATTCACCGTCGCGAATCCGCCCTTGAACACCTCGACCTGGATGCTCTGCGCCATCGCGCCCTGTGCGAGGACCCCCGACAGCAACATCGAGCCCGCCACCAGCGCGGATCGAAATGCCTTCATCGCTCGACACGCGCCGAGTCGTACACCTTCTCGCCCGCAATGAACGTCATCCGCACCTTGGTATCGTGCACCTTCGTCACGGGCACGGCGTACGGGTCCTGATCGACGACGATGAGGTCGGCGAGCATGCCGATCTCGATGGCCCCGACCCGGTTCGACATGCGTTCCTGGCGCGCCGCATTGGCGGTGAAGAGGTCCATGGCCTGCGGCAGAGAGATGGCCTCGACTTTGCCGAAGGAGCGATCCCCACCTCCGGGCACCTCGCGCGTCACCAAAGTTTCCATGCCGATCCAAGGATTGACCGACGGGACCACGCTCCAGTCCGAACCCGGCACGACCAATGCGCCGGATTCGATCAGCTCGCGCACCGGCCACACCCGCTTGATGACCTCGGGACCCACCGCCGATGCGATGTCATCGCTGATTGGACTCGGGCTCCAGAGATACGGCGACACTTCGAAGGTGGCGCCAATGCCGCGAGCGCGGGCGACGTCCTCGGGCGACACGAAGGTGCAATGTCCGACATTGTGCATGAGGCCGCTGAAGCCGTTGCTGTTGCGCGCCGCCGCAATGGCACTTAGACCCGCCCGGACGGCGGCATCGCCGGCAGCGTGAAATTTGACGGTGAGGCCCATCCGGTCGAAGCGCGTGACCGCGGCATCGAGAACGTCCTGCTTCACGAGCAACAGGCCCTTGCGCGAGGCCTCATCGTCGCGGCCGGAGAGACCACCAACGTAAGGTTCGAGCATGGCGGCCGTGTGCCCGTCGGTCGGTACACCGTCGAGAAAGATCTTCACGCAATCAGGCGCCACGCGGGGGCGCGCATACAGATTGCGTGCCGCAATGGCGGCTTCGGCGTCCGCGCTGTTGGGGGCCCAAGTCAGGCACAGCGTGGCGCGCTGCTTCAAGACCCCTGAGTCCGCGAGCTCCGCATAGGCCTTAAGTTCCACATCGTTGCCCGCGACGAATCCCACGGAAGCTTCCGTGTAGGACGTAATGCCGAAGGACAGCATGTCGTGGGTCGCCCATGTGAGCGCGGTGCGCACGGCTTCCGCGGAAGGCTTGGGGATGTGCGCGCTGACGAGTTCAATGGCACTTTCCCGCAGGATGCCGGTCGGCTCGCCGGCCGCGTCGCGCTCGATGATGCCGCCCGGCGGATTCGAGGTGGCCCGGGTGATGCCGGCGATTGCCAGCGCGCGCGTATTGGCCCAGGAACTGTGTCCGCTGGTGTCATTGAGGAGCGCCGGATGAGCGTTCGAAACGGCATCGAGCGCGGCACGGTCGGGCACGCGTCCCAAGGCGGACGCATCCCACTGACCACCGACGATCCACCCGCCCGACGAGAGGCGCGCCGCGCAAGCTGCAATGACTTTCTGGGCTTGCGCAAGCGATCGCCCCTGTGGAACCTTGCACTGCAGCTCAGTGATCCCGGCAAAAATCGGATGAACATGCATATCGTGCAGCCCCGGCAGAACGGTGGCTCCCACAAGGTCGACGACGCGGCTCTTGGGCCCTCGATAGGATCCGACCGCCTGTTCGTCGCCCAGCGCGACGATCACTCCCTTGCTTACCGCCAATGCCTGCGCCCATCCCGCGGGTGTCTTGATGTGCCCGTGAACAAGGACCAAATCCGCGGATTCAGTCGCCGTGACCGGCGCCGCGTGCGTGGCCGTCGCGAGAATGAGCGACGCGATCGCGGTCTTCATCCTATAGCGTCCGCAAGTCGTCGGACTCCGCGCGCAGGTCGCGCAGGTACTCATTGAGTTCCTGCTCGCGCTTGCCGACACGCGCGCGGCCGGCCGGCGACAGTACCTGCGGCGGCACTTTGGCGAGGTTTGTCTCCAGCATCGGCACCACTTCGGGACCGGTGGGCCTGCCGCCGGCGGGATCCACCAAGCCAAAGATGCGTGCAAAGCCGATCGCGCCCAGCCAATCCAACGCGTCGGCATCGTGCAGGTACAAAGCCTCCGGGCCGACCGGGTCGCGCTCGTACATGTGCGTGCGAATGGCACCGCGGACGGCATCCACTTTGGCCATCGGAAAGCCCGTGCTTTTCAGCACGGTATCGACGATGGCCGCCGCTTCGTCGGCGTGGTCTACGCCCTCCTTCTCCCACGGTGGAAAAGCGGCCATGTCGTGCAGATAGGCCGCCGCATACAGCACATCGTCATCGAGCTCTACGTGGTCCGCCGCCGCCAGCTCGCGCGCCAGCGCGTAGTCGCGCCGGCAGTGACTGTAACCCCAGGCCGGATTCTTGAAATGCTCTTCGGCAAAGCGCCGCACTTGTTCCCGCCAGGAGACTTGCGCCGCGGGCGGGTCAGCGGTGGCCGTGGCGGCCGCCGCGACCGTCCACAGTGCCGCGAGTGCGCCGATCCGCATGAATGCGCTGCGCCTTTTACCCATCACCCGTCCATCCATTGTTCTCGCTCCCGACTAATACCGATACAGGGCCGTAATGCCGACCGTGAGCGGTCGCCAAGTGATGTTCTGGAACAGGGGTGAGGGAACCCCGGCATTGTTCACGACCGAAATCTTCGGCTGCGCGTTGAAGAGATTCTGCGCGAACAACGATACGTCGAAGTGCGACCACTTCAAACCCGAACGCAGCGATGCATACGCGGTTGAGGCAATCGGCGGAACATTGCCCGGAATCGCGCCGTTCGCAGGATCCTGCGATGCGATCGTGTCGGTCTGCTTGGCGCTGTATTGGTAATCCCCGCGCACATAGCCGTCTTTCCCAAAGACGGGGAAATTCACCTGACTGAACAACGCTAGGGTCCAGGGCGCAGCGGGCAGATGATTGCCATCCTGCACGATCGAGAAGAATCCCGGAGTCTGCGCGGCAAGCTGCGTCGCGAAAACGGTCTGCGTATAGGATGCGTCCGTGTAACCGAACGTGCCTCCGACCGTCAACACGTCATTGACCTTGTACTGAGTCTGCAGGTCGAAGCCCTTGCTGGTGGCGCCGCCGAGATTTTCCGTGAACTGAAAGCCGCATTGCAGCGCGACGTTCTGCTGAATGTTGTACCACTTGATGTAGTACACACTGGCATCGACCAGCACCCGCCGATCGTCCCAGGTGTTCTTGGTGCCGAGTTCATAGCTCCATACATTGTCCGAACTGTACTTCGGTGGCACGTTGGTCAGCCCATAGGGGGTGAAATCGCAGAATTGACCAATGTCGGGATTGGCGCCGCCGATGCGATAGCCCTTCGCCACCGTCGCATACACAAGATTGTCGGAATCGATCTGATACGACGCACCGAATTTCGGCGTGACCGGGTGTTCCGTGATCGATACGGAACTCGACACCGGGGGACCGACCACGAATCCGGTATAGGATGCGTTGCCATCGAATTTGGCCTCAGATACCCGCAGACCCAGCGTAAATTTCAGCTGATCGGTCGCCTTGAAGTCGGCTTGCCCGAAGAGTGCGATCTGCTTGTCGACCGAGCTGAAGGGATTCTGCTGGTAGATATAGCCGTTGCCAACCGGCTGGCCGATTTCCATGAGCAGCGCCGGGTCGTACACATTCTCGATCGTATTTTCCTTCGCGTCCTGATAGAACACACCGGCGGTCCAAGTGAGACGCGATGCGGGATCGCTGGATTCCAGTCGTATTTCCTGGGTCCAATTGTTTTGATTGTCGGCCCAATATCCGGGGGCCACCACGGGCGCTGTCGGATACGGGTTACCCAGGAAAATGGCGCGATTGACCGACGAATAATCGGTCACCGCCGATTGATTGCGCTTGTAGTACGAACTGCTCGACACGAGGCGCACTGCCCCGAGATCCCAATCGACGCGGATCGATGAGAGGGTGAACGAATCCGTGCTCGGCTGACCGATTTCATTGCCGTTGCGCAACGTCGCATCGAACTGACCGCCCGTAGGATCGGGCGGCGGCGTGCCGGGTTGAATGCTCCACCAGGAGGTGGTGTCATCGACGTGGCGGGTCTGATAGTAGAGCGCCGGGGTGATGGTCAAATGATCGGTCGCGGCCCACTTGAGCGCGAGGCGCGCCACCTTGGTGGTGTTGGCATTCGCGTTGCTGTCAACCGTCTGGTTGATGTGCCAGTCGACGCGATCGACGTAACCGCCCTCGTGCCGATAAGAGACGCTGGCGCGAAATCCGAGCTCATCGTTGATGATGGGACCGCCTCCCGCCACGCCAATCTCCTCGACCGGATCTCCGCCGCTGGTCGCGGCGATCTCGGAGCGAGCGTACGCGGAGTATTGGGTGAGGCTCGGTTCTGGCATGATGAATCGCACCGTACCGCCCGCCGATCCCGAACCGAACAGCGTCCCCTGCGGGCCGCGCAAGACTTCGACGCGGTCGATATCGAAGAGCTGGGGATAGGCATTGAAGGTACCGAACGACAGATGGCGGCCATGGATCGGGACATCGTCGATGTAGATGCCGGTGGTGGACGCGCCGGCGGTCGACTGGATTCCGCGGATTGAGATATCCGAGGATTCCGAATTGTTGTTGATCGTGCCTCGAAAGAAAGCGAGGCCCGGGGTCAGGCGGGCGACATCGTCGATCACATGCGTGCCCTGTGCATCCATCAACGCCTGGCTGTAGACGCTGACGCTGATCGGCACATCCTGCAGCTTCTCCGTGCGCTTCTGCGCGGTGACGACGATTTCCTCCAGCCCGCCGGTTGTCTCGGTGGTCGCGCTGACCGGCGCATCCGCCCAGACCGTTGCGCTGGCGAACAATGAAATAAAGAGGAACCATTTGGTCGTTGCGTGTGACACGTACTCTCCCTTTTTTCTCGACCGAAATTACGCCGCTGCGTTGATCACTTTGATCGTCGTGTAGGCCTCGAGCCCTTCCTGTCCGAATTCCACGCCGATCCCCGAGCACTTAATGCCGCCGAACGGGACGTTCGGAGCGATTTCCGCATGCTTGTTGATGAATACGGTGCCGGCCTCCAGGCGGGCGGCCACCGCTGCGAGCTCACGCTTGTCGCTCCCCCACACCGAGGCATCGAGTCCGAACTGCGTGCCGTTAGCGCTGGCAATGGCCTCCTCCAAGTCGCGGTAGCGAATGATGGGCAGCACGGGGCCGAATTGCTCCTCGTCAACAATTCTCATGCCGTCCTTCGCCGCGGAGAGCAGCGTCACCGGATAAAAGTAGCCCGATCCGCGCATGCGCTCGCCGCCCAACAGGACCTTGGCCCCATGCGCCTTTGCATCCTCGACGAGCTCGACGACGCGATTGAACTGCCGTTCGTTCTGCAGCGGCCCCAGGACATTGCGCTCATCCATGCCATCGCCCATAGGAATGTTGCGGCCGTACTCGACCAGTGCGCTGCACACCTCATCGTGAATGCTCTCGTGCACGTACAGGCGTTTGAGCGCACCGCAGGTTTGACCGGAATTGATGAACGCGCCCCAGAACATCGGTTCCACCAGCTTTTTGATGTCGGCGTCGGGAAGCACGATACCCGCATCGTTCCCCCCGAGCTCAAGCGTCAACGCCTTCAGCGTCGGCGCCGCACTCGCCATCACTTTCTTGCCGGTTGCGATCGACCCGGTGAAGACGACCTTGCCGATGCGCGGGTGCTGGCTGAGCTCTGCGCCGAGTTCATCGCCGCCGGCGATCACATTGACGAGGCCGGGCGGCAGTTCCTTGGCGATGAGTTCGATCATGCGCAAGGTACCGAGCGGCGTGAACGGCGAAGGCTTGATGACGACGGTATTACCCGTGCGAATGGCCGGTACGATGTGCCAGATGGCGATCAAGAGGGGCCAGTTCCACGGCGTGATCGAGCCGACCACACCGATGGGTTCGCGCAGCATTTCCACGTGGCGTGCGGGCGAGTCCTCGATGACTTTGGATGGAAGATCGAGCGTCGCGGTGTACCCCGCCCACGCGGAGCAGCCGCCGATTTCGAATTCCGATCCCATGCCCTTGAGCGGCTTCCCCTGCTCTGCCGTCAACAGATCCGCAAGCTCCCGCGCATGATCGGCGATGGTCTTCGCGATTCTCTGACACGCGGCCTCGCGCTGCTTGTCGCTCGAGCGACGCCACGCCGTGAAGGCTTTCTCGGCCGCGGCGATTGCTTGCTCGAGATGTTCGCGTGTCCCTATAGGGCAAAGACCGACCACCGCTCCGGTGGAGGGATTAAGGACCGGACGGTGCTGCGCGGCTGGCACGGTGCGGCCGCCGATGGTCATTTCGAATTTTTTTGTCATAAGGACTCCCTGGCGCTTGGCGGTGACGGGTGCCGGCAACACTCGTTCCGCGAGGCTTCATTTTTAACCCAGGGGAGTCGACAAATCTTGGACCACAGTGCGTTGCGGGTGTACCACAGCGCACGACATTATCTAGCGAGGAGGTCTACGATCGTTTGGGGTCGGCTGCGGTTGGCGCTTCGAGGAGCGCCCGAAAATCGCGCGGGGTCACATCGTATTGTTGGCGGAAGCAGCGGGACATGTGGGAGAGATCGTAAAATCCACAGCCCAAGGCTACGTCGGTCAACGACATGCCGGGGTTATGGGTGATCATCCGCCGGCTGGCGTCCAAGCGCCGCGAACGGACATAACGACCCAAAGACATCCCATCCGCTGCAAACAGCGAATGGATGTGGCGCTTGCTCACGGTGAATGCGGCCGCGATCATCGCAGGTCCCAAGCGCTGATCGTGCAAATGGTTGCCGATATAGGCTTTCACCTGGCCCAGCAGTTGCGCCGTCGAGACAGCGCCATGAGCGTTACGGGCACTCAGCACCCCGCCCAGCAAGTCCAATATGTTCGCTTCGACCCGACTGATCATCGGCTCCTGCAGTCGGCTGATGCGGGCCACCACCTGGCTCACGAAACTGCTGAGCAAGCCGCAATCGGCCTCTTCCGCCGCCATCCGTACCCCGAGAAACTGGTCCGGGTCGCGGGTGAGCGTGTGCATGGTGCGTGAGGTCAATGCCAGCACGGGCATTTCAAAATCGTCAAAGAGCTGCAGGGAATAGGGCTCCGCCATGGATGCAATGACAAAATCGCCGGGCGTTAAGTGCACGGTTTTATTGCGCTGCGACCAGTGGGACTCCCCTTTCATCTGAAATTTGACGAGATACGGCGCCTCCGACAGTCGAGCCACGTCGCCGGCAAATCTCGTCACCTCGCAGGGCGAAGCGGAAACCTTGGCGAGCCGCACCGAGCCTATGTCGGTCGCCTCCACGCAGCCACGAAAGTAGTCGCACGATCGACCTCGCGCCTGCAACTGCATCGGGCAGAAGACATCGTCGACGACGGCACAAAAGTAACCGAACCGTTCCCTCTCGGGCACCGCCGTGACCGGAAATGATCTATACATCCGCAGACTATCGCCTCCGGCGCGCGCGCCGTCAATGAATCAGTGCTCAGTACCGGCCATCGAATTGCGCAACGACGAACCGATCTGCAAAGCTAGGCCCGTTGAGCCCGTCGACGAACCCGCAATGGCCGCCGTGGCGTGTACGCACGACGCCCAAATACGGAGAGGGAGCGAGTCGCGCCAGATCGCCGGCCGGAATCATCGGATCGTCCTCCGCGAGGAGCACGCTCGCCGGAAAGCGCAACGTCGCGAGCCGAGACCCTGTGATCGTATAGCCGTTAAGGTAATCCCCGAGGCTCTTGAAATCCGTGAACTGGCGGACGAGTCCATCGGTCATCGCACGCAAATCCCTGGTGCGCAAGATCTGTTCGAAGTCGGGCAAGTCCGGCCACGCGCGCCGCTTGCGGCGCAACGAACGCGACCAGCGCTCTACGAAGTAGCGGCGGTAGATGACCCAACCGCGTTCGAGCGCGCTTCGACTTGGTGGCCACACTCTTAATGTGCTTTTTACGCCCCGTCGAAACCTGCCTAGGCAATTTCGTCGTCTCCGCCGGTTTGTGTTTGTGCCAAATCAGCTCTCTGTCGATTGTGGCGTGCCTTTCGCGCGGCCTCGAGCTTTAGACGTTGTTCCTGGTACGAGACGACGGCCGCGTCGGAAGCCAACATCAGTTTATCCAAAGCGCGTTCATCTAATGGGGTCTTAAGCTCAGTCACAATTCCTCCCACTGTCGGTATAACGCAACCTCAGTTGCGATGCCGGCACCCAGCGACCCAGGGCGACTCGGGCTCTCTCCGATAATCATACGCCTAGCCGACTCGCGGGCGCTTGCGCGCCAGCGCCTTTCGCTCTCGCTCAAGGGCGCGTCCGCGAAAAATCGCGATGGCTTCTTCGGTCGTGATTTCGCCCCGCTCGGCCCGTTGATGAATGGCTTCATCGTCGGCGTTTGGAACATAGCCCTCATGCATGAGGCTCCCGATGATGCTCGCGGTATGGCGAGCTTTCTCGGCTGCGGAACGGGCGTCTTTCGGTGCTTGACTCATAGTCGGATTCATTAGTCGGAATGAACAGCCGATCGTTCGATCGCGCGCCCCATCATTTTAACCTGCTCCGTCATTCAGTAATCGAATCCCTCCCCGACTTTTCTGCCGCTCTCGCCATTCCCGACCTCGCCGCATTGATCTTCTCGGCATATTGCAGCGGCATCCGCGGCGACTTCCATCCGCCGGCCTGCGTGATCGCCGCTAAGTCGATGTCGAGCTCTGCGAGATCCTGCGCGGCGCCCACCCGGGTGGAGTGCCCACTCACCTCGGCCACAAACCTCGCCGGCATACCGATCCACCGCGCCACGCGTTTGAAGATCGGCGCAATACTGCCGGGATGCAGCGCCTCGCCAATTTCATCTCGACCAATCAACCGGCGAAAAATCGGCCCTTCACTGATCTGCGCGTGATCGAGCCAGATCTTTAACCACTTCACTGTCTCGCGCGAGAGATAGGCAACTCTCCCCTGCCCTTCCGCGTCGGTCTTACCCCGGCGGATCAGCGCCTGACCGGTGCCATTCGGCCAGAACTCAATGTCCCGCAACTCGAGCGCAACGAGTTCGCCGCGCCGCGCGAGCGTCTCATAGGCGACACAGAGCATGGCACGCTCGCGATCCGCTCGGAGTCCTTTGCCCGCACTTCCGATAAATTCCTTGATCTCCGTCCACCCCAAGGCACGCGCCTGCGCCTGCCGCGCCGAAGTCTCCCGGCCCATCTTCTTTAAGCCTAAGCGCACCGCTTCGCCGGAACAGGGATTCAGTAACCCAGCCCCCACGTGCGCTCGGCCGATCGTGGCGATATACCGTCTCACCGTCGCCGGCTTCTTGCCCGCCTTCATTTCGTGCTCGATGAAGGCGCGAATGGTTGTCGGCTCCGCCGGGAGATAAAACTCGCCGCGCCCCTCGCAGAACACTTGGAATATCGCCCCGTCCGCCTTTTGCGCCCGTAGTGTGTTCGCCGAGTATGCCCCCTCCGCCATCCCCTGCCATTCCCGCAGGCGCTCCAACGGCGTGATCGTCGGTTGCACAGGCGTGGGTGCTACAAAAGTTTCAGGCCGACGGTTGGGCGATTTCATATACTCACTCTATCACGCACTGCATGCTACATGCGATAACTGTCATTATCGCGAGTGAGATGACATTGCGTTTAATGTCTTTTGAATCGCTATGGAGGGCTCCTCAAACAGAAACGTCTCTTAGTCGAGGAATTCTTCAGCGAGAAATTTCGTGTTCGCGAGCCCGAGCACGTCCCAACAATCTAGCGGTGATCAACTCTTTCTCAGTCTGTGGCGATGGCATTCGCTCGACAAATAGGTGAACGTCACGTGCGAGGTTTTGGTGGCCAACCTTGGCAAGACTGTCGGCAATGGTTCGCCAGCCGCTTTCGACCTGGCGCCGTGTTTCCACCAGCGTGCGCTTACCCGGATCGACATGGTTGGTCCCACTGTGCAGTTCTGCAGCGACAGTTTCGGCTTGGTTGCGGACGTACGTGGATTCGCCTCTCAAGCTCGCTCGATAGATGCCATCCTTCTTAGCCTTCATGCCTTGACCACGCACTGCGCGTTCCGTGGCGTTGGCTTCAACGCCTAGCTGTCTCAGATTTTTGGCAAACTCCGATCGCCAGTGGCGCAGCGTGGACTTCTTGATGTTCAAGCGCACACCCTGTTCGTTGACGGCCTTTAGCACGAGGTGGACATGAGGGTGAGGTTCATCGGTATGCAAGACGAAGGCGTACCGATGTTGGCCCCAAAATTCTTCCCGCGCGAAGTTTCGGACCGCCCCCAGCACCTTTTCTGGGGGAGTCCCCGGCGGCATCGAGAACATCAGTTTATGGACGAGCTTCGGCGGTTCTCTGCCCCTCGTCGCGGTGAGAGTCGCTCGACGCCGCACGTCGTCGATATCGAGGTCCCAATCGTCCATAAGGTCTTTTCCTGTCCGACCACTCAAGTGTTCACCGTCGTCGGTTTCTAATTCGAGCTTTCCGTAACGCCCGATGTAGTCCAGGTGTTTGCCCACCGCCTTGAGGTCGTTGCTGGCGCGCGGCAATACCTTCACGACCGCTTCCGGTGTCCGCCCGACAGTCCGCCGGATCTGCTCCAATTGCGCCGGCGTCAATCTGCCGCTCGACTCGCGAGGCCCGCCGCGGCCATAGCTCACGATATCCAGCGATGGCTCGCCTTCCCGAATTCTAAAGGTCCGCTTAGACATGCCGCGCCCCCCAGCTGGTTTCGTTGGCCTTGAGAAGCCCCTTGGTGTTGTCCCGCAAGGCCACGCATATCTTGAGCATCGCCCGAAATTCCGCGCCCACAGAGTCCGGGATCCGACCGCCCTGGTTGGCAACCTTGGCGATCTGGTTGATGTTCCGGCCGATCGACTCGAGCACAGCGATGCTTCGTTTGAGCGCGAGGAGTTCATTCTCGGGTAGGGGCGTGAGCTGGCGCAGATGCGATCGCAGGAGGACAGCCGCGTAGGTCGCCGGGCCCATTCCCCGCGCTTCGGCGCGGGCATCCAACAAGAGCTTGTCCTCGTCTCTCAATCGCACGAGCATGGGCTTGGCGCAGCCGTTGGGTGGACGTGCCTCCCTGCCCGGCCGACGAATACCTTCCGCCCCGGAGGATTCGCCTTCGCCGCCGCGTGCGGCATCGCACGTCCGGATCTCCCGAAGAACCAAGCGTTTCAACCACGCCGCTTCCGACAGGAACTCGCTGTCCGCGACCGCCTTCGCCTGACTTTTGATCTCGGGCGAGACGTGCGCTTTCAATGTTTCCGTGCAACCCATTGGGCCAATTTGGCCCTAAACGTAAGCCAGAGGCTATCCTGCATAGGTGCCTTTTTCGCTCCTCGTTTGAGTTTCGCTGAAAATACCTCGAAACCCTCCCGGCCTAAGGCGGGACTCAATGAGCGAGCGCCGGCGTCCGAAACGAAGGCTACCTATTGTGGATTGAGACCGGTGCTGCCCAGTGGGACCCCATCGTCCAAGTAGGCGTGAGATCCCCATGCGTCCCCATAGAACGTAATGGAGGAGTCCTTGGTGATCGACGGCTTGCGGTCAGCGCGGCCAAGGCTACCGCAGGGAATTACTGCGGATGAGCGGGACTACCCTTCGGCTCGTCGATACAGTCACACTTAGCGCTAGACGAACCAATGCGGTCAATACAAAGCCGTCGGAAGCGTAAGTCAGTGGAGGACCTATGAAAGCTGTTCGCCTATACGAGTATGGTGGGCCTGAAAACCTGAAGTTTGTGCTTGACGTTCCTGAGCCTACACTCGGCGCCGATACGGTACTGGTCGAGGCCGCAGCCACCAGCGTCAACCCCATCGATTGGAAGATTCGGTCGGGCGCAAGGCAAAAGGATTTCCCCCTGGCGCTGCCGGCGATCCTCGGTTGCGATGTCAGCGGAGTAGTACGCGCGGTAGGCAACAATATTCGCGCCTTCAAGCCGGGGGATCGCGTGGTTGCGTTTGCACAAGCGGCCTATGCTGAACTCGTTGC
>Ga0209048_10003329_pt1 | contig 15608 bp, 13 predicted proteins | sample FrelakmetCRP12CR_FD_187146 | JGI IMG/M metagenome (GOLD analysis project Ga0209048, IMG submission 187146) | Freshwater lake sediment microbial communities from the University of Notre Dame, USA, for methane emissions studies - CRP12 CR (SPAdes)... | ecosystem: Environmental > Aquatic >... | reverse complement strand
GACGGGCCCGGCTCCCACCAGCCCGGGAAGTAGTAGTTCTTGGCGATCTTGTAGAAGCCGAGCTTCTCGTCGTCGTACGGGCCGACCCATTCCGCGGCGTCGATCGTGCCCTTCTCCAGCGCCGGGTAGATGTCGCCGCCGGGAATCTGCTGCGGCACCATGCCCAGCAACGCCTGGATCGTGCCGCCGAGACCGGCGATGCGCATCTTGACGCCCTTGCAGTCGGCGAGCGTCTTGATCTCCTTGCGGAACCAGCCACCCATCTGCGTGCCGGTGTTGCCGCCGAGGAACGAGTAGACGTTGTAGTTGCTGTAGAACTCGTCCAGCAGCTTCTGGCCGCCGCCGTAGTAGACCCACGCGTTCTGCTGCCGGCAATTGAGGCCGAACGGGACGGCGGTGCCGAAGCCGAACGACTTGTCCTTGCCGACGAAGTAATACGAGCACGTGTGGCAGAGTTCGACGGTGCCGTTCTGCACGACGTCGAGCGCCTGTCCGCCCGGGGCGATCTCGCCGGCCGCGAACACCTGGATCTGGAACTTGCCGCCGGTGATTGCGCTGACGCGCTTGGCCAGCACCTCGGCGCCGCCGTAGATGGTGTCGAGGCTCTTGGGGAAGCTCGACGTGCACCGCCATTTCACCGCGGGCTGGGTCTGCGCGATTGCAGGCGCGGCGACCACGCCTGCCGCAACGCCGGCGCCCGCTTGTTTGAGGAAGGAACGACGTTCCATTACGACCTCCTGAAGGGTTTGTGTCGGCACAGCCGACTGTGGCCACAAGCTTCCGGTGTCCGGCGCGAGCCTCGGGCGGATCGCTCACCGCAACGCAGCGCGAGCCGGCGCTTGTCAACAGCTGATTCTATCCCGGATTCCGCTCTTTCGCGCGGCGCGGTTCCCCCCCGGGCGATGTCCGGCGCGACCCTCGCAAGCGGTCAGGGCGTCAGCTTGCGCACCGCGGAGAACAGCGTCCACGCCCAGCCCGCCTGACGTTCGAGCGTCTGCGTGAAGCGGATCAGGTAGCGCGCGTTGCCCGTGTCGAGTTCGAGGAGGCCGCCCGTGGCGAAGCGGTCGTCCGGGCCGATCAGGCTGCGCTGCGCCATCTGCCGGTTCTCCGCATGCGCCGGCAGGTAGACGCCGAAGAACGGCCGGTCGGCGCCGGGCCGGCGCGCGTCGGAGGGCGCCTGCCAGCTGCGCAGCAGCACCCGGATCAGCCGGCGACCGACGATCTCGACGCCGACCGTCGTCTCGTCGACCTTGTGGCGCTGCATCCGCCGCACGACCGCCAGCATCCAGGCGTCTCCATCCCTCATCGCCAGGAGTTCGCCGAGCTTCGCCGGCGCTTCCTTTTCGGGCGCGGTGAGCCGGCAGCCGGTTTCGCTGCGGTCCTCCATCTTCCACATCGATCCCCGAATCCGCCGCGCGACCGTCTCCGGTCCGACCCCCGGACCGATCATGTCCGTGATTTCATCGACGCTCGCTGCGATGCCCGGCGTGCGGGCGGCGTCGGGCAGGCGCTCGACCTCGGCGATCGCGCGCGTGAGCGGCGCGAGCCCGACCACGACCCGCACCTCGCCTTCGGTCGCGAAACGCGCCGCCCGCGGCGACTGGGCAATCGCATCCGGTCCGTACAGCGACGCGAGGCGCATCAGCAGGAGGCGCTGTTCGCGCGGCGGGATGTCGTCCGGCTTCGGCGTTTCGTCGTCGTGCTCGGGCAGCCAGCGCATCCGCTCGACAACCTGCGTGTAGACGGGAATCGTGTCGAGAAACAGCAGGCGCCCGCCAGCGGTCGCCCGGTCCTGCCGCCGCAGCCCCTGCGAGCCCGTCAGGTCGACGACGAAGTTCGCTCCGGAGCCCGGGGGCGGGACGAGCGCCAGCGTCGCCGCCCAGCCTTCCAGCTGCCGCGCGACCCATTCGACCTGGTCGGGCGTGAAATTGCCCGAATCGAGCCGCATCAGCAGCAGCGCCTTCAGGTACTCCTGCTCGACGCTCATCCCCGGCGGCGAGAACGTGGCCACTCCCGGCGCCAGCACCTCGCGCTCCCAGCCGCGCATCCGCGCCGATTCGTAGAGCTCGTGGAATTCGCGCCACTGCGCCGGAATCCAGTGGCCGTAGCGGAACAGCCGGAACTTGCCGTCCACGCCCTTGTAATGCACGAGGCGGATCAGGATGCAGGGAAGCAGCGCGCGCCAGCGCTTCTGGTCCGCGCGCGGGTAGCCTGCGCGGAGCGCGGCGCCGTACGCCGCCACGAACGCCTTGACCAGATCGAAGACGGCGTGCCAGAGCCGCGTCTCGACACCGGTGCTCTTCTGGTAATTCGTCGTGTACTGCCGCGCAAGCTGCGCGATCACCGGCTCGAGCCTGGCGTCGATCCGCAGCAGCGCCTCCGCCTGCGCGGGACCCACGACGCGCCGCGCGCCGGGAAAGCCCGCGACGACCTCGAGCGCCTGCTTCTGGAGCGCCATCACGTCCGTCGCGGGCAGCGCGGCGATCCATTGCGCCGCCGCCTTCACGTTCCGCAGGGGATCGTTGAAGCGGCGGAACCAGGAGAGGGCAGGCTGGGTCATGTGCTCGGCAACGCGCGTCCCGCGCCGGGGTCAGTGCCCCGCCACCGTCATTCGCCCGACGAGGATGGACCCCGTGTGGCGCGACCCCCGGCGATCGACGTCGCGGCCAATCGCGAGGATGTCGCGGTAGATGTCCTTGAGGTTGCCGGCGATCGTGATCTCCTCGACCGGGAAGGCGATCTCGCCGTCCTCGACCCAGAAGCCCGCGGCGCCGCGCGAATAGTCGCCGGTGACCGGATTGACGCCCTGGCCGAGCTGCTCGGTGACGAGGAGTCCGCGCCGCATCCGCCGGAGCAGCGCCGCGAGATCCTCGTCGCCGTGCGCCACGACCAGATTGTGGCTGCCCCCGGCGTTGCCCGTGGTGGCCATGCCGAGCTTGCGCGCCGAGTAGCTGCCCAGGAAATAGCCCTGCACGACGCCGTCCATCACGACGTCGCGCGGCGCTGTTGCCACGCCTTCGTTGTCGAACGGCGCGCTGCCGCGGCCGCGCGGAATGTGCGGATCCTCGCGGATCGACACGACCGGCGCGAACACCGGCGTGCCCAGCGAATCGAGCAGGAACGACGACCTGCGGTACAGGGCGCCACCCGAGACCGCGCCCACGAACGCCCCGATGAGGTCGGCGGCCTCCGGCGCCTCGAACAGCACCGGGCACTCGAGCGTTCCGAGCTTGCGCGCCGACAGTCGCCGCACCGTGCGCTCGCCGGCGATGCGCCCGACCTCGGATGCCGCCTGCAGATCCGACGCCCCGCGCCCGGTCGTGTACCAGAAGTCGCGCTGCATCACGCCCCCGTCGCCGGGGTCGCCGATGACCGAGCAGTCGACGTGATGCCGCGTGCTGCGGTACCCGCCGAGGAAGCCGTGCGTGTTCGCGTACACGAACTCCGATTCGTTCCACGCGACCGTAGAGCCTTCGGTGTTCGTGAGCCGGCGGTCGACCGCGAGCGCCGCGGCCTCCGTCTCGCAGCCGATCCTGACCGCCTCGTCCACCGTCAGCTCCCACGGGTCGTAGAGGTCGAGGTCCGGGATGTCGCGCGCGAGCCGATCCGGATCGGCAAGGCCCGCGGCAGGATCCGCGGCGGTGTAGCGCGCGATCGCGAGCGCCTTGCCGACCGCCGCCTGCACGGCTTCCGGGGCGAAGTCGGCCGTGCTCGCATGGCCGCGACGCTGCCCGATGTAGATGGTGACGCCGATGCCCTTGTCCCGGTTGTAGGCGATCGTCTCGATCTCGCCGCGGCGCACGGTGACGCTCTGGCCGACCGCTTGCGACACCTCGGTCTCGGCCGCCGTCGCGCCTCCCGCCTTCGCAGCCGCCAGCACGGTTTCGGCAATGCGCTCGATTTCGGCGGTGGGTAGCGGAAAGCGGCCGGCGGCGCCGTGCCGCGGCGCGGAAGGTGCCGTGGTGCTCCGGACGGTTGGGGATCGGGGTTGGGCGAAGGCGGTCATCGACGGACTCTTGCGGTGCGGCCGGCGGGCGGCAACGGGGACAGCGCAGAAGGCTCGGCTATCATAGCAAAGGGTTGCGGGCGCAATGCCGCGCACCGGCGCCCTCCCGTCCCCTTTCCGCCAGAACGATGCCCCGGCCTGACGAACGAGAGCTCCGCCGACCCCGCGCCGTCGCGGGCGCCCGGGCGGCGTCCGCGCCGGGAACCGCGCCGGACGCGCTGCCGCCGTCGAAGACCCGGCGCAAGGCCGAAATGCACGCGCTGCGGGACATCGGCGAAGCCCTCGTCCGGCTCGACCCGAAACGCCTGGCCGAGCTGGCGGCCGAGGTGGCGCTCCCCGACCGGCTCCTGGACGCGATCCGGGACGCCCGATCGATCACCGCCTGGGGCGGGCGCAAGCGGCAACTCCAGTACGTCGGAAAGCTGATGCGCGACGTCGACGCCGAGCCGATACGGCGGCGTCTCGATCTCTGGGCGCACGGTCACCACGCGGGCACCGCGCACCAGCACGCGCTCGAACGCTGGCGCGAGCAGCTCCTGTCCGAGCCGGGCGCGCTCGACGCGTTGTCCGCCGAGCACCCGCAACTCGATCGCCCGCGCTTCCGCGCGCTGATCGCGAAGGCGCAGGAGGAACGCGTCCGCGGGGAGCCGCCGCACGCGTACCGGGAACTCTTCCGGGAGTTGAGATCGCTCGTCGCCGGTCGCTGACGCGGGTTCCACCCGGGTCACGCCGGCGCCCCGCCGCTCGGCGTCGACCGGCACTAGAATACCCGCGCCCCGCCACCTTATTCCGGTTCCCGCCATGCCCACCACCAATTCGCTGCTGATCGGCCTCGTGTCGATCTCCGATCGTGCCTCGTCCGGCGTCTATGAGGACAGGGGGATCCCCGGCCTCGCCGAGTGGTTCACGGCTGCACTGGCGTCGCCGTGGCGATTCGAGAAGCGCCTGATCCCCGACGAGCAGCCGGTCATCGAGCGCACGCTCGTCGAGCTCGTCGACGTCGTCGGCTGCCATCTGGTGCTGACGACGGGCGGCACCGGCCCCGCGCCCCGCGACGTGACACCGGAGGCCACGCTCGCGATCGCGCACAAGGTACTGCCGGGGTTCGGCGAGCAGATGCGGCAGGTCAGCCTCCGGTACGTGCCGACCGCGATCCTGTCCCGCCAGGTCGGCGTCGTCCGGGGGCGCGCGCTGATCCTCAACCTGCCGGGCCAGCCGAAGGCGATCAAGGAGACGCTCGACGGCGTGTTTCCTGCCGTTCCGTATTGCATCGATCTCATCGGCGGTCCGTACATCGAAACGCACGAGGAGGTCTGCAAGGCGTTTCGGCCGAAGAGCGCGCAGCGCCCGAAGTCCGGCTGAAGCCCGACGCGCAACCAAGTGCGCTGCGCGAAAGGTCCGGCTCGCGACTGATCCACAATGGAGTGCCCGGTGGGGCCAGCTTCGGGCGGCCGCGCGGCCGCTCCGGCTGAAGCCGGACCCACGAACGCGAAATGTCAGCGGACGCAACCGACACCCGACGCCGCAACGCCGGGATCGCATTCGTCGTCATCTCCGCCGTCGCCTTCGGGGCGATGGCGATTCTGGCGCGGTTCGCGTTCGCATCGGGCGTCGACACCGGGACGCTGCTCGCGCTGCGCTTCGCGATCGCGGCCATGGTGATGATCATGCTGGTGCGCGTGCGGGGGCTTCCCGTTCCGCGCGGCTCGACGCTCGGTGTGCTGGTCGCGCTCGGCGCGCTCGGCTACGGCGGGCAGGCCATCTGTTACTTCACCGCGCTGCGCCTCGCTCCGGCCGGCCTCGCCGCATTGCTGCTCTACCTGCACCCCGCGCTGGTCGCGCTGCTCGCAGCGGTGTTCCTGCGCGAGCGGCTGACCGTCGCGAAGCTCGCCGCGCTCGCGCTCGCGCTCGCGGGCACCACGCTGACCGTGCTGCCGGCCATCGGCGCCGGCGCGATCGTCGCGGCCCCGCAGGTCGCGACCGGACTGGCGTTCGCGGTCGCCTCGGCGGCGTTCTACGCGGTGTACATCGTCGTCGCGGCCGCGATCGGGTCGCGCGCCGCAGCGCTCCCGATGAGCATGGTCGTGACCGCGAGCGCGGCCGCGGTGTTCATCGGCGCCACGCTGCTCCGCGGTCCGCAGTGGCCGCAGACGGCGGCGGGGTGGCTGGCGGTCGTCGCCATCGCGCTGCTCTCGACGGTGCTGGCGATCACGCTGTACTTTGCCGGCCTGGAGCGCATCGGTCCGGTGCGCGCCTCGACGCTCTCGACGGTCGAGCCGCTGTGCGCCGTCGTGCTCGCCGCCCTCGTGCTCGACGAGTCGATGTCCGCCGTCCAGCTCGCGGGAGGCGCTCTCATCGTCGTAGCCGCAGTGCTGATCGCGAAGGCGAGAGCCGCTTAGCGGGCGCCCCGAACCGCGGCCGGAAAGTAGGGTCAGACTCGACCTTTCGCGAAATGCTGTCCCGGCCGTCAAGCCGCCGCAAGAGTCGAGTCTGACCCTACTTTTGCGACTACGGCGACGGACGGGCGCGCCGGTACCTCGCGGGCCCGTAGAGGGCGACGAATTCGTTGAAGGCGATCGCCGCGAGCACGATCGAGCCGCCGACCAGCGTCGCGGCGGCCGGCGTTTCGCCGACGCCCAGCCACGCCCACAGGGGGCCGAGGACGGCTTCCAGCAGCGTCAGCAGCGCGACTTCCGCCGGCGGCAGGTAACGGCTCGCGGTGACCAGGAACATGCAGGGCACCGCCAGCTGGAACATCCCGAGCGCGGCGAGCCACACGACATCCGGCGCGGTGGCCCGGAACGGCAGCGCGAAGGGCAGCGTGACGAGGGCCGAGAACAGGCCGCCCAGCAGGACCGCCGGCGCGAGGTCGACCGCCCTTCCCCATCGGCGCAGCGTGACGACGTTGATCGCCGCGGCGACCGGGACGCCGAACGCGATCAGCGTGCCGGCGAGCCCGGCGCCCAGTCCGGACGCGAACATCCACACCATGCCGCCGACGGCCGCGAGGATGGCGAGCCACGTGTGGCCGGGCAGGCGCAGGCCGAGCACCAGCCAGCCGAGGATCGCCGCGAACACCGGATAGAGGCTGTTGACGACCAGCGTGTTGGCCACCGTGGTCCGGGTCACCGCCAGCATGAAGCACGTGAACATCGTGCAGAACATCAGGCCGGAGACGACGCCGGGCCAGCCCGCGGCACGGACCGCCGCCCACGCCTCGCGGTGCCGCGTCCAGGCCAGGATCCCGGCCATGGAAACCGCGGCAAAGAAGCTCCGCCAGAACGTCACTTCCCAGCTGTGCGCGCTTTCCAGGAGCCGCGTCACGAGACCCGCCGTGCTCCAGAGCACGTTCGCGGCCACCATCAGCATCACGGCGCGCGCATGGCTCATCCGGCGGGCGTCGTGCAGTTCGGTGATCGTCATGGTCGGCCCGCGAGCCTTCGTCCTGGGGAAAGCGCACCCGGTGCGCGCGGCGCAACAAAAAAAGCCGGCGCGGGGGTCCGCGCCGGCCTCGACAAACGGATGCGGTGCGTTACTTGATGTCGAGGATCTTCATCGCCTTGGCGAGCGTGTCGATCGACTCCTGGTGCTTGCCGGCCTTGTGCAGCGCTTCGCCCTCGGCGCGGTATTTCTTCACCTCGTCCACCTGGGCGGCCGAAAGCTTGGGGTTCGCGGCCATCGCGTCGTCGATCTTCTTCATGTCCTGCGGGCAATGGAACGCGAATGCCGTTCCGGCGGCGAACAGCGTCGCCATCAGAAGCGCGGTTCTGCGAATCATCGTTGCTCCTCCTGAAGCGTGAATGCGCGCAATGCGGCCGCGCGGGGGATTCCGGTCGGACCGGGGCGGCGCCTTTCGGGGTCCGGGGCACGCCCGTCGCCGCGTAGGATACGCGGTCTCCCGGAAACTTCAACACCGCCGGCCAGGACGCCGCGCAGCGGGGCATGGACCCGCGGCCAGGTGACGCGCCGGAGCGTCAAGGCTCGCCTGACCGCGCCGGCTCGGCGAAGAGCCGCCGGGCACGCGGCGCCGGGTCCTGCCGGTAGAACGCCGCCAGCTGCGCGTAGACGTCCGGGTACTCCTCGACAAGCAGGATCGGATCGGCAAAGAACACTTCCGAGAGCACCGCGAAGAACTCGGCCGGGCTTTCCGCCGCGTAGGGGTCGATCTCGGTGGGCTCGTCGCGGTCGACCCGGGCGCAGAAGTCGGCGTACGCGGCTCCCAGCGTCTCCTTCCAGGCCTCCGCCCGCATCCCGGCGGGAAGCGGCGGGCAGCCGTTGGCATCGCCGCTCCTCATGTCGATCTTGTGCGCGAACTCGTGGATCACCAGGTTCATTCCGGTGCTTTCCCAATCGGCGCCGGCCGCGACGTCGGGCCAGGACAGCGCGACGGGGCCGCCCGGCATCGCCTCGCCGGCGAGCGGCCCCTCGTTCCGGTGCACGACGCCCGCCTCGTCCTCCCACTCCCAGCCCGGGACGAATTCGCCGGGGTACACGATGACATTCTCGAATCCACCGTAGTACGCCATGTCGAGCTCCAGCACCAGCACGCACGCCTGGATCGCGATGATCACGCGCTGCAGCGGCGTGACCTCGTGCCCGCGCGCGCCGAGGATCCCTTTCGCGTCGAGAAAGAGCACGACCTTCTCGCGCAGGCGCCCGAGCTCGTCGTCGGAATAGATCGCGAGGAACGGGAGGAGCGCGACCGCCTCGCGCCACAGCGCGTCGGGAATCGCAGCCCGCTCCAGCACACGCCGCCGCCGCCACCTCGTGAGCGCGTCGAACATCGCGCCGCGGGTCAGTGCTGCGGGGCGTCGGCAGGCGGCAGGGCGGCCTCGACTTCGAGCAGGACGCCCGGCGACTCGCCCGTCAGCAGGCGGTCAGCCTCGCCCTCGGGCAGCGCCTCGACGTCACGGAGCTTGCGCGCGATGGTCGTGCTCTTGCGACCCGCATCGTCGAGCGTCCTGCCCACCTGGTCGAGCTTCTCCTTGGTCTTCGCCAGGATCTCGCCGAACTTCCCGAACTCGGTCTTCACCGCGCCCAGCACGCGCCACACCTCGGTCGAGCGCTGCTCGATCGCGAGCGTGCGGAAGCCGAGCTGGAGGCTGTTCAGCATCGCCGCCAGGTTCATCGGCCCGCAGAGCATGACGCGGCATTCGCGTTGCAGCGCGTCGGCCAGCCCCGGCCGCGACACGGCCTCCGCGTAGAGCCCCTCGGTCGGCACGAACAGGATCGCGAAATCGGTCGTGTGCGGCGGCTCGACGTATTTGTCGCGGATCGATCTCGCCTCGGCCTTGAAGAACGTCTCCAGCGCCTTGCGGCACGCCTCGACGGCGGCGCCGTCGGCGCGCTCGATCGCATCCTGCAGCCGCTCGTAGTCCTCGAGCGGGAACTTGGCGTCGATCGGCAGCCAGCACGGCGCGCCGTCCTCGCTGCGCCCGGGCAGCTTCACCGCGAACTCGACGCGCTCCTTGCTCCCCGGGCGCGTCGCGACGTTCTGCGCGAACTGCGCCGGCGTCAGCATCTCGCCGAGCAGCGCCCCGAGCTGCACTTCGCCCCACCCGCCGCGGTTCTTGACGTTGGTCAGGACCTTCTTGAGGTCGCCGACGCCCGCGGCCAGCGTCTGCATCTCCCCGAGGCCCTTGTGCACCTGCTCCAGCCGATCGGAGACCTGCTTGAACGATTGCCCGAGACGCTCGTCGAGCGTGGTCTGCAGCTTCTCGTCGACCGTCGCGCGCATCTGGTCGAGCTTCTGCGCACTCTCGCTCCGCAGCACGTCGAGCCGCTGCTCCACCGTCGCGCGCACCGCCTCGAGCCGCTGCTCGTTCGATTTGGTGAGCTCGGCGAGACGGTCGCCGAAATGCTTCAACTGCTCGCTCTGCGCGCCGGCCATGGCGGCCAGTTGCTGGTGCGTCGCCTGCGCGTGCTGCGCGAGCGTGGCACCGAGCTCGGCGCGCCCGGTCTGCGCCGCCGCCCCCTGCTCGGTGCGCGCATTGGCGAGGTCCTGGCGCAGGTCGCGCTCGAAATCGGCGTTCGTGGCCGCGAGCACCTCGAGCCTGGTGCGCAGATCGGCCGACTCGCGGGCCGCGGCGTCGCGCGACGCCGCGAGCGTGCCGATGCGCGCGAGCACGAGCGCGACGAGCGCGGCGACGACGACGAGCGCGACGATGACGACCAGGGTCGGAATGTCGGACATGGCGCGTCGAGTTTACTATGCCCGCGCGGCACCCCGCACACGCCGCTGCTCGCGCGTCAGGGACCGAGCGCCAGCGCGGCGAACGACGCGAGCCAGTGGGTGCCGAGGAAGTCGCCGCTGTCGAGGCCGGCAAGACCGGCGTCGAGGTGCAACGCGGCCGCCTCGCGCAGCACGGGCACGCGCACGTCGCCGGCGGGCAGGCTCCCCGCGATGCCGGCGAAGCACCAGGCGCGCGACAGGTTGAGCCCGTCGAGGTGGACGATCTGGGGATCGCTGCGGTCGCTGACCGCCGCGGGTGCGAACAGCGTCGCGGGCTCGCCCCGCGCGAGCGACATTCCTATGCCCCTTCCCTGTTGGCCGAAAGGCGCGGGCGAGCGCGGTCTCTTCGTGCGGCGACGCGACGGGCTGCGCCGGCGCAATCGGTCAAGCCGCTTCGCGGCTCGCCGAAAGGCGCGGGCGAGCGCGGTCTCTTCGTGTGGCGGCGCGACGGGCTGCGCCGGCGCAATCGGTCAAGCCGCTTCGCGGCTCGCCTTCTTCCGCTCGTGCTCTTTCAGGTACCGCTTGCGGATGCGGATCGACTTCGGCGTCACTTCGACGAGCTCGTCGTCGGCGATGAACTCGACCGCATATTCGAGCGTCAGCTCGATCGGCGGCACGAGGCGCACGGCCTCGTCGGTACCCGACGCGCGGACGTTGGTGAGCTGCTTGCCCTTGATCGGGTTCACGACGAGGTCGTTGTCGCGGCTGTGGATGCCGATCACCATGCCCTCGTAGAGCTTGTCGCCGGGCGACACGAACATCCGCCCGCGCTCCTGCAGCTTCCACAGCGCGTAGGCCACGGCCTCGCCGTCTTCCTGCGACACGAGCACGCCATTGCGCCGCTCGGGAATGTCGCCCTTCAGCGGCGCGTAGCCGTCGAACACGTGGCTCATGAGGCCCGTGCCGCGCGTCAGGTTCATAAACTCGCCCTGGAAGCCGATCAGCCCGCGCGCGGGAATCCGGTATTCGAGCCGCGTGCGGCCGCGGCTGTCCGATTCCATGTTGGTGAGGTCGCCGCGGCGGGGGCCGAGCGCCTCCATCACCGCCCCCTGGTGCGTTTCCTCGACGTCGACCGACAGCAGCTCGAACGGCTCGCAGGTGACGCCGCCGATCTCCCGCAGCACGACGCGCGGCCGCGACACCGCCAGCTCGTAGCCTTCGCGGCGCATGTTCTCGATCAGGATCGTGAGGTGGAGTTCGCCGCGGCCCGACACCAGGAACGAATCGGTGTCGCCCGTATCGTCGACGCGCAGCGCGACGTTGGTCAGCATTTCCTTCGCGAGACGGTCGCGCAGGTTGCGCGAGGTCACGTACTTGCCCTCGCGGCCGGCGAGCGGGGAGGTGTTGACCTGGAAGTACATCGACAGCGTCGGCTCGTCGACCATGATCGGCGGCAGCGCTTCCGGCGTTTCGAGGGACGCGAGCGTGGTGCCGATCGCGAGCTCGTCGATGCCGGTGACGAGCACGATGTCGCCCGCCTGCGCGGAGTCGACGGGCACGCGCTCCATGCCCGCGAACGCGAAGATCTGTGCCACGCGCGCCTTCGGCGCCGGTTGCCCGTCGGCGAGAGGGCCGTTCAGCACGGCGACCTCCTGCCCGGCAGCGAGGCGGCCGCGGCGGATCCGGCCGATCCCGAGACGCCCGACATAGCTCGAGTAGTCGAGCGCGGCAACCTGGAACTGCAGCGGCTCGTCGGGGTCGCCGACCGGTGACGGAACGTGTGCGAGGATCGTCTCGAACAGCGGGCGCATGTCGGCGCCCTGCGGCGCCGCGTGCGCCTTGGCCACGCCGACGTCGAGCGTCGCCCAGCCGTTCAACGCCGAAGCGTAGACGACTGGGAAGTCGAGCTGGTCCTCGGTGGCGCCGATCCGGTCGAAGAGCTCGAACGTCTGGTTGACGACCCACTCGGGCCGCGCACCGGGCCGGTCGACCTTGTTGACGACGACGATCGGCGAGAGGCCGAGCTTCAGCGCCTTCAGCGTGACGAACCGCGTCTGCGGCATCGGGCCTTCGACCGCGTCGACGAGCAGCAGCACGCCGTCGACCATCCCCAGCACGCGCTCGACCTCGCCGCCGAAATCGGCATGGCCGGGCGTGTCGACGATGTTGATGAGAGCGTCGCCGTAGCGGATCGAGCAGTTCTTGGCAAGGATCGTGATGCCGCGCTCGCGCTCGATGTCGTTGCTGTCCATCATCCGCTCGCCGACGTGCTGGTGCTTCGCAAACGTTCCGGCCTGCACCAGCAGCTTGTCGACGAGCGTGGTCTTCCCATGGTCGACGTGGGCGATGATCGCGATGTTGCGCAGGATCTTGGGCGGATTGGGCATGGTCGGGGGCGGAGGGCGTTTCGTGGCGGGGGCGGCTACCCCTCCGCAACGATGTAAAACCAATAATCATACCCCGAATGCGCCGCTGCCGGCTACAAATAATTCGCAAAATCCGAAACTTAGGCTACAATTCGTATTCGGGCGGCCGTTCCGGTCACCGCCCAACACAAAGACGCGGGACGGGTGCGACCTTGGGTCGCGCCCGGCGCCCGCGGGTCCTCAGTAAACCCATGCTGCCTGGACCGGAAATCCCCCTGTGGGATGGGCCGCTACCAGGAGTCACCATGAGTGCAACGAGCTTCGCCGAGCTCGGACTGCGACCCGAATTGCTGCGGGCCGTGGAAGAAGCCGGCTATACGATACCCACGCCCATCCAGGCGCAGGCCATTCCCGTGATCCTCGCCGGCAAGGACGTGATGGGCGGGGCCCAGACCGGCACCGGCAAGACCGCCGGCTTCGCCCTGCCGATCCTGCAGAAGCTCGCGCCGATGGCCAACACGAGTCCCTCGCCCGCCCGGCACCCGGTGCGGGCGCTGATCCTGACCCCGACGCGCGAGCTCGCGGTGCAGGTGGAGGAGTCCTTCCGGACCTACGGGAAGCACACGAACCTGCGCTCGACCGTCGTCTACGGCGGCGTCGACATCAAGCAGCAGCTGGGAATCGTGCGCGGCGGCGTCGAGATCCTCGTCGCGACACCGGGACGCCTGCTCGACCACATCGAGCAGAAGAGCGTCTACCTGGGCCAGGTCGAGATCTTCGTTCTGGACGAGGCCGACCGGATGCTCGACATGGGCTTCATCCCGGACATCAAGCGGATCATGGCGCTCTTGCCCGTGACCGCGAAGCGCCAGAACCTGCTGTTCTCGGCGACCTTCTCCGGCGAGATCAAGAAGCTCGCCGACCAGCTCCTCAACGCGCCGCAGCTGATCGAGGTGGCGAAGCGCAACACCGCCGCCGAGACGGTGTCGCAGAGCGCGTACAGGGTGCCCGCCGAGGCCAAGCGCGCGCTGCTCGAGCATCTGGTGCGCTCGCGCAACCTGAACCAGGTCCTCTGCTTCATGCGCACCAAGCACGGCGTCTCGCGCCTCGCCCGGCAGCTCGAGAAGGACGGCCTTCTCACCGACGCCATCCACGGCGACAAGACCCAGCAGGCGCGCATGGAGGCGCTCGCCGCCTTCAAGGAAGGGAAGCTGCAGGTGCTGGTCGCCACCGACGTCGCCGCGCGCGGCCTCGACATCGACGACCTGCCGCTCGTCGTCAACTACGAGCTTCCGCACGTGCCCGAGGACTACATCCACCGCATCGGCCGCACCGGCCGCGCGGGCCTTTCGGGCGAGGCCATCTCGTTCGTCGCCCCCGAGGAGGAGAGATACCTCGCCGACATCGAGCGACTGCTGAAGAAGCCGGTGCAGATCCTCTCCGCCGAAGGGTTCGACCTCGCGACGGTGCGCCTCGACCGGACCGCGCCCCGCACCGGGCGCGGTGGCCCGTCCGAGCGTCCGCCGCGCGCGCCGCGGGGCGAGCATGCGGCGCGCGCGCCCCGCGCCCCGCGCGCGGAGCACGCCGAGCGTCCGCCGCGCACCGCGCGCGCCACCGCCGAGCCCGCGGTCCGCGCGCCGCGCGAGGACCCGCGGATCGAGCGCGAGCGCGCGTACGCGCTGAACCCGGACCAGCCGCACGCTTCGGCACCGGCGGCGATGGCCTCCGATGCGGCACCAACGCCATCGCCGGCGCTGTCCAGGCGTCACGGATTCGGACACGGGCGGCCCGTGCCTGCGCTCTTGAAGCGGCGGACCAAGACCGAGCCCGAAAAGGTCTGACGGCGCGGATCCCCATCCCCGCGCTGTCGCCGGTCGCCCGACGGTGCAACGATGCGCGCGATGGGCGACGCCGTGACCGCGAGACCTGCGCTCGTCGCCCACTGTCGGGCCGGATTCGAGGCCGAGGCGGCCGCCGATCTGGCAGACATCGCGACAGCCGCCGGGACGACCCTCACCGTCGACGCGGCACGCGGCCGCGGCTTCGTGATCGCGCGGCCGGCGCACTTCAATTCCGCGCGCTGGAGCCGGGCGCTCGACCGCGCCGCGCCGGTCTTCGTGCGCTCGCTCTTCGTCGGCACCGGGCCGCATGCGCTGTTCGACCCCGCCGCCGTCAAGGGACGCCCGGATCGCGTCGCGCCGCTCTGCGGGCTCGTCAGGTCCCTGCGCGCGGATGCCACGCAGCACCCGCCCGGTCGCACGCCGGCGTTTGCGGACCTCTGGCTCGAGACTCCGGACACCAACGAGGGCAAGGAACTCTCGGGGGTCTGTCGCGCGGTGGCGGCGCCGCTCGGCGACGCGCTGCGGGCGTCCTGCACGCTGGCCGCCCGCGACGGCGTCGCCGAACCGGGCGCGCGGCGACGCCTGCACGTGCTGTTCGCCGACGGCGCGCACGTCTATGTCGGAACGAGCGAGTTGCCGTGGGGCAGCCCCTGGCCGATGGGAATCCCGCGCCTCAGGATGCCGCGCGGGGCGCCATCGCGTTCGGCGCTGAAGCTCGCCGAAGCGTTCGTCACGTTCCTCGGCGAACGCGAACCGGAGGTGCTGCGCGCCGGCATGCGTGCGGTGGACCTCGGCGCGGCGCCCGGCGGTTGGACATGGCAGCTCGCGCATCGCGGTCTGCGCGTCACCGCGATCGACAACGGCCCGCTGAAGGGCGAGGTTCTCGACGATCCGCTGGTCACGCACCTGCGCGCCGATGGCCTTTCCTGGCGGCCCCCGCGGCCGGTCGACTGGCTGGTCTGCGACATCGTCGATCAGCCCGCAAGGATCGCCGCGCTCGTCGCGCGCTGGATCGCAGAGGGTCATGCGCGGCAGGCGATCTTCAACCTGAAGCTGCCGATGAAGAAGCGCTATGGCGAGGTGCGCCGCTGCGAGGCCATCATCCGCGACGCGCTCGCGGCCGCCCGCATCAGGCACACGCTGGCGCTGCGCCAGCTCTACCACGATCGCGAGGAAGTGACCGGCTATCTGGCGCGCGCTTCCGGCTGAAGCCGCACGGGCGC
>Ga0209048_10003328_pt1 | contig 15614 bp, 14 predicted proteins | sample FrelakmetCRP12CR_FD_187146 | JGI IMG/M metagenome (GOLD analysis project Ga0209048, IMG submission 187146) | Freshwater lake sediment microbial communities from the University of Notre Dame, USA, for methane emissions studies - CRP12 CR (SPAdes)... | ecosystem: Environmental > Aquatic >... | reverse complement strand
CCTGACGGAGGCGTGGTTCCGGTTGTTGCAGCAGCATGGCGGTCCGCGCTACACGGTGAACGCGGTCAGCGGCGGTCTGCGCGCGATTCACCTCGACGGCGCCCCGTTCATGACACCGGTGCCGGCGATGTTCGACTACGACCTGCGCCTGCGGACCATGGATGACGTCGGCGTCGACATCGGTGTGCTGTCGCTCACCTGTCCGAACTGCTATTGGGGCGGCCCCGAGGTGAGCCTCGCGGCCGCGCGAATTATGAACGACGACATGGCCGCGGCGCGCACCGCGCACCCGGACCGCCTCCGGTGGTTCGCGTCGCTGCCCTGGCAATATCCGGAGCGCGCGCTGCCCGAGCTGGAGCGCGCCTGCGCAGCCGGCGCTTCCGGCGTGATGGTGCTCGCCAACGTCGATGGCAAGCCGGTCACCGATCCCGGGTTCGCCGCGATCTGGAAAGCGATCGACGCGAGGGGGCTGCCCGTGCTCGTGCATCCGACCGCGCCGCCCGGCGTGGGCGACATGGACATGGTGCGCTTCCAGCTGACCGCGTCGATCGGGTTCACTTTCGACACGTCGCTCGCGGTGGCGCGAATGATCTACGACGGTTTCTTCGACCGTTACCGGAAGCTCAGGATCATCGCGGCGCACGGCGGCGGTGCGCTTCCGTATCTGATCTCGCGGATGGACCAGTGCTACGACAACATCCCGGCGTGCCGCGAGAAGATTTCCGCGCGGCCCTCCGAGTATCTTCCGCTGATCTTCGCGGACGCCGTCGTCTTCGCACCCGAGGTCCTCGACCTTTGCGTCAAGGTTTTCGGCGCCGACAACGTGATGTACGGCTCCGATTACCCGCACACGATCGGCGACATGCCAGGGTGTCTCCGGCGCGTGAACGGCCTGCCGGATGTGGCCCGGGGCAAGGTGCGCGGGCGCAACGCGCAGCGCATTTTCGGGTTCTAGAAGCCGGCGCCGGCAACCTGGCGCAGGGCACGTCTGCGCGCAAGCCCCGGCGGTCAGTCGCGCAATTCGCGACCGGTGAGCTTGATGAAGAGGTCCTCGAGGTTCGCCGGCCGGTGCAGATAGCGCACGCCGTTCGCGTGCGCGAGCGCCGCCAGCAGCGGCTGCGGGTCGACCGTATAGCAGAACGCCGTCTCGCCGGCCGTTTCGAGGCGCGTCGAAAGGGCGCGGCCCTGCGCATCGGCCCATGCCTTCGCGTCGTCGCCATAGACCTCGATCACCTCGGGCTCGACATGCGCCGCGATCAGCGCGCGCGGAGTGTCGCAGGCGATCAACGTGCCATGGTCGATCACCGCGAGCCTCGTCGCGAGCCGCTCTGCCTCGTCCATGAAATGCGTGGTGAGCAGGATCGTCTTGCCCTGCGACAGCAGCTGGCGCAGCCCGTCCCAGATGAGGTGGCGTGCCTGCGGGTCGAGCCCGGTCGTCGGCTCGTCGAGGATCAGAAGCTCGGGATCGTTGACGAGAGCGCGAGCGAGCGTCAGGCGCCGCTTCATCCCGCCCGAAAGCGTGCGGAGGCCCGCATCGCCGCGGCTGGCGAGCCCCGCGAACTCGAGAAGCCCGGGAATTCGTCTCGCGAGCGTCGCCTGGTCGATGCCGAAGTAGCGGCCGTAGATCTTGAGGTTTTCGGTGACGGTGAAATCGGGGTCGAGATTGTCGAGCTGCGGAACGACGCCGACGCGGATCCGTGCCTGTCGCGCGGCGCGCGGAACCGGTTCGCCCACCATCTCGATCGTGCCTCCGTCCGGGTCGACGAGCCCGAGACAGCAGCGCAGCGTCGTCGTCTTGCCGGCGCCGTTCGGACCGAGCAGGCCGAAGCACTCGCCGCGGCGGATCTCGAACGAGAGGCCGCGAACGACCTCGTTCCCGCCGTAGGACTTCCGGAGCCCGGCGACCCTGAGCACGATGTCGGGCTCAGGCACCGGGCGCAACCGCGTGTCCATGCCACATCCCGGTGATCGTCCGTTGCAGATCACCGAGTCGGCCATGGAAGAAATGGCCGCAGCCAGGAAAGACGACGACCGGCAGCTGTTGCGGCCGCGCCCACGCGAACACATCGGCCAGCGGCACGACATCGTCCTCTTCGCCGTGGATCACGATCGCGTTCGCCGGCACCGCCCCGATCGCGAAGCGCTGCACCGCGGGGCCGACCAAGACGAGCCGTTCCGCAGTCACCGATTGCGCGACCCGGGTCTGCACGTACGAACCGAACGAGAAGCCGGCGAGCACGATCGGCGGCGAGCCGGCGAGCCCGTCCACCCGGCTACGCGCGTGCGCGAGCGCGGCGAGCGCATCCGCCGTCTCGCCGATGCCGTCGTCGAATGTGCCCTCCGAGCGGCCGACGCCGCGGAAATTGAAGCGGGTCACGGCATAGCCCAATGCGAAGAAGGTCTTCGCGAGCGTCTGCGCGACCTTGTTGTCGAGCGTGCCGCCCTGTTGCGGGTGCGGATGCGCGACCAGTGCGATGCCGCGCGGCGCGTGCGCGGGGATGTTCTGCGCGATCTCCAGTGCGCCGGCGGGGCCGTCGATCGTGAAGCGCTCGGTCGTCTTCGGCGTCAAATGCGGAGCCTCTCGACGATCTCGCCGCCGAGGATGTGACGCTCGATGATCTCGTCGATGTCGGAGCGGTCCACGTACGTGTACCAGACCGCGTCGGGGTAGACGACGAGCACCGGCCCCTCGTCACAGCGGTCGAGGCAGCCGGACTTGTTCATCCGGATCTTGCCTTTGCCGTTCAGCCCCAGCGCCTTGATGCGACCCTTGGCATAGGCCTGCAGCTCGATCGAACCGTGGTTCGCGCAGCACGCCTCCGGCGCCTCGCGCTGGTTGCAGCAGAAGAAGACGTGACGCTCGTAGTAGCTCATGGCGGGGCGAATCGCGGCCGGGCCCGGAGTTTCGTCGGCGCCCGAATGATCGTCCGATCACGGCGACGGGAAACTCGGTGCCGGCCCCGTTTGGGGCTGTTCCCAAACGACGAAGTATAGCGGACGCGGAACGTCGTCCCGGGCCGGGCGGCGTCGCTCCGATATAATCACCGGGTCCCCGTCCCGCGCCTGCGCCGCTTCCTCCCCCCTTGAATCACTATCGCCGGATCCTCCGCTACGTCGGCCCCTATCGGGCCGTGTTCGGGGGCGCGATCGTCGGCATGCTGCTGGTCGCCTCGACCGACGTGATGATGTTGCGCATCGTCCAGCCGCTGCTCAACAACATCGGCGCCGTCGACGTCGACTCGACGTGGTGGTTGCCGTTCGCGATCGTCGGCGTGTTTCTCCTCCGGGGTATCGGCTCGTATGTCAGCGAGTACGGGCTGGCGTGGATCGGGTCGCGGGTCGTCTTCGACCTGCGCTGCGAGGCGAGCGACCACCTGCTGCGGTTGCCGACGCCCTTCTACGACGCAAGCTCGGCGGGATTCCTGCTGTCCAAGATCACGTTCGACGCGCAGCAGATCGCGGCGACGGCCTCGGAGGCGATCACCGTCAGCATCCGGAACACGCTGACGATCGCGTTCATGCTCACGTACCTGCTGTACATCAACTGGCAGCTGACGCTGATCGCGTTCGCCGCGTTTCCGATCGTCGGCTTCGCGCTCCGCAAGATCAGCCGCCGCCTGAAGCGGGTCAGCGTGCTCGTGCAGGAGCGTACCGGCGCCCTCACGCACGCGCTGGAAGAGGCCATCGGCGCCCACCGCATCGTCAAGGTGTTCGGCGGCGAAAAGTACGAGAGCGACCGGCTGCGCATCGCGGCGGACCGGTTGCGGCTCGCGATGGCGAAGCAGTCCGCCGCCGCGGCGCTCGGCACCCCGATCAACCAGATCATCGTTTCCATTGCGGTCGGCGTGATCCTGTGGCTGGCGATCCGGCAGAGCGCCGGCGGGCAATATGGCGCGGGCGACTTCATCACCTACATGGCCGCCCTCCTGCACCTCCTGAACCAGCTGAAGACGCTGTCCAACGTGAACGCCGTGATCCAGCGCGGACTCACCGCGGCCGAAAGCATCTTCGCGCTGATCGACGAGCCGCCCGAGCCCGATGCCGGTACCGTCACGCTCGGGCATGCGCGCGGTGGTATCCGCTTCGAGCACGTGACCAAGCGCTACGCGCAGGACGGCCGTCCTGCGCTCTCCGACATCGACCTCGACATCGCGCCCGGCGAGTCGGTCGCGCTGGTCGGGCCCTCCGGGGGCGGCAAGACGACGCTCGTCAATCTGATCCCGCGCTTCTACCTGCCCAGCGAAGGGCGCGTGCTGCTCGACGGGCAGGACCTCGCGACGATCCGGCTCGCGGACCTGCGGCGGCAGATCGCGCTGGTGAGCCAGGAAATCGTGCTGTTCAACGATACGATCGCGGCCAATATCGCCTACGGGACCATGACCGGCGCGCCGAAGGAGGCGGTCCTGCGCGCGGCCGAGGCGGCCAACGCACTCGATTTCATCCGGACCCAGCCCGATGGCTTCGAGACCGTCGTCGGCGAGCGCGGCATCCGGCTCTCGGGCGGCCAGCGACAGCGCATCGCGATCGCGCGCGCGATCCTCAAGGATGCGCCGATCCTGATCCTCGACGAGGCCACGTCGGCGCTCGACACCGAGTCCGAGCGTCTGATCCAGGCGGCGCTCGAAAAGCTGATGCGCGGGCGCACGACGATCGTGATCGCGCACCGGCTGTCGACGATCGAGCATTGCGACCGCATCGTCGTGCTGGATGGAGGACGGATCGCGGAGCAGGGAACGCACGCGGATCTCCTCGCGCGGCAGGGGATCTACGCCCGGCTGCACTCGCGGCAGTTCCGCGACGACGACTGACTGCAGCCCGTCCCGACGGCAGGCGCGCGCGCAGATCGCGGGTCAGCGTTGCGCGGACCGGGGCTTGCGCTTCTTCGCGGCGACCGCCTTCCACCGCCGGTGCACCCAGTACCACTGTTCGGGGCGGACGAGGATCAGGCGCTCGAGCACGGCATTGTAGGCGCGCGTGTTGCGGCGGATCGCCTCGTTCGTGTCGTCCGTTTCGATCGGCGCCATGGGCTCCTCGAAGCGCAGCACGTGCCGCCCGTCCTCCTCCCTCCAGCTTGTCGCCGGCAGCACGGGAGCGCCGGTCGCGAGCGCGATGATGGCGAGGCTCTTGAAGGTCCATGCCGGATGCCCGAAAAACTCGACTTCGATGCCATCGGGCGGGCCTGCGTGCTGATCGAACGGAAAGACGATCACGTCGCCTGCGGCCAGCAGGTCCAGGATCCGGTCGAGCGATCCGCGCTTGCCGATGACGCCAAACCCAGCCTGATTGAAGCGCCGCGTGACAATGGCATCGAGCCACGACGGCTTGATCGCGCGGCGGACGAAGTGAAACCGGCCGCGCACCTGCGGATAGTTGGCGATGCCCGCGATCGTTGCCACCTCCCAATTGCCGAAGTGGCCGGTGAGCACGAGGACGCCCTTGCCTTGCTGTTGCGCGGCGATGAACGCGTCGATGTTCTCGACGCGCACCAGGGCGGCCTTCGACGCCGCCGACAGCCACCGGAACCGCAGAAACTCGCCGGCAAGGCGCCACAGGTGGCCATAGTGCGCCTGCGCCAGTGCGACGATTTCCGTCGGCGGAACCGTGTCGCCGTAGACCCGTTTCAGGTTCGCGAGAATGACATCGCGCCGAAAGGGAAGAAAGCGGAAGAGCAGGCGGCCCGCGAGCGATGCGCCGACCGGTGCGCGGGTGGCGAGCGCGATCGCCGAGGCGCTGGCCCGGTCGTGGGTCAACGACAGCGAGATCGCTGCGATGCGGTGGCGGCCGAGCAGGGCCGCCGCGCGCGGCCCGCATACGACCTGCGGCGCGCCGTAATTGTCGCGCACGACCGAAAAATCCGCCGGTTCGATCTCGCCCAGTGCGGCCTCGCGCGGAAAGAGCTTGAGGCAGGCTTCCTTGGCAGCGAAGCGGGCCGCGAGGCTCGCCGCCCGTCCGGGACCTTCGCCGCTGTCGGCCAGCTCCTGCGTGGAAAAGAGCCTGCCGAGATCTTCGGCCGGTGTTTCTGCGAGCAGGCGCTCGATCCGCGCAATGGTGACGGTGTCGATGCCGCAATGGTCCGTCGGCGTGACGGCATCCACGATCGGAGGTGCGCTCCCGATATCGTCTACGTTGCGCGGACGACGAGCGCAGCGTTGGTGCCCGCGAAGCCGCGGCAGAGGATCAGCGCCACGTCGCTCCTCGGCTTCTGCGCGGCAGCCGAAACGGGAAGTCCGGCACAGCCGGGATCGAGACTTGCGAGCGTCGCCACGCCGGGGACCTGATGGCGTGCAAGCGCGGCGAGCGCCAGCACCGTCTCCAGCATTCCGGCAGCGGCGATCGTGTGTCCGATCGCCCACTTGAATGCGGTGATCGGCGGCGCAGCGGCACCGAAGACGCGGCGGATCGCCGCGGCCTCCGAAACGTCGGACTGCGGCGTACCGTTGCCGTGTGCGACGACCATGCCGATGTCGGCGGGCACGAGCCCGGCGTCGGCGAGCGCGGCGGCCATCGCGCGGGCCAGGCCGTCGCCGTCATCGCGAATCGCCGTCAGGCCCTGCGCTTCGCAGGCATAGCCCCCGCCCAGGACCGTGCCCAGAATCGGGGCGTTTCGAGCTGCGGCGGAAGCGGCCGTCTCGAGCATCAACGCTCCGGCGCCCTCGCCGAACAGGCTGCCGTCGTGACGCGCGTCGAACGGCCGCAACGCCTCGCTCGCGAGCAGCCCCAGCCGCTGGTAATAGAGCACCATCTGCGGCTCGATCGGCGTTTCGTGCCCCACGGCAACGGCGCGGTCCGCCTCCCCGTTGCGCAGCGCCTCGAACGCTTCGATCACCGCGAGCGTGCCGCCGACGCTGTGGTTGGTGATGCACGCATTCGGGCCCTTGAGTCCGTGCTTGATGCCGATGTGGCCGAGCACGTTGTTGGGCAGCGTGCGCAGCAACCACATCGGATTGACGGTATTCGCGAGCTCGCGACCGAATGCCGGCAGCTCGCCGGCGGCCGTGGCGAACAGCGGAAAGAAATCGTACTGGTTTTCGTAGTTGCCGCCGCCCGAGCCGACGTAGACGCCGGTGCGATCGCTGTACACCGCGGCGGCGGCGGGCTCCATCGCGGCACGATGAGCGACGATGCCCGAGCGATCGATTGCGCGCCCCGCGGCGTAGAGCCCCAAGAGATCGGTCCGGCGGATCAGCTTGTGGAGCTTGCGATCCTCGACCAGCGCGCGCGGATTGAAATCGGGGATCTCCGCCGCGACGCGGCAGGGCCAGCCGGTCGTGTCCCACTGCGTGATCGGCGCGATCGCCGAACGTCCGGCAAGGATCGCGTCGAGGATCTCGTCGGGGGCCATTCCGGCCGCGCATACGGCGCCGGTTCCGGTCACGACCACTCTCGTCTCGCTCGTCATTCGCTCGGTCCCCCCGATTCAGGTGCCGGAACCGGTGACCCGGAGGACTTCTTCGGGGTGGCGCACGATGATACAGCTGTTCGAGCCGCCGAAGCCGAACGAGTTGGACATCGCGACGCGAACCCGCTGGCGCCGCGGCGTGCCGGTGACGAAGTTGAGATCGCAGTCAGGGTCGCGGTGGACGAGGTTCGCATTGATCGGCATTGCGCCGTGGTGGACGGCGAGCGCACACACGGCAACCTCGACGGCGCCGGCCGCCGCGATCAGATGCCCCATCGAGCTCTTCGTGGAGCTGACGTTGACACGACCGACGTCGTCGCCGAAGACGACGCGCGTCGCCGCGCTTTCGCTGCGGTCGTTCATTCCCGTCGACGTGCCGTGGGCATTCAGGTAATCGACGTCGGCGGGCACGGCGCCGGCATCGGCGAGGGCCGAGCGCATTGCCTGGATCGGACCGTCGCCATCCGGCGGCGAGTCGGTGATCCGGTAACTCGACAGCGAGTTGCCGTCGCCCGCGAGCTCGGCGTAGATCCGCGCGCCCCGCCGGCGCGCGCCTTCCCACTCCTCGAGCACGAGGAAGCCGGCGCCTTCGCCCAGCAGGAAGCCGTTGCGCGTTGCATCGAACGGCCGGCTCGCGCGCTGCGGGGTAGCGTTGTCCGGTGACAGCGCGGACAGGAGGCAGAACCCCGAGATCCCGACGGGGCTGATCATCGAGTCGAAGCCGCCCGCAAGCGCGCAATCGACGGCGCCGCGGCGAATCAGCTTCAGCGCCGTGCCGAGGGCCTGGCCACCCGACGCGCAGGCCGTGTGCACCGACGTCGCGTAACCGCGGATGCCATAGCGACGGGTGAGCAGCGAGATTCCGGCGGTTGCCTGGCTTCGGCAGAACACCAGCGGGTCGTTCGCCGACGGGTCCGTCAGCAGCCGATCCGCGTGGAGTTCGCCGTCGGCCGCGCTGTGCGCGAACGTGGCGGCGAGATCGTTGAAATCCGAGGTCATCATTCCCGCACCGACCGCGCAGCCCCAGCGCGTCGCGGTGTCGGGCGTCGGTCGCAAGCCCGCGTCGCGAAATGCCTGCTCCGCCGCCGCAAGCGCGAAACGGTGCGAGCGGTTCGTGAACTTTTTCTGCTTGCGATCGATATAGTCGTCGTCGCGGAAATTCTTCACTTCGGCGGCGATATGAACCGGGAACCCGCTCGCGTCGAACAGGCTGATCCCGGCGCCGCCGCTCCTGCCGGCGAGCAGCGCGTCCCACGTTGTCGCGACGTCGTTGCCGACAGGCGTGACGAGGCCGATCCCCGTGATTGCGACGCGGCGTCTCGGGTTCATCGGTCTGCCTCCACGCTGGCGGCGCTCATGGGTGCGCAGCCCTGGCGATGACTTCGAGCCGCGCGGTGGCGGCGGTCTTGCCGTTCATCCGTGCCGCGAGCCGGAGCATCGCGCTGTCGGCACCGGACGGCGCGAGCTCCGCGTCGATGTCGAGCAAGGCGCCGGGCGGGATGAACGAGCGCATCTTGACATGCGTCATCCGCGATGGCGCTGGCTTCGTCCCCGCGGGCCAGTGCGTCGCCTCGGCCGCAATGCTCATCGCGAGTCCGATCTGCGCATCGAGCAGCAGCGTCGCCGGAAATACGGGGCGGCGCGGGAAATGGTCGCCGAAAAACGGTGCCGATTCGGGCACGAACAGCGACGCGCTCGCCGACACGCCCGGCACACCGGCGGTGCGCACGACGCGCGGCGCGACGACGCCGTGGAAGCGGCCGGCCGGCGCGCCTTCGCCGCGGATCAAGTCGAAGCGCGCCGCGAGTTCGGCGGGCGAATCGAACTCTTCGACCGGCAGCATCGGACCCAGGCAGTCGACGAGCTCGATCACGTCGGTTCCGTCGACCCGGGCTCGCCCCGCATAGGCGACCGCGTGCTCGTCGCAGCTCTCGATGTCGACCGCGAGGTCGAGCGTGCTGCCGGGAGTGACCTCGGATCGGAATCGCGTCTCGTTGGCGAGTGCCGCCACGGGGCGGCCGCGGAATCCGATGTGCGCCATCGCCACCCAGGCCGCGAGCTGCCCGACGGCCTCCGCGACGAGGCAGGAAGGGAACGCGGCGATGTCCGCCGGCACCACGTAGCGCCCGCGCGCGCGCCGTCCCGCATCGTATTCGACGATGCGGTCGACGAACGAGTACGCCGCGAAGTGATCAGCCATCCGCGATCATGTGGGGGCCGTTCATCTCAGCCGGCCGCCTTCGCTTCCCGCTGCGCCGCGACGACGAGCTTGCAGAACGTTTCCGTCGTGAACAGCCGCGGAATGTCCTTGACCTTGGTCGGCGTCCGGAAGCGCTCCGGAGGAACCTCCGACAGGTACGAGCGAAGCTGTGCGAGGCCGATGTCGGTGACGACGCCGCCCTGCTCGAATTCCGCTTCGGTCAGCGTTCCGCGCGCATTCTCGACGATCTTGCCTCGCGGGATCTTGACCTTGAACGCGCGCTCCAGGCGAAAGACCATGTCGAGGAAGTCGATCGACTCCGCGTCGAGGTCCTCGATCAGCGAGGCGTCGGGCTTGACGTCCTCGAGGTCGCAGCCCAGCGCGTCGGCGATCGTCGCCGAGACGGTCGGCAATACCGCGAGGATTTCTTCCTTCTTTATTTCCGGTTGGGTCATTTTCTCCACTCCAGTCATTCCATCTTGAATCCGCCATCGACACTCAGCACCTGGCCCGTGACGTAGTCCGCGTACGCGGAGGCGAGGAACCACACCGCGTAGGCGACCTCGTCGGGCTGGCCATAACGCCTGAGCAGGATGCGCGCCTTGATCTCGTCGCCGGCCATTTCGCGCACGTCCCGCGACATTTCGGTGTCGATCACGCCGGGCGCCACGCAGTTCACGTTGATCTTGCGCGGTGCGAGCTCGACCGCGAGCGCGCGGGTGAACGCGTTGATCGCCCCCTTGCTCGCCGCATAGTTGGTCTGGCCCCGGCCGCCCTTTTCCCCGGCGACCGAGCTGATGTTGATGATTCGGCCGCGGCGCTGCGAGATCATGAACGGGGCCACTGCGCGCGTCACGTTGAATACGCCGGTCACGTTGGTCTCGAGCACGAGCCTCACGTCGTCGTCGTCGAACGCCGCGAGCGGGTTGTCGCGGATCATCCCGGCGTTGTTGACCAGGATATCGATCCGGCCGCAGCGCTCGGCGACGCCCTCGACCGCCGCCGCGCACGCCTGCGAATCGCGGATGTCGACCTGCAGCGCGGCGATCTTGCTCCCCGCGGCGCTTCCGGTGGCGAGGACCTCCTCGGCGGCCGCGGCGTTGCCGCGATAGAAGAACGTGACGTCGGCGCCTTCCGCCGCGAGGAGCAAGGCGATCGCCCGGCCGATCCCGCGGCTGCCGCCGGTGACGATCGCGCACTTCCCCGCAATTCCCGCGTCGACGCGCATGTCAGTGCCCGCACGGCCGCCCGAAGGGCACCGACATGCCCCCTTTTGGGGGGCGCGAGCGCAGCGAGCCTGGGGGTCGTTTCATACTAGCCCGAGATGGCGAAGCCGCCGTCGACGACGAGGGTGTGGCCGTTGATCATCGCGGCCTCCGGCAGGCAGAGCAGGTAGACGGCTCCGGCGACGTCGTCGGGCGTGAGAACCGGCCCGGCGGGGGTCCGCTGCGCGAAGTTCGCGAGCAGCTCCTCCCGGTTGGGAAAATATGCAAGCGCGTCGGTGTCGACGACGCCGGCGCTGACCGTATTGACACGGATGCCGCGCGGCCCCAGCTCCTGCGCGAGCGCCCGCGCGAGGGACTCGAGCGCGGCCTTCGATGCGCCGACGAAGCCATACCCGGGCATCGCACGCTGCGCTCCGAGGCTCGACATCGCCACGATGCGCGCACCGGACGGCATCAAGGGCAGAGCGCGCTGGGTGAGCAGGTTGAGCGCGAGGGCGTTGGTTTCCATGCACCAGCGCCAGTGCTTCAGCGTCATGTCGATCGTCGGCTTCAATACCCCGGAGGCCGCGTTGCTCACCAGGACGTCGAGGCGGTCGAAATGCTTGCCGAACTCGGTGAAGATCTCGTCGACCGAATCCGGGATGCCGACGCTGCCCTGGATTGCGACCGCACGCCGTCCGAGCGCGCGAATCTCCGTACAGAGGGCTTCGGCCTCCGCGGCGCTGTTGTAGTAGTTGGCCGCGACGTCGCAGCCCTCGCGGGCGAGCTTCAGCGCGACGGCGCGCCCGATGCCGCGCGCAGCGCCGGTGACGAGGGCGACTTTCCCGGCCAACGCCGCTGACATGGTGAGTTTCCTGCTCCGTTTTCGGGTTTATGGGTCCGGGCGCCGTCCAGGCGGCGTCGGGCAATCCGCCATTTTAACCCGTTCGTCACGGCCGACCGAGCACGGCGCGCTTGGCGCGGATCAGCCGCTGTGCTTCGAGCGCCCAATGCTTCTTGACGCTGTACCAGACGTCGGCTGCCCACAACGCGCCGTACCCGGCGGCTTCTGGCGGCGGGGCTGACGTCGTTTTGTCGGGAACGTAGGCCTCGATCCAATCCCGCGCCGCGCGGTCGTCGGCAAGCGCGCCGACCATCGGGACGGTCACGTGGTTGTAGGCGGCGGGCAACGCCACGTTGCGGACGACGGCGGTGCCGTTATGCCGGAATTCGGATGAATCGGTAACGCCCGCCAGCGTCCAGGCCCACAGATCGAGCCCGAGGGCGAAGCCGGTGAACTCGTCGACGGTGTCCGGGATCGTATGCAAACGCCCCCCCATGCTCCACTGGTTCGGCAGCAGCAGCGCCGCGCCGCCCGCGGCCACCGCGGAAGCATAGGAAACGCTGAGGCCGATCACCGGCCGCGCGACGCCGGTCAACGGATCCACGATCGTCGTTCGCTCGTCGGAGGCATCCGTGTAGGGATTCCATACCGGGATCGGGTTGTCGAACCGCCCGGCGAGTTCGTACAGCACCTTGACCGCCTGGATTCCGCCCTGACTGTGACCGATCATCATCGGCCGCATGCCGTCGTGCTCGTAGTACCAGGCGAAAAGGCCGGCGAGCTGCGCGCTGTCCTCGTACGGGCTATGCGACCACCGGTGGTCGCCGGGATGACGGATCTTGCTCTCCGGGTAGCCCATGCCGGTCAGAAACCGGCCGGCCGACACCATCACCAGGTGAACCGGAAAGATGCCGCCGTGGAGCAGCATGATGTGTGGCGTCGGTCCCTTTGCCAGAGTGTCGCGTACGTCGTCCTCGCTGATCCGCTCGGGATCGAGCGCGAGGATGCGCTCCTCGAGCGCCGGATCGCTCTTGAGCGAACGCAGGACGCTCAGCGCTTCCGGCTTGGCGGCGAGGGCAGGATCCGGGACGACGGCGGGCCGGGTCGCGCAGCCCCCGGCGACAACCGCAAAGACTGCAACCAGCAAGAACTCACGAACACGGCATCCTGGATTCATCGGTCGAGGCGTCTTGCGCAGGCAACAATGGAGTCCGCCATTTTATCGATGTTTGCCGCCGTGAAAGCGGTGGTTCGGTAGGAGATGCCGAGATGCAGCAACTCGCCGGTCGTCGTGGCCGCGAGGACAACCGGGGACAGCGGCCCCGTCGGGACGGCGCGCAGGTACTCCGGCGGCGGCATCCGTCCGCCGGCGCCGGCCCAGAGCGCGTTCACGTTGAGCATCGAAATCGCGCCCCACACGGGATAACTCTTGGCGTAGAGGCGCCGGCGTCGGTCGGGGGACAGAAAACGCCACAGCACGCCACTGACGGCGATGCCCAGCAGGCTTTGCAGGTAGAGCTTGTCGCGCTTGATAAGAGCGGTCTCGGCCCCGATGTCGCGTGCAAGCTGCTCGAGCGGAAGGCCCGGCGGCAGCGGATGGGAGATGCGGAACGAGCTCAGAAACTGGCCGAATGTCGTGTTCGGATCGACACCGAAATCGCGGCGGAGATTCAGGATCGACGCCACGGCGAGTTCGCGGCGTGCCCGCGTGGGGACGCGCTCCCCGGCGAACGGATCCAGCGTCTCGAGCAGAATCGCCAGCAACAGGTCGTTGAGGGTTACCCCCCACGCCCGCGCGGTGCGGGCAAGCGCCGCGGCCTCCGTTGGCTCGAGGCGGCGATAGGCAAAGCCGTTGACCGGATCCTCGCCGCGGGGATAGACGGGCCGCACGGAACGCCGACAGCTGGCCGCCATGCCACGAAGAACGCGGAGCCCGCGCAATATGCTTCCCGCTTGGCGGAAGAACAGGCGCCCATAGGTGGCCGGATACCGGTCCAATGGACGCAAAGGGGGCGCGTCGGGTTTGTCGCCGACGTAGCGGGAGACGATGCTCTCGAGAAGCACCACGATGGAGTCGCCGCCGGCGACGATATGATCGTAGGCGAGACCCAGCTGAAACCACGGACCGTTGTCGACGCAGAAGAACCGGAACGGGTTCAGCCGGCCTTCGCGATCGAAGGGCTCGTTGAGCGAGGATTCGATCGTGCGCTCCACCACGCTCGTCGGTTGGCCGCCGCCTGCGTGGACCGCAAGCGCAATCCCCGCCGGGCCGCCCGTGTACTCGAAGCGCTTGCGCCCGATGTCGAGCACGAAACCGGTCAATCCGAGCGCACGGAGTTGCCCGTCGATGATTGCCGAAAGCCGGGGCGCGTCGAGCGGGCGCTCGATCCGGACGACGTGAACCGCGTTGTAGGGGTGCAACTCCCGCCAGCGCAGCATCGACGCCTGGAACAGGTTGAGGCGCCCCTTCACTTCGCGTCCTGGTGCTGCGCGGCGACCAGCCGCTGTGCCTCCCTCGCCCAGTGCCGCTTGACGCTGTGCCAGATGTCGGCGGCGTGCAGCAGGTTGGTCGTGTCGACGTCGGCGCCGTCCGGGATTGCCGCGTTGCCGTCCGGCGCATACGCCTCGATCCAGGCCCGCGTGACCGGGTTGGTGGCGAGATGCCCGGTCGCCGGCAGCCCGATGTGCGTGTACGTCGCCGGCAGGATCACGTTGCGAACGGCCGCCGACCCCGAGGCCAGATAGGGATCGGAGCGCGGGAACAGGCCGGCGATGAGGTCCCATTCGATGGCGAACCCGGTGAACTCCTCGGCGCTGTCCGGGATCTCGCGAAGCTTGTCGAGCATCGTCCATTGCCCCAGCAGTACGCGCGCGAGCTTGCCCGTGGCGATCGCCGCGGCGTACGGGAGCCGGAGTCCGACGACAGGCCGCGAGGAGCCGCTCAGCGGATCGACGATCGCGGTTCGCGCTTCGGCGGTGTCGGTGATCGGATTCCATACCGGGATCGTGTCCCCGAAGCCGCCGGCAAGGTCGTGCAGCACGCGGATCGCCAGCATTCCGCCCTGGCTGTGCCCGATCACCAGCGGGCGCATGCCTTCGGTCTCGTAGTACCACGCCAACGCGCCCGCGACTTGCCGGCTGTCGGTGAAACTGCTCGACGAATAGCCGCCGTCGCGCGGATTCCTGATCCGGTCCGGTGGGTAGCCCATACCGATCAGGAATTCGGCGAAGGGCTCCATGGTGATCGGGGCGAAGCTTCCCTGAAGCAGCACGATCCTCGGTGCCGGAACGCGCGCGAGCACCTCGGCCACCTCGCGTGCGCTGATGTGGTCGGGGTCGAGGGCGAGCAGACGCCCTGCGATGGCCGGATCGCGGTCGGCGCCGCCCGGTGCGGCGAGAGGTTCGCCCGCCAACGCGCGGAGCGGCAGCGCTGCGACCACGGCGAAGGCAATCGCGGACAGCGACGCCGGTACCGAAAACGCGCCGAAGAATCGCATGCCGAATCCCCGCCCTGGCGCGCTCAAGGCGCCGTATGAGCGATCGCCCTCATCCTGGCGGTGCCGAGTGACGGGGAAAAAAGCGGCCCGTCTTCCGCAGATAGTGCGCGTACGCCTTGCCATGGACGTCGAGCAGATGCCGTTCCTCGTTGCGCGCCTTGATGTGCAAGAGCACGACGTTCACGATTGCGACCACCAGCATCGGTGCGGTCGGCACGATCACGGCCGAGCAGAGCACGAGCAGGATGCTGAACGCGTAGATCGGGTGCCGGACCCGTGCGAACAGCCCGTCCGTGATGAGGTCGGCCTTCCGCTCGAGGCCGACGTCCATCCGCCAGTCCTTCCCCATCCGCCGCCAGCACTTGACCGTCGCGGCGAGAGCGAGCAGGGCGACGATCGCCGCGATCCAGCGCAGCGCCGCGTACACGGGCTCGTCCACGGCGAACCTGGGGAGCGCCGGGACCTTTCC
>Ga0209048_10003327_pt1 | contig 15615 bp, 8 predicted proteins | sample FrelakmetCRP12CR_FD_187146 | JGI IMG/M metagenome (GOLD analysis project Ga0209048, IMG submission 187146) | Freshwater lake sediment microbial communities from the University of Notre Dame, USA, for methane emissions studies - CRP12 CR (SPAdes)... | ecosystem: Environmental > Aquatic >... | reverse complement strand
GCTCGTCAACGTCACGACGACCATTTCGTACTTCTACGTGGTCGGCGGAGGCACCATTCCCGGCGTGAGGGGCGTGCTCAACGTGACGGGGGGAACACCGCCGGCGATCACGAGCGCGCCGCCGCCCGGGGGCCAGATCGGCGTGCCCTACAACTTTGACGTGACGGTGTCCGGCACCGCGCCGATCGTCGTGACGGCGTCGGGGTTGCCGCCGGGGCTCACCTTTTCGCCCGTGAGCTTGCACATCTCGGGGACGCCGACGACCGTCGGCGCGTTCGCGGGCACGATTGGCGCGAGCAACGGCTTCCTGCCCAACGCGGCGCAGAATTTCACGATCGACGTCCAGCCACCGCAGCTGACCATCGTGACGCCGCCGGCGTCGCTCGCGCCGCCCGTCACGATCGGGACGCCCATCGACGTGACGCTCCAGGCCGTCGGCGGCGTACCGCCTTACGTGTGGACCGTCGTCGGCGGCGCGCTCCCGCCGGGCGTGACGCTCGGACTCGATGGGCATCTTGCGGGCAAGCCGACGGCGGCGGGCACGTACACGTTCGTAGCGCAGGTCAACGATGCACTCGGCCGCTCCACGACACAGACCTATGTCCTCGTGATCGCGAAGATCGCCGGCACCTTCACCGTCACCATCACCCCGAAGCCGGTGCTTTCCGGTCAGACGATGACGGTGGCGGCGTCAGTCGCGTCCGCCGGAGCCGTCGTGGCGACCGGAACGATCGAGGTCTATGTCGCCGGCACCGGGACACGGTGTCCAGTGCCGTTCAAGTTCGGCGATCCGGCGAGCCCGCTGGCGCCGTTGCGCACGGCGAGCCTCGACGGCACGGGCCGCGCGCTGGTCTCGGTGCCGAGCCTCAAGATCGACGATTACGGTGTGTGCGTGCGCTACGGCGGCGACGCGCTTTTCGACCAGGCGTTCGCGGGGCCGATCGACGCGTTCGTGATCAAGGGCGTGCTGCTGCCGCCGCCGAAGGTCGCGCTCTTTGCGCCGGACAACGTGGCGAGCCGAGAGTCGATTCAAGTGCGCGTGGACGTGACCTCCGCCGAATCGGCATCGGTGCCGGGCGGGTCGGTGCGCGTGTTCGCAAACGGCGCGCCCGTCGCAACCGCCACGCTGGCGGGCGGCGTCGCCTGGGCCGCGCTGAGCGCACCCGAGTCGCCGGGGACGATGACGGTTGCCGCCGATTATTCGGGTGACGGCGTGTTTGCGCCGGCGTCGTCCGAACCCGCGCTCATCGTCGTGAACGCGCTCGGCGGATTGCCTATCCCCTCGCTGTCCGACGCCGCGCTCGCGTTGATGGCGTTGCTGCTGGCCGGGGTTGCCGCGCGGCGGTTGCGCCGGCGCCCGTGACTCCGCGCATTCCGTGAACGTCGCGCCCGTCGGCCTCGTGCGAAGGCTGGCGGAGGCGCCCCGCTGGCTCGTCGGGCTCGCGATCGTCGCGCTGTTCCTGATCGACCCGCTGGGCGATGCCCTGCGGCGCTCGTCGCGCACGCCGCTCTTCGCGAAGCTCGAAGCGATGGCCTACGACGCGCGCCTCAAGGCGACGCAGGGCGAGGGCCTCGATCCGACCGTCGTCATCATCGACATCGACGAGAAGAGCATCCAGCGCGAGGGCCGATGGCAATGGTCGCGCGACCGCCTGGCGCGCCTCGTCGACATGCTGCTGAAGAAATACAAGGCGCGGGCCGTCGGCTTCGACGTCATGTTTCCCGAGCGCAACATTTCGGACGGCATCGGGGTGCTGGACGAGCTCGCGCGCGTCATTCCCCCGCAGATGCGGACGCCGAGCCTCGAGGAGATGAATGCGCTCACGCGGCGCCGGCTCGACTACGACGCACGCTTCGCCGACGCGCTCAACGGGAGCCCGACGGTGCTGGCGTTCACGTTCACGGTGGATCAACAGGCCGTGGGCGCGCTGCCGGCACCGGCCTTCGTCGCGGCGGACGTTGGCGGCCATGTGATCGAAATCCGTCCCGAGCAGGGCTACACCGCGAACCTCGCCGAGCTGCAGCGGGCCGCCGCGGGCGGCGGGCACATCGATCCCGCCTTCGATTCCGACCAGGTCGTGCGCCGCGTGCCTCTCGTGAAGCTGTACGGCGGCGACTACTACCCGGCGCTGTCGTTGGCGGTCGCGCAGGTCGTCGTCGAGGCGAAGACGATCCGTCCGCGCTTCGACGTCAACGGGGACATCGACGCCCTCGACGTCGGCGGACTGATCGTCCCCGTCGCGCGCGACGGCACCGCGCTCGTCCCGTATCGGGGCGCGAAGGGCACGTTCAAGTACCACTCCGCGACCGACATTCTCGCCGGCACGATTCCGGAGGACGCGTTCGCCGGCGCGGTGGCGCTCGTGGGAACGACCGCGAAGGGCCTCGAGGATCTCCGCACCACGCCGGTCGCGCCCGATTTTCCGGGCGTCGAAATCCACGCCAACCTGCTGTCCGGCATGCTGGGCGGCGACTTGAAGAGCATTCCGCCAGGCGCGACCGAGGTCGAGGCCGTGATGATGCTGGTCGCAGGCCTCCTTGTCGTGTTCGCGATTCCGTGGCGCCGCCCGCTTTTGAGCGTGATCGGAATACTCGCCGTCGCCACGCTCGTCGTCGCGGTGAACATGTGGTTCTGGACGCGCGCCAATGCGGTGATCCCGCTCGCGGCGACGCTCGTGATGCTGCTCGTGCTGCTCGTCTGGCATTTGCTGGGAGGGTTCCTGCGCGAGTCGCGGGCGATCCGCCAGCTGTCCGACCTCTTCGGCGAATACGTGCCGCCCGAGCGGGTGAAGCAGATGCGCGAGACCGGCGAGCGCTTCTCGATGGAAGGCGAGAGCCGGGACTTGACGGTGCTGTTCTCGGATGTCCGGGATTTCACGTCCGCCTCCGAGTCGCTGGCGCCGCTCGAGCTCTCCGCGCTGATGAACGCGTACCTGACGCCGATGACGGAGACCATCCACGCGCGGCGCGGGACGATCGACAAGTACATCGGCGACGCGATCATGGCGTTCTGGGGCGCGCCGCTGCCCAACGAGCATCACGCGCGGGATGCCGTGGAGGCGGCGCTCGAAATGCAGCAGCGGATGACGCCACTGCGCGAACAGTTCCGCGCGCGTGGCTGGCCCGAGCTCGCGATCGGCATCGGCGTCAACACGGGCCCGATGAACGTCGGCGACATGGGCTCGCGTTTCCGCAAGGCGTACACGGTGCTCGGCGACGCGGTGAACCTCGCGTCGCGACTCGAAGGGCTGACCAAGGCCTACGGCGTGGGCATCCTGTGCGGTGACGACACGCGGCGCGCGGCGCCGGATTTCACGTGGCGGGAGATCGACCGCGTGCGCGTGAAGGGCCGCGCGCAGGCGTTGTCGATCTGGGAACCGCTGGGGCGCGAGATCGACGAGGAGAAAGCGGCGGAGCTCGCGCGCTGGAACGAAGCGCTGGCCCTCTACCGCGCGCGCAATTTCACGATGGCGGGAAAAATCCTCGCGTCGCTGCCGGAACGGCCGCTCCACCGCAACCTGCGCGATCGGTGCACGGCGTATCTCGTCGCGCCGCCGCCGGCGGATTGGGATGGCGCGACGAATTTCGCGACGAAGTGATCCTGCTTCAGCGCGCGAGCGACCCCGCGAGCTGCGCGTAATCGGGATTCTCCGGGTCGAGCTCCACGAGCTTCTTCGCGTAACCCAACGCCGCCTCCCGCTGGCCCGCCTTGTTGGCGTAATGCGCGAGGCCGAACAGCAGGTCACGGTCGTTCGGTTGCGCCTTCAAGGCCGCGGTCAGAACCTGCAGCGCGTCCTTCGGCTTGCCCGCATCGTTGAGCGCGACGGCGTAGACGTACGCATAGCGCGCATTGCCCGGCGCGAGCTTCGCGGCCTCGCCCAGTTCGCGCAGCGCGTCGACCTGACGTTTCTGCCGCACATAGGTCAGCCCCAGCGTGTAATGCAGCGGCGCGGAGCGCGGCGATTTCGCGAGGCCTTCCCGCAGCACCGCCTCGGCCTCGGCGTCGGTGCCGCGCGCGCGGTAGACGTCGGCGAGATTGACGCGGGCTTCGACGAACGTCGGATCCAGCTCCAGCGCCTTGCGAAATTCCGCGATCGCCGCAGCCGCATCGCCACGCGTGGCGTAGAGGTTGCCGAGGTTCATCCTGCCTTCGGGCCGGTCGGCAATGTATTTCTGCGTGGCGATGTATTCGTCGAGCGCCTTCGTAAATGCCGCCCGGTCGGCCGCCGCCAACCGCGCCTCCTGCGGCCCCGCAAGCGCGCGCGCCGCTTCGATCCGCACGCTCCTGACCGGGTCGCTCAGCATGCGCGGCAGGTAGCGAACGCGCGTCGTGAGGTCCATGCCGCCGAGCGCGTCGACGGCGGCGAGCCGCACCTGCGCGTCGGGGTCGTTGAGCGCGCGGGTCGTCGTGGCGACGGCGGACGGCGAGAGCATCCGACTCAGCCGTTCCAGCGCGCTCGCGCGCACGATCGCCGGCTGCGCGGGATCGTCGGCGATCGTCATCAGCGCGCCGCGCGCGCCCGGCGTCCCGGCGGTGCCCGCGTGCAGCGCCTCGGCGAAATTCTGGTAGCCGACGGGGAGCCTCCCCGTCCATTGCCGGATTGCCGCAGCCGCCCACTGCGGCGTCTTCTTCGCGTGGCACTGGTTGCACGCGTTCGGGATCCCGAGCTTCTCCGTGAGATCGGGGCGCGGGATGCGCAGCGAATGATCGCGGCGGGCGTCGACCTGCATGTAGGTCGTCGTCGGCATGTGACAGGCCACGCATGCCGCGCCGGGCGTTCCCTGCGCGTGGTGGGTATGCGCGGGCGCATCGAACTTGGCCGCCTGATGGCACTGCGCGCACACCTCGTTGCCAGGGCGGCGCAGCGATTCGGAGTGCGGATCGTGGCAATCGGAGCAGGTGACGCCCTTCGCGTTCATCTTGCTTTGCGCGAACGAGCCCCATTCATAAACCTCGTCGCGGATCTGGCCGTCGTTCCAGTAGAGCCCTTCGTCGAGCGTTGCCAGCCGGTGCGTATCCTGCGGCGGCTTGCCGTGGACGTAGTCGTCGGTGAGGCGTGCCGCGCGGGCATGACAGCGTGTGCACGCGTCGATTTCATGCGCCGACGTCCGCGGCGTGCTGCGCTGCGCGTTGCCGGTCGCCGGCACCGGCGTCCAGGTAACGCCCTTGCGTTCGTTCAGCGCGACGGCGAGCCCGCTGTCCGCCGCCGAATACGCCTTGCCCTCGCGCTTGGCGCGCGCTTTCGCGACATGGTCGGCGCCGGGCCCATGGCACGCTTCGCACGCGACGTTGATTTCCACCCACGTCGTGTTGAACGCTCCACTGGCCGCATCGAAGTTCTTGCGCAGCCGCGTCGAGTGGCACTCCGCGCACATGAAATTCCAGTTCTGGTTGACGCCGGTCCAGTGCAGCGGATCGCCCGCGCGCAGGTTCTGGCCGGGGTAGAGATGGAACCAGCGCTGGCCGCCCGACGCCTTCGGCCGCGTGTCCCAGGCGATCCCGAGCGCCTGCAGCTTGCCGCCGGGGAGCTCGATCAGGTACTGCTGCAGCGGGGATACGCCGAACGTGTACTTGATCTCGAAATCGGCGAGCTTGCCGTCCGGCCCGTCGGTGCGCACGTAATACTTGCCGTCGCGCGTCGAAAAGGTCGACGTGGTGCCCGCGTAGGCGAATTTGGCGTTGCGGAAATCGCCGAGCACGGTCTTCGCATCGGCCACTTGCATCGCCTGCCGGTGATGCGAATGCGACCACGCCTCGTATTCGGCGGCATGGCATTCGCCGCACGCGGCCGCACCGACGTGGTCGCGCGCGACGGCTGGCGCGGGGCTGGTGGCTGCCGTCTGTGCGCCCGCCGGAAGCGAAAGCGCAAGGAGCACTGCCCCGAACAATGCCCCGGTCACCCTCAGCACGGCGCGGCGCCGGCGCATCTGCGATACCCGACGACGCCTTCGATCACACCGCCACCGCGGTTGTTGAAGAAGTAGTCGAGGCCGATGCCGCTGCCGCCCGGGCCGGCGAAGAATCCCGCGAAGTTGCCGGCGATCAGCGACTGGCAGGCGTTGCCCGTGCAGCCGACCTTGGCGCCCGGCCCCGACGTCGAGAAGAGCCCGTCGGTGATGCCGGTCGTGCCGCTCATCGTGTACGTAGCGTTCGTGAAGCCGACGGTGAGTCCGCTGAGCGCGAGCTGCGCGGTGCTGAAGTTGACATTGATCGTGCCGCCCGAGATCAGCGTTCCCGTCGTGCCCGTCCCCGAATCCGTGGGCCGCGTCCCGCCGACCGGCGCGTAGGAAAACTGGCCGGCGCCGGGCAACGACGGCGACAGGTTGCCGTAGATGTAATGCAGGTTGCCGCCGTTGTTGCTCACCGTGGAACCGTCGGGCAGCGTCTGGACGATCGTCGAACCCGGGCCCGTCCAGCGGCCCCAGTTGAGCCCGGCCGCCGTGCCATCGTTGCCGCTGTCGACGATGCTCGCCTTCCCCACATTGGCGTTGAGCGAACCGTTCACGAACGAGGTCAACTGCCCGTCGCCGTTCAGGCCGAGGACGAGGGCGGGATCGTGCGTCGTGTCGAGCTCGATCGTGTACCGGTCGGATCCGACGACGATCGCCTGCGGCACCGCCAGCGTGACGAGGTTGCGGTCCTCCGTCACCATGTACGTGAAGGGCGGAATGGGCAGCGCGGGCGGCTCGATTGCCGCCGGAACGCTCGGGAACTTGAGCACTTCGGGTGCGCCCGCTGCCGCCACGGTGCGTGCCGGCAGGCGATCGGCGAGGAAATCCGGCGGCGCGAGGGAGCGCTGCGGCGGCTCACCGTCGGCGACGAAGAAATACTCGCCGGCGCGGAAATCGGCGCTCGCGAACGGGTTCCCGACCGCCACGATGCCGTCAAATACGCCGCCGTAGAGACCGGAACGCGCCGTCGTGCCCTGGCTCACGCACTGGCCCGGCGCGCAGATCTGCAGCGCGTAGTGCGTGCCGCGGATGCCGATCGTCGCCTGCGTGGTCAGCACCTGGTAGCGGTCCTGGTTGATCTGACCGATGGTGCCCGTCACCGTGCGGAAGCCGCCGCGCACGAGGCGGAACACCGCGCGCTCGTTGCCCGAGGCGGACGCTGCGAACTCGAATGTCTCGATCCGGAACTCGGAATCCGGCTTCAGCGCGACGAGGGCCGCGTCGGAGAAGCGCACCTGCGCATGGCTCTGCGCACCGGTGACGATCGCATCGCCCACGCTCACCTGCGACCCGTTCGCGAGACGGACCCGGTCGGCGCCGCGCACCGCGACGACGTCCCCGACGGCCAGCACGACGCGCCCGGCGACCTGGGCCTGCGCAATGTCGGCGGCGAGGGCGAGCAGCGGCAGCGCAAGCAGCGCGACGAAATGGCGGAAGGTGTGTGAGCGTATCGTCATTTATATTCGTAGCGCACCTTGAGCGCGCCGACATTGCGCGAATACTCGAACAGCGCGAGATTGGAATTGTTGCGCGCATATTGGTATTCGAGGCGCGCGCTCCAGTTGCGCGAGAAGTAGTATGCGGCGCCGAGGTTCAGCGCCCAGTTGTCGTCGCTCCGGGTGACGTCGAGGATCGGATACGGCGCGTCGTAGTTGCTGCGCACGAAGGCCAGCGACGCGGTCAGCGCCCACTGCGGCGACGGCGAGACCGTCACATCGGCCGCGGCGCCGTAGAGCTTGCGGCCGAGGTAGTCGTAGCCCTGGGTGTCGTGCTCGTCGCCGTAATACGCGGTCAGGTTCACCACCGGCTGCCCCCACGTGACCCACTGCTGGCGGTATTGCGCCGCGATGGCCCCGTAATCGGCGTCGCGCACCGAATTCGCGCCGCTGTAGGAAAAATGCGCGTACTGCGGCGTCAGGGCAACGAGCGATCGCTCGGAGAGCTGGTGACGCCATTCGAGTCCCACGCCGTCGCTCGACCGGTAACGCGAGCCGTCGACCAGGATCTCCGCGTGCGCATACGTGAGCGCGAGCCAGTCGCGGCCCGCGAGGTAGCTCACGCCGGCCGCCGCCGACCCGTTCGCGAGGTCGAACTCGGACGCGCTGCCGTAGAACGTGCCGTTGCCGAGGAGCGACCCGAACACGGCCCAGCCCGGCGCGAACGGATAGGTTCCCTGCACGCCGGCGGCGGCAAAGCCGAAGCCCGAGCCCTGCGCGACCCCCAACGGCGCGACAGTGACTGCGCCGAACGTGGGCAGCGTGATGTCCGATTGCGCGACGCCGGCGTTGGCATTGCTGTCGTAGCCGCCGCCGAGCTCGAGGTAGGCAAAAAGCGTCGGGCGATATTGCGCCTCGCGAATGCGCAGCGCGTCGAGATAGCGGTCGATGCCGGCCTGCACGGCCTCCGGCGGCTTCTCCTTCGCCACCGCGTCGAATTCGGCGCGGGCGCGCGGGTTGTCGCCAGCGTAGAAATAGGCACGCGCCAGTTCGAGGCGCCCGCGCGGGTCGTCGGGAAAACGCAGCACGTAGCGCTCGAGCGCGAACACGCCGATTCCCGCGCGGCCCACGTCGATGGCGGCGATGCCGCACCACAGGTCGGCACGCGGCTCGGCGTCGACGTCGATCGACGCGCAACGCGCGTAGGCCTCCGTGGAATTCCCTGCCTCGACCAGCGCACGCAGGTCGTCGACGGGGGCGGCGAAGGCGGCCGACGCGCACAGCGCCAGCGCCGCGGTCGCGCACGCGTGGATATTGCAGCGCAGGAACGAGAGGCGACCCATGGGAACGTTTGATCATAGCAAGTGGGGTGGGCCGGGGGAAGGGCGGAACCGGCGATAAACTCGAGCGGGGTTGCAAATCGCCCTTTGGCGGCTACACTCGGGGTCCCAGCATAGGGTGCGGAAAGGGAGCGCGTGCGGCATCAGTCATTGCTGGCCTATGCGAGATACCGCTGGGCGAAGATCGCCGTTGTCGTCGTCGGCGCGGCCATCGCCGCGTATGCGTTCGACCGGTCTCCGCACGGGCATTACGGCGGCAGCCCCCTCGGCTACACGCTGGGGACGATCGGCGCGCTGCTGATCGTCTGGCTCACCTGGTTCGGCGTTCGCAAGCGCAGGTACAGCTCGACGTCGAGCACGCTGCTGGGCTGGCTTTCGGCGCACGTGTACCTTGGCGTGAGCCTCATCGTCATCGCGACGCTGCATGCGGCCTTCGAGGTGGGCTGGAACGTCCACACGCTGACCTACGTCCTCATGCTGGCGGTCATCCTGTCCGGCTTCTACGGCGTGTACGCGTACCTGCGCTACCCGAGCGGGATCACCGACGTGCTCGGCGACGACACGCAGGAGTCGCTGCTCCTCAAGATCTCCGACCTCGACCGCCAGATGCGCGCCCTCGCGCTGTCGCTGCCGGACGCCGTCAACAAGCTCGTCCTCGCCTCCGCACAGGAAACGCGGATCGGCGGCGGCTTCCGGGCGCAGCTCTCCGGGCGCGACCGCAACTGCCCGACCACGGCCGCGGTGACCGGATTGCAGGCGGTCGGCAGGACGCTGCGCGGTCACGAAGCCCGGATCAGCCAGCAGCTCTACGCGCTGATGGTGCGCAAGCAGGAACTCGTCGGCCGCGCGCGCCGCGCGGTGAAGCTGAAGGCGCGCCTCGACATCTGGCTCTACATCCACGTGCCGCTGACGATCGCGCTGCTGGCGGCACTCGGCGCGCACATCGTCAGCGTCTTCTACTACTGGTAACCCAGCGATGAAGCTCCTCATCGTCATGGTCACGCGCAACCGCAAGGGGAAGGCGGTGCGCACCGCGCGGATGATCGAAGGCGATTCGTTCGCCGTCGGCCGCGGCACGCAATGCGCGGTCTATCTTCCCGATCCGCGCGTCGCGCTCGAGCACGCGACGATCTACCGGGGCGACGGTGCGATCCGCCTGATGGCCGTCGGGGCCGCCACGCTGCTGGTCGACGGCCGCCCGGATCCGGAGGCGACCCTCGTTCCCGGATCGCTGGTCGAAGTCGGGCCGTACGCGTTGACGGTCGAAGCGCCGCCCACGGGTGCCGACCTGGCGCTCGCCGTCGAGCTCCTGCGGCCGCTGCCGGACGACCTCGCCGAGATCAAGAGCCGCTCGCGCCTGTCGCTCGCGGCGACGTGGCTGTCGAAGCGCGTGCCCGCGTGGACGCTCGCCATCCTGCTCCTGCTGCTGTTCGTCGCGCTGCCGATCATCAATGCATCGATGCCGACGATGCGCGCGATGACCGCGCGGCTCCCGGTGACGCCGGACCAGTCGTGGAGCCCAGGCCCGCTCGCGTCCGGGCACGAGGGGTTCGGCCACGATTGCAGCAAATGCCACGAGCTGCCGTTCGTCCGCGTCCTCGACCGGACATGCCTCGGCTGTCATCAGAAGATTCCCGGCCACGCGCCGACCTCCGCGCTCGAAGCCGATCTCTTCGGCGGGACGCGCTGCGCCTCCTGCCACGCGGACCACAAGGGCGACGACGGTCTCGTGCGCGCCGATGTGGGCCTGTGCGCCGATTGCCATCGCGACCTCAAGCGGCGCTTTCCCGAGACGAAGCTCGCCAACGCATCCGATTTCGCCAAAGCTCATCCGGAATTCAAGCTGACGCTGTGGCGCGGGCCGGGCGACAACGACAACGTACGCATTGCGCAGGAGGACAAGGCCAACGCCGTCGAGAAATCGCACCTCAAGTTCCCGCACGACGTGCATCTGAAGCAGAGCATCCGCGGCGGCAAGGGCCGCGTCACGCTCACCTGCCGCAGCTGCCATGCGCCGGACGCGAGCGGGCGGGCTTTCGAGCCCGTGGTGATGAAGACGCACTGCATCGAATGCCACACGCTCGAGTTCGAGCCCGCCGTGACGACGCGCCAGGTCCCGCACGGCTCGGTCGACGACGTGATGACGACGATGCAGGAGTTCTACGCGAGCATCGTGCTGAACGCCGTTCCCGTCGACCGTGTCGACACCGGCGAGATCCGGCGCGCGATTCCGAACCCCGCCACCGGCCCGATCACCGACGACCAGCGGCAGCGGGCGCTCGCGTTCGCCAAGGGGAAAGCCGAAAAGGTCGCGCAGGACCTCTTCGAGGCGCGCGTGTGCATCGTCTGCCACGAGGTCGTGCGCACGCCCGTCGCCACGGGCAAGCCCGGAAGTTTCACCTTCGACGTGACGAAAGTGCACCCGGCGGCGAGCTTCCTGCCGAAGTCGCGGTTCGATCACGACAAGCACCGCACCTACGAGTGCAAGGAGTGCCACGAGTCGGTCGTGACGTCGAAGACGTCGGCGGACGTCGCGATTCCGCCGATCGCGACCTGCCGCAAGTGCCACGCGGGCGCTGCGCCCGAGCCGAACAAGGTGGACTCGACGTGCATCGCGTGCCACGGCTTCCATCTTCCCGGCCATCCGCCCATGGGCACGCGCGCCGTGCTGCCGGTACGGCGGTCATGACGATGCGCGTGACGCTTCCGTCGGCGCCGGCTGTTGTGTTAGCGCTGGTATTTGCGTTGCTCGCCGCCGGCTGCGGTGGTGGCGGAGGGGGCGGCAGCGGATCCGGCGGTTGCGGCGGCAGTTGCGAGTCGGCGAGCCCGACGGCGCTGACGGTGAACGACGTGCAGCAGGTGATCGCGCAGGCGGTTGCCGAGGCCGGCGCGCAAGGCGCGAAGGCGACGATCGCCGTCGTCGATCGCGTCGGCAACGTGCTGGCGGTGTTCAGGATGAACGGCGCTCCGGCGACGTTCACCATCACGTCGGGAACCGGCGTCACGGGGGGTCTCGAGACGCTGAATATTCTGCCGAGCGAGCTCGCCGCGATTTCGAAGGCCATCACGGGCGCGTATCTGTCGTCCGAGGGCAACGCGTTCTCGACGCGCACGGCGAGCCAGATCATCCAGCAGAACTTCAATCCGGGTGAGGCTAATCAGCCATCGGGGCCGCTGTCGGGCGTGCAGTTCAGCCAGCTGTCGTGCTCGGACGTCAATCAACAGGCAACCGCGGGAACCGTAGGCCCGAAGCGCGCGCCGCTCGGCCTCGCCGGCGATCCCGGCGGGCTGCCGCTGTACAAGAACGGCACCGTCGTCGGCGGGGTCGGCATCCTCGCCGACGGCGTCTACACGATCGACCTCGACATCTTCGACAGCGACACCGACGTCGACGAGCTGATCGCGGTGGCGGGCACCTTCGGCTTCGCGGCGCCCGCCGACCGGCGCGCGAACCAGATCACCGTCGACGGCCGCACGCTGCGCTACGTCGACAGCGAAACGCTTCGGAGCAATCCCGCGAGCGCGCCGCCGTTTTCGTCGCTCGTGGGCACCGCCGGCAATCTGCTCAGCGTGACGGGCTACGGTGGCAACCCGATCGTCGCCGGCGTCGCGTTTGGAACCCCTGCGTCGGGCTATCGGCCGGACACGAATCCGGCGTTCGCCGGGATCGGTGTCTACACATTGGTCGATGCGGCCAACGTCGTCCGCTTTCCGCCGATGTCCAGCATGAACAGCGCGCTCACGCAGGCGGATGTCACGCAGATGCTGAAAAGCGCCATCGAAGTCGCCAACCGCGCGCGGGCGCAGATCCGTCGGCCGGTGGGAGCGGCCGCGCAGGTCACGGCGACCGTCGTCGACACGAAGGGCGTCATCCTGGGATTGATCCGCACGCCCGATGCGCCGGTGTTCGGCACCGATGTCGCCGTGCAGAAGGCGCGGACCGCGGCGTTCTTCACGAATCCGAACGCGGCGGCGCTGCTGCTGTCGCTGCCGCCGGCGATGTATCCGACGACACCCCCCACGACGTCGTCGATCGCGGCGTACGTGCCCGCGACCCGCGCCTTTCTCAACGATCCGACGGCGCTCGCCAACGGCATCGCCTACAGCAATCGAGCCGTCGGCAATCTCGCGCGACCGTATTTTCCGGACGGCATCTTCGGGACGTCCAACGGTCCGTTCTCGCCGCCGATCACGAGCTGGAGCGTCTTCAACGACGGATTGCAGCTCGATCTCATCGCCAACAAGCTCGTCGCTTCGCTCGCCGCCGGCGACAACGGGATCGGCTGCACCGGGCTCGCGGAATTGCCGAACGGCATCCAGATTTTCGCGGGCAGCGTGCCCGTGTACCGCAACGGACAACTGGTCGGCGCGATCGGCGTATCGGGCGACGGCATCGACCAGGACGACATGGTCGGCTTCCTCGGCCTCGCCAATGCGGGCACGGCGCTCGGAAACGGAATCGCGAACGCGCCTGCCGCCCTGCGCGCCGACACGATCGTGCCGCAAGGGACCGGCACGCGCCTGCGTTACGTGAACTGTCCGCAGGCGCCGTTCAACGACAGCACGGAGCAGAATGTCTGCGCCGGCATCTAGGCGCGGGCATGCGATGCTCCGCGCCGCGGCATTCGCGCTGGCGTGCGCGATCGTGTTCGCGCAGGCGCGCGCGCAAGTGCCCCCGGAAGTCCGTTACGGCGTGCGTGTGCTGGCGCCCACCGTCAATGTGTACGACGACGCGACGCCGCGATCCACGGTAATCGCGCAACTCCAGCAAGGTGCGCACGTCGAGGCGGACCAGCGGCGCGGAACGTGGTACCGCGTGATGCTCTCCGACGGCCGCGCCGGCTGGATCAATCAAGTCATCGGTACGACAGATGCGAATTTCTCGGTCGACCTGACGCCGGGGCTCGCGCGGGTGAAGCCGACGACCGGCGCGACCGAATCCGGAGCGCCGGCCGCCGAGCCGGCGGCCGCCGCGGCGACCCCCGAGGCGATGCCCGAGGACCGGATCCTGCAACTGCGGCCGATGGGCCGGCCGCTCGAGCCGATCATTCCCGACATCGATCCGAAGCAGGTGCCGCCGCCCCAACCGCTGCTGCCGCGCGAGACGATCCCGGTGCCGGACCGCTGGCGGCTCACCGACCAGCTCGGCCTCACGAAGAATCGATGGGAAGACCCGTACAACCCGAACACGTTGAAGGGCGACCGCCCGGTCTTCGGCGAGGACTGGTTCGTCGCGCTCAACCTCGTGTCCGACACGCTGGTCGAATTCCGGCAGGTGCCCACTGCGATCGGTGCGCAATCCACGGATCGCCCGCAGTCGGACGACCAGTTCGGGCGCAACCGGCAATCGCAGTTCGTCCAGAATCTCATCCTCGGGATATCGCTCATCAAGGGCGACACGGCGTTCAAGCCGCCCGAGATCGAGTTCCGCTTCGTCCCGGTGATCAACTTCAACCGCACCGACATCGGCGAAGTCCGCGGCATCAACGTCGACCCGCGCAAGGGCACGACGCGCAACGACAGTCAGGTCGCGGTGCAGGAACTCTTCATCGACTACGAGTACAACATCGCGTCGGTCCGCTACGACTTCGACGACATCCGCGTCGGCATCCAGCCGTTCACCGCCGACTTCCGCGGGCTCCTGTTCATCGACCAGCCGCTCGGCGTGCGGTTGTTCGGCAACCGCGACAACAACCGGTACCAATACAACGTCGGCTGGTTCCGGCGCCTCGAGAAGGACACCAACAGCGGCCTCAACGACATCGGCAAGCCGCTGCGCAACGAGAATATCTTCCTCGCGAACCTGTACCGGCAGGACACGTTCGTGCCGGGCTTCACGCTGCAGGGGACGATCGTCTACGACGACAATCGCGAGGACGGCCCCGCCTACTACGACAAGAACGGCTTCCAGGTGCGGCCGGCGGTGATCGGCGACGTGATCCCGCACACCTACCAGGTCACCTACCTCGGCCTCAACGGCGACGGGCATTTCGGCCGCTGGAACGTGTCGGCGTCGCTCTACGGCGCGTTCGGCACCGTGAGCCACGACCCGCTCGCGCAGCAGAAGGTCAACGTCGAGGCCGGCTATGCGGTGGCCGAGCTGTCCTACGATTTCGACTGGCTGCGCGTGCGCGGCACCGGGCTCTACCAGAGCGGCGATTCCAATCCCTTCGACGGCAAGGCGAACGGCTTCGACGCGATCTTCGAGAATCCGCAGATCGCCGGCGCCGACACGAGCTACTGGATCCGGCAGGCAGTGCCGCTGATCGGCGGTGGCGGGGTCGCGCTGTCCGGCCGCAACGGCGTGCTCGCATCGCTGCGCTCGTCGAAGGACCAGGGCCAGGCGAACTTCACGAATCCCGGCCTCGCGCTGATCGGCATCGGCGCGGATGCCGACCTCACGCCGCGCTGGCGGCTGGTCGGCAACCTCAATCAGCTGTGGTTCGCCAACACGTCGTCGCTTTCGGTGCTCCGCCAGCAGGGCACGATCAGTCGCTCGCTCGGCACCGATGCATCGGTCGCGGTCCAGTATCGGCCGCTGTTCTCGCAGAACATCGTCCTCAATGCCTCGGCCGCGGTGCTAGTGCCGGGGCAGGGATTGAAGCAGCTCTACGCATTCGACGGCAACAAGACGCAATATTCAATCCTGTGCAACCTGCTGCTGACCTATTGAGTGCCATGATCGAACGCCTGCCCAAAGGGTTGTTCGTGTCCGCGTCCGCGTTCGCGGCACTCTTTGCGCTCGCGCCCTTGCTAGTTTCGCCGTCGTTCGCCGCCGAAGGCGAGGCGCCGGTCGCGCGCACCTACGCCGCGAGCCCGCCCGCCCCCGCGCGCCAGACGATCCTGGCGGCGCACGCCAAATCGGAAGGCTGCAAGACCTGCCACAC
>Ga0209048_10003326_pt1 | contig 15616 bp, 10 predicted proteins | sample FrelakmetCRP12CR_FD_187146 | JGI IMG/M metagenome (GOLD analysis project Ga0209048, IMG submission 187146) | Freshwater lake sediment microbial communities from the University of Notre Dame, USA, for methane emissions studies - CRP12 CR (SPAdes)... | ecosystem: Environmental > Aquatic >... | reverse complement strand
GGGACAAGGCCAGGGACAAGGCCAGGGACAAGGCCAGGGACAAGGCCAGGGACAAGGCCAGGGACAAGGCCAGGGACAAGGCCAGGGACAAGGCCAGGGCTGGAGTCACTGCTGCTCTCGCGGCTCGGCCGCGGCGACTGTCCCTGGTGCCCCGACTATCGGCTGGGCCACGGCTGGTGACGCCAGCGCCTCGGTCACCTGGATGCCGCCGGCCTGCAACGGGCGGTCTGCCATCACCGGCTACACCGTCATCTCGTCACCAGGAGGCATCTCGGTCTCCACAGGCCCTTCGGCCACCGGGGCCACCGTCACCGGTCTCACCAACGGGACCGCCTACACCTTCACGGTGACGGCCAGCAATGCCATCGGCGCTGGTGCGGCCTCGGCCCCGTCGAACCCGGTCACGCCTACTGCCCCCACGTGCACGAGTCCGGGCCATGGCTGGGGCTGGGGCTGGGGCCATGGCCGGGGCTGGGGCTGGGGCCATGGCTCCGGACGTCAAGACTGCCGCAGCCATGGCTGACGTGTCGCCTCGGAGAACCTGGTCGGAGTAGGAAGCTCTGAGGCCTGCAGCGCGTGCCTCCCATCGTCGTTGACGATGGGAGGCCGTGGTCGGGAGACGGGGATGGCCGAGAGCCGGCTTGCTGCACCCTCATCAGTTCCCGTAGTGGAGACAGTGCCTGGCTGCGCACCCAGGCCTTCCGCCATTCTCGTGAACACTGCTTGACAGCCCAGCGAGAGGACGGTCCAGAGGCCGTGAGGTGCGGGGATAGAGGCCGAGCCTCCTGTTGGAACCGACTACCGTCGCTGCGCCCGTGACACCCGTTGTTCCGTGCCTGCTGCCGCTGCCGCCTGCCGTCGCTGCGCCCGTGACACCCGTTGTTCCGTGCCTGCTGCCGCTGCCGCCTGCCGCCGCTGCGCCCGTGACACCCGTCGTTCCGTGCTCGGGACGGGCCTCTGCGACGTCGTGGATGGGAGCGCCTGTGGCGTCGTATGCGCGATATGGGCCTGTGCCAGTGCACCGGTGGCGACGAGGGTGAGTGGGATGACGGCGGTTGTCGTGATCAGAGCTGTCACGACGATCTGGCGCATCCGGAGGCCGACCTTTGGTGCACGGGCCACACACTTCGGCCACCCACCGCTTCGCCGGCGGTCGATCCCGATGTAGTCGGGGGTGATGATGAGCCGCGGGTCATTGAGATCGGCCAGCAGCTCCGGTGGCAGGTCGATCTCCGGTCGGAGGGGAAGGGCCACGATGGGGGTTCCGAGGAGGCTCGCCGCTGATGCCGGTCCCGTCATCCACGGCATCTTGCGGAGTTGGCGCCACTGGCCAATTGCTGTCATCGCAGCTGATATCGGCACGATCGGGTACAGGCTGAAGCCGCGATCCGGGGGTCACTGCATCGAGTTCCACGCTGGCGTCAGACGCCGAGGCCAAGGAGCGTCCCCTGCCCAAGACTGCCTCGGCCGGCCCGCTGGTTCGTCGCCCCGGTGTCGAGACCACCTTGACGGAACAGATGCGATCGGCGTGCCTTCGGCGGCGTCTCGGTTGCCGGGTCCGAGAGTCAAGTAGATCGCCGGATGACCCTTCCTCCGGGTGAACCGGCTAGGGAACGGCGGCCCCCGGGTCGCCCGCGGAACGGGCTCGTGCCTCTTGGATGAGCTGGTGAACCCTGGATGGGCTCACTCCCAGCCGTCGAGCAAGGGAGCGGACGGAGTCACCCGAGTCGTAGGCCTGGGCAGCCGCATCCGCCCGCACCGAAGAGAGGCGCTCGATTGCTTGCTGATGCCGTTCGAGTTCCTCGGTCGCTTGTCGGTATCGCACCTGAGGATCGGGGAGCCGTTCGAGCGACTCCACCATGGCGGCGGTGCCCCGTTCGGCTTGAGGCTCCGGCCCGGTGTCTTTGTCGCTGGGCAGACTCCGGGCGCTCTTCTTCTTGGGCGGCTTTCCGGTACCGCGTCCGGCCTCAGCCGCATGCTCGGCGCGCTTCTTCTTGCCCATGTACATCGAGTCTCGACAGGAGATCCCGATCTGTCAAGGGGGAAGGAACGTGGTCCCGCGTTGCCGGCGGTGTCGCGAGTCCCTATCGTCGGTGACGACAGTCAGGGGAAACGGCAGGACGTGGACGACCGGCTGCCGGGCCGCTCCGCAACTCGCCAGGTCCGGGGAAGCGCTCCTTCGATCGCCGGGAGCAGCGTGGACGAGCCCTGGGCGGATCTGTCCGCTCAGGAACCGCCCTGACCGCTCCGATCAGCCTACCGCGACGAAGGTTCTGCTCGGCCGGATGCCCCAGGCCACCTGGCGGGACAGCTCGGCGCTGACCACGGGAAGGTCGGCTGCGTGGGTCACCCCGAGCAGTTTGGCATCGGTGGTGATGACCCGGACCGGCGGGCCGGTGCCGTCCGACACCATGGCGGCCACGACGTCGGGCAGTAGCACTTCGGCTTTGGGCACCTCCGCTCCGGCGGCCACCTGTGCGATGAGTGCCTCCTCGTCGAGACCGGATGCGTCCATCGCCGTGTGGAAGATCTGCCAGATCCCGGGTTGGAACCCCCACAGGTTGACCGACGTCGGAAGGTCGCCTGCGAGCTCCTCCGGTTGCTGTCCGTCCTTCGCCACGAAGCGTGCGCCATCGCCGATCCTCGTGACCTGGCGCCGTTCCGTCAGGGCGGACAGATGGCCACCGCGATCGACCACGCAGATCCCCCGGGTCACCGGGTCTGCGGTGGCGACCGTCGAACGCAGCCGGTACCCGATCAGGGCGTGCTCGGCGGACCCGGAGTCGAGTTGCGTGGCAAGGAGGCGCATGGCGGCCTCGCTGTAGATGTCGTCGGCGTTGGAGACGGCGAAGCTCTGCGCGGGATCGACGTCGGCCTCTGCTGCCAGCACCGCGTGCACGGTGCCCAGAGGCAGGCGCTGTTCGGCGAAGGCCACGTCCACGGTTGCGGGCCAGCACCGCTCCACGTGGTAGCGGACGGCCGGGCCCGTCTCGGGGTGGAGCACGAGGACGATCCGGCCGAACCCGGCCGCCACCGCATCGCTGGCCAGCAGGTCGATGACGGCCTCGCCGCCCGGCCCGAGCGGAGCCAGGGGCTTGCACCCGCCATAGCGGCGGGCCATGCCGGCGGCCAGCACGACAAGGGTGGGTGCCACGCCTCCCTCACCCCCCCCACTTGAGCACGGCGCTGGCCCAGGTCATGCCGCCCCCGAAGCCGGTGAGCAGGACGTGCTGGCCCTTGTCGAGGCGGTCGTTGTCGAGGGCGTCGGCCAGGGCGAGTGGGATGGAGGCCGACGAGGTGTTGCCGTAGCGGTCGATGACCACCACCGCCTTCTCCTCGGGGATGCCCAGGCGCTGGCAGACCGCACTGATGATCCGCAGGTTGGCCTGGTGGGGTACGACCAGGTCGATCTGGTCCGGGGTGAGCCCGGCCTCGGCGATCGACTGCTGGGCCGACTCGACCACCACGGCCACCGCTTTGCGGAAGATCTCCTTGCCGTTCATGTAGAGGTACCCGCCGTGGTCGCACTTGAGCAGGTGGCGCAGCGACCCGTCGGCACCCAGCACATAGGAGAGGAGCTGGCCGGGTCCGTCGACGGCCTCCAGCACCACGGCCCCGGCTCCGTCCCCCACCAGGATGGACACCGAGCGCTCGTCCCAGTCGGTGATCTTGGACAGGGTCTCGGCCCCGATGACCAACAGGCGCTCGGCGCCGATGGCCAGGAGGCCGTGGGCCACGGTGAGGGCGTAGACGAATCCGGAGCAGGCGGCGTTCACGTCGAAGGCGCCGCCGACGATGCCGATGCCGTCCTGGACGGTGGCCGACGTGCCCGGGACGATCTGGTCGGGCGTGGTGGTGGCCAGGATGACCGCGTCGATCTCGTCGGGGCGGCGCCCAGCCTTCTCCAGGGCGGCCAGGCCGGCGTCGATGGCCAGCTGCGACGTCGTGCCCCCGATGCGGCGCTCCCGGATCCCGGTGCGCTCCTGGATCCAGGCGTCGTTGGTGTCGAGGGTGAGGGAGAGGTCGTCGTTGGTCACGACATTGTCGGGCACGGCGATGCCGTAGCCGGTGATGACCCCGCCCCGTCCGATCATGACTCAGCCCGCTTCGAGGACGTGGATGCCGATGAATGCTGCGTCAGTGGTGCCTGCATGGGACCCGATCATGCCACCGGTATTGGCGGCCACCCCCAACCGGGCGCCGGGGACCTGCCGGGTGCCGGCCTCGTCGCGCAGCTGGGCGACCAGCTCCACCACCTGGGCGATGCCCGTCGCCCCGAGTGGGTGACCCCGGCTGACCAGTCCCCCGCTGGTGTTGACGGTGACTCCGGAGCCTCCGAGCGTGGTGTCTCCGGCGGCCGTCGCCGCCCCGGCGTCGCCGGGCTTGAAGAAGCCCAGGGACTCGAGGGCGCAGATCTCCTCGGCGCTGGTGGCATCGTGGAGCTCGACCACGTCGACATCCACCGGGTCGACCCCCGACGCATTCCAGGCCGCTGCCGCCGTCTCGGCCAGCCGCTCGTGGTAGTCGATCTCGCCGTTGCCCGACCGGATCGTGCTGGACAAGATGCGGGGCGCACCCGACCGGGCCTCGAGGGTGAGGACGGCTGCGGCGGCGCCGTCGGTGAACGACGAGCACATCAGCCGGGTGAGTGGGGGCACGATGGCCGGGGAGGACAGGACCTCCGCCAGGGTGACCTCGCTCTGGAACTGGGCGTGGGGGTTGAGCGCGCCGTGCTTGCGGGCCTTGACCGCCGCCGCCCCGATCTGCTCGAGGGTGGTGCCCCACGCCTCCATGTGCTCGACCGTCCACTTGGCGTTGAGAGCCATGAGCACCGACCCCGACGGGTTCTCCCAGTTGCCGTGCATGAACGCCCGATCGGCCTCGGGCACGCCGTCCTCGATGCCGGCCAGGGTCTCCATCCGATGGCCGGTCCACATCTTCTCGACCCCGACGGCCAGCACCGTCCCGGCCCCTCCCAGGGTGGACAGGGTGGCGAGATGGAGGGCGGACGCCCCGCCGGCGCACGAATTGTCGACGTTGATGATCCCGGCGTTGCGGAGGCCCGCATCGAGCAGGAAGCTCTGGCCCCGGATGCAGGCCTGGTTGAGGAGGCGCCCGGCGGTGGCATTGCCGAAGACGACCAGGTCGACCTGGTCGGGGGTCATGCCGGCATCCGACAGCGCATGGTCGACCACCTGGTGGGACATGGCCTCCATCGACAGGTCCCGGCGCTGCATAGGAGTGGTGGCGGTGCCCACGATGCGTGCGGTGCGGTCCATGGGTCCTCGGTTCTGTGCGGTCCGGATCGGGGCGGTCCGGACGGGGAGCGGTCTAGTGCCGGGTCGGGACGCCGGCGGCGGGCAGCGCCGCCATCAGGCGCTCGAACTGGTCGATGGGCTGGTCGTCGGTGACGTAGATGGCCACGTGCTCGGCGCCGGCCGACCGGTACTCGGCGACCCGGGCCGCCACCTCGTCGGGGGTCCCGGCGACCAGGTGGCGCTCGAACGCCTTCGACGGGAGCCCGTAGAGGGAGCCCATCCACCCGGTTCCCCTGGCCACACCGCGCGAGTGGTCGTCGTCCAGCGAGACGAACAGCACCATGGCCGGGGTGACCGCACCCGCCCGACGGCCGACAGCGTCGGCCTCCTTGGCCAGCCGCTCGACGGCGTCCCCGTACTCGTCGGCCGACAGGAACAACGGCATCCAGCCGTCCGCCAAGTGGGCCGCACGCCGGAGGGCCGCCTCGGAGGAGCCGCCGACCCACACGGGCACCGGGGCGGGTGACGGCAGCTGCCGATACCGTGCCGTCGCGTCGGTCGACGAGGTGTCCCCGTGGTCGACGCCCGTACCGGATCTCCACGCACGGTGGAGCTCGCCGATACCGGTGTCGAGGTCGTGGCCCCGGCGGTGGTAGGCGGCGCCGACCTGTTCGTACTCTCCGGGATGGCTGCCCACCCCGACCCCGAGGATCATCCGGCCCCGGCTGAGGGTCTGGAGGGTGGCGGCCTGCTTGGCCACGGCGACGGCCCGCCGCAGGGGCAGCTGGATCACGCACGTCCCCAGAGCGGCCCGCTCGGTCACGGTGGCGGCGACGGTCAGGACGACCATGCACTCGAGGCAGGGCCCGTGCCAGAACAGGTGGTCGCAGGCCCACAGGGCATCGGCCCCCGCACCTTCGGCCCGTCGGCACACATCGGCCAGGTCGGTCAGCGGATCGGATTCCGGACAGGTGTCGTTGGCGGCCGCGGCCCAGGTCGGGACGGTGTCCTGGACGAACGTCGGCAGGATGAGTCCGACGGCCCCCAGGGGCTCGGATGGTCGTACCGGTGCCACACCGCATGGTACCCCCGCGCCCTCCGGGACGGGGCCATCGTCCGGGCCGTTGGCGGTAGTGCGCGACCGTGGTCCGTTCTCGACCGCGGGTCGCTGCACGGTCACCGCGGCGCGCACGGCAGAATGGAGGGGAGCGCGGCCACCCGCCGACTCGTGCCGGTCGACCGATTCGGCGGAAGGACGACGACGTGGACCCCGACGTGACCCAGCCCGAGGCCGACACGGACGCACCGGTGGTGGACGGCACCCCCGGGGCCGACCTCTCCGACGAGCAGCGTGGCCAGCGCCTGGCCGCGCTGACCTCGATCATCGAGCTGATGCGCCCGGCCGTGCAGGCCGACGGTGGTGACCTGGCCCTCATCAGTGCCGACGTGGCGACCGGGGTCGTCGAGGTCCAGCTCCAGGGGGCGTGCAGTTCGTGCGCCGTCAGTTCGTCCACGCTCCAGGGCGGAGTCGAGCGGATCCTCCGCCAGCGCCTCGACTGGATCACCGAGGTCCACGGCGGCGTCGACGACTCGGTCGACCCCTTCGTCAGCGAGTCGATGGGCAGGGGCGGGTACGTCCCCAGCGTCTGACCCGCCCGACCGCCGGACTCACGCGCTCGGCGGGGTGCCGTACGATCCACGGATGGTGGACATGCACTCCGACCAGTCGGCAGTGGTGGGGATCGACCCGATGGAGGCGCTGTCCCCATCCCCTCCCCCCGCCCCCCGTCACCGGCACCGGGTGCACCCGGGCGCCGCCCCGGCCCCGGCCCCCTCGGGACGGTGGCTCACGGCGCTCGCCTTCACCATCGTCGCCGTCCCGTTCACCTACGCCATCGTCCGCCTGGCCACCGCCCCGTCCGCCCACCTGACCCTGCCGGACGACCTGGCCCTGATCGACCTGCACGTGAGACGGGCCCTCGCCTGGAAGCAGCAGTTGGGGGTGTTCGACCACAACAACTGGAACCATCCGGGCCCGACCTACTTCTACCTGCTCTCCCTCGTCTACCGGGTGCTGGGGTCGAGCCCCCGGTCGATGTTCGTCGGGGCGACCCTCCTCAATGCGATGGCGGCGACGGCCTGCGTAGCGGTGGTGTGTCGACGGGTCGGCCCGGCACGGGCGCTGTGGGCGGCCCTCGGGGTGTGCGGGCTGGCCTCGGTGCTGGCTGCCGGCGGGGTGTCGGCCACCACGTACTCGGAGAGCGTGCTCGGCGCCCTGGTCAGCCCGTGGAACCCGACCGTGGTGCTCTTCCCGCTGCTCCTGCTGGTCCTGCTGTGTGCCGGGACCTTCGACCGGTCCGGTCTGTCGCTGGTCGGCGCGGTGCTGGTGGCGTCGTTCGTCGTCCAGGCCGACGTCGCCACCGTCCCCCTGGCCGTGGCCCTGCTCGGGGGGGCCGGGCTGGTCTGGGTCGTCACCCTGCTGTCCGATCGATTCGGTGGTCGGGTGCCGCCCGAACGCACCCGTGCCTCACGGTGGAGGGCGCGGGCGATGGCCGTCGTCGGGGCGGTCGTCCTCGTCCTCATGTGGCTCCCCCCGGTCCTCCAGCAGATGGCCAACCATCCGGGGAACCTCACGCTGATCTACCGGTTCTTCATGACCGGGCAGTCCGGACAGCCCCTGACGGCCGCCCTGTGGTCGGTGGCTGCCGCATTCGGCGTCGTCGTCCTCGGGCCGGGGGAGATCATGCGCTCCGTCCTCGGCGGGGCCCCCGCACATGCGGCCGCGGCCGTGGCCACCTCCGTGGTGACCGTGGCGGTGTCGGTCGGGCTGGTCGCCGTCGGTGCCGTCCAGCGGTCCCGGTTCGCCCTCGGGATCGGCGGGATGGTGGCCGTCGGCTGTGCGGCGACCGTGGTGGCGGTGGCCCACGTGGTCGGATTCATCTTCGGGTACCTGGTGATCTGGGGGGCCGTCCTCCCGGTGGCCGCTCTCATCGGCGTGGGCACGGTGCGCCTGCCGTCCCCGGCCGGGTGGAACGGGGCGCGCACGGCCCTGCGGTGGGCACTGTGCGCGGTGGCGGTCGCCGCCGGTGCCGTGACCTGTGTACGCGTGGCTGCCATTCCGTCCCTGGCCCGTGCCGGTGACCCCCACGTCGAGCAGTTGGCGGCACTGGTGACCGCCCGACTCGGCCCCGGCGATCGAGTCGCCGTCGGCGATGCCGATGCCGGGACCAAGGACTCCCAGCTGCTCGACACCGAGGAGTTCCTCGGACTCGTCAACCTGCTGGACCGGACCGGGTACCACCCGACGGCCAACCGGGTGTGGAGGGCCGAGCTCGGGCCCGGCTTCCTGACCGATGGCACCGAGCCCCGTGTGGTCGGGCTGACGACCTGGACCCCGGACTCACCGGCGTTGCCCGGCTACGTGGGCCACGTGGGCGACATGGCGGTGACCGTGACCGACCGGATCGGCCGGCCGGTGCCCGCCGCGGGCTGAGCCCCGCTCAGGTGCGGGTGGTCGTCGTGGTGCCGGTCGACGCCGCCGCCCGGTTGGCGGTCCCGAGGTCGACCGACCGGGTGAGGAGCCACGGCGCTATCAGCTCGGCCCCTGCTTCGGTCACGTGGATCCCGTCGGCGAAGCGCACCACGACCCCGTCGAGGGTCGTGGTGTAGTGGCCGCCGGGGTCGATCTTCGCTCCCAGGTCGGCCACCACCACCCGGCCCCCCGACCCTGCGGCCACCTGACGGAGGAGGGCGTTGTACCGATCGACCCGCGCCGGGGCGTCCTCGGGCCAGGGCTTCCCGTCGGCCTGCTCCTGTTGGCGGTAGTACGGGGCGGTGAGGAGGACGACGGTGGCGCCGGTCGAACCGAGCACTGTGGTGGCCCCGGTGAGCGCGTTCCGCACCCGGTCGTCGACCACCGGGGTGCCGATGTGCTGCCAGGTGCCGCCGATGCGCTGGTCGCGCACCTCGTACTCGCCGTCGGCGACCAGCACGACGTCCGGATGGAAGGCCTCGACGTCGGCCTTCCACCTGGTCGGCTGGGTTCCACACGGAACCGGCACGTGGCCGCCCCGCTCGCCCACCGAGCCGTCCACCTGCGTCCCGTGGAAGAGGGTGAGGTTGTGCAGGAGCCCGCACCCGAACACTCCGTCACCCTGGTAGTCCACGTTGTAGGCACCCGAGGCGGGACCGAGCCCGAACCCGAGGAAGCTGGCTTCGGAGTCGCCGACCAGGAGCACCCGTACCGGTCCACCGGTGCCGGCGGCGACGCCGGCCATGTTGGCCGAGGTCCCCGGGTCGCCTCCGGAGGGGGTCCCGTGGGCGGGCGGGCTGGCCGCCTCGGCCGGCAGAGCGTTGACCGCGGTGGTGGCCCCTGCGGTGGCCGCCACCACCAGGACGACGGTGCCGCCGACGGCCAGCGGTCCCGCCACCCAGGCCCTCCAGCCCCGCAGGGCCCCCCGGCGGACCGGCATCTCGAGGAAGTGGAACGAGACGGCGGCCACCGCGAACGACAGCCCGATCCGCACCAGGAACAGGGGCCAACCGTCGAGACCGGTCCGGGCGTGGTCGACCATGACGAAGATCGGCCAGTGGAAGAGGTAGAGCCCGTAGGAGATGGCGCCCACGTAGCGGACCGGGCGGAGCGACAGCGCAGCGGCCAGGCGGCTGTCCGGCACCAGGGCCACGCAGGCGATGATCCCGGCGGTGGCCAGGGCGACCAGGGTGAAGCCCCCCCGGTAGATCCAGGCCGAGGCCGCGCTGTCGACGACCGACAGCCACACCACGGCCGCCAGGCCGGCGCACCCCAGCGCCACCAGGCCGAGGCGGGTCCGCCAGGACAGGGCGAACGGCCGGACGAGCGATGTGGTGACCTCCAGGCCAGTCCGTCGCCGGGGTAGGGGATGGGCCAGCACGATGGCCAGGGCGGCACCGATCAGGAGGGCCTGGGCCCGGGTGTCGGTGCCGTAGTAGGCCCGGCCCTCGCCGGATCCGTTGGCGAAGACGAGGGCCATGGCGACGGCACTGGCCACCGCGCCGGCCACGGTGACGACCAGGAGGGTGCGCAGCGAGCGGCTCCAGCGCAGCACACCCAGCACCACCAGGGGCCAGATCAGGTAGAACTGCTCCTCGATCGAGAGTGACCACGTGTGGAGCAGTGGACGGGGCGTGTTGAGGGCGGCGAAGTAGCCCTGACCGCCGGACACCTGGTGCCAATTGTTGACGTAGAACAGCGTTGCCAGCGCGTCGTCCCTCAGCTGGCCGAGGGTGTCCGAAGGGGCCAGGAAGATCCCGTACAGCGCGACCCCGGCCAGCATCACCAGCAGCGCCGGCACCAGGCGCCGGACCCGGTGCCCCCAGAAGCGGGCCAGCCCGATGCCGGCGTTCTGGCCGTACTCCGAGACCAGGAGCCCGGTGATCAGGAACCCGGAGAGCACGAAGAACACGTCGACGCCGAAGAAGCCGCCACTGGCCCACCCGAAGCCGCCGTGGAAGAACAGGACCAGGACGATCCCGAGAGCCCGGACGCCGTCGAGGGCGGGGATCCGGCCGAGGTTGGGCTCCGGTGCGGGGGTGCGCCCTCCGTCCCCTGGCGCCAGCCCGTCGTCTTCCGTCGACCCGGCTGTGGCCCGGCCCTCCACAGCAGTTCCCACGGCTGGATCGTACTCCCGGGGCGCCGCTGTCCTCAGTGCGGGGCGGTCACGAGGCGGACCCGTCACGAGCCGCCGAGCGCTGCCGCCACCGCATCAGGGGCCGCTCGACCAGGAACCAGCTGAGTATGGCGATGGTGAAGACGATGGCCAGGCGGACCAGTTCGTTGGGCCAGAACGCCCAGCCCGTGGTGTTCTGGTCCACGGCGAGGTAGATGGGGAAGTGGATGAGGTAGACGGTGTAGGAGAGGTCGCCGATGAACACCAGGACGCCGAGGCCCACGAACCGGGAACCCAGGCTCCCCGGGCAGATCACGAAGTAGGTGATGATCACGGCCGAGGCGACGGTGGTGGTCGGCAGCCACCACACGGCCAGGTTCTCGGTGTTGAGGGGCGCGTAGAGCAGGATCCAGCACAGGAAGACGGTCGAGGCCGCCGCCGCCACCGTGAGCAGTCCGCGGGCCCATCGGGCCCAGCCGTGGAGGTGCCCGTCGGCGGCCAGCAGGCCGAGGAGGCAGCCGAGGAAGAGCGCGTCGGCCCGGGTGTCGAACGCGTAGTACACCCGCAGGAAGACGGCGCTGTCGAAGTGCCGGGCGTGGTACACGAGGAAGACCCGGTCGGCGGTGGACAGGACCATCCCGGCCACGGCGAAGGCGTAGGCCAGGCGCCGGTGGTGGGTGGCCACGGCGACCACCATGGCGATGGACCACAGGATGTAGAACTGCTCCTCCACCGAGAGCGACCAGGTCTGGGCCAGGTACCCGAAGAACGGGGCGTGGCCGAAGGCCTGGCGGTAGTCGGCGTAGTAGAACATCGCCGCCAGGCTGTCCCCCCACAGCCGCTGGGCGGCGTCGGCCACGTGCACGAAGTGGGCGTAGATCCCCAGTAGCGCCACGGTCAGCACCAGGGGCGGCACCAGGCGCACCCCGCGGCGGGCGTAGAAGCTCCCCAGGCTGATCTTCCCGGTGCGCATGCCCTCGCCCGCCAGCATGGCGGTGATCAGGAACCCGCTCAGGACGAAGAAGACCTGCAGGGCGACCCACGTGCCCGGCAGTGTCGTGAAGTTGGAGTGGTACGTCAGTACGGTGAACAGAGCGAGGGCCCGGACGCCGGTCAGCGGCGGGCGGTTGCCGAGCCGGAAGCGGTAGGGCTCGGGAGTGCCGGTGGCATCCGGCGGGTGCTCCGCCTCCCGCGTACCCCGCACCGCCGCCCGCGTGGACCCGGACGTGTCCGCAGCCACCGACACGACGGCGGGGGAGGGGGTCCCGTCCCCGTCGGCCACGGTCGGGCTACCTGGGCCCGGTGGGCATCGGGACCGGCGTGCGGGGTCCGGCTCCGACTCGTCGACCACGTGCTCGCATCGCCAGGATGGTACCCCAGCGCCCCCGGCGCACGGCGTGGCCGGGGACGGTGCGACCGCGGGCCGGACTCCGTCGGGGCGGGCCCGCTCCACTACCATCTCGGCCATCGCACACCGGGGGAACACCGAGGTCACGACCGGGCCCGAGCCGGGCGGTCCCGACGCAGCCCCCGGGGTCCACGCCCCCGGACGGGCCGACCGACCGGCCCGTCACCGTGTGGTGTCGTGGTGGCCGGTCCTGGTGCCGCTGGTCATCGTCCTGGTCGGATCCTGGGCCTACCGGTGGGTCGACGAGGACGCCTTCATCAACTTCCGGGTCGTCCACAACCTGCTGGCCGGGCACGGACCGGTGTTCAATGTCGGCGAGCGGGTCGAGGTGGACTCGGACCCGCTGTGGATGTTCACCCTCGCCCTGCTCCACACGGTGGTCCCGTGGGTCTCGCTCGAGTGGACCTCGGTGGTCCTCGGACTGGCCTGCACGGCCGGCGGGTTCGTCGCCGGCGGGCTGGCCGTCGGCCGCCTGGGCGGCCGGCACGACGAGGGGACCGTGCTCCCGCTCGGCCTGCTCATGGTGTCGGCCGTGGCCGGTGTGTGGGAGTTCACCACCTCGGGCCTCGAGATGTCGATGGTGTTCCTCTGGCTGGGCCTGGCCTATCTGCTCCTGGTCCGGGTGGCGGGCCGGCGGTCGGGAGCGGTACCCGTCGCCGTGGCGCTCGGCCTCGGGCCCCTCGTCCGACCCGAGCTGCTGCTCGGCGCCTCCGTGTTCGTCGCCGTCCTGGTCGTGCTGGTCACCTCGCCGACGTGGCCGTCGACCACCGGACGGGTCCGTCGGGCCGCGGCGGTCGTGGTGGCCGCCGCCGCCCTGCCGTTGGCCTATGAGCTGTTCCGGATGGCGTATTACGCCCTGGTGGTGCCGTCGACGGCGCTGGCCAAGGCGGCCGGATCGTCCTGGTGGTCCCAGGGCGCCACCTACCTGTGGAACTTCGTGAGCCCTTACACGCTGTGGCTGCCGTTCCTGCTGGCCGTGCCGCTGGTCGGCGCCCGGGTGGCCGGGTGGTTGCGGGCCGGGGACCGCACCGGGGTCCTGGTGCTGTGCACGCCGCTGGCCGTCGGCCTGGTCGACCTGCTCTACGTGGTCCACGTAGGCGGTGACTACATGCACGCCCGGCTCCTCCTCCCGGCGTTCTTCGCCCTCTGCCTGCCGGTCTACGTGGGGGTCCGCTCGCCGCGCCGCGTCCTGGTCGTCCCGGCGGTGGGGATCGCCGTCTGGTCGGTGGTCTGCCTCGGGTGGCTGCGCTTCATCCCGCCGACGGTCCACGGCCTGAACCCGCAGACCGTCTTCATCTCCAACGAGCGGTCCAGCTGGATCACCGCCACCGGTTCGGCCCACCCGGTGACGGCGGCCGACTACCGCCGGGCACTGTCCGGCCGGGCCGGTGCCGTCCTGGCCGAGGCGGCCCGTCAGGTGCCGCCCGGCCGACAGGAGGTGCTGGTCATCACCGATCCGTTCGCCCCCCTCGACCCGTCGGCAGCACTGCCGGCGCGGTCCCCGCTGCCGTTCTCCCTGGCCGTCAACCTGCCGGCCATCGGGGTCATCGGGTACCTGGCCGGACCCGACGTCTACGTGTACGACTCGTACTCGCTGGCCAACCCGATCGGCAGCCACACCACCGTCCTGCGGCACGCCCGGCCCGGCCACGAAAAGCTGATCGGGCCGTCGTGGATGCTGGGGCGCTTCGGCGTGCCGGGGGCGACATCCACGCCGGGCGGCCCGTCGGCCACCTCGGTGGCAGCGGCCCGGCGCGCCGTCGACTGTGACCCGCTGCGCGCCTACCTGGCCGCGGTCACCGGGCCACTGACGCTGTCGCGGATGATCGCCAACATGGGGCGCAGCCTCTCGTTCACCACCATGGGGTTCAGCGCCGACCCGACGGTGGCCGCCGTCCAACTGTGCGGTCCCGGAGGGCATCGGTGACGACGATCACGACGGCCGACCCGGTCGGAACGGCCGCCACTCCCGATCCGGGGCGCCGGACGGGCGGGGCGGGCGCGGTGCTGGTGGTCGGGTCCGGCTACCTGGCCCTGGCCGTGGCCCTGTGGTGGAACGCGTGGTCGTCGCACCCGTCGTCCACGACCACCTGCGGGTGCGGCGACGCCGCCCGGTTCCTCTGGTTCTTCGAGTGGCCGGCCTACGCCCTGGCCCACGGCCACGACCTCCTGTACTCGACATGGCTGTTCCACCCCGGGGGGATCAACCTGCTGGACGACACCAGCGTGGTGGCCCTGGGGGTCGTCCTCGCCCCGCTGACCTGGGCGTTCGGGCCGGTGGCCTCGATGAACGTGGCCCTCACCCTGGCCCCGGCCCTCTCCGCCCTGGCCATGTTCGTCCTCCTGAGGCGCTGGGTGTCGTGGACGCCGGCGGCCGTCCTCGGTGGCCTGGCCTACGGGTTCTCGCCCTTCGTGGTGACCGAGCTGGCCCTCAACCAGGTCAACATCGCCTTCCTCGCCGTCCCGCCACTGATCGTCCTGGTCCTGGCCGACCTGCTGGTCACCCAGGAGCGGGCCCCGTGGCGCAGCGGCCTGGCCCTGGCCGGACTGGTGGTCGTGCAGTTCTTCCTGAGCACCGAGGTCCTGCTGATCACCGTGCTGGCCTCGCTGGCCGGGATCGCCCTCCTGGTGGGCTGGGCCGCGGTGGCCGAGCCTGCGGCCCTCGGGCCCCGTGTCCGTGGCGCAGTCGTCGGGTCGTCGGTCGCCCTCGGGACCTCGGTCGCCGTGCTGGCCTATCCGCTGTGGTTCCTCCTGGCCGGACCGGCTCACCTGGTCGGGCCCATCTGGTCGGCCGGCGGGACGTCCCGGTACGGGACGACGTGGTCCAGCTTCGCCACCACCGGGGGCCTCGCCGGCCTGCGCCCGACGATGGTCCGGTTCGGCGGCTACCAGGGACCGGTGCTGGTCGGCCTCGGCTACCTGGGCCTCGGCGTCCTGGTGGCGGCGGTCACCGGGGCCGTGCTGTGGCGTCGCGACCGTCGCATCCTGCTCTTCGGAGCGGTCGGACTGCTAGCGGCCGTCCTGTCCCTCGGCCCGGGCCGCGGCTCATGGGTGCCGTGGAGCACGCTCCAGCACGTGCCGTGGATCGGGGACATCGTCGAGGTCCGCTTCGCCCTGGTGGTGACCCTGTGCGTGGCGGCCATGGCGGCGCTCGCCCTGGACCACGCCCACCGGTGGCTGGACGAGCGCCCATCCGGCCCACGGTGGGCCGGACCGTGGTCGTGGGGGCTGATGGCCCTGGTCCTGGTGCCCACCGTGGTGGCCCTGGGCCCGAACCTCCCGCTCACCACCCGACCGGTGGT
>Ga0209048_10003325_pt1 | contig 15617 bp, 14 predicted proteins | sample FrelakmetCRP12CR_FD_187146 | JGI IMG/M metagenome (GOLD analysis project Ga0209048, IMG submission 187146) | Freshwater lake sediment microbial communities from the University of Notre Dame, USA, for methane emissions studies - CRP12 CR (SPAdes)... | ecosystem: Environmental > Aquatic >... | reverse complement strand
GGCCGCAGCGCGGGCCCAGTTGGTCGAGGCGCGCACCAACCACGCGCGAATGCGCGACCTGGTCGCCGAAGCCGCGGTGCCACGCGCCACGTTCGACCAAGCCGTGGCGCTCCTGAAGACGGCCGAGTCGCAGGTCGAGTCGGTGCAGTCGCAGGTCACCCTGGCGCAGAATCGTCTGAACTACACGCGGTTGCTGTCCGACGTGGCCGGCGTCGTGACGGCGCGCGGAGCGGAGCCCGGCGAAGTGGTGTCGGCCGGGCGCATGATCGTGCAGGTGGCGCGCGAGGGCGCGCGCGACGCGGTGTTGGACGTGCCGGGCCGCATCAAGGACGTCGCGCCGAAGAATCCACAGATCACGGTGGTGCTGACCGACGACCCGCGGGTGACGGTTGCCGGCCAGATACGGGAAGTCGCGCCGCGCGCGGATCCGGTGACTGGCACCTTCGCCGTGCGCGTACGCCTGATCGACCCGCCGCCGGCCATGCGCCTGGGCAGCACCGTTACGGGCAAGATGCAACTGCCCGAGGCGCTGGCCATCGAGGTGCCGGCCTCGGCGCTGGTACGCGCCGACGGCAAGACCGCGGTATGGGTGGTCGACCAGGCTTCGAGCACCGTATCGTTGCGCAACGTCCAGCTGGGCGGGGGCGACGCCAACACCGTGCAGGTGGCCGCGGGGCTGAACCCAGGCGACGTCGTCGTCATCGCCGGCGTGCAGGCGCTGCGCCCGGGCCAGAAGGTGCGCGTGCCGGAGGCCCGCTCGTGATCGGACCGAACCTGTCGGAATGGGCGCTCAAGAAGCGCTCGCTGGTCGTCTTACTGATGATCCTGGCCGTGGTGGCCGGGGTCATGTCCTTCTTCAAGCTGGGGCGCGGCGAGGACCCGGCGATCACCACGCGCACGATGGTCGTCGCGGCCGGCTGGCCCGGTGCGACGATGGACGAGACCATGAAGCAGGTTACCGAGCGGCTCGAGCGCACGCTGCAGGAGACCGACTACCTCGACCGCTTGCGCAGCTACACGATCACCGGGCAGACGACGATCTTCGTCGACCTGAAGCAATCGACGCCACCTCACAAGATTCCCGACATCTGGTACCAGGTGCGCAAGAACATCGGCGACATGCGCCACACGCTGCCGCAGGGTGTGCTCGGGCCGTTCCTCAACGACGACTTCGGCGACACCTTCGGCATCATCTATGGGTTCACCGCCGACGGCTTCGGTTTCCGTGAACTGCGCGACCACGTCGAGGCGGCGCGCTCGCGGCTGCTGCAGTTGCCCGACGTGTCGAAGATCGAGGTCATGGGCGCGCAGGACGAGCAGATCTTCATCGAGTTCTCCACCGAGCGACTGGCCGGGCTGCGCCTGAACCTGAACCAGATCGTCGCCACGTTGCAGGCGCAGAACCTGGTGCGCCCGGCCGGCACGATCCAGGGCGAGCAGGAGCGGGTGTTCCTGCGCGTGTCCGGCGCCTTCGACTCGGAGCGCGACATCGAGGCGGTGAACATCGTCGCCGGCGAGCGCATCTTCCGCCTCGGCGATATCGCCACGGTGCGCCGTGGCTTCACCGATCCGCCGCAGCCGATGTTCCGCGTCAACGGCAAGCCGGCGATCGGCCTGGCCATCGCCATGCGCGACGCCGGCGACATCCTCGCGCTCGGCGAGAACGTGCGCAAGGAGATGGCCGAGATCAAGGCCAACCTGCCGGTCGGCATCGAGCCGGTGCTGGTGGCCGACCAGGCGGTCACCGTCGACCTGGCGATCAACGACTTCATGACCTCCTTGTGGCAGGCCATCGTCATCATCCTGGCGTGCAGCTTCGTCAGCCTGGGCGTACGGCCGGGCGCGGTGGTAGCGCTGGCCATTCCGCTGACGATGGCGATCGTCTTCGCAGTGATGGACGTGGCCAACATCGACCTGCACCGCATCTCGCTGGGCGCGCTGATCATCGCGCTCGGGATGCTGGTCGACGACGCGATGACCACGGTGGACGCGATGCTGCGCCGGCTGGGCGCCGGCGACACCCCGGACCAGGCCGCGACCTTTGCCTACCGCACGCTGGCGGCGCCGATGCTGATCGGCACACTGGTGACGATCGCCGCCTTCGTGCCGATCGGCTTCGCCAAGAGCTCGGCCGGCGAGTACACCTTCTCGATCTTCTCGGTGGTCGCCATCTCGCTGATCGTCTCGTGGCTGGTGGCAGTGGTCTTCGGGCCGCTGATCGGCAAGGCGCTGCTCCAGCCACCGAAGAAGCAGGAGACCGAACCCAAGCCGGGCAAGCTGGTGCTGCTGTACAGCAGCTTCCTGCAGGCCGCGATCCGCATGAAGTGGCTGACCATCGGCCTCACGCTCGCCGCCTTCGTCGCCGCGCTGTACCTGTCGAGCCACGTGTCGCGGCAGTTCTTCCCGTCCAGCGACCGGCCCGAGCTGACGGTGGACCTGACACTGCGCCAGAACGCGTCGATCTTTGCGACGGAGCAGGAGGTCAAGCGGCTTGAAGAGATCCTGAAGACCGACCCCGACGTCGACCACTTCAGCAGTTATGTCGGTCGCGGCGCGATCCGCTTCATCCTGACGCTGGACGTGCAGTTGGCCAACCCCTTCTTCGGCCAGTTCGTCGTCGTGACCAAGGACCTCAAGGCGCGCGAGCGGCTGCGGGTCAAGCTCGAGAAGGTGCTCGCCGAGCAGTTCCCCGGCGTCGTCTCGCGTGTGTCGCCGCTCGAGCTGGGGCCGCCGGTGGGCTGGCCTCTGCAGTACCGCGTGTCGGGCCCGGACAAGGACGAAGTGCGGCGTCTTTCGCTGGAACTGGCCAACGTGGTCGGCACCGACGCGCGCACGCGGCACGTGCACTTCGACTGGATGGAGCCCGCCCGCCAACTGCGCGTCAAGATCAACCAGGACCAGGCCCGGCAGCTCGGCGTCAGTTCGGCCGCGATCGCCGGTGTGCTCAACGCCGCCATCTCCGGCACGCCGGTGACGCAGGTGCGCGACGACATCTATCTGGTCAACGCCGTGGTACGCGCCGCCGATGGTGAACGCGCCTCGTTCCAGACGCTGGCGTCGCTGCAGGTGCCCACGCCGAGCGGGCGCATGGTGCCGCTCCAGCAGTTCGCGAGCTTCGTCGAGGAGCAGGAGTTCCCGGTGGTGTGGCGCCGCGACCGGGTGCCGACGCTGACGGTACGCGCCGACGTCAACCCTGGCGTGCTGCCCGACGATGTGGTGTCCGCGCTGACACCGAAGATCGCCGAGTTCGGCGCCAAGCTGACCAAACCCTACAAGGTCGAGACCGGGGGCCTGTTCGAGGAGAGCCAGATCTCGCAGGCCTCGGTGTTCGCGGTGGTGCCGCTGATGATCGTGCTGATGCTGCTGACGATGATGGTCATGCTGGTCAGCTTCCGCCGCCTGGCCATGGTGGTGACGATCCTGCCGCTGGGGCTGATCGGCGTCGTGCTGTCGCTGCTGCTGTTCAACCGTCCGCTGGGCTTCGTCGCCATCCTCGGCATCCTGGCGCTGATCGGCATGATCGCCAAGAACACGTTGATCCTGATCGTCTCCATCGAAGAGGAGCGCGCCAGCGGCCTCGCTGTGCGCGATGCCGTGCTGACCTGCGCCACCAATCGGCTGCGGCCGATGATGCTGACCGCGGTGTCTACCGTGCTCGGCCTGCTCCCGATCGCACCCACGGTGTTCTGGGGCCCGATGGCCTTTGCCATCATGGGCGGCCTGTTGGTGGCGACGCTGCTGACCCTGGTTTTCCTGCCGACGCTTTACATGACGGTGTTCGGCAACGAGAAGACGCCGGCGGCTGATGCCGTGGAGCAGCCGGCATGACGTCGCGGCCGGCGGCACCCGCGCCGTGCCTGGCCGCACACGAGCTGCCGCTTTACATGGCCGAGTTGCGCCAGCTGTTCGATTCGATGGACCCGGCGCCGTTTCGTGAGCGAGAGCCTGATCATCGGCGGCTGGGTCGCGCTGTGGCGAACGATGCAGATCTTCCTGTACGACTGGTGGCCGATCCGCGCCGACGTGCGCCTGTTCGACCGGCTGGCGGCGATGCCGGTCAGCCTGCGCGGTGCCCAGACCGTGGCGGAGCAGGGTGCATGAGCGCGCCGGGCTGTTCCCAAGCGCTCATCCCGAAGCGCGCAGCGCGGAGGCTTGTCCGGTGACCGCCATGCCCGAAGGTGGCCCGACCCGTGCGCTGGCCGTGCGCGCGCTGCTGTACTTTGCCCTGTGGATCGTTGTCGACCAGAGCGCCAAGCCGGCGAACCTGGTGGTCGGCCTGCTGGCCAGCGCAGCGGCCACCTGGGCCAGCCTGAAGCTGCTGCCGCCGGCCAGCGGGCGCGTGCGTCTGGGCCTGCTGCTGCTGCTGCTGCCGCGCTTCCTGTGGCAGTCGCTGGTGGCCGGCACCGATGTCGCGCGCCGCGCCTTCGCGCCGCGGCTGCGCTTGCAGCCGGGCTTCGTCGACTATCCCGTCGGGCTGCCGCGCGGCGCGGCCCGCAACGCCTTCGAGCTGATCGCCAGCCTGATGCCGGGCTCGGTGCCCAGCGACGAAACACAAGGCACGATCGAGTTCCACTGCCTCGACACGCGGCAACCGGTGATCGAGCAACTGGCCGCCGAGGAGCGCGCCTACGCCAGGGCGCTGCAGCCGGGGCCGCGCCATGACTGATTTCCTGCTCTCGGCGGCGGCCTTCGTCGTGCTGATGGTGGCCCTCGGCCTGGTGCGCGTGGCGCGCGGGCCGGGCCGCGCCGAGCGCATGATGGCCGCGCAGCTGCTGGGCACCGGCGCCATCGGCGCGCTGCTGCTGTTCGGCGCGGCCTCCGGCGACGGGGCGGTGTTCGACGTGGCGCTGACGCTGGCGCTGCTGTCGGCCTTCGCGTCGATCGCCTTCGTTAAGTTCGCGCTGCGCCAGGACCAGAAGGTCCCCGACGACGACGCCGAGGAGGGTGCGAGGTGAGCGTTGTGCTCGACGCCTTCAGCATTGTCGCCATCGTCGCCGGCTTGGTGTTCTTTCTCGCCGGCACGGTCGGGCTACTGCGCTTTCCCGATGCGTACACGCGACTGCACGCGCTGACCAAGGCCGACAACCTGGGCATCGCGTTGGTGGTCATCGGCCTGCTGCCGCAGATGGACGGAGTGCTCTCGGCGCTGAAGCTGGTGCTGGTGTGGCTGCTGGTGGTGCTGTCCAGCGCCGCGGTGTCGCAGCTCATCGCCCGCTCGGTGCGGCGCCAGGAGCGCGGGGAATGACGACGCTCGTCAGCGGGGTCGTCGCGCTGCTGCTGCTGTGGCTGGCGCTGTGGACCGTGCTCGCGCGCGATGCCTTCGTGGCCGTTGCCGGCTTCGTCGTCTATGGGTTGCTGCTGTCGCTGCTGTGGGTGCGCCTGGCCGGCATCGACGTCGCGCTGACCGAGGCGGCCATCGGCGGCGGCCTGACCGGCGCGCTGTTGCTCGGCGCAGTGGGGCGGCTGCGCGGCACTGAGGCGGCGGCCTGGTCCGAGCGCAGCGGCGCCGGTACGCGCGCGGTCGCAGTGTTGCTGTCGGTGGGCGTCACCACGGTGCTGGTGCTGTGCGTGCTGGCGTTGCCCGAGCCCGCACCGACGCTGGCGCCGCAGGTGGCGCAGAACCTGCCGGCCACCGGCGTGGGCAACCCGATCACCGGCGTGCTGCTGGCCTTCCGCGCGCTGGACACGCTGCTCGAGGCGATCGTGCTGGTGATCGCGCTGGTCGGCGTGTGGTCGTTGGCACCGGACCGTTTCTGGGGCGGCCGCCCCGGGCCGCGCTACACCGCCGATCCCGACGGCGTCCTCGCCTACCTGGCGCGCGTGCTGCCGCCGATTGGCATCGTCATTGGCCTGTACCTGTTCTGGGCCGGCGCCGACCACCCGGGCGGCAAGTTCCAGAGCGCCACCATCCTGGCGGCGATGTGGATGCTGGTGCAGATGGCCGGGCTGGGCGATGCACCGCGCATCGACAACCGATGGGTGCGCGCCGGCATCGTCGTCGGGCCGCTGGTGTTCGTCGCCGTCGGCCTGCTCGGTGCGTGGACGGCCGGCGCCTTCCTCGGCTATCCGGAGGGGTTGGCCAAGCCGATGATCGTGGCCATCGAGGTGGCGCTGCTGCCGACGCTGGTGCTGGTGCTGGCGCTGCTGTTGAACGGCGCCCCGGCGCGAAGTGCCGACCCCTTGCCATCGCGCAGCGCCGACCCCGGGCCAGCGCGGAGCGCCGGGCGATGAGCGTCGAGACACTGTTCGCGCTGTGTGCCTGCGCGCTGGTGGGCATCGGCCTGTACGGGCTGATCGTGCAGCCGCACCCGCTGCGCAAGCTGGTGGCCTTCAACATCATGGGCTCGGGCGTGTTCGTGCTCTTCAGCGCGCTAGCCAAGCGCGGCGCCGCGGCCGGCATGGCCGCCGACCCGGTGCCGCAGGCGCTGCTCATCACCGCCATCGTCGTCGCCTTCGCCGCCACCGCGGTGACGGTGGCGCTGCTGCTGCGGCTGATCGAATCCACCGGTACCGCGTCGCTGGCCAACGAGCCGCCGGCCGGCGATTGAACGGAAGCACCGGCGGTGGAACTTTGGACGAGCACCCACGGAGGCGCGCTGCTGGCGGCGGCGGTGCTGTTGCCCTTCGTCGGCATGCTGCTCGGCGTGGTGCTGGGCGGGCGCCAGGTGCAACGCGTGGCCTTCGTGCTTATGCCATTGGGGCTGGCGCTGGCGGTGGGCATCACGGCCGCGTGGCTGCGCGAAGGCCAGACGCTGGTCTACCTGCTCGGCGGCTGGGCGCCGCCGCTGGGCACCGCGCTGCGCGCCGACGGGCCGGCGGTGGCCATGCTGCTGGCGGTAGCCGGGGTGGTCTGCGGCATCGGCCTGTTCGCGCGCGCCGACTTCGGCACGCCGCTGGGCGTGAAGGAATCGCGCGCCGCGTTCAGCTACTGGCTGCTGCTGATGGCGGTGTGGGGCGCGCTCAACCTGGTGTTCGTCAGCGGCGACCTGTTTACGCTCTATGTCGCGCTGGAGCTGCTGACCTTCGCCGGCGTGCCGCTGGTGTGTCTGGCCGGCAGCGGCGAGACGCTGCGCGCCGCGTTGCGCTACCTGCTGTTCGCCCTGTGCGGCTCGGTGCTGTACCTGCTCGGCGCGGTGCTGCTCTATGGCGGCTACGGCACGCTGGACATCCCGCTGCTGGCCGACGCGGTGCGGCCGGAACCGATCGCCTGGACGGCGCTGGCGTTGATGACCGCCGGCCTGCTGGCCAAGACCGCGCTCTTCCCGCTGCACATCTGGCTGCCGCCGGCGCATGGCGGCGCGCCCGCCGCAGCCAGTGCAGTCCTCTCGGCGCTGGTCATCAAGGGCTCGTGGTTCCTGGTGCTGCGGCTGTGGCTGGACGTGATGCCCGGCGTGGCCAGCGTCTCGGCCGCGCAGTTGCTGGCCGGCCTGGGCGCGGCGGCCATCGTCGTCGGCAGCGTGGTGGCGCTGCGCCAGCAGCGGCTGAAGCTGCTGGTCGCCTATTCGACGGTGGCGCAGATCGGCTACCTTTTCCTGCTCTTTCCGCTGGCCTTCGATGCTGCCGGCAACATGGCGCTGCGCGATGCAGCGCAGGCGGCCGGGCTGCTGCAGGCCATCGCGCACGCCACCGCCAAGGCCGGCATGTTCATGGCCGCGGGCCTGGTCTATGCGGCTCTGGGCCACGACCGCATCGACGACCTGGCCGGTGCGGCGCGTGCCTTGCCGGTGGCCGTGCTGGCTTTCCTGGTCGGTGGCGTGGCGCTGATGGGCGTGCTGCCCAGCGGCGCCTATCTGGCGAAGAAACTGCTGCTGGCGTCGGCCGACGCCTCCGGCCAGTGGTGGTGGACGCTCGTGCTGCAGGGCGGGGCGGCCTTCACCGCGGCTTATGTGGTGCTGATCGCGGTGCGCGTGCTGCGCCGCCCGGCCGCGCCCTTGAGCGGGCTGAAGCCGGTGTCGATGCTGTCGCAGTGCGCGGCGCTCGGCCTGGCGCTGGCCTCGCTGGCCTTGTCGCTGGCGGCGGTGTGGGGGCCGCTGCCGGCCGAGCTGATCGCGAACCCGCTGTCGCCCAAGGAACTGGGCAACACGCTGACGATGTTCGCACTCGGCGCGCTGCTGGCGTCGGCCCTGTCGCGCCGGCCCTTGTTCGCTGCCGCTCGCGTCGGCGACGCTGCCAGCGGCGATGAAGACGGCGGCGATATGGACAGCGGCGTTAAGGACAGCGGCCTGGTGCGCCGTGCCACGGTCACGCTGGGCGTCGCATTCGAGCAGGCAGACGCATTCCTTCGGCGCTGGTCGTCCGCGAGCCTGTCATTGCTCACGCTGGCGGCGCTGTTCGGCGGGCTGCTGCTCGTCGGGGCACCGACATAAACGCCGCCGGGAAGCATCTCCACTGGGCTCGCGTTGTGCCGAGCATTTTGCCTGTTGGCTGCTGACCACCGGATCTCCATGCGACTGTCTGCCGATCCATGATGCCGCCGGCCTGCCGCCGTTCGGTCAGCCGTTGGCGGTGCTCGGTTTATTTGGCGCCCTCTAAGGCGAGGTGGTCTGCATTCCGCAGCGCCAGCCCAAGGTTCTGCTCGGAGTCGACGTTTGCAGCCCTTACTGCTGCCGTCCATGCCATTCGCTTCGATTCGGCCTGCCGGGTCTAAAATGAGGAGAATTGCTGGCTCTTGCTTGACAGCCTCCGAAGCGCACGGCAGTATTCGTCAGCAGCGAGAGCGTCTATAACCACAACAACTAGCAGTGGACGGTACCCCTGCAGCTTGGTGTGAACCAGCTGTTGCGTGCGGGTAGCCAGCCGCTGCAATTGGCCGGGCTGTTGCGCCATTACGTCGACGCGCCGCAAGGCGACCCCAACCGGGGCTTTCAGCTCCGCGTGACTCTGGTCTTTACCAAGTAACTACGGCGCGAGCCGCAGTTCATTCACAACCTAGATGGAAGAAAAAGCCATGTCGGAAATTGACAGTAGCCGAAGAGAATTTGTCGTGGGCACTGGCAACCATCCCGGTCGCGTTCCCGCCGGTCTATTCCGACGTCGAGGTCGACGGTCGCAGCTAAGACGAAATGCAGATCGACGGCAGCGTGGCGACGCGCGTCTTCTACAACGCCGGCCTGTTCAGCGTGGCTGCGCTCAACGCCCGCGCCGGTCGCTCGCTCTCGGTGGAGGACGCGTTCTACATCCACAACGGCCAGCTTCTCCCGGTACCGGAGGTCACGCGACGTACCTTGCGCTGCATCGGCATGCGCAGCTTCGAAACCGCCGGGAAGTCCGCCATCTTCGGCGACCTGTTTCGCATCTAGGCGGCCACCCGGCGGCGGAGTACGGCTTTCCAACGGGTGACGAACCCGGAGACGTTCGACCTGCGCCGCACCGAGGTTTTCGATCCGGTGAAGATGTCCGCGCTCTACGAACTGGGCTGCGAGGTCGCGCGCCGGGGGACGCAGTGGTTTACCCGGCCTCAGGGTTTCGGGCTGTTCCACGAGGCCGAGGATGTCCCGGCGAATGAGGTTACATCGCGCGGGTGCCCGCATTGCGGTCGGAGTGGGCGTGCTGCCGCGCAAGGAGTCTGCTACGGTCATGATTCGCGCCGGAACTGCGAGCGTAGGTACCGACCTTTCGAGCGCCGGCCCGCTTGTCCCCGCAGCGCATCGAAGCGTGGTCGCCCGGGACACGAAAGGAAGGGGTACGTTGCGCCGGTGCGCGGGGTTCATCTTGTCGAGCGCTCGCCCGTTCGCCGGTACAGAGGGCGTCGTCCCGCGCTCGAGCCTAGCGCCTCGACGCGCGGCGGCGCTCGGAGCCGTGCGTGAGGCGACGCGTGCGATCGCTCTGATCCTGCCGGCGATGCTCGCCGCCGGTTGCGCGAGCCAACGCGAGCCGATCATGCCACCATCGCCCGAGCAGCCATGGCGGGTGCCGGACACGGGGCGCTATTCCGCCCTCGCCACGGCGCCTCCAAAGGAGTCGACCGCGGAGCAACCCGCGTTCGATGCCGAAAAGCGATACGCGCTCGCCGAGCTGATCGACATCGCACAGCGGGTGAATCCGGACACCCGCATCTCATGGGAGCGCGCCCGCGAGGCCGCTGCCGCGCTCGGCATGACAGAAGCCGAGCACATGCCGATGCTCGCCGCGCAGGCGGTCGGCCTGGCACAGCGCGTCCCCCTGCCGTTCCCGAAGAGCGTGCTCACGCCGGATGGCTTCTTCACGGCGAACACTCGGGCGTTCTTGCCGGGGCTCACGCTGAAGTGGCTGCTGTACGACTTTGGCGGCCACGAAGCGGCGGTGTCGGCAAGGCGCGAACAGGTCGCCATGGCGAACTTCGGCTTCAACGCCACCCACCAGAAGGTGGCGTTCGACGTGACGCGGGCCTATTACACACTGGACACGGTGCAAGGTCGAGTCGAGGTGGCGCGCACCGCCTACAAGCTCGCGCAGACGCTGCAGGATGCCGCCGAGTCGCGACAGGCACGCGGCCTCGCAACCCGCCCGGAAGTGCTGCAGGCGCGCGAACAGCGGGCGCGCGCGAACTACGACATGCAGGAGGCGTTGGCTGCGGAGAACGACGGGCGCATGGCGCTCCTGGAGGCGATCGGCCTGCGACCGACGCTGCCGCTGCGCATCGCCGACACGTCGCAGCGTGCGCTGCCGGCCACGTTCGAGGACACCGCCGACAAGCTGATCGACCGGGCGCTCGCCCAGCGCCCGGACCTCCTAGCGCGCGCCGCGGCGGTGCGTGCGCGCGAGGCCGAGGTGAAGAAGGCCCAGGCGGCTTTCCTGCCGTCCATCGCCGTGGCCGCCAACGTCGCGCAGAACATCGGCCGCATCAGCATCCAGAACATCCCGGGCTCGGCGTCCGTGAACGAGCCCACTTGGGGCGGTACGATCGGCATCGAGATACCGCTGTACGACTTCGGGCTGCGGCGAAGCCGAGTCGACGCGGCGCGCGCGCAGCAGCGCATCGCCGAAGCGGAACTCGAGGTTTCCCGCGACCGCACAATGCGGCAGGTAGCGAAGGCATGGGAGGATTTCAAAGTGGCGCAGCGCAAGCGCGAAGCAGCCGAGGCGCTCGTCACTGCAGCCGACGCCTCGTACGCGGCGACGTTCGACTCCTATCGCCACGGCATAGCAAGCTTCGTCGACGTGTTGAACGCGCAGACCTCGCTGGTGAAGGCGCGCACCGCGCTCACCGATGCGCGCAGCAGCGTGTTCGTGAGCGCGGCGGCGCTCGCTTTCAGCACCGGCGACTTGGCGTTGGACGGGACGGGGAACGGCGCCAGCAGCGCCGAGACCCCCGATAGTTAAGTCATGCTGCGGGATCTGTGCGTCACTTTCGCCTGGTGTGCGGCGCTGTCCGGTTGCACCGCGCGATCGCCCTCCATCCCGATCCTCGGCGCATACTTCCCGGCGTGGATGTTGTGCATCATCGTCGGGGTCATGCTCGCGGCGCTCGTGCGCGTCGTGTTCGGGCTGGCGCGGATTGACGTGGTGCCACGTCCCGTCGTCTACCCGGCGCTGGCGGTCGCGTTCGCGATCGTCACGTGGCTTGTACTGTATCGAGGATGAGGGGGACTATGGAACACTCGCGACTGCGCACGCTGCTCGCCCGCACACTGGGGCTCGCGATCCTCGCGGGCACGATCTTGCTCGTCGTCTACGTGGTGCGCTATGTCGACGAGGCGCCACGCACGGACGCCGCCTTCGTGCGCGCCAACACCATCGGGGTGGCGCCGCAGGTGAGCGGGCGAATCGTGGAGCTGCACGTGCGCGACAACCAGGCGGTGAAGCAGGGCGACGTGCTGTTCGAGATCGACCCGCGCCCCTACCGCTACGCGCTCGAGCGGGCGAAGGCGTCGCTCGACGCGCTGGACAAGCAGATCGGGCTCTCGCAGCGCGACGTGCGCGCGCAGTCGCTCGCCGCCTCGGCTGCGCGCGCCGACGTCGCACGCGCCGAGGCGCAGGCGAATCAGGCGGTGGTCACACTTGCGCGGCTGGAGCCGCTCCTCGCCAAGGAGTACGTCACGCCCGAGCAGGTGGACCAGGCGCGCACGGCGAAGCGCACCTCCGAGGCGGCTGCGCAGGCCGCGCGCCAGAACGCCGCGCGCGCGGCGGCCGCAGTGAGCGGGACAGACGCTCTGGAGGCGCGGCTGGGCGAGCTCAATGCGGCGATCTCCGCCGCGCAGTACGACCTCGACAACACCGTGATCCGTGCGCCGTTCGACGGCCGTGTCGTCGACCTCAACATCGCCGCAGGCGAGTTCGCGGCGAGCGGGCGACCGCTCTTCACGCTGCTCGATACCCGGAACTGGTACGTCATCGCGAACTTTCGCGAGACGGCGCTGCGCAACATCCGGCCCGGGATGAAGGCCGAGGTCTACCTCATGACCGATCCGCAGCGGCTCTTTACCGGCACTGTTGAATCGATCGGCTACGGGGTGCTGCCGGACGACGGCGGCACCACTGTGCAGGGACTTCCCCGGGTGCCGCGCACGATCAACTGGGTGCGCGTCGCACAGCGCTTTCCGGTGCGCATCCGCATCGACGAGCCGGCAGAGGACCTGTTTCGCATCGGCGCCTCCGCCGTCGCCACCGTCCCGTCTCAGTCCGAGCCCCGGGACGCGCCGACGGGCCGGTAAAGGGACGCCGTGAGCTCGCCGACTTCGGCGCTGGAGCCGCCGCCTGTGGCGGCAGTGACCCCGTCCCTCTGGACGGTCCTTCGCGACGAACTCGCCCCCGCCCCCGGGCGGCTCAACGCCGTGCTGCGCATCGTCGTAGCGACCACCATCGTGCTCGTTACTTCGATGACGCTCGAGGTGCCGTTCGTGGGCCTGTCGCTCTTCATCGTACTGTTCCTCAACATGGCGCGGTCTTCGGCGCCGAGCCAGACCTCGACCGTCACCCTCTTCGCCATGATCGGCGTCGTCGTGCTCGTTACCCTCGCGGTCGGGGCAAGCATACTGGTCTACGCGTTCACCCTGGGCGACCCGATGCTGCGCCTCGCTGCGATGACGGTCCTCTTCATCGGCGGGCTCTGGCTGTCGCGCGTGTTCGTGGCCGGTGTCGCTGGGTTCCTCTTCGCTGCGGTGATCCTGGCGTCGCAGGCATTCGTGGACTTCCTCCCGGGCGGTCCCGAGGACACGTTGCGAATCATCCTCTGGGTCTGGGTCGCCTTCGTCTACCCCGCCGTAGTGACTGCCGCGGTGAACCTCGTGCTCCTCCCTGCAGATCCCGAACCCGTGCTCCGCCGCGAGGCGGCCGCGCGCCTCCGCGCGGTGGCGCGAGTGCTCGCCGCGCCGCCGGGAAGCGACGAGGCGCACAACGCCCGCGCCGCCCTTTCGAGCGCGAGCAGGGCCGGACCGGCCCCACTCCTCGCGCTCGTGCGACTCGCGGAAGCGCGCGACCGTTCGCTCGCCACGCTGCGAGCCGAGCGCGTCGCGAAGATCGACGCGCTCGAACGGCTCGTCCAGCAAACGACATTCGCCGCCGAGATCGCCGGCGCGACCACCGCCGAGGAACGGGTGCGGCTTGCGGCGCTCTCGACCGCGTGCGCGCGGCTCGCGGAGCAGACCGGGCGCGGCGAGCGTGTCGAGCCGGTCGAGCTACCGGTGCCGATGCCGCAGTCGACGAGCGCGTCGAGTCTCGCGCCGGTGTTGCTGAGTCTGGAGCGCTGCGTCGGCGAGCTGCCGCTGGACGAGCCGCCTACGCAGGGGAAGCGCGGCGGGCTGTTCCTGCCCGACGCATTCTCCAATCCGCGTCATTTCCAGTTCACGCTCAAGGTAACTCTCGCCGCGCTCTTCTGCTACGTCGTCTATACGGCGATGGACTGGCCGGGCATCCACACGTCGCTGATCACCTGCGCTTTCGTCGCGCTCGCGAGCACCGGCGCGACCCTGCACAAAGCGACGCTGCGCGTCGTCGGCTGCCTCATCGGCGGCGCGCTCGCGCTCGCCTCGATCGTCTTCCTGATCCCGCACATGACCGATATCGTCCAGCTCGCGTTGCTCGTCGCGGCGGTGAGCGCGGTTTGCGGGTGGATCGCTATGGGGAGCGAGCGCAGCGCCTACGCCGGGCTGCAGATCGCCTTTGCGTTCTACCTCGCCGTGCTCCAGGGCTACGCGCCGAGCGAGGATCTCAGCGCGGTGCGCGACCGTCTGGTCGGCATCCTCTTCGGCATCCTGGTGCTGTCGGTCGTCTTCACTTACCTGTGGCCGGAGCGCGCCGGCGCCGGGCTCGTCGAAGCGCTCGGCACGGCAATGCGGAACATGGCCCGCCTCGCTGCAGGCGAGGGCGAAGTGAGGTCCTTGCGCGACTCGGCATGGCAATCGCTGCGCGACGCCGAACGGCTGCTCGCACTGCGTGCGTTCGAGCGCGAGGCACGCGGCGTCGAGGGCAGGCAGGAGCAGGCGCGGCTCGCGGCGCTCGTGGACGCGGCGCGACAGGTTCTCCTCGCTCAGTCGGCGCTCCTGGAGCAGCGCGAGACATCGGCTCAGACACGTGACGGCGTGAGTGCCGGGGACGATCCAGGACTTGCACGGGTTCTGGAGGACGCCGCCGACCAGGTACAGGGGCGCGGGCCAGTCGGGCGCTCGACGCCACGCCCGGACGTCCTACAGGGCTCCATGCAAGCGGAAAGTGTCGAAGTCGGCGAGCAGGCAGAAGAAAGCGTCGCTGCAACCGAACCCGGAACCAGCGTGTCGCGAATCCTGGCGGAACGTGTAGCGACGCTCCGCCACCTTGCGGGACGGCCAGCCACCTGAGTCACGCCCGCGAGTACTTTGCCGCACCGAGCCTGCTGATGGCGCGACTGTGCGTATGCTGCGGACCCTTCGCGCTCATCGGTTCACCCACATCGCCGTGGAGAACGCCGCGTCGAGCACGAGCAGCGATAGCGTCGCGACCGGCCAGCGGCGCAGAACCGCGTCGGCGCGCCCGAGACCGGTGGCGATGCCCACGAGTGCCGTTCGCAGCGGGCGTACCGCCGCGAGGAGCGCCCCGGCCTTGCCAGCGTCGGGGACCGCGTGCGCGACGCCGAACGCGAGCACGGCACCGTCCGCGACGACGGCAATCGTCGCCACGAGCTCGCCCGGCGCGAGCGGGTTCTTCTGTAGAAGCCGCTTTCGTGCTTGCGCGCAAGGTCGGCATGGAAGTTGGCCGAGTAGATACGATCATCGCCCGATACTTCGTCCCGGATGCCGAGGGCGAGGTGGCCTGCCGAACCGCCCGTTGAGGTGCCGAAGCTGATCAGCAACTCCAGATCGTAGGGATCCTGGCGAAGCAGGTCGGTCATCCCGTCGTTGTTGGCGGGTTCCGGCCCGCCCCTGGTTCCGAGGTCGGCGATTGCCACCTGTGCGGCGAACACGAACGCCGTCATCACACAGCACATCGTGGCCGTCATCCCGGCTCGCGGTCGCCAGCCAATTGCCGATGCCGGACTGCTCATCTCAAAAGGTGCCGGCATTGGCCTTCTCCGCTGCCCGCATCGCGCGATAGTCCTGCACCGCCTGTTCGAGCGTCGGGAAGTGCCGGGCAACGACGAGGCTTTCGCTGAATCCCCAGGACTTGCGCAACTCACTGATTTCGGTCATCCGTCCGCCGAGCATCAGCTCAGCGCCCCGTGCCCG
>Ga0209048_10003324_pt1 | contig 15627 bp, 7 predicted proteins | sample FrelakmetCRP12CR_FD_187146 | JGI IMG/M metagenome (GOLD analysis project Ga0209048, IMG submission 187146) | Freshwater lake sediment microbial communities from the University of Notre Dame, USA, for methane emissions studies - CRP12 CR (SPAdes)... | ecosystem: Environmental > Aquatic >... | reverse complement strand
ATGTGAATAGTACACCCACCGTGGCGACAGCCAATGCACTGCTGGCCGACGCCTCCAGTGGCGGTCAATACAACACATTGAACTTTGCCCAGAGGTGGAATCTGATTTCGCTTCCCCTTAATGTGCCGGATGCGCACAAATCGGTTCTCTTCCCAAGCGCCTCCTCTGATGCGTTCAGGTATTCGCAGACTCACTACCAGCAGAGCAGCATTCTTGAAACCGGAGTGGGTTACTGGCTGAAATTCGGCTCCGCTCAAGCAGTAAGCATAACAGGAACGCCTCTTGCAAGCCAGTCCGTCCAACTTATTCCTGGATGGAATATGATAGGATCCATTTCGGTGCCCGTTGCGACATCGGCTGTTACTGTTAACCCTCTGGGTATAATTTCGTCGGGATTTTACGGGTATAGCGGAGGTTACAACATAACAAGTTCGATAGAACCCGGAAAGGGTTACTGGATCAACGCAACGGAAAGCGGGACGCTTACTTTGAATGCCGCATCAACATCCCCGAAACAGGTCACCGGCCATGTCGAAGCGCTTGCACAGCTGAATTCTCTCACAATTTCCGACGCGACGGGGAACACACAGGTTTTGTATTTCGGGGCTACGAGTCAGAAAATGGATCTGAATTATTACGCAATGCCTCCTAGTGCACCGCCTGAGGCTTTCGATGTGCGGTTTGCATCAAACAGGCTTGTCGAACTGCATCCGGCTGCTGTCACCAGTCGCTCCGAATATCGGATAAACCTGCAGTCTGTTAAGACACCCATCAAAATAAGCTGGTCGATACAGAATCCCGCTGCAAACTATTCCCTGGCCTCCTCGGAGGGTAGACTGCTTGCGGGGAAAGGTTTAAAGGGAAAAGGATCCGTAAATGTGTATACCGCAGGTATGGGCGGATTGACTCTGAGCGCGGAACCACGGGAAACGCCCATCCGGTACGCCTTGCACCAGAATTATCCGAATCCGTTCAATCCCACAACCGAGATCACGTTTGACATACCGGTTAGCTCCCCCGTCACCTTGAAAGTATTCAACATACTCGGTCAGGAAGTGAGAACTTTGCTCAACAACGAGACTTTGGATGCCGGACAGCACACACTTCAGTTTAATGCGTCCGAACTGGGAAGCGGGATTTATTTCTACAACATGCAGGCAGATAAATATACAAGCGTCAAGAAGATGATCCTCCTGAAGTAAAAAAAGCATGCAATAGAATTGACGCCCGGCTAATGAATACAGCCGGTCTAGGAAAAGCCGATCTCGATATTACGGGGTCGGCTTTTTTATTAGTATGCCTCTCCTGTTTATAATGCATTCATACTCAAATGAAGAATATCGAACAGTCCAAAAGCGCACGCAGCCGCTTAAAAGTCATCCCGCGATTTCACCCACTGTGTTCCGCAAATTGCACTGTAAGGGCATTTGGGACAAACATTTTCGAGGTCCTCGGCAGGCATAAAATTTATAGCCGGATCCAGAATTTCCCGGACAAGGCTGAATATGAAAGGTTCTATTTCCCTGTAGATTTTTGCTGATAAATCGATTTCACCACCCATGCCGTTTTCTATCGACAGGTCCATCTTGCTCCTGCCCAAAAATAAATAAGCCGGAAACAGGTTTTCGACATTTTCTTTTTTCTCTTCCGAATACAGAAGCATATATACGGGCAACTGCAGAGACTTTATGGCATCACCCCATGACGAGCGGTTCCCCGCCTCCAGTTTGCTGGTGTCTATCCTGAAACGCTTGTTATCCGCACCTGTCTTGTAATCAATTATAAATATCCTATCGCCCCGCTTTTCCAGCCGGTCGATCCGTCCCGTGAAAGTGAATCCATTTCTTACTACTTTTATCCATTTTTCAAGACCAATTATCTCGATGTCATTTTCTCTTGCATTTGGTATCTGATAAAATTCCAGAAATTGAGAAAGCTGCCGGCGGATTTGCTGCTTTATAAAATAGACCGGCGCTGACAGATCCCTGCCGTATCTCTCGGATATGCAAAGATCGATTATTTCCATCATCCGCTCAATCTTTAGGCGCTCTTCGCTAAGTTTACCTCCGACAGCATCTTCGAAAAATCTTTTAAGTATGTCATGGACCAAACTACCGATTTCCGACTGGTCCATATCTTCTGAGACTTCAGCTTTTTCCTGCAAGGATAGCACGTTTCGATAATAAAATTGCAGCTGGCAGCGCAGATAGCTATCAAGAGCGGTGGCACTAAACTTAAATTTTTTCATGTGCCCGACGATTTCGTTTTTTTTGGGCATCGATACGGGCTTCGAATTTGCAAGCCTTACGCCATATCGTGCGATCTTTTCGTAGTCCCTGGAGGAGACTTTCTTATCTATGCGCTGTCGTTTCCATAAAAGCTTCTCCACAAACCGGCTTTTTTCCTTTTTTCCGTCCGCCGAATAAAATATATGCACCTCCCTGGCACCGTTTACGGCAAGCTCGAAATAGTATTCCGCCAGCTTCTCCCTATCCCTGTATGTTTCGATTCCGAGCATCTGCCTCACGGGCTGAGGCAGCAGCATATCATTGCGGCCCGAACCCGGAATAACGTCATCATTTGCATCCAGAATATACAAAGTGTCAAACTTCAAATTCCGTGTTTCCAGGAGGCCAAGTACCTGCAGACCCCTTAGTGGCGTTCCGGAAAATGCCACACTCTGAACTGCAACATAACTGCGGATGAACGCAAAATACCCGGAGATCTCCTCAAAACCCTGATCGCCCACAAGAGATCCTGCAAGGACCTCAAGACTCTCAATCAACGTTTGCATGTACGGGCGGAAATACGGGTGGAGCTGCGCGGTGCTGCGTTCGGAAACGTATGCGAGCACATCTACGGCTCTGGAGGCAAATTCCTTCAGAGTTTTAAATCCTGCAAATTTGCTTATTGTGTTTCCGTGAATCTCGCGAAGTTGATTTCTGAGCTGGTCAGGGTTTATGAGAATGCCTGATCCAGAAAGTTTTTTGCTGACATTGGTAAATATCTCTTCCTTATCCTCAAGTTCATTCAGTTCAAAGGAAATCTTTTTATTCTCGCCCACTAGATATTCTTCCAGGCTATGGAATAGAATCCGGGTTACGTCGGATCGGTTTTCCAGCCGGATGCTTTTGGTATACGGATGTAGAATAAAATTTAGATATTCCGGCACCGAAATTTTCCCGTTCATCGCCGAAGCCGCCACTTTCATGAGGCTGTTCAGGAAACCGTAGACCGGCGTGCGCTCAAGGGGGTAACCCAGCGCAATGTTATATCCATCCTGCGGCAGGATGGAAAGGACGTGATGAATGACGCTGAATAGTGTGCCAGCAAAAGGAAGAATGATTGCTGTGTTCTCCCGCGGGTTTCCCTCAGCAATAATCCGTTCGTTGATCTTGTATGCGAGTGCGAAAACCTGACCGTGACTATCGGGAGCTTTGTAAAAATGCACAACGGGGTCTGCGGCCGGCGTGGAATCTCTCTCTTCTGTAGCAATCCCCAGCTTATTCATCTGCGCATCGAGACCGGTACCCGATTGGAAGAAGAGATGGGTATTCTCCCTTTTTCCGAGGCCGATAAATATTTTCTTTTCCACGTTCGTAAAGGCGTAAAAGCCGGCCAGCACAATATTTTTAAAATGACCGAGATCGATGTCATCAATATTTTCTGCAACTTTCAGGTAAATCGCCGAACGCGTAATCATACCCCTGCGCTCGACCTCCCGGTAGAACTCTTCGTAGTAATGGCTCAGAGAATGAAATTTTGGAAATTCAATGCCTCCTAGAACTTCCCGGATCTTTCTTTCCGGCATGTCCGCCAGTACGACCTCCTCGAGCTCACCGAACAATTTCAGACCCACCGGGAGGAAGCTGCTGAGAGTTGTATAGTGATCGCTGCCCAGCTTTTTATCGGCCTTCAGGTGAATTTCATAAAGCAAAGCTGCCGAGTCCAGCAGATCGATCGGTTTTTTCCGGGAAATCTGCAATCGGGAATAAAGAAACTCGATGAAGTTATCTGCCGAAAAAATACGGGGGGGTATGAAAGCGGAGTTCAATCTGGCCGCAATCGCAGAGCGGAGAAAGTGTGCGGGGCGCTTTCCCGGGAATACGACAATGTTGTCAGACATATCTTGACTTGCCGGCTTTAGTTGAGCCAGCACAATATCCAGGATGCTTTCCCCGGGGCGGATTACCTTTACGCTGCTCACACGACTTTCCTTAGCAACTTGAGATCGATATATGCGATAAACCCGCTTAATTCCCCGCCCGGATAGACACTTCTAACCAGCTCAAGGTAATCCTTGACTTGATTCCGGTACTCCTCCTTTTCAATGCCCGTTTTGTAATCAATGACTGTCACGGCATAAGGATCGGCGATTATTCTGTCTATCCGGTAAAGCCTTCCTCCGCTTCCAGCTATTTCCTGCTCGTTAAATACTTTTCTGCCTTCGGCGGGCAGAAAGTATTTATTAATTTCGCTCCTATTTATGAAATCGAGTATTATCTTTTTTATTAAACCCGGACTCTCCATGCCCGGCTCTTCCCCGACCAGCACATGTATCGCAGAGTCAAGATCATTACCGGTGTTTTCGTCTATATAAGAGATCTGCGACAAAAGGGCGTGTATTAACTCCCCTCTCCGGATCTCCCGCAGTGCAATTTTATCGAAACCCTTTGCCTGGGCGAGTCCAGGAGCGAGAGTATGGATCATACCCGCTTCGTTTGTTTCTTCCCGGAGAGCGCGTTCCACATTCCTTAACAAACCGGATTTGTAACCATCCTGCGGAAAAAATTCGGAGGGCTGTCTTGCTGCAGATTTTCTTACGCTGATCACATACATTTCCTCCCTTGCCCTTGTGAGTGCGACGTATAGTTTATTGAGATCGTCCACCCGCCTGCGCGCATTTTCAGCATCATAGACCGCCGACAGCTGCTCAGAGTAATCCTTAACCGTGGCCGTTATTCGCAGCAACCGAATGCCTTCCTCATCTTCGTAGAAATAGAGGGTGTTCGCCCGCGGCCTAGAATCATACATGAGAACAATCAGCACCGGGAATCCCAGTCCTTTTGCCTTGTGTACAGTCATTACCGAGACGGCATCTTCGCTTGCTGATATCCCGATATTCCACACTGTATCTTCCGAATCTTCTTCCGCAAAACCCAAAAAATCCTTCAAGCTGTTGCTTCCCGATTCTTCATGGTTCCGGATTACCTCAAGCAGCCTTACAAGGGTTGCTTCTTCCTCCGGGAATATTTTGAAGAGATTGAATCTTTTGTACACTTCAGCGACGAGATCGTATACCGGAAGGTAGCCGACCAGGTTAAACAAGACTTCAAAGTATTCATCCCATAGCCCGGGATACTTAGCTCTGAATAACGAATAGAGAGGCTCATCTGGCTTTTGCCTTGATCCGTGTTCAAATATGCATGATCTTAAGCTTTCCCGGTTTCCTGGTCCACCGGCCAGAGCCCCGAATATATCTCCCAGTATAAAGACCGCAAAAGAGAGATCATCGATCGGCGAGTCAAGGAATTTTAACAGCGCCAGAATTTCTCCGGTAATTTTTCTCATTCTTACATCAAGGCTGCTGTGTGAAACAAACCTAATGCCCGATTCATTCAGCCAGCGGCTGACGTTCACCACATCCCTGTTCCTTGCAGTCAGCACCGCGATGTCGCCGTAATTGTATCCGCGCCTGTGACATTCTTTCAGCACCGAAAGCAGCTTCTCTTTCTCAGGTTTTGTGTTTTCTGAAACCTCATCTGTTTCATCAAACATGCAGACTTCCACATATCCCCGGCCTTTTGCATCTTTCTTTACATTCTGCTGATATTCGGCAAGGCCGCTCATGTTTGCGATCCGCGGATCGATGTGCTGCGGGACAATTTCCCGGAACACTTTTTTCGGGAATTCTACCACGGCACCGGTGCTTCTGTAATTGGTTTCCAGGGATTTTTTCCTGCAGATAACCGACGGAAATTCTTCGTGTTCCAGCATACGGTGCATGATCTGCCAGTCTGCGCCCCTGAAGGTGAAGATCGACTGCTTTGTGTCTCCCACAAGAAAGAGACTTCCCTTCTCAGCAAGGGAATTTTCAATCAATGGGCGAAGAGATGCCCATTGAATCGGAGAGGTGTCCTGAAATTCGTCTATAAGAAAATGGTGAATGCGCTCACCAAGTGTAAAATAAACCTCGGGAACTAGTGATGCTTTGAGGGCGTTTGCGAGCATTTTAATAGCCTCGCCGATGTAGATTATTCCCCCCAGTATTTTTGTCTTTTCCAGTGCACCCCTGAGAAGCACATGGGCCCGCACATAAGGCTTGTAATAATTTCTGGCCGCCATCAGAATATATCTGCCCCTGGACTCCGCAAGTTCAGCCTTTAGACTCTCAAGTTTATCCGAGCACGAAATAAATCCCGCGCCTTTGGACTTTATCAATACGGTTTGATCAAGACTTTTATCAACAATTTCCTGGATATTGCCATCCCGTGCGGCGGCGACCACTTTCTGGAACCATACCTTTTTCTCGAATCCGGATTCTGTGGCGGCCCGATCGATCTGTAAAACTTTTTGGACGATGTCCTCCATCAGTTTTACAGCCTCTGCCTGATTTTCATCCTCGATCGGTTCACCCGCGTGGGAGGCCAGAAGGCCGTATATTTTTTTCACCTCCGAGGATATTTTTTCGTAAGGATTCCAGATAAATCTAGAGCCTGAATTCTGATTCTGGTTGATTAGGGTAACTAGCTCTCCCAGAAGCTCTCTCTTGTTTCTATCAGTCAAAAGATCGTCGGCCAGGACATTAAAAGCCTCGTCAAGCATAGATGCGCTTTCCAGCGCCACATCAAAATCCGGAGTGAGCCCGAACTCCAGCGCTGAAACTTTAAGTACCCTTGTTAAAAAGCTGTCTATCGTTAGAACCTGAAAATCAGAATAGTTTTGAAGTATCGTTTCCAGAATGTCACCCGCCCTCCGGGATACGGCCTCACTGTCGATGGAGAGCACTTCCGTAAGCAACCCCAGAGCTTCTTTGTCTTTGAAATACGCCTTCTTCAGATGTTCTAGGATTCTCTGCTTAACTTCCGCAGCCGCGTTATTTGTAAACGTAATAGCAAGAATGTTCCTAAGGCCGTTGTGCGGAATTTTATCCGACATCAGCAGTTGAAGGAACCGCTGTGTCAGGAGAGTGGTTTTTCCCGAACCGGCCGAAGCTGAAACCAGTGTAAAATCAGGAAGCCTTAGCTTTGAATCTTTAGTTAATATTTCATCCATGCTGATCGGAAAAATATGTCATGAAATCCCGAGAAAAACAAATTAATCACGGATCAGTGTTAAAAAAACGGACCGTGATGGCTTCCCCGGAATAACGCTTTGTTTTAACAGGTTAAGCGGGGCTTTTGTTTGAATAATCGAGATCGGAACACAAGCTCAGGGCCATGCGTATGATATCACCAGCAGCTGTAAGTCTTATGAACCTCCATGATGCGGGTTAGAAGCTCCCTCCTCAGGATACAAACCCACATCATCCAAGATTAAATTATGGGGGAATGGTTAAGAAAAAAGGATGTTTTTAATCTGCATGATGTGGTTGAAATCATGCCCTGCACAGAGTTTTATAATGTGTGCTATCGTTTCCCTGCCGCGTTCTTCGTGCACGCCGTGGAATGTCCACATTTTTTTGGGAATTGATTTCAGCAGCCGGACATTGCTTTCCCTGAGGATTCTGAATAGTTCAAGTGATTTAGGGGGATCCTGTTTGACCATTTTCGCATTCCGGGCCCAGGCAACCTGGTCATAAGCCTGTATCGGCGTTCCCGCAGAACCCAGAATCAGGCGGATTCTGTATGCAATTACGATTTCTCCCTCAGCAAGGTGGTTGATAATTTCCGCGACTGACCATTTGCCGGGTAAAGGCTCCTTGAGAAGCTTTTTCATCGGACAATTGACTATCAGATCCTCAAGTTTCTTGGGAGTCAGCTGGAAGGCTCTGAAACTATCTTTGCCTTCGGTGTATCTAAGATAACGATCCGTGTAAGATTTTATGTCTTTTTTCATGTTATTTATTCTCTTTTATATTATGATCATTTTGGGTGCCGCCTAGATTCTCCTGTTTCGGAATTTATTGTTATCACTTTCAATCACCGCTGGAATATTTAACCAAATTTTCCCAGTTTATGGCCCCTTTGGAATCACAAAAATCTTTAATAAAATCCGCAGTGAATTTATTTACCGATTGCTCCCACAATTTCTTGAAAGTTGCCCGGTTCTTTTCGGGAACATCTTTCATTAACCTGATGAGCTTCAGATAAAAATCGGGATCGCCCGTGATTTCCTCCCAAAATGCCTTGCCGGATCTTCTTCGGAATCTTGAGCTGTCGGTCGGCTCACTACTTTGTTTTCCATATGCCTGACTGCACAAGGGGTCAAATTGTTTTTGGATTTTATATAATCTTTTTCGGACCGCATCGAAATTTGTGCTTTGCCTTTTGTGCTGATCTGCATTGCCCCAGTTTGGTCCAGATTTAACCGCAATCGCTGTTATTTTATCCTTTTTCTCAATAATGAAATCCACCCCCTCGCCATCTGCCACCTTACCATCTGCAGCCAGACAAGCTATCGGCTCGAAGAAAGCATTTCCGAAAATCGTCTCATCAGAGGAGGTAACATGCGCTGCCATGATCTGTTCGACGATTTCTGAAGCCTTTTCTATCCCCATAGCTCGGTATAAATAGGGATTCTTCTTTAATAAAATTTTTTTTAGGCTTAATTTATCAAGCCCTGCCAGCCGGCTCTTGTAAAAATTCTTGAGACATTCAGCAATCTTTTTTTCGAGCTTAGCCTCTTTCATCCTTTTCGAAATCCAGTTCTATCTGAACGCTGCCGACTTTCCTGAGCTTTGAACGGGCAATTCTGCAGTATTCGTCCTTAATCTCGATACCTATGAATTTTCTCAAATGCCTGAAGGCGGCAATAGCCGTAGTCCCGGAGCCGAGAAACGGGTCTAAAACAATATCACCCGGACGTGTAAATAATTTAATAAACCAGGTTGGTAACGATTCCGGGAAAGTAGCACTATGCGATTTATTGCCACACTCGGTTGCAAGGTGAAGAACGTTCGTGGGATAGGCCCACTCCCTGGCCACCCAATTTTGAATCTTTTTTCCAAAGCCACTGCTGACTTTTGATTCATCCCTCACCTTGTCGGTTTCACTAAGATTTCTCAACCTTGCATGCTTCCATTCTCCCATCGGCACCATGACAGCCTCTTGATACATCGTAAAACTTTTTGATTTTGTAAAATGCAGGCACCTTTCCCAAGCGTCTCTGAACCGGTTTGGCCATTTACCCGGATATGAATTTTTTTTATGCCATATGTACTCCTCGGTCCATAGCCAACCCTGTTTTTTCAGGTTCTGTATAATTTCCAGTACGTAAGTATGCCGTTCTCCGTCTACAACCCTTTCTTTAATATTCAATATGAAGGAACCCGTTGGCTTAAGAACTCTTAAAAGTTCTTCGGATATTGGTAGGAACCATTCGCAATAATTATCTGGTCTGATGCCTCCATAGGTATCCTTACGGCTGTCAACATACGGGGGAGAGGTGACAATCAGATCCACATATTCAGCAGGCAATTTTTTTAGCTCAAACTTGGCATCGCCATTTATTATTGTGTTTGAATAATCAACGACACCCTGTTTCAATGGAGATATTTTTTCTAATATAAATCCACCGGTGCTTGCTATTGTCTCGTATTGCACTAATTTCGCTTTTGATTTTTTCTTTCTCATGAATGAAATATACGAACGATTTTTTCAGATGGCAAATATGTTTAGTAGCTATTCACTTAAAACTATAAGCTCGCATATAAATGTTTATCAGCACAAGCATCCTAAGGCGGCACACTCTCCCAGGTTAACATCTCCAGTTCCCTATCTGCAGAAGGACAATAAACTTAAACACACATTTGATTCTGCAAAGACCGATAATAAACTGTTACCGGTTATCCTGGGTATTCAAATATTGTATAATAGATCGATATACTGCCTCGCAGAGGATTCCCAGGTGAACTTCTGCCCTCTGGCAGATTTTCTGATTCTTTCCCATTTCCTGCGGTCATCGAGATATGTGTCAACAGCCCTGGCAGTTACATTAACCAGGCCCGAAACCTGTTCGGTTATTGTGCGTCCGGAAAACCGGAAACCGTTCACGCCGTCTGTAACTGTATCCTTTAATCCCCCCACAGAATTCACCACACAAGGCTGTCCGTCTCTCATTGCGATCATTTGTCCAATACCGCATGGCTCGAAAGAGCTTGGCATCATGAAGATGGTTCCGTTTGCATAGAGCGCCTGCGAAATTGGATCCGAATATCCTTTCAGGTATATAAAACGCTCGTTTTTCCTGAATAAAGCCGTTAACCGCTCTTCATAATCCGCTGTCCCCGCACCCAGGAATAAAAATATCCCGTCTCTGTCTGAGATTTTCTCAAGTATTTTTTCTATTGCGGTTTTTTCGCGGCTGTCTTTTTCAAAGAACAGCCTTACTTTCTGCTCAGTCACCCTGGTAACCGCAGTAAGGATAAACGAAGGATCGCCTCCCCTGATCTTCTCAATCCGCCGGATGACATCGCCGTAGATCGGGTCGCCGCTTTTTTCCCGCCATTTTCCCGCCTCGCGCAAAATGAGGTTGCATAAGCTCTTAAAAGACATCGCGGGGATTTTTCGCTTTTCGGGATATTCTATGCCGTTCAGTATACCAAATAGGCGGTTTTCCTTCCGGGCAATTTTTAAAAATTTTTCCAGTCCCTCACCACCGTAAAAACCCATTTTATGGTTACTTGGCTTGAGTATCTCCCGGGCATAAGTCTTTGACACAGTATTCACCGCGTCGGAGTACCTTATACCTGCAGCCATCGGATTATATACGGGCTCCGTGTACCGCGGATCAGTCCAGGTTCGAGTCCACCCCGCCTTTTTGAATAATTCGGGATACCAGCTTTCGACGGTAGCATACTTCCCGCGCAAAGGGCGGGTTCCCTGAATCGCCAGATTATGGACTGTGAAAACAGAACTGATATTTTTCAGATGGCCGAATTGGGGATGCAGCTCTTTTAAGAGTAAAAGCGTGGCAAGATGCCAGTCATGCAGATGGATAACATAGGGCCCGGCTATACTTTTCAGGAACTGCCCCGCCGCGGAGCAAAAAAGGGCATATTTTGTGGCATCCTGAGCAAAAGCATGCTGAGGGGGGTCATTGAAATAAATGGGCGTACCCCGCACACGGGGATGTTCGAAGAGAAGCTGCGTAATGTTTTTATGCCCTTTTTTCAGGTTGACTTTCCAGATCTCTCCCCTCATAGTCTTACCTTCAAACGGGAACTCAAGGCGCCCATACAGCCTGGAAGGGTTATCTTTGTGCAAAAAACCGTATGAGGGAATGATTACAGTTACACGCCAGCCCGCTTTTGCGAGGGCCTGCGGCAGATCCCTCAGAACATCTCCCAGACCTCCTACTTTTCCACCCAGAAGGGCATCGTTTTCGGCGGCCAGCATAACAACATGTTTGATTTTTGTTTTCATATCACTGTCCCGTCCGGAATAACGGTCCCTTTGATGACAACGATGATTCCGCTCCTTATCCAGTATCCTTCGCTCTCACGTTCTACATTTTGAACGTTGTCTTTGTTGATAATTTTTACGTTTCTTCCTATACGGGTGTTCTTGTCAACTATTGCGTTGCGGATAACCGTATTTGCGCCGATACCGACGGCGGGAATGCCTTTTGCGATGTCTGCCGCCCTCTCCGCGTCTGACTGAAAATCGTCGGCCCCCATCAGAAGTACATTTTCAAGGGAGGTCTTTTCTTCGAGTCTTGTCCGAACCCCGACCACGGAATTAATTACGCTCGAACTCCTGACTATGCATCCGTCGCAAATCATGGAGTTTTCGATACGGCTGTCTAAAATTTTGCTGGGAGGCAGAAAACGGGGTCTGGTGAATATAGGAAACTCCTCGTCATAAAAACTGAAGGCAGGATGAGGATGTTTGACCAAGGCAAGGTTTGAATGAAAGAAAGTTTCGATTGTACCGATATCCTCCCAGTACCCGCGGAATACATATGACTGCACACTATATTCACCGATTGCAGTCGGAATAATATGCTTTCCGAAATCGGTTTGCTGGGGATGTTGCCGGAGAAGTTCGACAAGAGCGCTCTTCTTGAAAATATAAATGCCCATCGAGGCCAGGAAAGGCGTCCTCGCTGCAGACCCTTCGTCAAATCCTGCAGCCCTAGTGTCGACTTTCATGCCGGCCAAGGTATCCCCCGTTGGCTTTTCCTTGAAATCGATCACTCTGCCGTAACCGTCAATTTTCATCAATCCGAAACTCGAGGCGCGGGATTCCTGTACAGGAGTTATCGCAATCGTTACGTCGGCCCTTGTCTGCCTGTGGTGCTTTAAAAAAGGCCTGTAATCCATACGGTAAAGGTGATCACCCGAAAGGATCAGATAATCCTCCACTTTGAGCGATTCCATCACCCAGAGGGTTTTCCGCACGGCATCGGCGGTGCCCTGGAACCAGTCCGGGCTGGCAGGCGTCTGCTGTGCCGCGAGCACTTCCACAAAACCTTTCATGAACGGGTAAAACCTGTATGCATTTGAGATGTGCTGGTTAAGGGAGGCGGAGTTGAATTGAGTCAACACGTAAATTCTCATCATGCCTGAATTTATACAATTGCTCACCGGTATATCTATGAGCCGGTATTTACCGGCAAGCGGCAGTGCCGGTTTTGCACGTTGTTTTGTGAGCGGGTAAAGGCGCTCGCCGCGCCCGCCGCCGAGTATGATTGCCAGGACATTCTGCATAAGGTTGCCCGATTCTTGATTACCTGTCATTTCTTAACTTTTGAAACAAGTACCTTAAGCTGCTCAACTCTGTATTCAGACCGTTCGGATGCTTCCAGGATTTCCCGCAGCACGGTGTTGGCAACCTCCGCTTCCTTGAGCTCGCCGGAAATCAATACGCCGGTTTCGCTGACCGAGTCAACCACGAATATAGCAAACAGCCAGCGCATCAGATTTTCAAACGACTCTCTGCTGTAATACCAGACTCCCTCATAGATGTTCACCCCCGCGAACTCCTGGAACTCCTTGCTCTCCAGCAGCGTAAAGACAGCCTTGCTGATATCCCCGCCCAGGACAGCCTTGAAAAGTTCCCCGTGCGCGATTAAAGCCCTAAGGAGGCTGATGTCCGCGCCGGTTCGCCCTAATCTTTCAAATATTCCTTTAAATGCTTTCCCGAAACGCAGCTTGTCGAACAAATGGCTTCCGTCGCGCCCCTCCAGTCTTGCGCTTATCAGCCAGGCAAGGAGCATAACCGCGCTGTGCGGCGGTCCGGAAGCATCATTAAAATCTTTGAAAATAATACCGAGATCCTTCAGCCAGCCCTTTCTGCCTGCCTTGGCCGGTGCCGTTTGGATGCCGGAAATCAATTTTCCTGCTGCGGCGACATTTTTTCCGAACTCATCTGAAATTCTGCCGCGGAGCTGTACCGATTCGGAAACTTTCGCCAGAAATTTGCCGTATCCGGCTTGAAGCAGCTCAAACTTTGTTTTGACCGGGTAAGTTATTTCTCCGGCCTGAAGACAGCACGAGACGAAATTATTGATTGTCTCCCCGCCGAAAAAATCATCCAGTGCCTGGTGCACCGGCTCTAGATTCATATCATTCAAAGCTTCCTGGATGTCGGGGGCGCCCTGCCCCTCGAGCCGGGCAGCAAGCCTCCAATATTCACCCGTTGTGTCACGCACCTCGCGGAAATCGATGAAAATATGGTACCGGAAGGCCTTCAGCTCGATATACATACCCTTTTCATGTATCTCCCTCCCGGACCGGAGAAATTCGAGGTTTGAGGCATGATCCCTGAAAATATAATAAACACCATCTGCAGCCGACAAAGAGAGTGCATCTCCTAGATTTTTGTATACAATTTTTTTATCCTCTTCATCAGCCGATGAAGTTGTCTTGCCGACAGACGTTTTTATCCATCCGGCAGTTTCCTCATATTTGTTATGATAGCAGATAATCGCGCGGTCACTGCCGGCCATGTTGGAGTATGCAAACACGTTTTCATTCAGGTGGCCGTGATTGTCGATGAAATTATACATTTCAAAATTTGCCATCTGGCTGAATAGATGGCGCCTTTTCATTACCGGGAATATTTCATGCTCATGCCTGCGGATTAGATGCTCATCCGCCGTTTCGTTATAATACGCCTTCCTGTATTCCATCCCGTATTTTTCCGTAAAGCCCTCGATCTGGCCGTGGGCAAACATCGGAAGGCCGGGCAAAGTGACCATCAGGATTGCAATGCCAAAATACTTGTCGTCTTTGCCGAACTGCGCAACAGCGGTCTGCTCATCAGGATTGCTCATAAAATTGACATACCGCTTCAGAATCTCCGGATTAAAATGCAGCGTGTTTCTGATGAGAGCGCGGTATTTTGAATTCTCCTCCCCCATGAGCATGTGCATGAAGGCGCTGTTGTAAACGCGGTGCATCCCAAGGGTGCGGACAAAGTAACCCTCCAGAAGCCAGAATGCCTCTGCCAGCAAGAGGGTATTCGGCATTTCCTGGTTGATGCGGTCGACGACCTCGCGCCAGAACTCATTGGGAAACATCCTGTTAAAATCATCGGAGGAGAGGGAATGATCTGCACGCGAAGGAATATCTCCCCCCGTCCCGGGTCTTGGATACCAGAGCCGCTGAAAATGTTTTTTCGTGAGAGTCATGGCGGCGTCAAATCTGATGACCGAAAACTTCCGGGCCACGTGCAGGATCATCTGAATCACCGCTTCCCTGACTTCCTGATTCAGAAAATCAAGCTGGGCAGTATCATTCCACGGCATGCTTGTGCCGTCGTTTCCATGATAGATGTACCTGACGCTTCCGGTATTGACGTCCACCCTCTGAAAAACCACGGAAGCGTCCCTCCGGTTCCAGTACCCGTCCTCAATGCGGATATCGATACCGGGAGTTTCCGAGAGGTTTGTGCCCGTAAACTGGTAATTAGGAAAGGGTTTGTAATCGGCCTGAATAAAATATTCTGGATGCTCAATCATCCATTTCGAGTATATCCCCGTATGGTTCGGCACCATGTCGCCCGCAAGCCGGATGCCTCTCTGCCACGCGCGATGCCTCAGATTTCTAAAACCCTCCTCTCCACCCAAATCCTGCGCAATCTCATAATCGTACAACGAGTAAGCGGACGAAACGGCCTCGGGATTCCCCGTGATCTGCTTTATTTTCTGAGAAGCCGGGCTCCTTTCCCAGATGCCGATGAGCCACAGCCCGGTAAAATTCCAGCGCGCAAGCAGATCCAGTTCCTCGTCGGGAATGTCATTCAGTTTGGTTATTGGCCTGCCGTACTTCTTTGAAAGCTGGTCGAGCCACACATATGTATTTTTCGCAAGCATGACAACGTGCGGCATCCATTCGGTATCCGATGTGAAGCGCTCTATGTCGAATTCGTCAAGCCCTTCATTTTCTGCCCCCTTATAGGTGGGCACGACTGTCCGCACCGCTCCTGTGATGGGAAAAACCTGCCTCAGGTCCTCTTTGAT
>Ga0209048_10003323_pt1 | contig 15632 bp, 19 predicted proteins | sample FrelakmetCRP12CR_FD_187146 | JGI IMG/M metagenome (GOLD analysis project Ga0209048, IMG submission 187146) | Freshwater lake sediment microbial communities from the University of Notre Dame, USA, for methane emissions studies - CRP12 CR (SPAdes)... | ecosystem: Environmental > Aquatic >... | reverse complement strand
AGCGGGGCGGTGACCATGAAGATGACGAGAAGCACCAGCATCACGTCCACCATCGGCGTGACGTTGATTTCGCTCATCGTCGTGCGGCCGGGAGCGCCGCGGCCTCCGCTCATCGCCATGGTGTGCTGGATGCTCCGGTCATTTGAAGAAGTGACGCTTGACGATGTTGAGGAAGTCCGAAGAGAAGTTTGCCATTTCCACGTCGAAGACGCGGATTCGGCTGACAAAGGCGTTGTAGGCCACCACCGCCGGGATGGCGGCGAACAGGCCGGCGGCGGTCGCGAACAGGGCGTTGCCGATGGGCGCAGCCACCGTCGACAGGCTGGCGTTGCCCTTCTCGGCGATTTCGTTGAAGGCCCCGAGAATCCCCATCACCGTGCCGAAGAGCCCGACGAAGGGTGCGGTCGCTCCCACTGTGCCGAGAAAGCTGACCCGGGATTCGAGCTCGGTAATCTGCGAGGAGGAGGCGCGGTTGAGCGCCCGCTCGACGTTTTCGATGCCGCCAAGACGCTCGGACATCGGCCCCGCATCCGGGTCCTTGGACTGGGCGAGCTTGGAGAGCTCCTCGTAGCCGGCGCAGAAGACCTTGGACAGTGGCGAGGAGTCCAGGCCGCGGGCCGACTGGTAGATGGCGTCCAGACGGCTGGCCTTCCAGAAGGTGTCGAGGAAGGTGACCGACTGGGCCCGGGCGCGTGAGAGCTGCCGACTTTTCAACGCAATGAGGGCCCAGGACACCACCGAGACGACGACCAGCAGGACGAGCACGGCAATCTCGACCGCCGAACTCTTCTCGACGAGGTCCAGGTAGTTGATGGCGGCGAGCAGCGGGGGGAGCTGGGGCATCACCTGGAGGGGCTACCAGCAGTCCCGGGGGGGGTCAAACGCTCAACCGTCGGTTTCGATGGTTGAGGATGCGCTCGGCTGGATGCCTGCTCGACTGAATAGGAACCCACAATCCCCGTCCATTAGACTGCGAAGGAGATTCGCCGCATGCGCCTTCCTGCTCGTCCCCTTCTCCTGTGCGCTGCCCTGGTTGCGGGGTGTTACCCGGCTCCCTACTACGGGCCGCCACCGCCGCCTGGCGGCGCCACGGGCAACATCGGGGTTAGCTGGACCTTCGCCGGGAAAACCTGCGCGCAAACCCCCGTGGTGCAAGTGCAGGTCAGCATCCCCAGTGACCCGGCGCCCATCCAGCCAGATACGTTTGCCTGTTCGGCCGGGGACCCACCTGGCCAGCTGGTCATCTACGGCTATGTTCCTGGCAGTTATGTCGTTCAGTTGGTCGGGCTGGATGCCGGCGGAAACACCATCTGGACGGGCAGCGGGACGGCCAACGTCATCGCCAACAGCAACGTTGCCCTCAGCATCGACCTCCAGCCCGCGGGCGGAAGCAACGCCGTGGCCAACCTCTCCTGGGCCTTCGCGCCCACGGTGGGCAGCTACTTTCCACCCTGCACTGCCTCCAGCAGTACGGACGCGGACCGAATCGACTCCGTGGCACTGTACGTCGACGGGGCCAACAGCCCAGCGGCCACCTATGACTGCAGCCAGGGCACCGGGGCCGGGCAGGCGTCCACTCCCACCCTCACCCCCGGCTCGCACACCCTGCAACTGGTCGCCTACCAGGCGGGGCTTTCGGATTCCTTCGCGCAGACGCAGCCCGTGGCGGTCACCATCTCGAGCAGCGGCCCCGTGTCCCAGTCCTTCACGTTTGACTGGCTGGTGGGCGGGGTGGGGGTGGCCTGGAGCTACCCCAATCCCAATGCCTGCGCCCCCGGGAAGGTGGCCTCGGTGACTGTCGGCTTCTCTGGACCTGGCAACGCAGGCTACAGCGTGGGGGGCTGGTCGTGTGTGTCGGCCGTGGCGCCCTTCAAGCGTCTGCCGGCGCTCGCTGGCGGCACGACGTACGCACTCACCGTCAACGCCCTCGGCGGCCCACCGTCTCCGGTCCTCTTCTCCGGCACTGGGACGACGGTGATTGAACCGGGCCACTTCTACGACGGCACGACGGCCACGGTGGTGACCATCCCCCTGAACTGAACTGGCACACTTCGTGGTAGGGCAGGGCGAAGGATGAACTCCGTCGACCGCCGCCCGCTGGGTGTCTTCGACTCCGGTGTCGGGGGGCTGACAGTGCTGCGCGCGTTGCGCTCGCGCCTACCGGACGAGTCCATCGTCTACCTGGGGGACACGGCCCGCGTGCCATACGGCACCAAGAGCGCCGGGGTGGTGACGCGCTACGCCCAGCTGAATGCCGCCTTCCTCACCTCCCTGGACGTGAAGCTTCTCGTTGTCGCCTGCAACACCGCCTCGGCCGTGGCACTTCCGGCGCTACGCTCCACGCTGGAAGTTCCGGTGGTGGGCGTCATTGAACCGGGGGCGCGGGCCGCGGCGGCCCTGACACGTACCGGGGTGGTGGGCGTCCTCGGCACGCCGGGCACCATCCGTTCGGGTGCCTACCAGCGCGCGCTGGCCGCCGAACGCTCCGGACTCACCGTACATGCCCGCGCCTGCCCCCTCTTCGTCCCGCTGGCCGAGGAGGGGTGGCTCAGCGGAGACGTCCCGCGGCTCATCGCCCGCAGTTACCTGGAGCCCTTGCTGGGCCGGGGCATGGACACCGTCGTCCTGGGCTGCACCCATTACCCGCTGCTGCGGGGCGTGCTGCAGGAGGTACTCGGCGCGGGGGTGGCCCTGGTGGACTCGGGCGACGCCACCGCCGAGGCCGTCTCGCAGGTGCTGACGGCGGGCACAGCTGGAGCCGCCGGCCCCGGGGGGCGGACCGAGCGTTTCTACGTCACGGACATCCCGGACCGCTTCGTCGAGGTGAGCGCGCGCTTCCTCGGGACACCCGTCGCGGACGCGCAGCAGGTCGACCTGTCGGTCGGTTAGGGCTGGGCGTCACTGCAGCCGTTCGGGGTGGGTGTAGACGTTGAACGTCCCGCTGCGCACGAAGGCTGCGAGCGTGACACCGGCCCGCTGCGCCAAGTCGATGGCCAGCGTGCTCGCGGCACCGACGCTGGCCAGGATAGGAATCCTCGCCATCGCCGCCTTCTGCACCATCTCGAAGCTGGAGCGCCCACTCACCACCAGCACGGCGGGCGGCAGCCCGGCGGCCGGCGACCGGGGGCGGCCGAGTCGGGCCTGCAGCAGCAACGTCCCCACCACCTTGTCCACGGCGTTGTGACGCCCGACGTCCTCGTGGAAGGCCAAGGTGCTGCCATCGGCGGCGAGAGCTGCCGCGGCGTGCGTTCCGCCGGTTCGGCTGAAGGTGCTCTGGGCGGCCCGCAGCAGCTCCGGCGAGGCGGCCACCAGCTGGCGCGGGATGCGTTCCGCCACCGGGAGGGCGTCCACCAGCGCGAGCAAATCGTCGACACTGCGCCGCCCGCACACCCCGCAGGCAGCAGTGGTGAGGGTTCCCCGCCGGGTGGCCTGGACGCGCTCCAGGTCCAAGTGCACGCCCGGCGCCGGCAGGACGTCGAGCACGTTGCCGTAGCCTTCCTCGTCCGCCCGGCCGCAGTGACTCAGGGTCCCGAGGTCGTCCAGGCTTCGGATGATGCCCTCGGCGTAGAGGAAGCCGGCGGCCAGCTGGGTGTCGGCCCCGGGGGTGCGCATGGTGACGGCCACCGCGTCGCCGGCGACGCGAATCTCGAGCGGCTCCTCGATGGCCACCGCGTCCGTGACCACCGAGGCGAGGTCTCCCGCCTGGACGCGGCGCATGGGCCGTTCCGACATTCCGGGCTTCGCCATGGCAGCTTCGCAGGCTAACCCCTCAGCGGCCCGCATGCGATGCTGCCCCGCGCTGGGCAAGGAGGGGCTTGCGAGATGGCGACCCGAATGTCTGAGGCGAAGGAACTGATGCAGGAGGCCCGGGCGAGCGCGCGCGAGGCCCGCGAGGCGCAGGCGCAGCGCGCCTACGCCCGCCCCACCTTCGAGCACGTGTCGCTCGGCCGCCCGCTGCGCACCGTGGTGTTCCTGGTGGTGTGGGCCGCGGGCACGGCCCTGGCGGCGGCGGTGGGCCTGGGGGCGGGTGGGCTCGCCGGCATGGGGCTCGTCTTTCCGCTCGGCAGCATCTTCGCGTTTCTGCTGGCCACCTGGCTGAGCCGCATCCTCCGCATCGCCGCGCAGTGGGAACGCGGCGTCGTCCTGCGGCTGGGGCGGTACCACGGGCTGAAGGGTCCCGGACTGATGCTGGTGTTCCCGGTCGTCGACAACGTGCGCTTCGTCGACACGCGGCTGTTGACCCTGGACGTACCGCACCAGCAGGTCATCACCCGCGACAATGTGCCCGTGCAGGTCGATGGCGTCATCTTCTTCATGGTGAAAGACCCGGAACGGGCCGTCATCACCGTTCAGGACTACCGCTACGCCATCTCCCAGTACGCCCAAGCCTCGCTTCGGGACGTCATCGGCAGCATGACGCTGGACGAGCTGCTCAGCGAGAGAGACCAGATTCAGGCGAAGATTGCCCAGGTGGTGGAGAGCCGAGCCAGCGCCTGGGGCATCCACGTCGACTCCATCCGGCTGTTGGACATCAACATGCCGGAGGACCTCAAGCGGATGATGTCTCGCCAGGCGTCGGCCGAGCGCGAGAAGCGCGCCACCATCACCAAGGCCGAGGGCGACCGCGACGCGGCCATCAACCTGGCACAGGCCGCGGAGACCATGTCCCGCAGCGTCGGCGCCATGCAGCTGCGCACGCTGCAGACCCTCGACGGACTGGGCTCCTCGGTGGCCAACACCGTCGTCATCGCCGTGCCGGTCGAGGTGCTGGAGCTGGCCAAGGTGGTGGCCAACAAGGTGGGAGGGTGAAGCCCGTACCCAGTCGCGGACGGGCCCGGAACGACCCTGGGGGCAACCGCTGACACCGGGCCCGGCCGCGCGCTCCCCCGCTAGGGACGTCACGCTGGCCATCCTCGCCGGGGGGCGGGGACGCCGCCTCGGCGGCGTGGCCAAGGGCCTGCTCCAGCGCGATGGGCAAGCACTGCTGGCCCACCTGCTGATGCTTGCGCCGCGGTTCGCCGAAGGACTGCTGGTGACCTCCGACGCGGCGCCCTACGCCGGCTTCGCCGTGCGGACCGTCCCCGACGTCGTCCCGGACCGCGGAGCCCCGGGAGGGGTGCAGGCCGCACTCGCCCATTCGCACACCGTGTGGGTGGTGGTGGTGGCCGCCGACATGCCCTTCGTCACCGCGCCTGTGGTGGAGCGGCTGCTTGCCGAACGCAGTGAGGCCGTGGACGCCGTTGGTTTCGAAGTGGATGGGCACCTCGAGCCCCTGCTGGCGTGCTACCGCTCGGCGCTCGCGCCCCAGTGGGAGGCCGCTCTGGTGCACAGCCCGTCGCTGCGCCAGCTGTGGCAGACGGTGCGCACCCGCCGGCTGGGCAAGGCGGCCCTTCTCGAAGCGGACCCGACGGGCCGCGCCCTGCTGAGTGTGAATACGCCCGAGGAGGCCGCTGCCCTTTGCATCACCGTGCCCCGGTAGGCCGCGCACCAGGGAGGAATTCGTCCCGTTTCTTGCGCCCGGCGCGACGGCGTTGCTACCGTCCTGTGACGTCTGCGCTCGAGTGCGCTGCCCGGATGGCCAGAACCTTCGACCGAGCCGTCTCCGGCTTCAACCACAACATCACCCACCGTCAGCGGGTGTACCACGTGCAGACGGAGGACTCCGGCGTCAACAACCCCACCATCGTGACGCTGCTGTACGTCGGGGGAAACATCCTCGCCCAGAAGAAGACGTCTTATGCCGAGCTGCTCGGCGCGCCCAACCTGGCCGAGCAGGTGCGCCAGCGGATGGAGGAGCAGCACAAGGAGATGCTGTACGCCGTCCGGGCCGGGCGCTACGACGGCAACGACCAGGCCAACGCCGCGCGGGCCTACCAGCCTGGCCAGCTCGCCGACGAGGCGCCGAAAGCTCCCCGGAGTGCCCCCGTTCCCCCGGTGGCGACGCAGTCCCCGCTGCCCATTCCCTTGTTGGAGCTCGCGCCAGTGCAGCCAGGCACGGAGGAAACCCTCTTCGGGGAGGACCTCGTCTCCGAGAAGTCGCTCGACGAGGTCATCCTCGGCTACCTCACGTCCGAGAAGGACCACTAGCGCCGGGGCCCTCCCGGCCTGGGCCGGCCGCTCGAGAAGTTGGCGGGAAGGCGCGGAAGTGCCCGAGGACGAGGAGGACCAGCGCCGCCTCGACCGCCACCACCGCGGGCCGAAACTCCCCCATGGCCGCCAGCACCGCGTTGTCCAGCAGCAGGGCGGCCGGGAAGGCCCAGAGCGCCCAGCCCCGCAGCCGCCACAGCCCCCACAATGCCCCCGCCAGCGCTCCGCTGGTGGAGCCGAGGTAGGCCCAGTACCCCGGGCCAAAGGCCCGGGCCGCCTCCCCCGTCAGTGCCAGCCACCAGCTGGCGGCGAGCGCGAGCAGGCCTGCCAGACACAGCAGGGTGAGGGGCCAAGGCCTCGTCCGCGTCCGGCCTGCCCGAAAGAGGGGCACAGGCCGGGGATTCCGGTTAGGCAGTGGGCCCGTTGGGGTTGTCTCGTCCACCTTCTGGAGAACTGTAGAATGCGCACCCAGCTACTCGGTACTCTCGCGGTTGCCCTGCCGCTCCTCGCCTCGGCCACTCTCGCCGGCGAGGCGGTTGCCCAAGGAACTGCCATGTCCATCTACGACTTCAAGGTGAAGACCATCGACGGCAAGGACGCCTCGCTGGCGCAATACAAAGGCAAGGCACTCCTCATCGTCAACACCGCCTCGCAGTGCGGATACACCCCGCAATACGCCGGTCTGGAGGCCCTCTACGAGAAGTACAAGGACAAGGGGCTGGTGGTGCTGGCCTTCCCGTCCAATGACTTCGGTGGGCAGGAACCGGGGAGCAACGCCGAAATCAAGAAGTTCTGCGAGCTGAAGTACAAGACGACGTTTCCGCTCTTCGAGAAAGTCGACGTGAAGGGCGAGTCGGCTGCGCCACTCTACAAGTACCTCACCAGTCTTCCTGGAAAGCAGGGCGGTCCCATCACATGGAATTTCAACAAGTTCCTGGTGGCGCCCGATGGCACGGTGGTCGAGCACTTCGACAGCAAGACGGACCCGACCGGGGCGGTGCTGACGCAGAAGCTCGAACAGGTGCTGCCCAAGTCCTGAGCCAGCCCGGCCGCCACCGCCGCCGGAGGAGGCCCAAAATGCACGGGACTGCTGTCGGCGTGCTGTCGGCCGTCGTTGTCGCGAGCTGCAGCGCCCTCGCCGCGGAGCCCGTCGTGGCGGTCGGCCTGGCCGACCGGCCGTGGAAGCTGCTGGTGGAGCTTCCCGGCTTCGCGATGAGCCCGGTGCAATATCTCAAGGGTGGCGCGCGTGTGTCCGGCACGGCCGAGCACACCGGCCTGGTCGTTTCGCTGACGCTGGCGGAGAGCCCGGGCGACCCGAGCCCGCGCTCCTGCCGCGACCACGACTGGGCCGGCCGCCAGACCGCTCAACCCCTGCGCGAGGAGACCCGCCTGTCCCAGCAGGGGGACCGGGCGCGGGTGGAATTCATCGTTCCGGCGAGCGCGGGCGAAACGGCGCGCGAGAAACACGTGCTGCTCTATCTGCAGCGCGACAGCGTGTGCGCCATCGTGCATCTCTTCAAGCTCAGCTACCAACCGTCGGACGCGGCACTCCTCGACGCAGTGCTCGCCTCGGTCCGCCTCGGCGGCTGAGGCGGCGCGCTGCCGGCGGTCAGTCGTTCTTGGGGACGACCTCGATGTTCACCAGCACCGTTGGCCCCGGGATGGGCATCCCGGCGCGGCAGTAGGTGCGCCCGGGCTTGAGGCCGGTGATGACGAGCTGGTTGTTGTCGGGCGTCGCGGCGCGAATCGACACGCTGGCCACCGACAGGTCGTCGCAGTTCAGCCCCTTGGCGTGGCCGACATCCACGACGACGGTCTTTCCGACCTCAACACTGACCGCATCATCGGCCCACACCGGTGCGCCGGCGAGCAGGCCGGCGAGCACGAGGGGCAGGGTCGGGAGCTTCATGGCAGGCAACTCCTCACTGGCCGCGAGAATGCGGATGCGGCCGGGCAGCGGTGGGCGCGCCGGCATCGGGCGCGCTGGCGGAGGCGTCATGGCTCAGCGCCAAGGCGATGCGCTTCTGCAGCGCGGCCTTGTTCTTGGACGTCTTAACGGCGGCGCGGAGCTCGGCCAGCAGCGCCTCGTGCCGCTGGGTGAGGTTGGCGAAGGCGCTCTCCTTGTCCTTGAGCTGGTCGGCCAGCGCCGAGCGCGCGGCGCCCACTTCATCCAGCTTCTGCGACAGGTCCATAGACTGCCGGAGGGCGTCCTTTCGGTCCTGCTCCAGCCGACCAGTGCGGGCGCCGTACTCCTCGGCCAGCCGCTGCGCATTCAGGGTGCGAGCCGCTTGGTCGTCGACCACCTTCTTCCCGTACACGAAGACGCCTCCGAGCACGGCCACCGCGATGAAGGCGAGCAGCCAGGGCAGCAGGACGCCCCCCGCACGCTTCGGGCGCTCTGGCTCGGGCCCGAGGTCGGCAGGCTCGAGCTGCGGGGGACCTCCTGGGAGGTCGAGTAGGTCGGACATCCAGGCTCCTCTGGGCCCGAGTCTAGTGGAAATCGCAGCCAGGGTGCCCCCTGTGCGATGATCTCCACCGATGATTCAAATGTTTCACGTCACCAAGTCTTACCCGGGCGACCCCCCGGTGCTGACGGACGTGAATCTCACCGTCGACAAGGGCGAATTCGTGTTCCTCACCGGACCCTCCGGGGCGGGGAAGACGACACTGCTGCGACTGGTGTTCTGCGACGAGAAGCCCACGCGGGGGCAGATTCTGGTCGGAGGTCGCAATGTGGCACGCATCCGCGCCGCCTCCGTTCCCTACCTGCGGCGCAACATCGGCGTCGTCTTCCAGGACTTCAAACTTCTTCCCCACCGGACGGTCCTCGACAACGTCGCCTTCACACTCGAGGTACTGGGCACGCCGCGCTCCGAATCCCGGGAACGCGTGCTGCGCATGCTCAAGCTGGTCGGCTTGCAGCACAAGGCCGAGTCGCTCCCACTGAAATTGTCGGGTGGTGAGCAGCAACGGGTCGTTATCGCGCGGGCGCTGGTGAACGACCCGACCATTCTGCTGGCGGATGAGCCGACTGGAAATCTCGACCCTGGCCTGACGGTGGAGATTCTGGACCTCCTCTGTGAGGTGAATGTACGTGGGACGACGGTGTTGGTCGCCACTCACGACGCGACGCTGCTCGAGCGCTACCAGAAGCGAGTCATCCGTCTGGAGCGCGGGCGGGTGGTCTCCGACACCGCCCAGGCGCAGACCGTTCGTCGCACCGGCTAGCAGGCGGAGGGGAGAAGCCAAGGCCCGATGGGTGGAGTCGCGAAGGCGGAAGTCTTCTGGCGCTCGGCGCTGCAGGGCATTCGCCACCAGCCCTTTCCGCACGCGGTGGCGGTGCTCACCCTGGGCATTGCCCTTTTCACCCTCGGTCTCGGCCGCGCCGGTTCACTGGCGGTCGAGCATTTGCTCAAGAGTCTGGGGACGGAGGTGCAGGTGACAGTGTGGCTGCGGCCGGAGGCCCCGCACACCGACGTGGACGTGCTGTCCAATTCCCTGCGGGGACGGGGCTTCGGCGTGCAGCTGGTGACAGCCCGGGCCGCGGTGGAGCGGTTGACCCGGGAGCTCGGCCCGTCGGCCGATGCCCTCCGTGGGCTGGCGAGTGAGGCGTTGCCGCCCTCGCTGGAGCTGCAGGTGCCCCCGGCGTGGCGCGACCCGGCGGCGCTGCGGCAGCTTGCCGATGAGCTGCAGAAGGAGGGCGCGGTCACCGCGGTGGACTGGGGCGAGGCGGCGGTGGAGCGGCTCGGCGCGTTGGCCCGAGCGCTGCGCTGGGGGGGCTTCTTCGCCTTCGCCGTGCTGCTGTGCGCGACGGTGGTCGTGGTGAGCGCGACGCTGCAGCTGGCGATTTATGCGCGGCGGGAGGAAGTCGAAATTCAGAAACTGGTTGGGGCGACGGACCGCTTTGTCCGCGCGCCGTTTCTCATCGAGGGCCTGTTGCAGGGCGTAGCGGGCGCCGCGCTGGCGCTGGTGGGCCTGGCCGCGGTGCTACACTGGGTGGCGCCCGAGCTCGACACGCTCTTCGCCTTCCTCCGGGTGCCCAGCCCGGCCGCCGCGCTGTGGGGGATTCGGAGCACGCTTGAGCTCCTCGGCGTGGGGGCAGCGCTCGGGCTGCTCGGCAGCTTCCTCGCGGTGAGTCGGGCCCTCCGCGCGTGAGGCGGGTGTGGTTGCTGCTGGCTGTGGTGCCTTGGGGGACTGCCCGGCCGGAGGACGTCCGGGCCGAGCGCAGCCGCGGGGAGCAGCGCCTGGCCGCGCAGCGCTCGGCCCTGGCGCTGCTTCAGGCGCAACAGGGGGGCACCCTCGCGGTGCTCGACGTCTATGAGAGGCTGGCCCGCGGGGCGGCATCGCGGGCGGAGACGCTGGCCGCGCAGGTGCGCGCCCTTCGGGGGCGCCTGGCCAGCGTCGAGGTCCAGGAGGCCCTGGCGCGGGCGGTCCTGGAGGCGCGGGTGCGGCAGATGGAGCCACGCCTGTGGGCGCTGGACCGCCTCACCCGGAGGAGTGCCCTCGAGGTGTTGCTGCCGGCGCGCGACCTCGCGTCGCTGGTCTGGCGGACGCGGGCGCTGTCCACCCTGGTCCACGGCGACATCGCAGCGCTCGAGGACATGCGGGCGGTGGAGGAGTTTCAGCGGGCCTCGCTGGCCGAGCTGGACGGGCTGAAGGTCTCGCTCGCCCAGCGCCTGGACGGCCTCCGCGAGGAGAGCGCGCTGGCCAGCGAGCAGAAGGGCGAACTGTCCGAGGCACTGCTCTTGCTCCAGGCCAAGGCGCGCGCCAGCCGCGGCGTGCTCGCCGAGTTGGACCGGGCCCAGAGCCGGCTCGACCAGCTGGTGGCCGAGCTCGATGCCAGGCCGGAAACCACCGGGTTCGGTGCCCTCCGTGGACGCCTTCCACTTCCAGCTCCCGGCCGCATCGAGGCCGGCTTCGGCAAGGTGCTCGAGCCACGCTTCAACACGGTGACTTTGCGTCGCGGCATCGACATCCGTGCCCCGAGCGGCACGCCGGTGCATGCCGTGGCGCCGGGCACCGTCGTCTGGACCGGGTGGATGCGCGGCTACGGCAACGTCGTTATTGTGGACCACGGCGATGGCTACCACTCGGTGGTGGCGCACCTGGCCGAGGTGATGCGGCCGTTGGGAATGCATGTCTTCGAAGGAGACGTGCTTGGCACCGTCGGCGATACCGGTTCGCTACAGGGCCCGCTGCTGTACTTCGAGATTCGGCGGCAGGGCCTCGCCGTGGATCCCGCCCCTTGGCTCGGTGCCGCTGCCTACAGCCGGGCCGCGGGCGCGGACGCGGCGGCGGCGCACGGCGAAGTGCGCTAGGAAGGCGCGACGATGGACCTGCTGGAAACGCTGCACACCGTGGTGCGCCGGGCGCTGATGGCCCGAGGTGTCGAGTCCTCCATCCAGCGCGTCGGCGGGCAGGCCGTCCACTGCTACCGACTCGCTGGGCGGGGCACCGGCGTGCCGGTGGTGCTGGTCCACGGACTCGGCGGAAATGCCAATGGGTTCGCGCGCATGTTCTTCGGCCTGGCGGCCCGCTTTTCCTGTGTCTACGCCGTCGACCTGCCGGGCAATGGCTTCTCTCCGCTCCCGGAGTCTGGGCCTCTCGCCCTCGACGAGCACCTCGCCGTGCTGCATGCCTTCTGCCAGCAGGTGGTGAAGCAGCCTGCCCTCGTGGTCGGGAACTCACTCGGCGGCGCGCTGGCCCTGACGCTTGCGGTCGACCATCCCGAGGACGTGTGTGCGCTCGGACTGCTGGCTCCGGCGGGGGCACGGCTGCCGCCCGAGCGCTTTGCGGAGTTGATGGGGCGACTCGAGGTGCATACCGCCCGCGACGGACTGGCCTTCACCCGCCGCCTCTTCCACCGCGCGCCGGTGACGGCCCTCCTCTTCGCCCCGCAGATGCCCAAGGTGCACAACACACCGGCGGTGCGGGCCATCCGCGCCCAGGCGACGGTGGAGAACCACCTGTCCCCGGAAATGCTGGCGCGGGTCGACGTCCCGACGCTGCTTCTGTGGGGAGGCAGCGAGAAGCTGCTGCCGGCAGAGATGCTGGCCTACTACCGCGCGCACCTGCCGACGAGTGCTCGCATTGAAGTGGTCGAGGCAGTGGGCCACGTGCCGCAGATGGAACGGCCCCGCGAGATGGTGCGCCGCCTGGGCGACTTCGCCGAGGAGGTGGGCCTGCTCGGGGTCAGCGGTGGGGCGCGTTCAGTTTCTGGCCCGTCTGCAGGTAGTGGTTCAGCGCGCGCTCCCAGTCCCGCATGAAGCCGGCGAAGTGCTCCACGCTCATCTCCGAAATGCGCGTGTTGCCCCGCTCGGAGAGGGCGGTGAAGGTGTAGCGGACCTCGCCCCGCGTCCGTCCCTCGGGCAGCGGGTGGAGCCCGATGCTCAGCTCGACCAGAAGCACGCCGGGGGTCAGGTGGCTGTAGGTCACCTGGCGCTTCACCGCGTCGAAGGCGGTGAGCCACCACAGGGTCTCGCGACCGATGACGAAGAGCGTGCCGACGCCATCGCCCGGGGCCTGCCACCGGATGTCCGGCTCCCAGCCCTCCGCCCAGGCCTTCTCGCCGAGCGGCGTCAGCAAGGCAAGCACACCCTCCGGAGGCGCCTGCCACGTTTGGATGCCGACGCGCGTGGCCCGCTGGAGTGGCACGTCGGCCTCTGGCGGGGGGCTGAGGACCCCGGCAGCCACCGGGGGGGCAAGTCCGGACGTCACGGGGAGGCTCCCTTCGTTCGGGTGGGGCGGCGTTTTGACTCGGTCGCGTCCTGCAGGGCCTGGAGCGCCATCCGGACCGCGTGAACGTCCCGCTCGCTGAGGTGGCGCAAGGCCGCCGCTTCCAGCGTGGCCAGGCGCCGGTGCACCCGTCCGGCCGCGGCGCTGCCCGTCGGCGTCAGCGAGACGAGGAACGAGCGGCGGTCCTCGGGGTGCGGCGCCCGCAGCACGTACCCGCGGCTTTCCAGCCGGTCGAGGTACGTGGTGAGGGAGGAGCGCTTGTGGGCAAAGGCGCGGTGCAGTGCCGCCACTGAGGAGGCGCCAGCCTCGGCCAGGTGTGCGAGCAAGTGCGCCTCGCCCTGAGAGACCTCCAAGGGTGGCTGGGCTGCCTGCAGCCACAGGCCGATGCGGTGGGTGGTCCGGTGAACGGCCGGGATGAGCACGAGCCGGCGGGGCGGCAATGTCATACGCTGACGTATAATACGTTTACGTAATAAATACCAAGCCCCTGCCCGTCGGCCTCGCCAACGGCTGGGGCCGCCGCGATGGCCGCCGCTGCCCCGGGTCGCGCCTCGCCCAGGCCGTCGACTAAGCTAGACGCCCGTGTCTTCCCTCCGTCGTGCCGCTGTGGTGGGGCTCGCCGCAGCGCAGGCCTTCGCCGCCCCGCCCGCCCCGCCCACGCCACCCCCGGCGGTAGCGCCGTCGGCCCAGGCCGAGACGACGACGTACAAGCAGCTCGAGCTGTTCGCCCGCGTCCTCAGCTACGTGCAGAACAACTACGTGGAGAAGGTGGACGACAAGCAGCTCATCTACGGCGCCATCAAGGGCATGCTCGACACGCTGGACCCGCACACCGTCTTCATGCCCCCCGACGTCTTCAAGGAGATGAAGATTGACACCTCCGGGGAGTTCGGCGGGCTGGGACTCGACATCGCCAAGAAGGGCGAGGTGCTGGTGGTGGTCGCCCCGATGGACGACACGCCCGCGGCGCGTGCCGGCGTGCGCGCCGGTGACGAAATTCTTGCCATCGACGGCGAGAGCACCCGGCTGATGGACGTGGCCCGCGCGGCCGCGAAGATGCGCGGGCCAGCCGGCAAGCGGGTGACGCTGACGTTGATGCGCCCTGGCTTCACCCAGCCCCAGGACATCACCATCCTCAGAGACCACGTGCGGATTGTCTCGGCGGAGGGGGGCCTGTACGGGACCATCGGCTACGTCCGCTTGAAGAACTTCCAGGAGCGCACGGACATCTACCTCAAGCGGGAACTCGACCGGCTGCGGGCGCTCAACGGCGGGCACGAGCTGGGCGGGCTGGTGCTGGACCTGCGCAACAACCCCGGGGGGCTTCTGGACCAGGCCGTGGCGGTCAGCGACCGCTTTCTTCCCGGCAAGCTCACCATCGTCACCACCCGCGGGCGCGGGCCGCACAATGTCACCGAGGAGAAGAGCCACGACCGCGACACCGAGAAGCCCTACCCGCTGGTGGTGCTGGTGAACGGCGGCTGCGCCTCGGCGGCGGAGATTGTGGCCGGCGCCCTGCAAGACCATGCCCGCGCCCTCATCGTCGGCACCCCCACCTTCGGCAAGGGCTCCGTCCAGACCGTCATCGAGTTGGAGGACGGAAGCGGCCTGAAGCTCACCATCGCGCGCTACTTCACGCCCAAGGGCCGCAGCATTCAGGAGTCTGGAATCCAGCCTGACGTCGTCGTCCCCGACACCCGCGACGGCGCCGCGACGCACATGCCCCGCGAAAGGGACTTGCGTCACCACCTGCGCAACGAGGGGACCGTGGACGCCCGTGTTCCCCGGGTGCTGCAGGCGCATGACTGGCCGTTGACGGCCAGCTTCAATGACGAGCAGCTGCGCCTGGCCCTCAACTACCTGCACGATGTGGCGGGAGAGCCGCCGGGACGGCCGACGGCCTCTGCCAGCGCCGGTGTCATCAGCAACCCGCCCGCCGCCGTGGGCGAGGCCCCTGCCAGCCCCCAGGTACCAGGACGCCCGCGCTGAGGGACGCCTTGTGACGGTGACGGCGTGACGCAAACCGTCAAGTTTGCTGGGGCAACTTCGCTAAGCCATCGGAATCGCTAGAATCGTTTGACAGCGGAAGGTCCCATCCCTATTGTCCCGCGCCGCCGCGTCCACGGAAGGGGAGCGGCAGACATCCGAGACGCCAGCCGTTGGGCCCTGGGGCTGGGGCCTGAGGGGTATTTCGTCCCTCGGCGGTCGTGAAGCGAACCGCGGGACGGGTTCTCGCGGGAGGGGCCTGCGCCAAAGATGACCACGGTCGAATTCGTTTTTCTCGGCGTTTACTTCGCCGTCCTGTGCGTTTTGGCCGTGTACGGGTCACATCGCTACCGGATGGCGTTTCTGTATTACCGCCATAAATTCAACCTTCCGACGCCCAACGGCCGCCTCGCGCGGCTGCCGCGGGTCACCATCCAGCTGCCCGTCTTCAACGAGATGTACGTCGTGGAGCGGCTGATTGAGGCGGTGTGCCGCATCGACTACCCACGGGACCTGCTCGAGGTCCAGGTGCTGGACGACTCGACGGATGAGACCACCGGCATCGCCCGCGCCGCGGTGGAGCGTGCCCGGGCCCACGGCTCGGACATCGTCTACATCCACCGCACCAACCGCCAGGGCTTCAAGGCGGGGGCCTTGGCCCACGGCCTGACGCTGGCCAACGGCGAATTCGTCGCCGTCTTCGATGCGGACTTCGTCCCGACGCCGGATTTCCTCGAGCGCACGGTGCCCTTCTTCGCCGACGAGAAGGTGGGCATGGTGCAGGTGCGCTGGGGCCACCTCAACCGCGACTTCTCCATCCTCAC